>Ga0187817_10000157_pt1 | contig 24761 bp, 24 predicted proteins | sample NC_wetland_sal_i_17_FD_132431 | JGI IMG/M metagenome (GOLD analysis project Ga0187817, IMG submission 132431) | Wetland sediment microbial communities from Neuse River Estuary, North Carolina, USA - SO4_2 | ecosystem: Environmental > Aquatic > Freshwater > Wetlands > Sediment | place: USA... | reverse complement strand
TACCGGCGCGGTGATAATGGAATGCTCGCGGATACATTCCGGGATGATCCCTGCGCCGAACTTGTAAGCTCGGGCGAATAAGCTTAACAAAGGTTTGATTCTGCGACTACCTATTCCGGCGGGGAGCTGGCTTCTCACGGCCCTGCTAGCTCGCGTCTTGCTTCGTGGACTTTATACTGCCTTGCTGATGGCCAACCTGCAAGTCAACCTGCGCAGTCAATACGCGTTGGCGGTCAACGACCTCCCGCGGCTGCTCACCTCGGTCAACCGTTTGCTCTACGAGAGTACCGACGATGCCAGTTACGCCACGCGATTCTTTGCGGATTATGACGACTCAGGCCGCAAGCTCCGCTACGCGAATTGCGGGCATCTTTCCCCACTGCTGCTGCGCGGCGGAAGCTCGCACGAGCTTTCGGAAGCGCGGAAGGTGGATTGGTTGCATTCCACCTGCACAGTGTTGGGATTGTTCGAAGCCTGGCGTTGCGAGATAGCGGAAGTGGAGCTTGCTCCAGGTGACACGCTGTACTCTACACCGATGGCGTCACCGAAGCCACGAATGCGGAAGGGGAAGAGTTTGGCGAGTCCCATTTGCTGGACACACTTAAGAGTCACGCTCACCTTCCGGTGGGCCACTCCTCCAGGCTGTTGTTGCGGCGGTCCAGCAATTCAGCAGCGGAAGCGAACAGCAGGATGACATCACGCTGGTGATTGCGCGGTCCATCGCATAATTGGATCCGCGGCCCAAGCTGGCAGGACCCGTACTGGGCCCTGGTCTAGGTCTTGGCGGATCCTATCTTGCGGTAGTTCCCCCGGAAGTAGAGCAGCGGATCTCCGTCGCGCACGACTACGTCCTCGACTTCCGCAATAAAAATCGTGTGATCGCCGGCATCCTGGGCGGTGTGCAAGCGGCATTCGAGGTAGGCCAGCGCGCCGTGCAGCACCGGGGTTCCATGCGCCGTGCGATCAAAGCGCGCGCCGGCTTCCTGTTCAGCACGCTCGTGGGTCCCCCCGGAACGAGCGTAATACTCCGAGATAGCTCGTTGGTTTTCAGCCAGCACATTCACTCCGAAACGTTTCCTTGCATGCAGGTGGGCATGGGTTCGCGCCCGGTGATCCACGCAGACCAGCACCAGCAATGGATCAAGCGAGACGGAGGTAAACGCATTCGCGGTCATGCCATGCACTGCACCTTCATGGTCCACAGTGATGACCGTGACACCGGTGGCGAAGCTACCCATCGCCTTGCGAAATTCGGCCTGCGTGACGCCCATGGCAATTGTAAGGTGGAAAGATCCGGGATCGACCGGACTCGCGACCTTAAGAGTTTTATCATGTCTCTGGCGTTTGCGGAGTTCCGTGGCTGGAAACACGGGGTGAAACACGAAGTCCACAAACAGGCACAATCCTTTACAATCAACTGGGATTTCGAGCGTGAGCACCGGACTGACAAAGCAGGATTTCGCAAACGCGGATTTTCAAGAACTACGTTCCCACCTGCCGCGCTCTCGCGAACGCGCGTGTCAGCTGATTCAATGCTCGAATGACGAACTTCCCGCGCTTCTCACCGCGGCGCTGGAGACCAAACAGCGCTTCAAGCCCGGCATCATTACGTATTCGCGAAAAGTATTCATCCCGCTGACGACTCTTTGCCGTGACTACTGCGGATATTGCAGGTTTCGGCGGGACCCAGGCCAGCCCGGTGCGTATACCATGAACCCGGACGAAGTACTGGAGGTGGTACGCGCGGGAGAAAAACTTGGCTGCACGGAAGCTCTGTTCAGCCTGGGGGACAAACCTGAGCTGGCATTTCCGGAAATGCGCGCGACGCTGCAACACCTGGGATATAAGTCAACTCTGCACTATCTGGAAGCGATGTGCGAGCTGGTGTTGCGGAAGACTTCGCTCCTGCCGCATCCCAACCCCGGGTTGATGAGCGCGGAGTGGATCGCACGGTTGGCGGCGGTCTCACCAAGCATGGGGCTGATGCTCGAAACGACAAACACAGCGCTGCTGGCACCCGGTGCTGCACACGACAATGCTCCTGACAAAGTACCGGCGAGCCGTCTCCGTACGATCGAAGAAGCTGGCAAACAAAAGGTCCCTTTCACTACCGGGCTGCTGATCGGGATCGGCGAAACACCCGAGGACCGTGTGGATTCTCTGCTTGCCATCCGTGAACTGCACCGCCGTTACGGACACATTCAGGAAGTCATCATTCAGAATTTTCGCTCCAAACCCGACATTCCCATGCGAAACTGGCCCGAACCAACCCAGGGAGAAATGTTGCGCACGATAGCAGTTGCGCGGCTGCTGATGCCGGGCGCGAACATACAGGCGCCACCCAACCTGTCCGCACCTCATTATGAGGAGTTGCTGGATGCCGGGATCAACGACTGGGGTGGCGTTTCACCGCTGACGCCGGATTTCATCAATCCGGAAAGGCCGTGGCCGCATCTTGAGCAACTGCAGTCGCGCACCGAATCGAAAGGATACACTTTGCAGCAGCGTCTTCCCGTATACCCTGAATTCCTTCTATCCCTTCTCGCGCGGCGGGGCCTGCTTTCGGAGAAGGTCGCAGCCGCAGCTAACACGCAAGGCTATGCACGGAGGGCGGCATGATCGTCGTGCTCACCGGTGGGACGGGAGGCGCAAAGTTCGTGGAAGGGTTGCGCCAGGTCGCAGCGGCTCAGGAAACGACCTTCATTGTCAACACGGGAGACGACCTCGAGTGGTGGGGGTTATACGTCTCTCCGGATCTGGATTCGATCACCTACGCCATGGCCGGGCTGCTCAGCCGGGAACGGGGCTGGGGCGTGAAGGGCGACACTTTCTACTGTCTGCAGGCGATGGGAGAGTTGGGCGAACCGATATGGTTCCACGTCGGCGACCGCGATCTCGCCGTTCATTTGCTCCGCACGAAGTTGCTGGCGCAAGGGAGAACCTTGACCGAAGTGACCAGCGAGATTTGTGGCAAGCTCGGCGTGCAGGCTCACATTTTGCCCATGAGCAATTCGCGGGTGGAAACCAGGATCGAAACGCCGCTGGGGGAGATCAGCTTTCAGGAATATTTCGTACAGCGTTGGTACCAGGACCCGGTGAAATCTGTGCGGTTCGCCGGGGCCGCGGAAGCTGAACCCGCTGCCGGAGTCGTCGAGGCCATACGGTCAGCCAGTGCCGTCATCATTGCGCCGAGCAACCCCGTCACCAGCATCGGGCCGATTCTCTCCGTTCCGGGCATCAGGGAGGCTCTGCGCGAGACCAGTGCGATGGTAGCAGCGATTAGTCCCATCGTAGGCAATGCTGCGGTCTCCGGACCCGCCGGTGTGCTGATGGCCGCGCAAGGCCTGCCCGTTTCTATCGCTGGTGTGGTCCAGGCGTATGAAGATTTTCTGGACATCTTAATCGCCGATCTCCGCGACTCGGAGGCCGCAAAACAACTCGACCGCCCCGATCGGCGCATACACTGCGCGAACACCATCATGAAAACCGCCGACGACAAAGCGAAATTGGCACGGACCGTGCTTGCTCTACTGCCGGCCCAGACGGTTCGCCCTACTCCGGATGGACCATGATCCTTGTCCCGGTAAAGAACCTCGCTACTGCCAAGCAGCGTCTAGCAGCAGTGCTCGACCAAGCCACTCGGACGGAGTTAGCCCAAGCCATGCTGTTTGATGTGCTCGAAGTGCTGGGCACGTGGACTCAGAGGCCTGAAGTCAGTGTGGTCACGAGCGACCCTTTCGCGACCGAACTGGCGCGACGATTCAATTTCCAGGTCATCGCGGATGACAACAATCGGAGTGAGACCGATGCGATTGAAATGGCGACGCGAGTATGCGAATTTCGTGGGATCGACAGCACGTTGGTGATTCCCGGTGACATTCCCAGGATCCAGGTCTGGGAACTGGAAAAAATCTTCGAAAACGGCCCGGAGGAAGGAGCTGTGCTGGCACCAGCCGCTGACGGACGGGGCACGAATGCGGTGTTCCGCCGTCCTGCGGGACTGTTCCCGTTGCGTTTTGGAAACGACAGCTTCAAGCCGCACCTGGCGGCCGCTCGCGCAACCCAGAAGCCCTGCGTCGTGCTCTCGCTCCCGGGTATTGCGTTGGACATCGACAATCCCCTCGAATTGCGCCAACTGGCCGAGGCTCCCGGTGAAACCCGCTCCCAGCGCCTCGTCCGGCAATGGGACTTAAGCGACTTTCAGTTGGCAGCCAACGAATAATAATTATGAAACGCTCCGCCCGGAGTCGCGAGTTGCAGATTATCCCCGTGCCGGTCTCCGACGAGATTCACCCGGGCGATTCGTTGCTGGAGAAACTTCTTCCGGCGCTTTCGCATCCGAAGCGAAGACTAAAGGCGGGGGACATCCTGATCGTGAAACACAAGATCGTCTCCAAGGCGGAAGGTCAACTGGTGGAACTGGACGAGATCAGGCCCTCAGCCAGGTCACGGGCCTGGGCGCGGCGGTACAAGCTCGATGCGCGTGTCAGCGAGCTGGCTTTAGAGGAAAGTAAGACCGTCCTACGGCGCAAGCGCGGAGTGCTGATCACGGAAACGCGTCACGGCCTGATCTGCGCCAATAGCGGCGTGGATGTTTCGAACGTTGATGGAGGCCGGCACGCGCTGCTTCTTCCTGCAGATCCGGACCGCTCCGCCGCTCAACTCCACCGAAAACTGAAACGACGTTTGAAGCTGTCCATTCCTGTCATCATTACTGACAGCTTCGGGCGGCCCTGGCGTGAGGGACTCACCGAGGTGGCGATCGGCATCGCTGGAATGCGAGGGTTACACGATTACCGGGGCAGCCTCGACCCTTATGGCTATCCGTTGCGTGTTAGCATCGAAGCCGTAGCCGACGAACTGGCTTGCGCTGCGGGCCTGGTCTGCGGCAAGCTAACACGCATACCTGCGTGCATTGTTCGAGGCTTTTCGTATCAAACTGGGCGAGGCAGCGCTCGTGATCTGATTCGTTCGGCGGCCAGCGACCTGTTTCGGTGAGGAGGAACTGTGGCGCGTGTTCTGACACAATCCGAACTGGAAGGTTTTCCTTCACTGGAGTGGTGTGAGATTGCTCCGCTCCTAAGCCGCGAATCGCGGGCTGCACTCGAACGTGTGATGGAGACGCTGGATGGCGGCGCGCTCACGGGTGAACAATGCTCTTTGCTGGCCAATGCCGATGGCGACGACCTTCTGGGCCTGCTGGTTGCTGCCAACCTCCTACGCCAGGAACTCGCCGGTAATCTTGTGACTTATGTCGTCAATCGCAACATCAATTTCACCAACGTGTGCTTCGTGGGCTGTAAGTTTTGTGCGTTCAGCCGGGGCCCCCGCGAGTCCGACGCATATTTTCTGAGCTTTGAGCAGGTCGCCAAGAAAGCGACCGAAGCCTGGCAGATGGGCGCGACCGAAGTCTGCATTCAGGGCGGACTGCCGCGCGACCTGCCTCCGTTCTATTACCGGGATATCTTGCGGGCCGTGAAACAGGCTGTACCCGGCATGCACATTCACGCCTTTTCGCCGATGGAGATCACCTACGGCGTCGAACTCACCGGCATGCCTCTGGGGGAATATCTCCTGATGCTGCGCGATAACGGTCTGAATACTTTGCCCGGAACGGCGGCGGAAATCCTCGATGACGATGTGCGTTTTGTGCTTTCGCGCAACAAGCTCTCCACCGAACAGTGGAAGGACGTAATTCGGACCGCGCATCGCTGCGGAATTCGCAGCACATCGACCCTGATGTACGGACACGTGGAGACGCCCGAACACTGGGTGAATCAACTCTTACTGCTCCGCCAAATTCAGCAGGAAACGGGAGGCTTCACCGAGTTCGTCCCGCTGGGCTTTGTGCATCAAAACACGCTGCTGTTTCATCAGGGACTGTCGCGCTCTGGCCCAACTCTGGCCGAGCATCTCAAGATTCACGCGCTGGCGCGGATCCTGCTGGCCGGCGCCATCAACAACATTCAAGTCTCGTGGGTGAAGCTGAATCGCCGGTTGTCGCAACTCTGCCTGCATGCGGGCGCCAACGATTACGGCGGAACTCTGATGGAAGAAAATATTTCTCGCGAAGCCGGCGGCAGTGCCGGCCAATACACCAGCCCGGAGGATTTCCAATCGCTGATTCTGGAAATGGGCCGAATTCCTGCCGAACGCAACACGACCTATACGCGAATCAATATCAAATTGCATGCCGATGAACACATCGCCGAGCAGGCACTGGAACCGGAGTTCGCGTGACCAGGCCGATTGCGGTCCTCGGAGGCACCGGTCCAGAGGGTTTCGGTCTGGCACTCCGCTGGGCGCAAGCGGGAGAAACGGTAATCATCGGATCGCGGGACGCGCAGAGGGCGCAGGAAGCGGCGGCCAAAATCAAGCAGCGCGTCGGCCAGGCGAAAGTCTCAGGGCTGGGAAATGCTGAAGCGTGCGGAGCCTCCGACCTGCTGATTCTCACGATTCCCTTCGAGGGCCACGCGGTGCTGCTAAAACAGCTTAAGCCGGCACTTCGGCCGGGAAGCATATTGGTCGATGCCACGGTACCGCTGGCCGCGAGCGTGGGAGGACGGGCGACGAGAACTCTCGGCGTGTGGCAAGGCTCCGCCGCACAGGAAACTGCCGAACTCGTTCCCAAAGGGGTGTCCGTGATCGCCGCGTTTCAAAATGTCGGATCAGAGATGCTGAATGCCGAAGGTCCGGTTGACTGCGATGTGATCGTGTGCAGCGATGATCCAGAGGCGAGCAAGGTGGTTCAAAATCTCGCAGCTAAGATTTCCGGTGTGCGCGCGATTGACGGCGGCAAGCTTGAGAATGCTCGCATCCTGGAGCAGATTACAGCGTTATTGATTGGTCTCAACATCCGCCACAAAGGCCATGCAGGAATCCGGGTCACCGGCCTGCCCGCCGCAGCGTATCAGGGTTTGTAGTGAACGAGGCTTCGCAGACCCAGCCCGCGATCGAATTCAGCCATGTTTCTTACCGTGCAAATAGCAGCGACGGCATCCTGCACGATCTGAGCCTCGAAATCCGGCGTGGCGAAACCCTGGTTCTGCTGGGACGCAGCGGCTCCGGAAAAACGACGACCCTCAAGCTGATCAACCATCTGCTCAAGCCGGAAGCCGGCGAAATTCGGGTTGACGGTCGCCCCATTTCCGAGTGGGACATCATCCGACTGCGGCGCATGATCGGCTATGTCATTCAGGAAGTCGGCCTGTTTCCTCACTTCACCATCGAGCGCAACATCGGTCTGGTACCGCAGATTGAGAATTGGCCGGCCGATCGGATTCGCGCGCGCGTGCAGGAATTGGTGCGACTAGTGGGGCTGGATCAGCAACTGGCGTCGCGCTATCCACGCGAACTTTCCGGCGGGCAGCGTCAAAGAGTTGGAGTCGCCCGCGCGCTGGCGGCCGATCCGCCGATTCTGCTGATGGACGAGCCATTCGGCGCCCTCGATCCCCTGACACGGGCCGAGCTGCAACGTGAATTTCTGGAGCTCCAGAAGCGGTTGCAAAAGACCGTCGTCTTCGTCACTCACGACCTCCGCGAGGCGCTACTTCTCGGAACCCGCATAGGATTGATGGAAGCCGGGCGGTTGGTCACGATCCAGACGCGCGAGGAATTTCTTACTTCGACTGAACCACTGGTAGTCGCTTATCGGGATGCGTTCTCCACGGGGCCCGACACTTCCCAACCGCGAGGCCGTTCATGAACGTATGGCAATTCATGCTGCAGAATCGCGCCGAGGTCATCGAACTTACCTTGGAGCATGTGTGGTTGGTCGGAATCTCGACGCTGCTGGCGGCGCTGGTCGGAATTCCCCTGGGGATCCTGATCACTCGCCGTCCATCGCTCAACAAACCGATTCTGGGAAGCGCGAACGTGATCCAAACGATTCCCAGCCTGGCGCTGTTTGGGTTCTTGCTTCCTGCGCCATGGATAGGAGCTCGCGCCGACCGCCTGGCGATTCTGGCCCTCACCTTGTACGCCTTGCTTCCACTGATCCGCAATACCTACGCCGGCATCAAAGGTGTGGATCCGGCAGTGGTGGAAGCCGGGCGCGGAATGGGCTTGACGGACCGTCAGCTTCTTTTTCAGGTGGAACTTCCGTTGGCTTTGGGGGTCATCATCGCGGGGATTCGCGTTGCCACCGTCCTTCTGATTGGTCTGACAACCATTGCCGCGGCGATCGGCGCCGGAGGACTAGGCGAATATATTTTTCGCGGCCTGGCCATGGTGAATAATGCCGTGATCCTGGCCGGGGCCATTCCCGCCGCTGCATTGGCGTTGCTGGCGGACGCCGGCTTCGGCTGGCTGGAGCGGCGCCTGAGCCCTCGCTAAAGGAATGAATGTCACGGAAAGCAACATCCCTTTTGCTTCTCGTCCTCCTCGCCTCCTGTGGCCCTCCAAGGCGGGATCGAATCATCATTGGTTCAAAGAACTTTACCGAGCAACTCGTCCTCGGCGAACTGATCGCGCAGCAAATCGAGAACAAAACCCACCTCACCGTCGAGCGACGTTTCTATCTGGCCGGCACATATATCTGCCAGCAGGCAATCCTCGCCGGCCGCATTGACATCTACCCTGAATACTCGGGTACCGCGCTAACCGCAGTCCTCAAGCAGAAACCCGAGGGCGATCGCAAACAGGTGTACGAACAAGTCAAATCTGAGTATGCGAAACGCTTCGACCTGGCGGTCGGGCCGACGTTAGGTTTCGACGATACTTTTGCCATCGAAATCCGCGGCGAAGATGCCCGCAGCCTGAAGCTCAGAACCATCTCGCAAGCAGCAGCCTACGCCCCGCGATGGCGGGCCGGGTTTGGCTATGAATTCATGGAGCGCCCGGACGGGTACAAAGGCTTCACAGCCACCTACGGGCTCGGCTTCGCCGAAGCTCCACGAATCATGGACCTTGGCCTACTTGAGCGCGCTCTGAAAGAGAAGCAGGTCGACCTGGTCGCAGGCAACGCCACCGACGGCCTGATTCCAGCGCTGGATTTGTTTGTGTTGGAAGACGACCGCCACTACTTTCCGCCGTATGAAGCGGTGCCTATCCTCCGCCAGGAGATGCTCGCCCGCCACCCCGAAGTCGGGACCGCTGTGAATGAACTTGCGGGGAGGATTTTGGACGACGACATGCGCCGGCTCAACTACGCCGTGGATGGCGAGCATCGGGACGTGAAGGAAATGGTGCGGGAGTTTCTGCAAAGGAAGGGGCTATAGCTTGGGCTCCCGCGCCATTCGATTGGCGTTTCGATAGACCTCTCAGATTGTCATTTCGAGGAAGTTCCATGCCCGAGAAATCTGCTTTCGGCTGGCGTAACGAGAGCTAGGAGCCGCTTCCTACATCAGCCACAACGCATCTACATCGACAATCACCTGAGTCCGCGGAATCTTCTGCTGGGCGGCGTAGGCCAGCATGGTCCGCAGCAGGGCGTTGAGCTTCTCGCGACTCTCTGACTTCAGGACGAAATGGTAGCGGTAATCCCGTTTCAGCCGCAGGATCGGAGCGGCCGCCGGGCCCAGCACACGAATCCCTTCGTGGGTCGTCTTCTCAAACCATTTGCCCAAAATGCCCGACCACTGCAGCACGTCATCCAGATTGTCACTGCGCACCAGAACGTTGGCGAGCGCACTGTATGGGGGATAGTGCATCCAACTGCGGAAGCGCAGCTCTTTCTCATAAAACCCAACAAAATCGTGTTGCGCCGCGTACTGCACGGCATAGTGGTCCGGGAAATAGGTTTGCAGCACGACCTTCCCGGGGCTGTCCCCTCGGCCGGCACGTCCCGCAACCTGCGTCAGCAACTGAAAGGTTCTCTCTGCCGCGCGAAAATCAGGGAATCCCAAAGCCGCATCGGCCCCCACGACGCCCACCAGCGTGACCCCGTGAATGTCATGGCCCTTGGCGATCATCTGAGTCCCGACGAGCAGATCGAGATCGCCTTCATTGAGCGCATTCAAGGCGCGCTCAAAATCATCCCGCCCGCGCACGGTGTCACGATCGAGGCGACCAATCCGCGCCTGCGGAAACATGCCGTGCAGCAACTCCTCCAGCTTCTCCGACCCGGTCCCGAGGAAATATACGTACTCGCTGCCACACTCACCGCACACCTTCGGCACGGGAGCCATGAACCCGCAGTAGTGGCACACCATGCGGTGCGAACGTTTGTGATGGGTCAGGGCGATGGCGCAGTTCCGGCATTCGAGTGATTTGCCGCAAGTGCGGCACAACACAAGTGGTGAGTATCCGCGCCGGTTGAGGAGCACCATGACTTGTTCCTTGCGTTCCAAACGTTGCCGGATCTCCCCCGCCAGTTTTCGCGAAATGACCTGCTCCTGCCCGGTCTCCTGAAACTCCTGCCGCATATCGATGATTTCGACCTCCGGCAAGGGACGTTGCTCGACCCGGTCCGGGAGTTCCAGCAATGCGTACTTGTTCTTCTTCGCATTGAAATACGATTCCAGTGACGGCGTAGCTGACCCGAGCACGACGGTTGCACCTGCCATCTTGGCTCGCATCACGGCTACGTCGCGGGCGTGATAACGGGGCGTCTCTTCCTGCTTGTAGGAAGAATCCTGTTCTTCATCCACAATGAGCAGTGCCAGATCAGAGACTGGGGCAAACACCGCCGAGCGCGTTCCCACGACTACGCGGGCCTCGCCGCTCTTGATGCGGTGCCACTGCTCGGCGCGTTCCTGGTCGGAGAGCGCAGAGTGCAGAATCGCCACTTCGTCAACGAACACCTGATGGAGATCCGCTGCGACCGCCGGGGTCAGCCCGATTTCCGGGACCAACAGCACGGCTGCATTGCCGGCTTCCAGCACCGAGCGCATGGCGGCAAGATAAACCGCCGTCTTCCCAGAGCCCGTGACCCCATGCAGCAGAACGCCGGAGAATTTTCGCGTCTTGACTCGCTCACGAATCGCGTTCAGCGCCGATTGCTGGGCCGGGTTGAACTGGAAATCCAAAGGCGAAGGCCGGGCCTTCACGCGTGACACAGTAAACTCGGCAGGCTGTTCTATGATCTCGACCAACCCGCGCCTGACCAGCGTAGACAAAGTCGATCGCGGGACTTCCAGGCTCTGCAGTGTTTCCACGGCGACCCGGCCACCGGCGGCGGCCAGGGTTTCTACCACGGCCCGTTGATTCGCATTGAGCTTGCCTTCTGCAGCCTTGAGCACGGCCATCTTCACGATGCGAGTCGCATCGCGCACAGCAGAGACGTCTTCCCGATCGATCCACTTCTTCCGCACCATGCCGTCCAGAACTGACCTCGAAGCTCGGGTGGCCGCGCGCAGGCTGGCTTGCGGTACGGATTCACGCTCGGAGAGATAGTCGAGCGCGCGAAACTCCTGCAGCTGTTCTTCCGGCGTCCGGCGGGAGCGCGCGGACGATCCTGCCATTCCCGCAAGGTGCAACGCCATCTGTCCCGCCTCGGTGATCCGATAGGCGACGCCTCTCTTGAATTCCGCCCCCAACGGCAGCATGGTGCGAAACACTTCACCCAGGGGCGCGAGGTAGTAGTCAGCAATCCAATTGCCCAGGCGGACCAGTTGGTCATCGAGCACCGGCGTAGCATCGAGCACGCTGAGAACATTCTTGGTTTTGACGGCCGGAGCGCGATCGTGCAGCGCAATCACCATGCCGGACAGACGCTGCTGGCGAAACGGAACCAGCACGCGTCCGCCTACGACTGGCTGCATCCCGTCAGGAACGCGGTAGGTGAAGACAGTGTCCAGCGGGACCGGAACCGTAACGTCGCAAAATTCGGGCATGTGCCATGGAACCGGAGATCACACCGGTTGATTGGCATCGTAACATTCGGGGATCAATGTGAAACTGCCATCCCACTAGCGGCGGTTAGCTGTCCTTGTTAACATCCCAGCAGATGCCCGTTCGCAAGTCCTCCAGGAAGATCAAGGCTAAGGCACCGCCGTTGAAGCGCGCGGGAGGCCGCCACGACCGCTCTCCCTCCGAATTGGTCATTATTACCGGCATGAGCGGGTCGGGAAAGGCCTCGGTGCTCAAGGCTTTTGAGGATCTCGGGTATTACTGCGTCGACAACCTGCCCGTGGGGCTGATCCCGGCATTCGCCGAGTTGGCGGGCCAATCGGAGGAGATCAAGAGCACGGCGCTGGTGGTGGATGTTCGCGAGGGCGGGCAGCTACGGGGCTTGCCGAGGATCGTGAAGTCGGTCAAGCGCATGTTGCCGACGAGGATGATCTTCCTCGAGGCCGCGGACTCTGTCCTGCTCCGCCGTTTCAGTGAAACCCGCCGGCCCCATCCGTTGGGAAAAGATGCACCGGTCAGAGCATCTCTGGCTGCCGAGCGCGAGCGCCTGCGTCCAATTCGCGCCATCGCTGACCTGGTCATTGACACCTCTAAGTTCAACGTTCACGAGCTGCGGGCGTATATCACCGAACGTTTTCACAAGCGGGAGTCGGATAAGAACATCCTGGTCTCCTGCGTAAGCTTCGGTTTTCGACATGGCGTGCCGGAGGACGCGGACCTGGTGTTTGACGTCCGCTTTCTGCCTAATCCGCATTTCGTGCCGGAGTTTCGGCCCCTCACCGGCCGTGATCCGAAAGTGGCGAAATACATCCGATCGTTCCCGCAGAGTCGGGAGTTCATCAAGCGGATTTCGCAGTTGCTGGTCTACCTGTTACCGCACTACATCCGGGAAGGCAAGAGCTATCTAACGATCTCGTTCGGCTGTACCGGTGGCCAGCACCGCTCCGTGATGATCGCCGAAGAGGTGGGGAAGCACTTGCGTAAGGCGGGCTACCGGGTGAAGGTGGTGCATCGGGACAGTCCGGGGTAGGAAGTCGTTCGTCGTTGGTCGTTGGTAGAGGCGGGATCAGCCATCCGGGCGCCACCGAACGACGACGGACGGCCAACGACTCAAGTAGAATAAGACCTTGCGACGCATGCCAAGTACATCCGCTGCTGGCCGCGATTGGCTTCGCATGGGGAGCCCCCAATGCGCCCGCTGACCCGGCTTGTCGGTTATGTGGTACCGTACTGGTGGCAGTTGCTGTCCTCCGTATTGCTGATGGCGCTGGTGGGATTGCTGGACGCCTTCCGCGTTCTGCTCGTTGGTCCCGTCCTTGATCGGGTTCTGAACCCGTCGTCCGGCTCCAGCAACATTCGCCTCTTTACTGTCCCTAAGACCGACCACGCGATTTATCTGCAGCAGTTTGTTCCATCGCACTTCCACAACGCCTGGACTATCGTTGCCTACGCGCTGGTCGCATCCACGGTCTTGAAGGGCATTTTCGACTACGTGGGTACGTACCTGGTGAACTATGCCGGCTTTGGCATGATCACCGACCTGCGAAACAACCTCTATGACTCCATCCTGCGTCGGTCGGCCGCATTTTTCCAGAAGCACACCACCGGCACGCTGATTTCGACCATCGTGAATGACATCGAGCGTGTGCAATACGCCATGTCCACGGTGATGGCGGAGTTTCTGCAGCAGCTGTTCACCTTGATTTTCACGGCGATTGTGGTCGTGCTCCTCGGCGGGAAGCTGGCCTGGGTGCTGGTCTTGTTCGTTCCGTTCATCATCTATTCGGCGGGCAAGATTGGGCGTCGCGTGCGGCATACGACGCGCAAAGGACAGGACAAACTAGCCGACATCCAGAACATTCTGCACGAGACGATCACCGGAAACCGCATCGTCAAAGCCTTCAGCATGGAGTCCTGGGAGATTGCGCGATTCCACAAGGCAGCGCGGCGGCTCTTCTGGGCGAATTTACGGTCCGTCGCCGCGGTGGCTATCAGTTCTCCTCTGATGGATATTTTTGGCGCAACGGCCATTGCCTTGTTGTTGCTGCTCGGCCGTGAGCAGATCGCCCATCAGCACATGACCGCAGGAATTTTCTTTGCTTTCATCGTCGCGGTTTTCAAGCTTTACGATCCCGTGCGCAAGTTCGCCCTGTTCAACAACAATTTTCAGCAGGCGCTCGGGGCTTCGTCAGAGATCTTCAAGTTCATGGACACCGAAGACGACGTGCGAGAAGCTCCTCGTGCCTTTCCCTTGCCTCCATTTTCCGGAAGCATCGCATTCGAGAACGTCAGTTTCTCCTACGAATCAAATGGCAAGGAAGCGCGCGAGGTTCTGCGGGACATTAATCTGGAGGTTCGCGCGGGCGAAGTCCTGGCCGTCGTCGGTTCCAGCGGTGCGGGCAAGAGCACGCTCGTGCACCTGATTCCGCGCTTCTTTGATGTTACGGCGGGGCGATTACTGATCGATGGGCACGACGTGCGCGAGGCCACACTAGCTTCCCTGCGTTCGCAAATCGGAGTCGTTTCCCAGGATACGGTCCTGTTCAACGATACGGCGCGGAACAACATCGCCTACGGCCAGCCGCATATCTCACAAAAGACAGTCGAGGCGGCTGCGCGGGCAGCCCTGGCGCACGACTTCATCAGCGAGTTGCCCTCCGGCTACGATACCGTGATCGGCGAACGTGGACTGCGGCTCTCCGGTGGCGAGCGCCAGCGCATCGCAATTGCCAGAGCCATCCTGAAGAATGCTCCGATTCTCATCCTTGACGAAGCCACTTCGGCGTTGGACTCGGAGTCCGAATCGCTGGTCCAATCGGCCTTGCAGAACCTCATGACGGGCCGGACCGTGGTCGTGATCGCCCACCGCCTGTCCACCATCCGCCGGGCAGATCGTATTGTGGTGCTGGAGAATGGAACCATCAACGACATTGGCACTCACGAAGATCTGATGAAAAAGCTCGGGACTTACCGTCGCCTTTATGATTTGCAATTCGTCGATCTGGAACCGCCGGACATGAGCCCGGCACCGGTGAGGCAATAGAGCATATGTCAGTGCGCTCCATGACCGGCTTCGCGCAGGTGAAAGGGCAGGTGAACACCCAGGTCAGTTTTACTCTTGGGCTCAAGTCAGTGAATCATCGATTTCTCGACCTGCACTTCCGCATGCCTGCGGAGAGTGACAATCTGGAAATGAAACTCAGGCGGAGGTTGAAGGAGAAGCTGGCGCGCGGCCATGTGGAGTTGACTCTCAACATCGAACGGTCGGGAAACGGCAATTTTTCCCTGAACCGGCAACTCTTGGCTGGTTACATTCAGGCATTTCGTGCGGCCTCCGCTGAATTCGGAATTGCCGCGGAGCCCGACCTCAATGCGATTTTGCGCATTCCCGGTGCGCTCGAATCCGCGGCCTTGCCTGCCGATGCCGCGCTGGAAACCACAGTGCTCTCTACGCTTGAGGAGGTTCTCCGAAGCCTTAATGAGATGCGTGAACAGGAAGGGCGCAGCGCGGAACAGGAACTCCGCCAGCGCATGCTTCACGTGCAACAAGCACGGAAAGAAGTGGAGAAACATCGCCAGGCAACATTGAAGTTCTATACCGAGAAGTTGAATCTGCGGATGCAGGAGTTGATTGGCGCACAGGCGGATCCCGAACGCATCTTGCAGGAAGCCGCCCTGCTGGCGGACCGCAGCGACATTCAGGAGGAACTGGTCCGGCTCGATAACCATGTCAAACATTTCCTGGGCTTGCTCGATGAAGGCGGCGAGGTAGGCAAGAAGCTGGATTTCCTGCTACAAGAGATGAACCGCGAGGCGAATACCCTGCTTTCCAAGACATCCGGACTGGCGGGTGAAGCGTTGAAGATCACCGAATCCGGGCTGTCCATGAAGGCCGACATCGAAAAGGCGCGCGAACAGGTGCAGAACCTAGAATGACGACGGTATTCATCATCTCGGCTCCCTCGGGCTCAGGGAAATCCACTCTGGTGGACGCAGTTCGCCAGATGGTACCGCGGCTGGATTTTTCGATCTCCTACACCACACGCCCGCCTCGCGGTAGCGAGCAGAATGGCCGGGAATATTACTTTGTCTCGCGAGACGAGTTCGAACAGATGGTCCATCGAGATGAGTTCCTAGAATACGCGAACGTGTTCGGGAACTACTACGGAACCGCGAAGCGCTTCCTGCAACAGGCCGAACAAACAGAAAATGACTTGCTGCTCGACATCGACGTGCAGGGCGCCGAGCAGATCAAGGGCAAACTTCCCCGGGCGGTCAGCATTTTCATTATGCCGCCAGACCGCAAGACACTGGAGACGCGTCTGCGAAATCGCAGTCTGGACAAGGAAGAAGTGATCCAGCGGCGGCTGATTACCGCCAGCCGTGAGATTGAGAATTACCGGAAATACGACTATATTCTGATTAACGATCGTCTGGAAGAATCGACCGAGTTGCTGAAGTCGATTCTTCTGGCGGAACGAAAGCGACCGGGAGTTCAACCATCCGCTGACGATACAGAAACACTGGCCAAGGCAGAAGGCTGCCGTTTAAACAACGTTCGGGAAATGGTGCGACCCATTCTGGCCTCGTTTCAAGCGGCGGTGGCGCCCGGCGGACGTTAGCGACAGGGGAGAAAGCCATGAAGTTGATGGACGGTTTTGACAGCAACTATCGTTACATCCTGGTAGCGGCTCGACGCGCACGGCAGCTGCAAGGCGGCGCGCCACCGGTCATTGATACGAGTTCCCGCAAGCCCTGCCGGATCGCGCAGGACGAAATCAAGGCCGGCAAGGTGAAATGGATGATCCCGGAAACGCCCAAGTCCGCCACCGAAGTCGCCAATGAGGCCTTGGACAAGGCGCTGGGGCAAGAGTGAAGCGATTGGTGATTGTTGATTACAAAAGTTTCGTGGGACAGCACTCATCAGTCTTCCATCAACAATCGAGAATCTAAAATCAACAATCATGAAGGTTGCCCTCGGCGTCAGCGGCGGAATTGCAGCCTACAAGGCAGCGGAAATCGTCCGGCTCCTGCAGGAGCGCGGCCTCCGAGTGCAGGTCATCATGACGCAGGCCGCGCAGGAATTCGTCCGGCCTCTCACCTTTGCCGCGCTTTCCGGAGAAAAAGTTATTACGGACATGTTCGCTGTCGGCAACCAGCCGCCGAACATTGATTCCGCCATCGAGCACATCGCGGTGGCGCAATCGATTGATGCGCTGCTGGTGGCACCGGCCACTGCAGACGTGCTGGCAAAGTTTGCGCAAGGCATCGCCAACGATTTCCTTACCACTCTCTACCTCGCGACCACCGCCCCGGTCGTCGTGGCTCCTGCCATGAATGTGAACATGTGGAACCACGCGGCTACGCAAGCGAACCTCGCCATTTTGACGAAGAGAGGTGTGCGGGTTGTGGAACCTGGGTCCGGATATCTGGCGTGCGGGATGACTGGGCCTGGCCGCCTAGCAGAAAACGAGGTGATTGTCGCCGCAACCCTGGAAGCACTGGGCGCGTCGCAGGAATTGGCCGGGGAAACAGTTTTGATTACCGCGGGTCCGACGCGAGAGAAGATCGATCCGGTTCGGTATTTGACCAACCGTTCCAGCGGCCGCATGGGATACGCGTTGGCCGAAGCGGCGCTACGCCGGGGAGCACGGGTCCTGTTGATCACCGGCCCGACTGCTATTACCGCTCCTGGAGCGGCTGAGATCACACAAGTAGAAACCGCCGAGGAGATGCGTCAGGCGGTGCTGAGCTTGTTGCCACACGCGACGATCGTGATCAAGACGGCAGCGGTGGCTGACTACCGGCCGAAAACGACGGCATCGCAGAAGATCAAGCGCACCGGACCGATTACCCTGGAACTCGAGCCCACGACTGACATTCTGGGGGAAATCGTGCGGCACAAACAGTCACAGATCGTCATCGGCTTTGCGGCTGAAACCCAAAACACCCTGGAGAATGCGCGCAAGAAGTTGGCGACAAAATCCCTGGATGCCATCGTAGCCAATGACGTGTCGCGCGAGGGCGTTGGTTTCGACTCGGACCGCAACGCCGTTACCATCATCACCCATGACGAAGTGATCGAAGTCCCGGAATCCAGCAAGTGGGATGTCGCACAACGCGTGCTCGACCAGGTGGTGCGGCTACGCGCCCGCAAGCCTGCCCTGAAAACGTAATTCCCCACATTGTCATTCCGAGCCGGCTTCACACAGAGGAATCCTATTCCCGCCGAAACACGTGGCGCAGGTAGGGATGCTTCGACTGCGGTTGACCTTCGCTACGCGAAGTTCAATCCAAGCTGCATGACAGGAATTAGAGCTGTGTATTCGACCGGGATAGAACCTTCGTGCTAGCTCTGCTTTTCCACTGCGTTTCCTGATAGTCTCCTTCAGAGATGCCGCGCATTCTTGATTCCCAGCTCAAACGTGCGCTCGCGGAACGCGTCCGCTACTACAACGAGCTGGGGATTTACGACTTCTATCGACGACCTGCCTCGGCAGCAGTCCAGGGCGATGTGATTCCCGATGTTGCGGATGAACCCCAGCCAGAACAGAGAGATGAGATGACTCCCAGAAGCAGAGCGGTGGTTGCTGCAGCCGTCGTAGAAGAAGATATGTTTGCAGCCCCAAAGGCTGAGGTCGGCGTCGGCGACCCCATCAAGGCGCTCCGTTTGATTCGCGAGGATCTCGGTGACTGCACACGTTGCCGCCTGCACAAGCAGGGACGGAAGCAGATTGTGTTCGGCGTGGGGAACCCAAAAGCGGACCTGATGTTCATCGGGGAGGCTCCGGGGGCCGATGAAGACGAGCAGGGAGAGCCGTTTGTAGGTCGCGCTGGACAACTGCTGAACAACATGATCAAAGCCATGGGCCTGCGGCGCGAGGATGTCTATATCGCAAACATCATCAAGTGCCGTCCCCCGGGCAACCGTACTCCCGAGCGCGATGAGTGCGACACCTGCTCGCCGTTTCTGATGCGACAGATCGCGGCCATTCAGCCGAAGGCGATTGTGGCTCTGGGCGCGGTCGCGGCAAGAACTCTTTTGGCCATCAATGCACCCATGTCCGAGTTTCGCGGCCGCTGGTACGACTTCCGCGGTACCAAGCTGGCCGTGACATATCATCCAGCATTCCTGCTGCGCGACCCACGGCAAAAGAAAGAGACTTGGAAAGACCTGCAGATGGTGATGGGAGAGTTGGGGCTACAGCCACCGGCACGGGGCGTCGAGTAGGTCTCTCATAAGTCGTTACAGCCGGAACGGGGCCGTCAACAACCGCGCGGGCAGCGTCACGACTGCCCAAACCAGCTCCAACACGCCGCCTACCGCAATCCCGATGAGGCGGAAAGGCAGAAGGAATAGCCACACGATCGGATAGAGCACGAGCGCCAACAGCGCAACCGGCCAGCAGATCAGGAACAGAATGCACCAGAGGAAGAAAGCAGCCATGGCGGTCTCCTTGCCCTCCACATGAATCTACGGACAATTTTGCCCGAAAGTTCGAAGGATTTCTGTGATGTACCTCTAGGCCGCTCCGGCCAGATGCTTATTGAAAAAGCCCAGCGTACGCAGGCTTGCATCTTGCCACGCTTCTCCGCTGAAGCTGTGGCCCACTCCGGGATAGATCTGCATCTCGTAGGGGATCTGTTTCTTCTCGAGCACCTGTTGCAGATGGTAGGCCTCCGCGACCGGAACCGTCTGGTCTTGCTCACCATGGAGAATCAACATGGGACAGAGACGGCGCATGAAGAATTTCATTTCCTTGGGCAGCCCGCCGAAATACTCCACAACCGCTCTCACTCGCGAATCGACGGAGGCGGCAGAGACCGCCAGATAAGCTCCCAGCGAGAACCCCAGCAAGCCGATGCGCTCGGGATCAACTTGGGGCTGACCTGCAACGAAGCTGACCCCGTCCCAAAGCGTTTTCATCCAGGCGGGATAGTGACGAAAGATGGTTGGTAAGCCGTCGACGGACGTTGTGCCGGTGCGATCAAAGTAGTGCAGGACGTAAACCGCAAAACCTTGCCCGGCGAGAAGGCTCGCGGGTTCCGTCATGCTGTTGTGTCCGCCTCCGGAACCGTGCAACCCGACGACGGCGGGAAGGCGATGCCCGTTGACCAAGGGCAGATAGCAGTCGAGGCGGATCGCCATGCTGCCACTTTCGAAAGAGAGTTGGGATTGGGAAATAGAACTCATATGAGCAATTAGCACTCAGAAATCAGCATTCAGCCAATCTCGTAGTGCCTCGGGGACATCCACACAAACCGAACTGAATGCTGAGTGCTGACTGCTGAGTGCTATCTTGGGATCGCGACGTTTTGTACTGCCTCCGCCATCTTTGCCAACGACGCCTCATACGGTGCGCGCGCAATCCCCCGCTCGGTGACGATCGCCGTCACATACTTTGCCGGGGTCACGTCAAAGGCGGGATTTTCCACCTGCACACCTTCCGGCGCAATCGCCTTTCCTGCCATGTGCGTGACTTCCTCCCGGTTGCGCTGCTCGATGGGGATCTTGCTGCCGTCCGGCGTGTTGAAATCGACGGTCGAGCAGGGTGCGGCTACGTAAAACGGAATGCCATGTTCTTTCGCCAGGACGGCCACCGTGTAAGTGCCGATTTTATTCGCGACATCGCCATTCGCCGCGATGCAGTCCGCCCCGACGACTATCGCGGCGATCTTGCCCTGCAGCATCATTGCGCCAGCCATGTTGTCGGAGATTACGGTTGTCGGGATGCCGTCCTTCATGAGCTCCCAGGCGGTCAATCGCGAGCCTTGCAGAAATGGCCGGGTCTCGTCGGCATAGACGTGGATCTTCTTCCCCTGCTCGACCGCCGCCCGGATCACGCCCAAGGCCGTTCCATAACCACAAGTAGCCAGCGCCCCCGCGTTGCAGTGGGTGAGCACGCCGCCGCTGGCCGGCATCAGGGTCGCACCGAAGCGGCCCATGGCCTGATTGGCCGCGATGTCTTCGGCGTGCATGCGCTTCGCCTCATCGATGAGGGCCTGCTTGATCTGCCCAAGAGGCCGGATGCGCAGCGTTTCAAACTTATCCTGCATGCGGCGAATGGCCCAGAAAAGGTTGACCGCGGTGGGCCGGGTCTGCCGCACGGCTTCGCAGGATTCATCGAAGTCTCGCTTGAGTTCGCCAACGGTCTCCGCTTTCGAGGTCTTTACGGCCAACGCGATACCCATGGCGGCCGCCACGCCGATGGCGGGGGCGCCCCGGACTACCATCTTGCGAATTGCGTTGGCGACTTGGGTGCAGGTCGTGCAAGTAACGTAGGTTTCTTCAGTCGGGAGCTTCGTCTGATCAATGAAGCGTACGCCGGAGTCGGTCCATTCAAGAGTTTGGATCATGAGTCAGTTCTCTGTTCGAGCATTCAGCACTCAGCCAATAACGAGACTCGCTCGCGCAAGCGCCCCTCAGTTGGCTGAATGCTGAGTGCTGAGTGCTAAGTGCTCTTTTCTGACATCATTCGCCGTGAAGATCGAAACAAACTGCGCCGGCGCAGCGGCTTTCTCCACGTTGGGGCGGCCCTTGGCTTCTTCGCGCTCGACCAGGCACATCACGCCGACAACTTCAAAGCCAAATTCTCGGGCGGCTTCGATTGCCTGAATGGTTGAAGCTCCCGTCGTACAGACGTCATCTACGATGACAACCCGCGCGCCTTTTTCGCGAAAACCTTCAATCCGCTGGCCGGTGCCGTGCTGCTTCTCGGCCTTCCGCACCAGGAAACCATGCAACTCTCCGCTGGTGACCGTAACTGCGACAACAACGGGGTCGGCGCCCATGGTCAACCCGCCAATGGCCTGCGGCTTCCATCCGCGGGCTTTGATCTCTTCCATGAAGACCTGTCCGGTAAGCTGCGAACCGCGGCCGTGCAGGGTCGTAGTCCGGCAGTCCACGTAGTAATCGCTGGTACCACCGGAGGAAAGCTTGAACTCCCCCAAGCGAAACGATTTCACTGCGAGCAGATGCAAGAGTTCCTGACGAGCGGAGAACATGAAACTTCTAAGATAGCAGTAGCCGCTAGCTCCTAGCTACTAGCTCCTAACTACTAGCTGCTCCTCACTGATTCAGCTTCTCCAGGTGACGAAAGCCGCTGGTGGCCACGAACAGGATCGCGGACAAGGTTCCGTTGTAGCCGACATGAACCAGGAAACTGCCTCCGACGGACTTGGTGACCGCACGCACAGCGGTTAGTGCAATGCCGACGAGAAAAATGATCAGCATCGCCCACGAATATTTCAGTTGCGCGCCGTGCAGAAGCCCGAAAGCTGCACCGGTCAGAAAGATGCTTGCCCCGGCCCCGAGCCGCCTGGCCAACACCGGATAGAGCAAGCCGCGAAAGAACAGCTCCTCCATGAGAGGAGCCAGCGTCACCGACAGAATTGACATCATCGTGGCTTCGCGCGCGGTTTGAAAGAAACGATCGACGGGCAAGTGCTTGGGAATCGGAAGCAGCTGACTGAGTCCGATCAGCGCGAAGTACAGCAGCCCGCCGAGCGCGAGAAATCCGGCCCACCGGGAACGCGGCCAACTCCAGCGAATGGATTGCCAGAAATTTCCGGTTTTGGTTTGGATGACGTAATACATGAGGGCAAACAAGACGACGTAGATCAGCAGTTGCATGAACAGCACGACGTCGGGGATCTGCACGATCTCAACTATGGGCGTCTTCGGATACACCAGCAAGTGCGCAAGCGCCACAATACCTAACGGCAAAAGAACCAGCGTCACCGAGGTGATGGCGATGACGGCCAAAACATCCCAGCCATCCCATCCGGGATCCTCGGCTGACGGGGGCTTCGCTGGCGCCGGGGCGGGCGAAAGTGCCGGATCCATCTGAGGCAGCGGATTTTCAAACGACGACATGCGGTTGTGAATTACCGATCGGCCATTTTGAATTTACACGAAAAAGAGAGCAGATGCAGATGGCCTCAGAGACTCGATTCTTTGCGATCTTGGCCGAGTTTTTCTCTGCGGCCTCCGCGATCAAGAGCTTTTACCGCAGACAGCGCAGAGAAACACTCGCGGAGGACGCAAGGAAATGCGTAATAAGAACGAACGGGGCAGCCGGTCATGCCGAGGAAACTCTCTTTTCCCTTTCGTTGGCGCTGAAATAATGAGCGAGCGCCTGCCCCGTGTAGGACTTCTTGATTCGCGCCACTTGTTCGGGAGTGCCTTGAGCCACAATCCGTCCGCCGTCTTCCCCGCCTTCCGGCCCCAGGTCGATGATCCAGTCAGCGTTACGGATCACGTCGAGATTGTGCTCAATGATCACGATGGTATTGCCCAGGTCCGTGAGCCGGTGCAGCACGTCCAGCAACTTCTTGACGTCATCAAAGTGCAGACCGGTTGTGGGCTCATCGAGCAGATACAGAGTCTTCCCGGTTTGTCTTTTGCTCAACTCGCGCGCCAGCTTGATGCGCTGCGCCTCGCCGCCAGAGAGCGTAACTGCGGACTGTCCCAGATGGATGTAACCCAGGCCCACATCCACGAGGGTTTGCAGCTTTTGCTTGACCTGAGGGATGTTCTCCAGAATCTGCAACGCGTCCGAAGCCGGAGTTTCAAGCAGATCGGCAATGGAAGCGCCGTTGTACTTGACCGCCAGCGTCTCACGGTTGTAGCGTTTGCCACCGCAGACGTCGCACAGCACGTACACGTCCGGCAGAAAATTCATCTCGATTCGCCTCTGGCCTTCGCCCTGGCAGGCTTCACACCTGCCGCCCGACACGTTGAACGAGAACCGGCCTGGCTTGTAGCCGCGTTCCCGTGATTCCGGCAACATGGCGAAGAGATCGCGAATTTGCGCAAACACACCGGTGTAGGTCGCCGGGTTCGACCGGGGAGTGCGCCCAATGGGCGACTGATCGATGCGGATGACTTTATCGATATTCTCAGCGCCGGAGATCGCTTTGTGGGCGCCGGGATCTTCGCGCGAGCGGTATAAAGTCTTTGCCAACGCGCGGTAGAGAATGTCATTGACCAAGGTCGATTTTCCGGAGCCCGAAACTCCGGTCACGACCGTCATGACGCCCAGCGGAAAGGTGACGTCAACGTTCTTCAGATTGTTCTCGCGAGCGCCGAGAATGCTGACACCTGCTCGGTTAGGTTGGCGGCGCTCGGCCAACATGGCAATCTGCGTTCTGCCTGAAATGTAGGCCCCCGTGAGGGAATCCGGATTTTGCATGATCTGCGCTGGCGTGCCCTGAGCCACGAGTTCGCCGCCGTGGCGGCCGGCCCCGGGTCCGAGATCGATGACGTAATCGGCGCGACGGATGGTCTCTTCGTCGTGCTCGACCACGAGCACGGTGTTGCCGAGATCGCGCAACTCCCCCAGAGCCTTCAGCAAACGGTCGTTGTCGCGGTGATGTAATCCAATCGACGGCTCGTCGAGGACATAGAGTACGCCTCGCAGTTTTGACCCGATCTGGGTCGCCAGCCGAATGCGTTGCCCTTCGCCACCGGAAAGCGTCGCGGCCGACCGATCGAGGGAAATGTAGCCGAGTCCCACCGCATTCAAGAACTGAAGACGCTCAATGACCTCGTGGACAATTCTTCCTGCAATGATCGCTTCACGCCCCGCGAGCTGGATCTTGCTCGCTGCTTCGAGAGCACGAGAAACCGGTAACTCGGTAAACTCCGCGATGGACATGCCATTGACCTTCACGGCCAGGCTCTCGGGGCGCAGCCTTTGTCCGTGGCAGACGGGGCACTCGGTTGCGGACATGTAGTCGAGCAGGAAGTCGCGGTACCCCTCCGAGGTGGACTCCTCGAGAACTCGCTTGAGGTATCCGAGGATGCCGACGAAACCTGTCTTCCCACCCTTTCCAGCTTCGCCGTTCAGCAGCAGGCTCTGAATCTTCTCCGGAAACTTTTCGAAGGGAGTGTTCAGATCGAACCCGTGGGCTGCCGCCGTGATCTGCAGCATGTGGATCAGATTTTGCGAGGCAGAGCCAGGCCCGAG
>Ga0187817_10000156_pt1 | contig 24821 bp, 19 predicted proteins | sample NC_wetland_sal_i_17_FD_132431 | JGI IMG/M metagenome (GOLD analysis project Ga0187817, IMG submission 132431) | Wetland sediment microbial communities from Neuse River Estuary, North Carolina, USA - SO4_2 | ecosystem: Environmental > Aquatic > Freshwater > Wetlands > Sediment | place: USA... | reverse complement strand
TTGGGCAAGGGATTGGCGGCGGCCTCCATTGGCTGCCTGCTGGAAAGCCGCGGCCTCAAAGTTAACCTGATGAAGTTCGATCCGTACCTCAACGTCCATCCGGGGACGATGTCGCCGTTTCAGCATGGCGAAGTATTCGTGACTGACGATGGGGCGGAAACCGATCTTGATCTTGGTCACTACGAGCGCTTCACCCACGCCAAGCTCTCTCGCGACAACAACTGGACGACCGGGAAGATCTACGAGCAGATCATTGCGAAAGAGCGGCGGGGCGATTACCTGGGCAAGACGGTGCAGGTGATTCCGCACGTCACCAACGAAATCAAGGCGGCGGCGAAGAAGGTGGCGCAGGATGTGGACGTGGCGATCGTCGAGATCGGCGGCACGGTGGGCGACATCGAGTCTTTGCCGTTTATCGAAGCCATCCGCCAGATGCGTCAGGAACTGGGGCGCGACAACACTTTGTTCGTGCATGTGACGTTGGTGCCGTTCATTGCCGCGGCGCAGGAATTGAAGACCAAGCCCACACAGCACTCCGTCAAGGAATTGCTCAGCGTCGGAATTCAGCCGGATATCCTGCTATGCCGCACCGACCGCTTCCTTTCGAAAGAGATCAAGTCGAAAATCGCGCTCTTCTGCAACGTCGAAGAAGAAGCGGTCATTACAGCGAAGGACGTTGCGTCTATTTACGAGGTGCCGCTGGTTTTTGCGCATGAAGAAGTGGACACGCTGGTCCTACGACGCCTGAAGCTGGAGGCGAAGGATCGCGATCTTTCCAAGTGGAACGATCTGGTGCATCGCGTCTACAACCCGAAGGATGTAGTCAAGATTGGCATTGTCGGGAAGTACGTGGAATATGAGGATTCCTATAAGTCGCTGAAAGAGGCGCTGGTGCATGGCGCGCTGGCGCACAACCTCAAACTGGAGGTGAATTGGATCGAGGCCGAGGGTTTGGAGAGCGCCGACAAAAGCGATAAGAGTTATGAAGCGCAGTTAGAAGATTACGACGGATTGCTGGTGCCGGGAGGATTCGGCAAGCGCGGCATCGAAGGCATGTTGAGGGCGATCGAGTACGCGCGGGAGAAGCATGTACCCTACTTTGGGATCTGTCTCGGGATGCAGACGGCCTGCATTGAATATGCGCGCAATGTTTGTGGGTTAGCGGATGCCAATTCGAGTGAGTTTGATCCGGCGACTCCGCATCGGGTGATCTACAAGCGGCGCGAATTGCGGGGAGTGGAAGAACTCGGCGGCACGATGCGGCTGGGGGCATGGCCGTGCAAGATCGAACCGGGAACGCTGGCGTACCAGGTGTATGGCCAGACCGAAATCAGCGAGCGGCACCGGCATCGGTACGAGTTCAACCGCGAGTATGAAGAGCCCATGGTGGCAGCCGGGCTGCGCATTTCCGGCTCGACTCCGGATGGCACCTACGTGGAGATGGTGGAGATTCCGGGGCATCCGTATTTCATTGCGTGCCAGTTCCATCCGGAATTCAAATCGAAGCCGCTGGAACCGCATCCGCTGTTTAAGACGTTTGTGGGCGCTTCGTACGCCCACGGACAGAAAAAGAAGGAGCGGAAGGACGCGGCTGTGGTCGAGATGTTTCTGCGGCCGGAAAAAGTGGGACGGAGATAATCACCGCCGAGACGCAGAGTGCGCCGAGAAACTCTTTTGAAAGTTTGTCATCCCGAGCGAAGCGAGGGACCCGCAGTTCCCGGTTTTTCTCGGCGATCTCGGCGTCTCGGTGGTAAACGACTTTGACCCTGTCATTCCAAATCGATAACGTTCGCGTTGGCGCTGGCGATCTGTTCCTGATTGCCGGGCCTTGCGTGATTGAGAGCGAAGAGCACGCGCTGCGCATGGCGGAGATCGTCAAGGGAGTGGCGCGTTCGCTGAATTTCCCATTCATCTTCAAAGCATCGTACGACAAGGCGAACCGCACTTCGATCCGGAGCTATCGCGGACCGGGGATGAAAGAAGGCCTGCGCATTCTGCAGAAAGTGAAAGACGAGGTGCACATTCCGGTGCTGACCGACGTGCATCAGGCGGCCGATGTCGCCGCCGTCGCGGAAGTCGTGGACGTGCTGCAGATTCCTGCATTTCTGTGCCGGCAGACCGACTTGATCGTGGCAGCCGCTCTCAGCGGGCGTCCGGTGAACGTCAAGAAAGGGCAATTCGTTTCGCCCTGGGACATGAAGCACGCCGTCGAGAAGTGCCGCGATGCGGGGAACAGCCAGGTGTTCGTGACCGAGCGGGGCTCAAGTTTCGGCTACAACAACCTGGTCGTGGACATGCGCTCGCTGGCCATCATGCGCCATTTCGCGCCGGTGGTGTTTGACGCGACGCATTCGGTGCAACTGCCGTCAGCTTCGCATGGGGACGAAGATCAGCCGGCGGTGAGCGGCGGCCAGCCGGAGTTCATTCCGGTGTTGTCGCGGGCGGCGGTGGCGGCGGGTGTGGATGGGGTATTCATGGAAGTCCACGACAATCCGAAGGACGCGAAGAGCGACGGCGCGAACGCGCTCGACACACGCAATCTGCGCGGAGTGCTGAAGGAATTGCAGGCGGTGAAGAAGGCGCTGGACGCGGCGCACACGACACCGTAGCGCCTTATCGCCATAACGTCTTTTCTGAATCTGCTACCATTCCGGCGTCATCTCAATCTCACTATGCACTGGTGGGCATCGATTGCGGGCATTGTTCTCATCTTCGTCATCCTGATGGATGCGTTTGAGACCGTGGTTTTGCCGCGACGCATTCAAACGACTTTTTTCCGCATTTCGTCCCGGTTCTACAGGAAAACCTGGCGCCTCTGGACGGGAGTGGGGCGGCACATTAAGTCCCCGAACCGGCGCGAAGGATTCCTGGCCTACTTTGGACCGATCTCGCTGTTTCCGCTGCTGGGCTTTTGGGCGCTGGGGCTGATTTTTGGATTCGCCTGTGTCCAGTATGGACTGGGCGAGCATCTCACGCTGGCCAATGAAAAAATCACTTTCAGCAAAGTGCTCTACCTGAGCGGCGAAACTTTCTTCACTTTGGGCTATGGAGACATCACGCCCAACAACGCCGCCGCTCGCGCCCTGGCTGTGATGGAAGCGGGCATGGGCTTTGCGTTTCTGGGAGTCGTGATCGGATACCTGCCGGTTGTCTATAATTCGTTTGCCGCCCGCGAAACTGAAATTTCGCTGCTCGACGCGCGCGCCGGTTCACCTCCTAGTGCAGCCGAGTTTTTGAGCCGCTTGGGATGCTGCCCAGAGCAAACCGTGCTGGACGAAATTTTTCGCGATTGGGAGCGCTGGTGCGCCGACCTCCTGTCAAGCCACATTTCCTATCCGGTGCTGGTTTTCTTTCGCTCGCAACACAGCAATCAATCGTGGTTGAGCGCGCTGACGGTGATGCTCGATGTCACGTCGCTGGTGATGACGGGAGTGGACGGCATCCATCCGGACCAGGCGAAGCTCACGTTTGCCATGGCGCGGCACGCCGCTGTCGATCTCGCCCAGGTGGTGAACGCGGAATACAATCCGCATGAAATCGACCGGCTCACGGCGGCAGATCTGACCCGGCTGCGGACGGAACTCGCCGAACACGGCGTGACACTCAGTGATGGTGCGGACTTGCGCGATCGATTGGGGGAACTTCAGGTCCTCTATGAGCCTTATCTTCACGCCATCGGTCGCCGGCTTCTGATGACGCTGCCGCCTTGGATCCACACGGAGCGAAAGAAAGATAACTGGCAGGGAAGTCCCTGGGACCGCGCAATCCAGGCGCGGGCGCTGGAACATCCGGGGCACGCGAGACGAGCGGCGGACGATCACTTCTGAATAGCGCGATCGGGTGTTAGGGTGAGTGACAGGCTGCGGGCGAACCCACAGCCCACCCTCTGCTTACTTGCCCATCGAAACCGTGCCAGTGCATGCCCAGTCACTATCGCCGTCTGCGGTGCGCGTTCCGGAGCAGGTCCCGGAACCCTTGATGCCTTTGGATTGTCCGGTACCGCTCAGAATCTTCCACTTATTGGAGGCTGGTTTCGCGACGTCGGTTGGAGCAGACCCTTCATACGTATAGTAAACCGTGTCTCCATTGTCCATCGTCACGTTGAAGCGCCCATGGTTGTTGTAGGAGGCTTTCCATACCTCTTGGAATTCCGTGTAGGCGCCGGCTTTTTCCTTGTAGGTGCTGTCGCTTGAGGTCGCCTTGCACGTGCCTTGCGCGATCGAATAGGCGTGATCGGGTGCGTCGCCGACATCGAGTTTGTGTTCCATCGCTGGCTTCGAGCAGTGCCACTTGGCATCAACCTTGCCCTGAGCCATGGCTACGGACACAGACACGAGTAAAGCCACTGCCACTAGCAAAAGCTTGCGCATTTTTTTCTCCTTATGTGATTTTGAGTGGAAAATCCGGATAACTATAGTGGCCTCCCCCCATCCTGGCAAGCATTGAGCGTTTGGCAATCGAGCCAATGCGGGGTTGAGATAACATCTGCTAACATTCCTCCTTCATATCGAAGCGGAGGCGTTGCAGACTCTGGAACTTAGAGGGAAGAATGGACTTTAGCATCGTCGCCGCCGCAGCCGTCTTCTTCGCCGTTGTGGGGATTCTGCTGTATTCGATCATCCTGTACAACGAGCTGGTGCGTCTGCGGAATGACAATGACCGCGCCTGGGCAAATATCGACGTATTGCTCAAGCAGCGGCACGACGAGATTCCCAATCTGGTGGAGACAGTAAAGGGCTACATGCAGCATGAGCGCCAGACCCTGGAGGCGGTCACGCAGGCCCGGGCTGCCTCGATCAGCGCCGCCAGCATCGGGCAGAAGGCCCAGGCGGATTGGATGCTGACAGGAGCTCTGCGCGGACTGTTCGCCGTAGCGGAAAACTATCCGCAGTTGAAAGCCAACGAAAATTTCCTTCGTCTGCAGAACCGGATCTCTGAATTGGAAGAGCGTATTGCCGATCGCCGCGAATTTTTCAATGACGACGTCAACACCTACAACACCCGCATCCGCCAGGTACCCGAAGTTCTTCTTGCCATCCTGATGGACCTGAAGCCGCGAGAATTTTTCAAGGTGTCGGAGGGAAACCGGAAGCAGCTGACGGTGAGTTTGACGAAGGAGCAAGGCACCGTTTAGGTTTCCGTCAGCTGAGAATTTTCCATAGCGCCCACAACGTCCAGAGCGGGCCTCCCCAGATGAACAGGAAGGATTGCCAGGCCAGCTGGGATACGACTTCCCGCTGGCTATGGGTGGAAATCACGAATGGGTTCGGCCCCTGCATCAAAATCGTCGGTGGGTACAGGTTGAAGTTGCGCCCCTGATCAGCGCCCGAGGGCACATTTGGGTTCAGACACGGGAACGCTTCCCGCCGCAGCAAGTCTGCTTCATCCAGGCTGACAAATCCAGGCCCAATTCGCGACAACGAACTGGCCTCTGGATCTTTTGTGGCCCATGGATTTTCGCGCAATGTGCCGAGAACAAAAATGTTATCGCCGGGCAGGATGCAGTACTCTTGCGCATTCACCAAATCCTGTCTTTCGCAGCCGTGCCGGGCGAGAACGTGGGTAAGGTATTCCCCGCCATCCCCGATAAGACCGGTCCATTGCATCTCGGCGCCTTTGGGGTAAATCAACAATTCTCCCGTGCCGTCGTCGACAAAGAGGGGAGCGCAGACTTCGTCGATGATCGGGCTGCTGCTTCTGTGCTGAAGGACGCTAATCACCACCCGATAGTACAAGCAGTCTTTTGAACTCAGCGGAGAAACCAGCGTGTAGGGACCAACCGCCTTGCCGGAAACTTCCACCGCGCCAATAGCAGCCGCCCGGACCGAGGAGCGCGGAATGTCAAGGATGAGACGCTTGCGCTGAAACAAGCGGAAGCCGAGGTAAAACAAATACGGTCCGAGCACAACGCCCAGGGCAGCCCAGAGCAAAGGCTGGCTCAGCAGCCAGAGAAACTGACGGAGCAGCATGCTGAAGGGCTCGTCGGGGCTCTTAAGTTCGGAGACTTTGATTGCTGTAGCGAGCATCTGTCCGCATAGCATATACCGGACAGGCACAGTTTCCACGAACCAGCGATGGCCCGATCACCCGACGCTCTTCTCCTTCTGCTAACATTTCCCCTTCATGAAACATGTGGGCGAAAATGTGGTGCGTATTGAGGCAGAGGCGTTGCGGGCGCTGGCCGACCGGCTGGCGGGTCCGATGGGTGCGGACTTCAACCGGGCGCTGGAACTGATGTTTGACTGCCGGGGCCGGGTGGTTGTGACCGGGATGGGGAAGAGCGGGCTAATTGCTCGTAAGATCGCGGCCACATTGAGTTCGACCGGCTCGCCGGCGCTTTACTTGCATCCGGTGGAAGCGCTGCATGGCGATCTCGGGATGATCGTGCGTGGCGATGTTGTGCTGGCGCTGTCGGCCAGCGGCGAGACTGAGGAGATTTTGAGGTTGCTGGCGACGATTAAGCGGCTACAGGTGCCGCTGATCGCTATGACTTGTGATGACGTGGCGGAAGAGGCTGCGGGCGGGGGCGCCCGCGCCACACGGGCTTCTACTCTCGCATCTTCGGCGGACGTGGCCTTGGACTGCTCGATTTCTCAGGAAGCTTGCTCGCTTGGACTTGCTCCTACGGCTTCCACGACCACCATGCTTGCTTTGGGCGATGCTCTGGCGGTGGCGCTTTCGGAAAAACGGGGGTTCAAGGAAGAAGACTTTGCCAACCTGCATCCTGGGGGAAAGCTGGGCAAACGGCTGGCGCGGGTCGAATCGTTGATGCATTCGGGGGACGCGGTGCCGCGGGTGACGTCGCAGACAAAGATGCCGGATGTGATTTACGAGATGTCGCGCAAGAAGCTGGGGATGACGGCGGTGGTCGAGGGCGACCGTCTGCTAGGAGTGATCAGCGACGGCGATCTACGGCGGTTGCTCGAGCAGCGCGGCAAAGATGCGCTCGACCTGACGGCGGGAGATTGCATGACGCGGATTCCAAAAACCATCGGCGCGCAGGAGTTCGCAGCCACCGCGTTGGCGCGCATGGAAGAGATGAAGATTACGTCGCTCGCGGTGGTAGACAGAGAGCGGCGTCTCCTGGGGATCGTGCACCTGCACGATCTGTGGGGAACGGAGATGGTGTAGGATAGTCAGCCCCTAACCGAAGGACGGAGACGGAGAAGTGGCAACTTCACCAACACCGGATGTAGCCGCAAGGGTAGCGTTCGACGCAGTCATCGTCTGCTGGTGGATTTTTGGCCTGACGTTCTGGCTGCGGAAACGTCCTGCCCGGGCCCGCGAGGCGAAACGCGATTGGACTTCGCTCACGGGATTGTTGTTGCAAGCTGCGGGCTACCTGTGTGTCTGGTCCTTTCCCCTGTGGCAGAAACGATTCTCGCCTGTCCCGTCCGGGACGCCGTTGGTGGAATGGGGAATGGCCGTGCTGACCGTGGCCATGGCAGTCGCCTCGACGTGGCTGGTCAACGCCGCCGCACGGCGCTTGGGGAAACAGTGGGCTTTGGCCGCGCGCCTGGTGGAGGACCACACACTGATTCGGGATGGGCCTTATCGCGTCGTAAGGAATCCCATCTACACCGGCATGTTTGGCATGCTCCTGGCTACCGGCCTGGCAGCGGGACAGTGGATCCCGTTGCTCATTGCGGTCATGTTGTTCATTCCCGGAACCTACATTCGGATTCGCAGTGAAGAGCGGCTGCTGCGCGAGGCCTTTGGCTCCGAGTTCGAAGCGTACGCGCGCAAGGTGCCAGCATTGTTCCCGGGAATCTACTGAGGGCATCTCCAGTGCCCATATTTATGGTAAGTAATTGATTCCGTTATAGTTGATATAGGCCAACCTCAGCTGTAGAACCCGCATCGAATTCGGAGATCAGCCGCGACTCAGTGCTGCTTCTGCCACTCCGTCTTGCAAGAAGGGGCGCGGCTGACGATGGTCAACTGACCGCGGAGACGGAGGTAAGAATGAAGCGTCTTGTTGTGTCTGCTGTTCTGGCTCTCTGTTTTGCGAGCCCGAGATTCATATTCGCCCAGGCCCTGAAAGAAGGTGGTGACCACGTGGAAGTGGGCGCGTTCGCGGATTATTTCCGCCTGGACCGCACCGATCCCAGCCTCAACTATGCGGGTGTCGGGGGACGTCTTGTTTTCAATCTGCGTCCCAGTGTCCAACTGGAAGCGGAAATGGCGTACGACTTTGATCGCAGCTACAACAACCCATTCAACGACGGATCCATCGTCCCGGCCCAGACACACATTTTGCACGGTCTGTTCGGTCCCAAGTTCCAGACGGGATCGGGACCCTTCCGCCTTTTCGTCACGGGTAAAGCCGGGATCATCAGCTTTACCACCAACAATCAGAACGCGCCGGCGGGATTCCAGAGCGCTCTGGGTGCGGTCGGCAACGGCAATGCGAAATTTGCGGTCTACCCAGGGGGCGGTCTCGAAGTTTTCAAGGGACCGCTTGGCCTGCGCCTGGAGGTCGGCGACGACATCTATTTCGACAACGGAGCCGCAACAACCTGCGCGTGAGCTTCGGCCCGACCTTCCGGTTCTAACGCCTGCAGTGGAGAGACGGCGTTTCGTCGAGGCGGAGACGGGGCAAGCCCCGTCTCTACGAGTAGCGTTCGCGCAGGAAATCGCCAATCGCCGCGTACGCTGCGGTCAGCGTCTTTTCGTCGGGCAGGAAAACTATGCGGAAGTGTTTCGTCCCCGGACGCTGGCCGAAACCGGAGCCGTGCACGACCGTGACATGCTTCTGGCGAATTAGTTCGGTCACGAAGACATCGTCGCCTTCCGGGATCTCAATGCGTGGGTAAGCGTAGAAAGCGCCGCGCGGCTTGACACAACTTAAGCGTGGAGTTTCCGCGCACCACTTCATGGTCAGATCGCGGCGGCTGCGCAGCTTGCGCTTCACTTCGACGAGGTGGTCCTGCGGGCCTTCGAGCGCCGCCTTGATCGCGTACTGCTCGGGGTGGTTGGCGCAGAGACGCGCCCGCAACAGCTTGTTCACGCCTTCCAGGTAGGGCTGGATGACGGAAGCTTCACCGCTGGCAATGCCCCATCCGATACGCCATCCGGGGGCGAGGTAGTTCTTGGAAAGTCCGCCGAAGGTGATGACGGGCACGTCGGGCGCGACCCAGGCCATCGCAATGTGCGGGTCGTCATCCATAATCAGTTTGTCGTAAATCTCATCGGCAAAGATGACCAGGTTGTGGCGGCGCGCGACGTCCGCAATCTGCTCCAGCATCTTACGGTTACAAACCGAGCCCGTCGGGTTGTTGGGATTGATCAACACGATCCCGCGGGTCCGCGGCGTGATCTTTTTCTTGATGTCCTCGAGATCGGGCTGCCAGCCGTCTTCTTCGTTCAGGTAATAAGTGTTCAGCCCGATTTCGAGCTTCGCCAGAACTGCGGAATAGAGTGGATAGTCGGGGCAGGGCGTAAGCAGGTTGTCGCCGGGGTTGAGCAGCGCGGCGAGGCAGATGTCCACCGTTTCGCTGACGCCCGAGGTGACGAAGACATCCTGAATATTGGTGATGCCCTTGCGGGCGGCCTCGCCGCGAATGGCGTCGAGCGCTTCCTTGATGCCGGAGGAAGGAGAGTATCCGTTCTTGCCTTCGCGCATGGCTCGATAGACGGCTTCAATCATGTGAGCGGGAGTCTGGAAGTCGAAGTTTAGAGGGTCGCCGATATTGAGCGGCAGAATCTTGTGTCCCTGGCGCGCGACCTCGTCGGCGACGCAGGCCAGGTCGCGAATGGCGTAGCGGACGTTTTCGAGGCGGGCGGCTGGGGAGATCTCGCGGAGTTGCGTAATGGGCATAGGCAAAACCTTTGAACCACAGAGGTCACAGAGGTGCACAGGGAGCTAGACCTCTGTGTTCCTCTGTGCCCCCTGTAGTTAGGAATTACTCTACCCGATCGATCTGCGCCTTCTGCAGCTTGTCGGAGTAATCCACGTATACGGCTTTCCACTCGGTGTAAAAATCGATCGCGCCGATGCCGCCCTCGCGGTGTCCGTTGCCTGTGGCCTTGGTGCCGCCGAAGGGCAGGTGGACTTCCGCTCCGATGGTCGGAGCGTTGATGTAGGTAATGCCAGCCTCGAGATCGCGGACGGCGGCGAAGGCCTTGTTCACGTCCTTCGTATACAGAGACGACGACAGGCCGTATTCGATGTTGTTGGCGATTTCGATGGCGTTCTCCATGTCGTCGCAGGGGATGATCGATACCACCGGCCCGAAGATTTCTTCCTGCGCAATGCGCATCTTGGGATCGACTTCCGTGAACACGGTGGGTTCGAGAAACCATCCATGCTGATATTCGCCCTGGTCGAGCCGGTTGCCGCCGGTGACGAGCTTTGCACCCTCGGATCTTCCGATCTCGATGTAGCTCAGGTCGGTCTTGAGCTGGTTCTCGTTGATTGCCGGACCCATCTCGACGGTCTCGTCGAGGCCGTTGCCGACTTTGATTTTCTTGGCGCGAGCGACGAAGTGTTCGACAAACTCCTGGTAAACGCCTTTCTGCACGATGATGCGGCTGGTCGCGGTGCAGCGCTGCCCGGTGGTGCCGAATGCACCCCAGAGACCGCCTTCGATGGCGAGGTCGAGGTTGGCGTCGTCGAGCACGATCATTGGATTCTTGCCGCCGAGTTCAAGCGAACAATGCTTGAAGGTCTTGGCGGCCGTGGCGCCCACGATTCTGCCAACTTCCGAAGAGCCGGTGAGCGAGATGGCGCGGACGGCGGGATGCTCGGTCAGCGGCGTGCCGACTTCCGAGCCGAAGCCGGTCACGATGTTGATCACGCCTTTCGGGATGCCGGCGTCGGTCAGCGCCTGCACCAAATTGAAGGTCGAGAGCGGAGTGTCTTGCGCTGGTTTGATTACGCAAGTGTTGCCGCAAACGACGGCGGGCAGCAGCTTCCACGAAGAGATGGCCATGGGGAAGTTCCAGGGCGTGATCATGCCGCACACGCCGATGGGCTGACGGACGGCCATGGCGAACTTGTTTGGCAATTCCGACGGCACGGTCGGGCCGAAGAGGCGGCGGCCTTCGCCGGCGTTGTAGTAGGCGGCGTCAATCGCTTCCTGCACGTCGCCACGGGTTTCTTTCAACACCTTGCCCATTTCGCGGGTCATGTCACGGGCGTAGTCTTCCTTGCGCTCAATCAGGATCTCGGCGGCGCGGAATACCATCTCGGCGCGGCGGGGAGCCGGGACCAGACGCCACTTGGCGAAGGCGCGCTTGGCCGCATCCACAGCCGCATCCACGTCGGTCTTATTGGAGCGCTGGAAGATGGCAACGACCTCGCGCGTGTCGGCGGGGTTGCGGTCTTCGAAGGTCCGTCCGCTGACGGACTCGACCCATTCGCCGTCAATGAAATTCTTGAAAACCTTGGTTTTGGTGGTGCCGCCATCGATCACCGGCTTGGTCAGGGTATCGGTCGCCATGGGAGCCTCCTGGAAGTAATGCGGAACACTTCATGCTAACGCCCGGAGTGAAGACGGGCAAGCCAAGGCCGGGGGTGGTGTGGTGCGTTAACCACCAAGGCCACGAAGGTACACGAAGGGAACGCGTCAGAACAAAAATCTCTGTTGTACTTCCCGTCCAGAAAGCTGCCAGTGCGATTGAACGCGTTACAAAATTAACCTTCGTTTAACCTAGCATTCACAAACCCTTCATTACGCCTTCCTAGTATTACCGCTTCATCACCCAACCAGAACGAAATGCATTGGAGGGGAAATTTATTTTCCCCCGGATCAGGAGGCTTTATGCGACCCCGCCATTCATCTCCTTCAACCGCACTCTTTGCTCTCGCCCAAACCTCTCTTCTCGTCTTGTTCTTGCTGACGATCGCCTGCGTCGCAGGATCCGCGCAGATCGATCGCGCCCTGCTGGAGGGCACGGTTACAGATTTATCGGGAGCCGTAGTGGCCGGCGCCAGCGTAGAGGTTGTGGCCGTCGGAACTGGTCTCAGCTCCGAACAGCCGACAAATACTGTTGGGTACTACCGCATCCCAGGCCTGGCGGTCGGCCGCTATACGGTGACGGTTTCGAGTAACGGCTTTAAGACCACCGTAATTCACAATGTCATTCTGGAAGTGGGAGAGACGCACACCCAGGACATCAAGCTTCCGGTTGGAGCGGTGGCGGAGAAGGTCGAGGTCAATGCTTCCAATGAACTGACCAACCGGACTTCGGCCGAGGCTGGAACTGTGATTCGCCCGGATCAACTTGCGGATCTAGCGAACAATGGCCGCGATTGGACCACCCTGTCGTTGCTGGCGCCCTTTGCCCAGGACGACGGCGCAGGCGACCAGAGGACGATCCGTTTCGCGGGGCGGGCACGCGACGACAACAACTTCTCGATCGACGGAGTGGACGCGGGCGGCATCCAGGAGCAATCGCAGAAGTCGACGACGCGCCTGCAAATCTCTGAGGACGCGGTCGAAGAGTACCGCGTCAACAGCGCTCTGTATGACGTTGAATATGGCACGCAGTCAGGGGGTCAGATTGATGCTGAAACGAAATCCGGCACGAACAACTATCACGGCACGGTGTATGGTTACCTGAGAAATTCCTATTTCGACGCGCGCAGTTTCCTTGATTTCGACGTAAACGGGAATCCCGCGATCGCGCCCTTCCGCATGGGGCAATATGGAATGTCGCTCGGTGGGCCGATCGTAAAGAACAAGACATTCTTCTTTATCAACTACGAAGGAATCCGCCAGTTGCAGTTCAACGGGCAGCAAATGATTGTGCCCGCCGGAGTCTGCTGTGCCGTGTTTCCGGCGGGCGAACCGCAGGGTATCGCCGTGCCTTACCAGCAGTACGTGCTGGATCAGGCGCAGAGTCTTGGTATTGAGCCTACGATGTGCCAGATCATGCAGACGTTTCCGTGGCGCGCCTCGGTTGGATCCATCGATGGTTGCAGTCCGCGTTTCGTCTTTCCAGATGGGGCGTTTCAGTGGCAAGGCACTGCCAACCCTCCTTTGAATAATCAGGATTTGCTCACCGTGGGTCGGCAGACGATCATCCACGAAGATACCTGGCTCGTGCGGATTGACCACAAGATCAGCGACAAAACCCTCCTCTACGGCCGCGCCCAGCGGGACATCAGCATTTGGTACGCGCCGGCGACGAACCCAGCCGTTCCCGGCGATAACCAGGCGACCCTCAATCATCCGGCAAATTACATGCTGGCGCTGCAGCACACATTCAGTCCCACTTTATTCAACGAGGCGAAGATCTACGTCAATCGCTCGCCATTTCACAACCCAGGGGGGAGCGCTTTACCGTACAACGTCACGACGAACGACTTCGTTACTCTGAACAACACGAGCGCCGATATCGAGGTCGGCACAACCTACGGCGTGGTTGACAATCTGACGTGGGTTCACGGGCGGCATGCGTTCAAGGCCGGCATTGAGATTCGCCGCGTCCGTCTCAATCAGGGGCAGACTTCGAACAACGTTCTGACCTTCGGTGACGACTATTCGCTCGCCAGCGCAAATCTCAGCCAGATCGATTACATCGCTCCCTGGTGCTGTCATCGGCTGCGCCGAACCTTCTACATGCCCTATTTTCAGGACGAATTTAAGGTTACGCCGACCTTTACATTCACCGCCGGAATTCGCTGGGATTACTACGGTGTCGCGAATGAGGCGACCAACCGGACCACGGTCTTCGACCTCAATCAATTCCATGGCGTTTGCCTGGGATCAGGGTCTTTCAATGTTGCGCCCAGTCCAGGTCCGATTAATACTCCTCCTTGTCCCACGAATCCCGCGCTCTACAACCCAAGTTACCGGAATTTTGATCCAAGGCTTTCGCTGGCCTGGGCTCCCGGAGGAATGCACGGAAGAACCGTGATTCGGGCGGGTTATGGCATCTATCACGGCGCCGCGCAAAACGACGACCTCAACGCGGGCCTTGAAAGTGATACATTTCGTATCCTGGTCAACCAGTCGACCCCTTTGCAGCCTGCGTACGCGCAACAGGACCCTAACCTTTCCAGTATCGCGTCGAAACAAGGGAACCACCCTCGGGCGTTGCAGCGAGAGGGACGGCGCGATTTGTATGTGGAAACGTGGGGGCTTACGGTGGAGCACCAACTGCCGGCGAGTTTCATCGCCTCGGCGCAGTACATCGGCAACCGGGGCGTCCATCTGTTCTCGCGCGGGGCGGTCAATCTGTGTACCGAGCCGGTCACGTTCAACCCCGCGGATACCGATTGTGTCCGGACATTAGATGCGTATTATCCGAACGGCAATCCCTTCAGTTCAGTCGATATCAAGCGCGACATTGGCGCCAGCACCTATCACGCCCTGGGTTTGTCTCTCGAACGGCGCCTTACGAACGGCTTATCCTTTCAGTCGCGTTATACCTGGTCGCACTCGATCAATGACGGGTCCGTCGGCGGAGGCGAATCGACTGGACCGGAGAATGTGAATTGCCTGGAATGCGACAAAGGGCCCAGCGTTTACGACGTTCGGCACAACATAACCGTCAACACTGAGTATGAACTTCCCTTCGGGCCCGGTAAGCAGTTCCTTAACCATGGCGGTGCAATGGGAAAAGTAATCGGCGGCTGGAGTCTGAGCAGCATCGGCCTTTGGCACACAGGCCATCCCTTGACGGTAATGATGGACCTCAGTGGCACGATTGATCCGACCGTGTTTCCGAGCTCTCCATTCGCGCAAAACGGGCTTACGTACAACTATTTCCTCCCAGACGGCAACGACGTAACCAACCAGCGGCCCGACCTCGTTTCGGGTGTGCCGGTGATGTTGCCCAATCCTCACCCTGCCGGTCCCAACGGAGGCGGTTCGCCGCTGGTCAACCCGGCTGCTTTCCAGGCGCCCCCCGTCGATGCAAACGGGAATTTCACGCGATTTGGGAACGAACCGAACGGCATCATCCGCGCCCCTCATATCTGGCAGATCGACCTGGCGCTCACGAAAGAAACAAAACTCACTGAGCGAATCGCGATGGAGTTCGCTTTGCAAGCGTTCAATATTTTCAATCACGTGCAGCTCGCCGACCCTTTGGATCTGACGCTGGCCTACGCTCCTACGCAATCGAATCCGCAGGAGTTGACAGCCAAAGGTGATTTCGGCTTTATCAACTCGTCGGTAAACTACAACAGCAACAATGACAACGCTGCCCCGGGGAACACGGGAACCGGCACGCCGCGGCAGCTTCAGTTCATGGTGCGGTTTAAGTTCTGAAATTTCGGAATTTGCGTGTGTGGTCAGTGATCGACGAACCCACTACCGTCCTTCAGTAGACTTTCTGCGTTACAGCATAAAATTGTTGCTATAGGGAGAGTTCAAACGATGAACCGATACGCCAGAATTGCGACCGTCTTTGCCGTGTTAATGACGCTTTGCCTCTCGGCTGCAGCCGCAGGCAGCGGCTACAAGGTGATCAAGAAGATTCCGGTTGGAGGAGAGGGCAGCTGGGACTACCTCACCGTTGACTCCGATGCGCACCGGCTCTACGTCTCCCACGGTACTCGCGTCGAGGTTATTGATCTCGACGCGGAAAAAGTTGTCGGCCAGATCCCGGACACGGCGGGCGTTCACGGCATCGCGCTCGCGCCGGAGTACGGGCGCGGTTATACCAGCAACGGCAAGTCGGATAGCTCCACGGTTTTCGATCTGAAAACGTTGAAGATCCTTGGCCAGGTGCCGACCGGGAGCAAACCGGATGCCATCATCTACGACCCTGCCTCGAAACGTGTGTTCGCATTCAATGGCGACGGCAAGAGTGCAACGGCTATCAACGCGGCCGATGGCAAAGTCGCGGGGACCGTCGACCTCGGCGGCGGGCCGGAGTTCGCTGCGGCTGATGGCGCCGGCAAAGTTTTCGTGAATCTGGAAGAAGAAAACATGACGGTCGCCTTCGACTCACAGCAGTTGAAGGTGCTCAACAAGTGGGCTCTGGATCCCTGCAAGACCCCCACAGCCATGGCCATGGATCGCAAGAACCGGCGGCTGTTCATCGGCTGCCGCAGCCACCTGGCAGCGATCGTCAATGCCGATACGGGAAAGGTAGTTCAGACGCTCCCCATCGGTGATCCCGTGGACGCCGCTGCTTTCGATTCCGACGCCGGTCTTGTCTTCTTCTCCAACGGCGACGGCACCGTCAACGTCCTTCACCAGGATTCTCCCGACCGATACACGGCCATCGACACCATTCAGACCGCGCCACGGGCGAAGACGATGACGTTCGATCCCGCCAGTAAACGCCTCTACCTCTCCACCGCCGAATCAGGGAAATTTGAGATACTGGTAGTGGGTCGCTAAATGAGAAGTCTCCGAACGTTGCCGTTTGTCGTTCTCTTTCTCTGTTCCGTTGCTTGTTCACGCTCGCACTCACAAGGTTCGTCGCCCGAACCTCAGCCAGTGGACCTACAACTACAAGTGAGCGCGCCGTTCCACTTCGTAGTCTACGGAGATTCGCGCTTCCATGATCCCAAGGACACGGAGGCGGCGAGTCCGTCCGTGCGCCAGGCTTTGGTACAGGCGATCGCGCAGGCCAGTCCAGCGTTTATCTCCTTTGGGGGTGACATCGTCTATAACGGCTACGACAAGGACGACTGGAAGGTGTGGGATAGCGAAACTGCGGTGTGGCGCGAGAAGAAGATCCCGGTTTACCCCGCTTTGGGCAACCACGAGATGCACGGCGATGAGAAAGTCGCGCTGGCCAACTATTTCGAGCGTTTCCCGGACCTGAAGAACAGCCTCTACTATTCGGTCCGCGCCGCCAACACCTTGATGCTGGTGCTGGACAGCTCTCTCGACGAGACTGCCGGCCCGCAGGGCCAATGGCTGGCTCAAAAGCTGGACCATGTTCCGGGCGATGTGGATTTCGTTTTCATCGTTCTTCACCATCCTCCCTACACCAGTTCGTCCGATGCCAAGATGTTTGGCGGAGGACATTCGGCCCGTTCTCATGAACACGATCTTGCCAAGATGCTGGAAGCGCGGCAGCAGAACCTCCACGCCCGAATTGTGGTCTTCTCCGGACACGTGCACAACTACGAACGCCACGAGCACGGCGGCGTGACCTATTTCGTGACGGGCGGTGGGGGAGCTCATGCGTATGCGATCGAACGCACTCCGGATGATCCCTTCCAGAGCAAGGACGTGAACTACCATTACCTCCAGGTAGAAGTCGATGGCGGCAAGCTCAAAGTCACCATGCGCCGTCTGGACCTGACGAGCGGTACAGCCGTCTGGACGCAACCCGATTCGGTCGCGATTTCGGTGTCGGCGGCCAAAGCGGCAGCAGCGGGACAATAAACAGACTTAGATTGATCCTTCCACCACTGTGCGCTGGGATTGGTCACTCGCGTCGGGTCAGCTCACAGCGACCATAGCCAGGGAGAAAGTTTGGTAAGCCCGGAGTCAGTTGGCTCGGACCTCTTTTCCCCGACTTGGTCACTTTCGTAACCGTTTCCATGTCTGAGTCCAGCTTCATACCCATGCCTGCGGGGATATGATGGTCACAGCGGGAGAGATGTGCAATATTCTCAGAATTTTGCTGTGAGGTAGGCGCGGGCTCGTGTCGAATCAAAATAAGCCGGGACTCTATGTCGCCTGGAAGACGGTAACCTACCGCAGCGTGATCATGGCGCTGCTGGGCGGGTTGCTGATCTTTGGCGCGGTCATGCACGAGGCGTTTCCGAAATTCACCGACTCGACGGTGACGGCGGTCGGGCGTCTTTCCACGTTCCTGCTCGAAAGGGTTGCGGGCCTGGCGCCTCCGTTGAAGCCGTCGGCCCCGGTTTCGCAGCAAGCGCACTTCACGGCGCTTGATGGCACGATCCGGGTAAGAAAAGGCAACGGCAACAGCTGGGTCAACGCCGACTACAGTGTGCCGCTCGAAAAGGGCGACGTGGTGCAGACCGGCGCGGAGGGCATGGCCAAGATCGTTTTCAACGACGGCACCAACTACACGGTAAAGCAGGATTCGCTGATCGTCATCGAAGAGAACTCGGCCAACGATCAGCAACAAACCAGCGTGTCGGTGGCGGTCACGACGGGCACGGTGGACCTGGCCACGGCGACTTACGTTCAGGGTTCGAAATCGCAGGTGATTGTGGCGGGCGCGACGGCTTCGCTGGCTCCGGATTCGGCGGCCATGGTGCACAATGATCCCAAGGGAAATCAGCATGAAATTCTGGTCAAGAAAGGCAGCGGTGAGGTCGAACGCAATGGAGAAGTGGCTCACCTCTCAAGCTGGGAGAAGGTGAGTTTCCAGAACGAATCGAAAACCATGGAACACGCGACGGAGATCGGTCCGCCAACACCTATTACACCGGGCAACATGATGCCGGTCTTTATCAATGCCGGGGAGAAGTCGAAGGAAGTGCAGTTTACTTGGACGCCGATGTCGAACGCGGCTGGATACCGGCTGCGGATTTCGCACAACCCCTATTTTTCGTCGATGTTGCTGGACCGTAAGGTGGAGGGGGCGAGCGTGGTAGTGACCGGTCTGACGTCGGGCGCCTATTATTGGTCAATCCAGTCGTACAATGCCGCAGGCAAGGAGTCCGTGGAAAGCGAAAAGAACCGCTTTACCATTATTGTCAAGGCGAAGGAAAAGATCGAGTTGTCTCTCGACCTGGATCCTTTTGTCCAGCATGGACACGTGATCGAGGTGACGGGCAAGACCGAGGCGGGAGCCCGCGTCATGGTGAACGGCAGGGAAGTGCCGATCGTCGGGGACGATGGTGGGTTTCACTATTTCACGCCGCCCTTGCCCAACGGGGAAAACCTGATTACGGTGACGGCGCAGAATGCGCAGGGCGGGGTGAACACCCGCCAGGAGAAAGTGGTCATTCAGTAAGGGATTTGATGTTCAGGGTCATGTCCGGCCGCCGGTGCCGAGATGACAACCAGAGCTCCTGAACATCCAAGTAGAATAGAAGAAACCAGCGGAGAGCGACTCACACGGAAACCGGCGAAGTCCCAGGTTCCAGAGGCGAGGCGAATTCCCGGGGGAGAGAAGTCTAGCTATGTCCAACAGTTTTCATAACGGCGCATCGCGTTCGCACAATCTGCGCTCGCTGTTCAGCATGTTTTCAAGTGACCTCGCCATCGATCTCGGGACGGCCAACACGCTGGTGTACGCGCGGGGCAAGGGTATTGTGGTCAACGAGCCTTCGATCGTGGCCATCAACAAGAACACCGGCGAAGTGGAAGCCGTGGGCAAAGAAGCCAAGGAGATGCTGGGTCGCACGCCGGGCAACATCGTGGCCATCAAGCCGATGAAAGACGGGGTCATCGCCGACTTCAAGGTCACCGAGAAGATGTTGAATTACTTCATCCAGAAGGCGCACAACCGGAAGATGCTGGTGCATCCGCGGATCGTGATCGGCGTACCTTCGGAAATTACGCAGGTGGAAAAACGCGCGGTCATGGATTCCGCCTATCGCGCCAAGGCCAGCGAAGTGTTCCTGGTGGAGCAGGCCATGGTGGCGGCGATTGGCGCGGGGCTGCCGATTACCGAGCCCAGCGGCAACATGGTGGTGGACATCGGCGGGGGCACGACCGACATCGCGGTAATTTCGCTCAGCGGCATCGTTTATTCGCGTTCCGTGCGCATGGCCGGCAACCAGATGGATGAGGCCATCATGAACTACCTGAAGCGGAAATATAACCTGCTGGTGGGCGAGCGCACGGCCGAGCAGATCAAGATGGAAATCGGCTCCGCGTATCCGCTGGACAAGCCGCTGACCATGGAAATTAAAGGCCGCAACCTGATCGAAGGCGTGCCCAAAACGATCACGGTGGACGACAGCGAAATTCGCGAGTCGTTGAGCGAGTGCGTTTCGACCATCATGAATGCGATCCGCGTCGCTCTGGAACGTACGCCACCGGAACTTTCGGCCGATATCAGCGACCGCGGCATCGTGCTGACCGGTGGAGGCGCGTTGATCAAGAACCTCGACAAGCGCATCCGCGAGGAAACGGGGCTGCCGGTTTCGATCGCCGACGATCCACTCTGTAGCGTGGTGTTGGGCACGGGCAAGATGCTCTCGGACTTCAAGCTGCTGCGCAAGATTTCGATCGAGTAGATCTCCGCAGGCTTCGAGTGACGACGGGCTCACTGAGACCTGACAACTGAGACCTGAGACCTGGTGTTATGGACGTCCTCGGACGCTACCGCAATCTGATCGTGCTGGTGGGAGTGTTATTCGCCCAGGTGCTGGGCTTGGCCGTGCAGGTCAAGCGGACGACCGACAGCGAATCGACGCGCCTGGTCAGGATATGGGCCGTGGACGCGGTGACTCCTCTGGAAAGAGTGCTGGTGTGGGTCGAAACCTCCACCAGCAGCGTCTGGCACAATTACTTCTACCTCCGTGGCGTGCGCGCCGAGAATCGCAACCTCAAAGCTCAAATTGAACGCATGAGCCTCGAGCAGGTGCGGATGAGCCAGGATGCCGATCAGGCGCGGCGTCTACAGGCATTGCTGGCCTTCAAGGAACAATTCATATCGAAGACCATGGCGGCGCAAGTCATCGGATCGAGTGGCAGCGAGCAGTCGCGCTCGGTCTACATCGACAAAGGCGAAAACGACGGCATTAAGCCCGATATGGCGGTCATCACCGCCGAGGGGATTGTGGGCAAGGTGCTACGCGCGTACCCCTCGACGTCGCTAGTCCTCCTGATTAACGATCAAAGCAGCGGTGTCGGGGCGATCCTCGAGAAATCGCGTCTGCAGGGCATTCTCAAGGGAACGTCCTCCGGCGAAGTGGCGCTCGAAAAGGTAATGAGCGACGAAACCGTGCCCGCCGGAGAACTGGTTCTGACTAGTGGAGGAGACGGCATTTTCCCCAAGGGTCTGCTGGTGGGCCGAGTCACCAAGGTTGGGGCGGGGAGCGATCTGTTTCTCAACATTCGCGTGCGCCCCGCGGCCGATCTCAGCCGGCTGGAAGAAGTGCTGGTGGTAACGAAGATTGATGAAAGGCAGGCCCTGCCCGACCAGACCGGGGCGGCGCGCGCCGTCGATATCCTGGCCGGGCGTCTGCCGGGCGTTCCTTCCAAGCCGGAGAACGCTGAGAAAGGCGACGTGCCAGGGGCTGCCGCGCCAGGAAGGGTCGCAACTGCAACGAGTGCAGGCTCCGAAGCCAAGCCGAAGGCCGCTCCTCCCCCAGTCTCCGCTGGCGGAGGAGCGACCGCAGTGCGAAAAACGGCTACCTCTTCTGACACCGGTTCCGGGACTTCCTCTGGAACTGCTTCGGGGACCAAGCCCGCCGCCGCCGGCAGCGATGCTGCGAAAGCTCCTCCCAAGCCCCTCAAGGCCGTGGTCGAACCCAAACCGCAACCCGCGGTCGAGGACATTCCGCACTAACGTGGCGATTACTTATACATCGGGAGCGCAGGTTGAGGTTTACCGGTTCAGTGTTCCGGCGACGGTTCTGATTCCGCTGACCGCCGTCTTTCTCCAGGCGTGGCTGCCGCTGCGCCTCCATTTTTTCTCGATCTTCGATCTTCCGCTGCTGATCACGATCGGGTTCGCGACGGCGCGGCGCAGTCCGCTAGCGGGGCTGTTCACGGGCAGCTTGATCGGCATTCTGCAAGATGCGCTCACGCATCATCCCATCGGGCTCTACGGAATTTCGAAGACGGTGGTGGGATTCGGAGCATCTTCGCTGGGGATCAAGCTGGACGTGGAGAATGCCGGCGCGCGGTTCCTGCTTACGATTTTCTTCTACGTGGTGCATGAAGTGGTCTACTTTCTGATTGCCCGCGGCCTGGTCGGGTTGCACATGGCGTGGAGCTGGCCGCACGAATTCTTGTCGGGCATGGCGAATGCCCTGCTGGGCGTGTTCGTCTTCTTGCTGCTCGACAGGGTCAAACAGAGGACGTAAACCGCGTTATTCATTGTCATCCTGAGCGAAGCGAAGGATCTTTACAGAGAGATTCAGAGGTCCTTCGCTTCACTCAGGATGACAGTTTGAATTTATGACCATGCCACGATGGCATAAGCTAGCGCCGCCGCTGCCAGCGTGGAGAACAGATTCACCGCCTGGTTGCTGATCCATCCCCTGCGTTGCAGGGTGGCGCCGAGGATGCTGTCGATGAGCATTCCTGCGAATCCGGCGGCCACCGGAATCCAGAGCTGGGACTGAACAAGCAGTCCGGCCATGGCTGCGACCACAGCAATCACCAGACCGGCAGCCAGGCCGGCGATGCTTCCGGCAAGCGTGATGCCGCCGTCGGTGCCTGCCGGAACGGGTTGGAAGGTCGTGATCAAGAGCGGGGCGTGGCTGCTAGATTGCCCGATCTCGCTGGCCACGGTGTCGGTCGCGGCTTCGGCTAGAGCGGCCAGCGCCGCGAGCAGCCAAAGCCGATTTCCAGTGGCGCTGAAAGCGACCGAAGCGAGGGCGGCTACGGCCAGATTGGTCAGGACTTGCCCGGCGTTCCTGCCGTCCCGTTGTTCGGCGAGCCCGAGGGCCAGCTTACGGCGGTATCCCAGGCGGGTGCAAACCCAGGTCATCAGAAACAACGCCGCCAGCGTGGCGAAGGCGGCTGGGCCAGCACCGGCGAAAAGCAGGAAACAGGCAAGACCGCCCGCCGGAGCTCCGGAGCGATCGACGCCGCGCAGGGCGCGAGCCAGCATCGCGAAGCCCAGCGTCACGGCGGCGACGATTGCCAGCCGTTCCGGGGACGACGCCCAGGCATGTGCTAGAAGAAGGTTCAGCATTGCTGGAGCCGATTTTCAGTTCTCAGTTGCCAGCGATCAGTAGAATCTCACGTCTCGCTCTCCGCTGACCGCTTAAAGCTAAGGTTGACGACTTGCGGCTGATATCGGTGAGCTGTTAGCTGTCAGCTGCCGACTCGTACCCCGAACTCAAGGTGCCAACACAATACTTGGCGTCTTCCACTGGCGAGCCACGCCATGTAGTGCTTGTCCTTTGGATTCGCCCCGTAATCTGGCGGCAGCAAGCCCCGCGGATTTAGGCTACACTTTTGTACACTGGGGTGGATTCTTGATCTAGTCGCGACGCGGATGACCGCGTCTGCCGAGATGAGCAAGCCTCGTCTCTACCGGGGGTGAAACAATGGCGGCTTCCGTCTGGTCTGGATACCTTACGTTCGGATTAATTTCGATGCCGGTGCGTCTGTTTTCGGGCGCGCGCTCGAGCGGCATCTCCTTCAACCAGCTTCACCGTACCGACCACCATCGGGTCAAGCAGCAACTCATTTGCCCGGCCGACAACCAGGTCCTCGATCGCAGCGATATCGTCAAGGGGTATGAGTACCGCAAAGACGAATACGTCATCATCGATCCGGAGGAGATCAAGAAGATCGAGCCGAAGACGGCGAAGACGATGGAGATCCTCGAATTCGTCAGGACAAGTGAAGTGGATCCGGTGTACTTCGAGTCGTCGTATTACATGGTTCCGGAAGAGGCGGGCCGCCGTCCTTATGCGCTGCTGACCAAGGCGCTCGAGGAAAGTGAGTACGTTGCCATCGCGAAGCTCACCATGCACAACCGCGAATACACCGTTTTTCTGCGTCCGCATAAAGGTGGAATGATGCTGCACACCATGTACTATGCGGAGGAGGTGCGCGAGGTCGAATCGTTCGGCGCTCCCGATGTGGAGATCAAGGATGCAGAGATAAAAGTTGCGCATCAACTTATCGAAGCGCTGGCGGGCGAGTGGGATCCGGAGAAGTATCACGATGGCTTTCAGGAAAATCTGAAGAAGCTGATTGCAGCGAAGCTGGATGGCGGCGAGGTTCAGGCCGTTGAACCACCGAAGAAACTGGCCCCGGTGGTGGATCTGATGGCGGCCCTCAAGGAAAGCCTGGCCCAGACGAAGAAGCCCGCCGGTTCGGAGAAAGTCGCCGAGATGCCGGGCGCGAGCCAGCCGAAGACCCGGCGCGGGCGCGCGTAAATCTGCGCTGTCCCGCCTGATTTCCCCTCCCGACCCGGTTCCCGATACAATAGCGGATTCCGCGTAAGACTAACTTTTTCCATGGAGTTTGAATGAAGCGGTTTCTCTGGGCGGGGTTTGTTCTGTTCCTTTATGTGATCTGTACCGGGTGCGGCGATACCTTTCGTCCGATTATCATCCCGAATCCTCCGACTTTCCCAAACCCGAAGGCTTCCCACTCGGTAATGGCAATCAGCGATAACGGAACCACCGGGCACGGCAGCGCCATGGTAATCGATGTCTCTGGCGACTCGGTGGCGAGTATTGCCGATTGCACCGGCCCTCTGTGTATCGGGGACGCTCCCGTACATGCCGTGCAGCAAACTTCCAACCAAGTGTTGGTCGTAAACCACTCCGATTCGATTAGCAAGGTGAACTTCAGCGGGGTCACCATGTCGGTCACCACAACCATCGATCTGCCGACGAATTCGGCGCCGAATTTTGTGGCCGTTGCCCCGCTGGATACGACAGCGTATGTGACCCTGCCGAATTTAAAGGCGGTGGGGGTGGTCAGCACTATCAGCAGCAACCTGGCGGAAACGATTCCGGTCGGGAACAATCCGTACGCGCTTGCCGTCACCCCCGACAAGAGCAAGCTCTACGTGGCGAACCAGGGCGACCACACAGTCAGCGGATTTAATACCGTTGACCGCTCGCAGAGGGTGGGTTCGCCGGCGAGCACCACTTCGCCGCCCATCTGGTTGGTTGCCCGCTCCGACAACCAGCGTGTGTATGTGCTGGAGACGAACGGTACTCTAGCCTGGCTCGACACCACTTCGACCGCTGGCCCGGACGCGCTGGCCGAAACGGCGATTAGCGTGCCGAGCGCCACCACGATGACCTATGACAGCAATCTGAACCGGCTTTA
>Ga0187817_10000155_pt1 | contig 24827 bp, 21 predicted proteins | sample NC_wetland_sal_i_17_FD_132431 | JGI IMG/M metagenome (GOLD analysis project Ga0187817, IMG submission 132431) | Wetland sediment microbial communities from Neuse River Estuary, North Carolina, USA - SO4_2 | ecosystem: Environmental > Aquatic > Freshwater > Wetlands > Sediment | place: USA... | reverse complement strand
TTGTTCGTCAACGCCTCGACCTGGGCGCTGCTGCTCACCGGCCGCGTGGTCAAGCTCAAATCGGCGCGCGGCTCAAACCCCATCGACGCCATCAAGCGGCTGGTGGCGCGCTCGGGCGAGCCCGTGATCCGCCAGGCGGTGCGCCAGGCGGTGAAGGTGCTCGGCGACCAGTTCGTGCTCGGGCGCACGATCAAGGACGCGCTCGTGCGGGCGCAGGAGTATGAGGACAAGGGGTACTTGTTCTCCTACGACATGCTCGGCGAGGGCGCGCGCACGCAGAAGGATGCCGACGCCTACCTCGAGCGCTATATGGCCGCGATCGACGCCATCGGCCAGGCAGCCGGTCCGTTCGCCACCATGCACGTCGATGCGCTCTATCGGCGCCCCGGCCTCTCGGTGAAGCTGTCGGCGCTGCACCCGCGCTTCGAGCCGGGCAAGGAGCAGCGCCTCGACGAGGAGCTGACCCCGAGGCTGTTGAGCTTGGCGCGCGCCGCGCGCTCGCGCGGCCTCTCGATCACGATCGACGCGGAGGAGCAGGACCGTCTCGACCCGGCGTTGCACCAATTCGCTGCAATCTTCACCGACCCCGCGCTCGACGGATGGAACGGGCTCGGCCTCGCGGTGCAGGCCTACGGCAAGCGCGCGGTTCCCGTGCTGCGCTGGCTGCGCCGTCTTGCCGAGCGCTCGGGCAAGCGCATCCCCGTTCGCCTGGTCAAAGGCGCCTACTGGGACAGCGAGATCAAATGGGCGCAGGAGCGCGCGCTCGCCGACTACCCCGTGTTCACGCGCAAGCTCAACACCGACGTATCCTACCTCGCCTGCGTGCGCCTGCTGTTGAGCGACGCCAAGGCCTTCTATCCGCAATTCGCCACCCACAACGCGCACGCGCTCGCTGCCGCGCACGTTGCCGGCGGTCCCGCTGTGTTCGAGTTCCAGCGCCTGCACGGGATGGGCGAAGCGCTCTACGAGGGTGTCCTCGGCGAGGGAGGTATTGGGCGCCCCTGCCGCATCTATGCCCCCGTCGGCGGTCACGAGGAGTTGCTCGCCTATCTGGTGCGCAGGCTCTTGGAGAACGGTGCCAATACTTCCTTCGTCAACCGGCTCGCCGACGACGAGGCCCCCGTCGCCGACATCATCCGCGATCCGGTCGAGATGGCCGAGCGCGAGCGCGCAACCGCTGCCGCGCCCCCTCGGCCGTTCCCGCGCCCGCGCGACATTTATCTGCCGCGCGTCGGCGCTGCAGGCTTGGCGCTGACCGAGGAGAGCGTGCGCACGGAGCTGCTCGGCAAGATGTCCGCTGCGCTCGACGAGAGCTTCGATGCCGGCCCGATCATCGCCGGGCAGGCGACCTCCGGCGGCAACTCGGCGAGCCTCGTCACCTGCCCACACGACCGGCGCGAGCGCATCGGCACGGTGCGCATCACCACCCCTGCGCAGGCCGACGCCGCCATCGACAGCGCTACGAAAGCCCAGCACGCGTGGAATGCGCGCGGCGGTGTGGCGCGGGCACAGATTCTCGAGGCCGCCGCCGATCTCTTCGAGCGCGATCGCGCCAAGCTGATGGCGGTCATCGTGCGCGAGGCCGGCAAGACGCTGGACGGCGCGCTGGGCGACGTGCGCGAGGCCGTCGACTACCTGCGCTACTATGCCGGCGAGGCGCGCAGGCTGTTCGGCGCGCCCGTGCAGCTCCCCGGACCAACGGGTGAGCGCAACACGCTGACGCTCAACGGCCGCGGCGTCTTTGCCTGCATCTCGCCGTGGAATTTTCCGCTCGCGATCTTCACCGGCCAAGTGGCGGCGGCGCTCGCCGCGGGCAACACGGTGCTGGCCAAGCCCGCCGAGCAGACGCCTATAACGGCCTTCCTGGCGACGCGGCTCCTGCACGAGGCGGGGGTGCCGAAGGAGGCCCTCCACATCCTCACCGGCAGCGGGCGGCTGGGCGAGGCCCTCGTCAAGGACGTGCGCGTGCGCGGCGTCTCCTTCACCGGCTCCAACGAGACCGCCTGGATCATCCAGAAAGCCCTGGCCGAGCGCCGCGAGGCGATCGTGCCGTTCATTGCCGAGACCGGCGGCCTCAACGCCATGATCGCGGACTCGAGCGCGCTGCCCGAGCAGGTCGTGCGCGACTGCGTGCGCTCGGCCTTCGATAGCGCCGGACAGCGCTGCTCGGCGGCGCGCGTGCTGTTCCTGCAGGAGGATAGCGCGGACAAGACCATCGATATGCTCGTCGGGGCGGTCGAGGCCCTCGATATCGGCGATCCCTTCGATTACGCGACCGACATCGGCCCGGTGATCGACGAGGAGTCGCAGGACCGCCTCGAGGGCCACAAGATCCGCATGCAGCGCGAGGCGCGCGAGCTCGTCGACCTCTTGCTGCCCGAGCACTGCCGCGCGGGGAGCTACGTCACGCCGGCGGTCTACGAGATCGATGGCCTGGCCGCGCTCGAACGGGAGGTGTTCGGCCCCGTCCTGCACGTCGCGCGCTACGAGCACGGGCACCTCGACAAGGTGATCGCGGCACTCAACGCTTCCGGCTACGGTCTGACGCTCGGGCTGCACAGCCGCATCGAGACGGTCGCGGACTACGTGGCGAGCCAGGCGCGCGTCGGCAACCTCTATGTCAACCGCAACCAAATCGGGGCGGTTGTCGGCGCGCAGCCGTTCGGAGGCGAGGGGCTGTCGGGCACGGGCCCGAAGGCCGGAGGCCCGCACACGCTTGCCGCCTATGCGATTGACCGCGTGCGCACCACCGACATCACGGCAACGGGCGGCAACCTGCAGCTTCTCAGCGGCACGGCCGCCGAAGGCTAAGCGCGCCGGCGATATTGCCGTCGGCGATGCTTCCCGCCATCTTGGGATGAAGCCAGCACATTCGGATGCCGTCGATGACCCCGCGCAAGCCTACTCCACCGCCGCCCGCTACTGCCGCGCAAGAGCGTGCGAAGAAGACGCCGGTCGCCGCCGAAAAGCCGGCAACCCCACCCGCGCCGGCCACCTCCGACGCCGAGGTCGCCGCCTTCATCGCCAAGATAAAAACGCTCGCTCCAGCGAGCGGTGCCGACCGTGGCCGGCTCATCTTCGCCATGGACGCCACCATGAGCCGCGCGCCCACCTGGGACATGGCGCTGAAGCTGCAGGGCGACATGTTCAGCGCCGTGAAGGAGGTCGGCGGGCTCGACGTGCAGCTCGTCTATTTCCGTGGGCTGAGCGAGTGCCGCGCGTCGAAGTGGGTTTCCGACCCCGAAGCACTCGCGCGCCTGATGACGAGTGTCTCCTGCCACGGCGGTCTCACGCAGATCGGCAAGGTGCTCGCGCACGCGCTCGAGGAGTGCAAGAAGCGCAGGGTGAACGCGCTCGTCTACGTCGGCGACTGCATGGAGGAGCAAGTGGACCGTCTGTGCGCGCGGGCGGGCGAGCTCGCGCTGCTCGGCGTGCCGGTATTCCTGTTCCAGGAAGGCGACAATGCCGCGGCGGAGGGTGCCTTCCGCGAGATCGCGAGGCTGACCAAAGGCGCCTGGTGCCGCTTCGACCGCGGTTCGGCGAAGCAGTTGCGCGAGCTGCTGACGGCAGTTGCCGTCTACGCCGCGGGCGGGCGCAAGGCACTCGCGGACCTGAGCGGGAAGCGTCACGGTGCCGGCGCGCGGCTGCTCCTCGAGCAACTGGGCCCTGCGGGGCGCTGAGGCGCGATGGCATATCTCATCTCAGGCCTTGCTGCGCTGGCGATCGGCCTCTTGGCGATGCGAGCCTTCGCGCGCGCCAACCCGGCTCACTTGTCGCGCCGGCTGAGCGTCGGCGGCGGCGTCGTGTCGCTGCTGGCTGCCGCGCTGCTGTTCCTGCGCGGGCTCGAAGTCATCGCCTTGCCGCTGGCGATGTTCGGCTCGTACCTCTTGTGGGGCTCAACCTCCGGTCCGTGGGGCGCCCGCACGCGCCCCAGCAAGGGCCAGAGCTCGCGCATTACGACCGACCATCTCGAGATGGAGCTCGACCACGACACCGGCGAGATGCGCGGCCGCGTCCTCACGGGGCTGTTCAAGGACCGCGACATCGCCAGCTTGAGCCCGGCCGACATGGCGCTGTTGTGGCAGGATTGCCGCCACACCGACCCGCAGTCCGCGCAGCTCATCGAGGCCTACCTCGACCGCGTGCATCCGAGCTGGCGCGAAGACATGGCGCGCGGCGAATCCGACATGAGCCGCGGCCCCGACGGCCGCATGGACGTTGAGGAGGCGCTCGACATCCTGGGGCTGAAAGCGGGCGCCGACGCGGAGGACATCCGCCGCGCGCACCGCAACCTGATGCTGAAGCTGCATCCCGACCGCGGCGGCTCGACCTATCTCGCCGCCAAGATCAACGAGGCGAAGGACGTAGCGCTGGAAGCGCTCGAGCGTTGATCGCCGGAAGCGTTCGATCATTGACCGCTGGCAGCGCCCGAGGGCCTGAGCTACTCGGCTTTGACGACGAAGCAGTCGATCTGCAGCTTTTTCAGTTGCCCGCACGCGGAGGCGGCTGCGGGCGCGTCAAACCCTTTGAAGCGGGCACGGTAGATCTGATTGGAGCCCTTTGACGCCGGGACGGCAACGGCGGAGTAGCTGTCGAGAATGCCGCCGGTGCGCTGGCGCGCGGACGCCATGTTGCGTTCGGCCTCGGCGGAGTCGTTGAAAGCGCCGATCTGGATTTCGAACCCGCCGCGCACGTCGCGCGAAGCGGTCCGCGTCTTAGGTTCGGCCTTGGGCTCGGCGCGCGGCTCGGCATTGGCGCCGGTGGTGATGGCGGGCTGGATGGCTCGAGGCTGCGGCGCGGTGCCGAGCGCTTCCGCCTGAGCCTGCAGCGTCGAAGGCGGCTGGCCTACAGCCGGTGGCGTTGCGGCCGTCTCCTTGCGCAGGACGTCGGCGGCCGGCACGAAGCGCGGCAGCGCGTCGTTTGCCGGCTCCGGCTCGCGCTTCAAGTCCGAACCCATGAGCACGCGGCGAACTTTTGCCATCGTGATGGCGCGGCCGGCACCCGCGCTCGCCTCCGCGACCGCCGCTGGCGGCGACGGCGCCTCGGCGGCAACGGGCGGCGGTGCAGAAGGTCGCGCAGCGGCGGTTGCGACGGCAGGCGGCGCAGGCCGCCGCGCGCGCATTGGCTGTGGCGCCCGCGCGATGAGCGATGGCTTGCGCGTCACTTGCGTTGAGGCCCTCGCCAGCGCCTCGTTGAGGAGCTGCTCCATCATGTTGTCGCGCACGCGCGCCGTGCGGCCGCCGAAGACGGCGGCGACGACGCGCTTGCCGTCGCGGTTGACCGAGGCGACGAGGTTGAAGCCGGACAGCTGCGTGTACCCGGTCTTGATCCCATCGGTGCCGCGGTAGCGGGTGAGCAGGCCGTTGTGATTGCGGTAGCTGTCGCCGCCGTAATTGAACACGCGCGTGGAGAACAATTCGTAGTGGCGCGGGAACTCGTCGCGTAGATGCAGGGCGAGCGTCAGCATGTCCCGCGCCGTGGTCACCTGCTCGGGGTCGGGCAGGCCGGAGGCGTTCTTGAAGGTCGTGCTGGTCATGCCGATGTCGTGCGCCTTGCGCGTCATCAGCCGCGCGAAATTCTCCTCCGACCCGGCGATGTGCTGGGCGAGCGCGATGGCGACGTCGTTGGCAGATTTCGTGACGAGCGCCTTCATGGCGTCGAGCACGGTGATCTCGGTGCCGGGCTTGATCTCGAGCTTGGAGGGCGCGGCGTCGGCGCCCTCTTGCGTCATCTTGATCGTGGAGGTGTAGCTCAAGCGCCCGAGCTCGATGAGCTCGAAGGTCATGTAGAGCGTCATCATCTTGGTGAGCGAGGCGGGGTAGCGCGGCTCATCGCCTGCCTGATTGTGCAGCACGGCGCCGGTATTGGCGTCGATCGCCATGGCGGCGTAGCGCGGAGCCGCCGCTGCCGGCGCCGATTGAGCGGCGCACGCGGCGACGAAGCAGAGGCTCGCCGCCGCTGCTTTAGAGCTTCGTAAAGGATGTCTCAAACAAAGCGCTGCGAGCATTCCGCGACTGACTCAACACCCTAGGCGAAGCTTAAAACCGCTTGCGCCTCAAAGGATTGCACTGATGCCCTGGCAAAACTTCGCTGTTGCGGCGGGAGCCACAGCGGAGCATCGTTTTAGGGCCTCATTGGGGCGCTTCGCCGCGCCCCTCCGGAGAGACTAGCGGGGCGCAAACTTCTGTCGGGTTAAGGAGGCCGCGGGCTCGTCTAGAGCATGGTGCATCGCAAAAAGGCCTTGAAAAATTGTGCATTGCCTATAAAAAGGACGCACGGAGACGTCCCAGATTGGGGCCGGGGTACTGCCTACCGGGGAATGGGTAAGAGAGAGTTCGTCTAGGACACGGATGGCACCATGATCAAGAATTTTGAGGACATGCAGAAGCTGGGGCAGACCAACGTCGACAGCGCCATGCGCATGTTCGGCGAGTGGAACAAGAACTGGCAGGCGATCGCGGCGGAGATGAGCGACTACACCAAGCGTTCGTTCGAGGAGAGCACGGCGACACTCGAGAAGCTCATGTCGTCGAAGTCCGTCGAGCAGGCCGTCGAGATTCAGACGAGCTATGCAAAGCGCGCCTACGACGACTACATGCAGCAGATGAGCAAGATCGGCGGCATGTACGCGAGCATGGCCAAAGAGGCCTACAAGCCGGTTGAGCGCATCCTCCAGAACGGCGCCTGAGCGGGCCTGGCGCCGAGAGCGCGGCACACCAAAGCGAGGCCCGGCTCGAGCCGGGCCTTTTTTGTGTCGACTTGAAACCCCATCATATCACCCGCCGGGGCGTCGTCCCCCTTTGCGAGCCGCTGCGGCGGGGCTGTTAACGCCGCAAAACCCCGCAATTGCGACCAAGGGCGCCGTTGCGTATCAATATGAGGCCGAAGCAGGCGGGCTCGAGCGTGCGGGCGCCCCCCGCATCGGGCCCTTGGGCGGATTTTGAGATCGATGGCGAAGGCGAAGATGGGCAGTCGCGGCGTGGCGCGGTGGCTGGCGGCGAAGAACGACCCTCCGGGTCCGGATCGCGGGGACGAGGGGCGCACGGGCCTTGCCACCAAGACGCGGCCGAAGACCAAGAAACCGAGCCTCTACAAGGTATTGCTATTGAATGACGACTACACGCCGATGGAATTCGTCGTCCACGTGCTCGAAAAGTACTTTGCCAAGGGGCGCGAAGAGGCGACGCGTATTATGCTTCACGTTCATCATAAGGGAGTCGGCGTCTGCGGCGTGTACCCCTACGAGGTGGCGGAAACCAAAGTAACGCAGGTCATGGATTTTTCACGACAGAATGGCCATCCTCTACAGTGCACCATGGAGAAAGAGTAGGTAACCCTTGCCATCCTTCTCGAAGAGCCTGGAAAGCGCGTTGCATCGGGCACTCGAAGCCGCCAACGAGCGCAGCCACGAATACGCGACCCTTGAGCATCTTCTGCTCGCTCTTCTCGACGACCGCGACGCGGCCGCCGTCATGCGCGCCTGCACCGTTGACATCGACACGCTCCGCACCCGCATCACCGGCTATCTCGACAACGATCTGGGCGCGCTCGTCTCCAAGGATTCCACCGAGGCGCAGCCGACGACCGGTTTCCAGCGCGTGATCCACCGCGCCGTGGTGCACGTGCAATCTTCCGGCCGCGAGGAGGTGACCGGCGCCAACGTGCTCGTCGCCATCTTCGCCGAGCGCGAGAGCCACGCCGCCTACTTCCTGCAAGAGCAGGAGATGACCCGCTTCGACGCGGTCCAATACATCAGCCACGGCATCGCCAAGCGGCCCGGCATGACGGAGCCGCGCCACGTGCGCGGCGTCGACGAGGACCAGGCGGCCGAGGGCGAGGAGAGAAAGCCCGGCCAGGACGCCCTCAACACCTATTGCGTCAACCTCAACAAGAAGGCGCGCGACGGCAAGATCGATCCGCTGATCGGCCGCGAGAAGGAGGTCTTGCGCACCATCCAGGTGCTGTGCCGGCGCCAGAAGAACAACCCGCTGTTCGTCGGCGACCCAGGCGTCGGCAAGACGGCGATCGCCGAGGGCCTCGCGCGCAAGATCATCAAGGGCGAGGTGCCCGAGGTCCTGCAGGATGCCACCATCTTCGCGCTCGACATGGGCGCGCTCCTTGCCGGCACGCGCTACCGCGGCGATTTCGAGGAGCGCCTCAAGGCCGTGATGAAGGAGATCGAGAACTATCCGGGCGCCATTCTGTTCATCGACGAGATCCACACGGTGATCGGCGCCGGTGCCACCTCCGGCGGCGCCATGGATGCGTCCAACCTGCTGAAGCCCGCGCTGCAGTCCGGCACGGTGCGCTGCATCGGCTCGACCACCTACAAGGAGTACCGGCAGCACTTCGAGAAGGACCGCGCGCTCGTCCGCCGCTTCCAGAAGATCGACGTGAAGGAGCCCTCGGTCGAGGACACGATCGAGATCTTGAAGGGCCTGAAGCCGTATTTCGAAAGCTTCCACAAGCTGAAATACACCAACGACGCCATCAAGACGGCCGTCGAGCTGTCGGCGAAATATATCCACGACCGCAAGCTGCCCGACAAGGCGATCGACGTGATCGACGAGACGGGCGCCTCGCAGATGCTGGTCGTGGAAGCCAAGCGCAAGAAGAAGATCACGGTGAAGGAGATCGAGGCCACCGTCGCCACCATGGCGCGCATCCCGCCGAAGACGGTGACTAAGAGCGACGCCGAGGTTCTCATCAACCTGCAGAAGGACTTGAAGCGCGTCGTGTTTGGCCAGGACCGCGCCATCGAGGCGCTGGCTTCCGCGATCAAGCTGTCGCGTGCAGGCCTGCGCGAGCCGGAGAAGCCGATCGGCTGCTACCTGTTCTCGGGGCCGACGGGCGTCGGCAAGACCGAGGTCGCCCGCCAGCTCGCGGATCTGATGGGCATCGAGCTCCTGCGCTTCGATATGTCGGAGTACATGGAGAAGCACACGGTCTCCCGCCTGATCGGCGCGCCGCCGGGCTATGTCGGCTTCGACCAGGGCGGACTGCTGACCGACGGCATCGACCAGCATCCGCACAGCGTGCTGCTGCTGGATGAGATCGAGAAGGCGCACCCGGACCTGTTCAACATCCTGTTGCAGGTGATGGACCACGGCAAGCTCACCGACCACAACGGCAAGCAGGTCGACTTCCGCAACGTCATCCTCATCATGACGACGAACGCGGGGGCTTCCGACCTCGCCAAGCCGGCCATGGGCTTCTCAAGCTCCAAGCGGACAGGCGATGATACCGAAGCCATCAATCGGATGTTCACGCCCGAGTTCCGCAACCGGCTCGACGCCGTCATCGCATTCTCCGGCCTCCCTCCGGACGTGATCACCATGGTGGTCGAGAAGTTCATCTTCCAGCTCGAGGCGCAGCTCGCCGACCGCGGCGTTATGATCGAGCTCTCGGAAGAGGCTTCGAAGTGGATCGCGGAAAAGGGCTACGACGAGAAGTTCGGCGCCCGCCCGCTCGCCCGCGTCATCCAGGAGTACATCAAGAAGCCGCTCGCGGACGAGCTCTTGTTCGGCAAGCTCGAGCACGGCGGCACGGTCAAGGTTGTCGTCTCCGGCAAGGGCGAGGACCGCGCGCTGGCCTTCGAGTACTTCCCGCTCGACCCGACCAAACGGCCAAAGGCCAAGAGCGAGGACGACGAGGACGAGGATGAGGACGAGCCGCAGGCGGTCCTCGCCGACGCCACCCCGCGCAAGGCCCTTCCCGGCCCCAAGGACAAGAAGGAGCGGGGGTCGGCAAAGACCACTGGGACCGTGCCCTCAGTGCCGCGCCGCAAGCCCGACTGATCGTATCGTCCGGACTGCAAGCTTTAGGCGTCGGGTCTTGCGACCCGGCGCCTTCGCTTATTTGAGCTTCTGCGCTCGACCGCATCGCACGTGTCATCCCGGGGCTCGTCCCCGGGATCCATCTCTCCGCGAGCGCCGCGCCGGACGCGCGCTGGATCCCGGCAACAAGTGCCGGGATGACAACTGCGAGCGTCAGGAGACCAATTCCGGCGTCTTGCCGAAATAGGCGGTATCGGCGACCTGCTTGGCCAGGAAGTCGGCGACGTCGGCGCGCGAGATCATGCCCGCGCGCCACGAGTCGGGCTCGACCAGCACCCGGTAGCGCCCGGTCGCGGGGCCGTTGGTGAGGCCGCCCGGCCGCACGATGGTCCAGTCAAGGCCGCTCGCGCGCACGATCTGCTCCGCCACGTCCTTGTCGTCGTAAACCCGTTTCAACAGCAGCGGAAAAATCACCGCGTCGTAGAGGAAGCCGCCGTGGCCGCGGCTGTCGCCGGCGCCGAACCCGGTGACGACGACGAGGCGGCGCACTCCGCCCGCGCGCATGGCGTCGACGAGAATGCGGGTCGCTTTGGAGAACAGCGTCGTGCCCTTCAGCAAGGCTTCCGGGGTAAAGGCAACTCCGAGGCACTGGATGACGGCGTCGACGCCGGCGAGCGCGCGGTCGACCGTTGCCCGGTCGAGGGCGTCGCCGTCGAGCTTCTCCAAACGCGCATCTTCGATTGCGATGTCGCGGGCTCTGCGCGCAAGAGCGCGCACGGTATGGCCTGCCGCGAGCAGGGCTCGAACGGTCGCAAGCCCGATGCCGCGGCTTGCTCCGATGACAAGAACTGTGGCCATCGCTCGCGCCTCGTGGTTCAGGCCTGGAGCGCCTTGCGGATCATCTCGGCGTGGGCCGCCAGCACCTCGGGCTTCTCCATCTGGCGGCCGTGCGGCATCAGCGGGATGCCTTCGTGCCGCGGGATGACGTGGTAGTGCAGGTGAAAGACCGTCTGACCGCTCGCCGGCTCGTTGAATTGCACCACCGTCACGCCGTCGGCGCCGAACGCCGACTTCACCGCGCGCGCGATCTTCTGCACCACCGGCGCCAAACGCGCGAGCACCTGCGGGTCGGCGTCGAGCAGGTTGCGCGAGGGCACTTTCGGCACGATCAGCGTATGCCCCGGCGCCTGCGGCATGGCATCCATGAACACCAGCGTGTCGGCGTCCTCGTAGACTTTGTTGGAGGGGACCTCGCCGCGCAGGATCTTGGCGAAGATGTTGCTATCGTCATAGGGCATGCGGGGCCTCCCGGGGCTCACGCCGCCTGTTAAAGGGCGCGCGACTGACGGCGTCAAGCGCGGGCATTGCGCATTGATGTTCGCTAGCCGCGCCTCGGGTTGTGCTAGGCTCGTCGCATTGTTCTGGAGCAAGACGATGCGCTGGATGCTTCCCGTCATTCTGCTCGCGAGCGCGCTCTTGCCTTGCGCTGGCGCGAGCGCCGAGGACGCCAAGGCCTGCGAGGACGGCGCGGCCGCCTCGATCAGCGGCAAGATCAAGTCCATCGATCACGTGCTGGCCTGGTGGGTGACGCTGGAGGACGGCGCCCAGGCCATGTGCAAGGTCACCGTTCTCTCGCTCGACAAGGTGCCCGCGGAGTGCAAGGTCGGAGCCAAGATCAGCGCATCGGGCAAGATCATCGACGTCGACATATTCGACCAGATGATCTTGGACGAGGTCGAGAACCTGAAGTGCGAGTAGCCCCATGCCACGGCGGGAAGGGTCTCCGGCTCACTCCACGCGCGCCCCTTTTCTGAACGGCCCGAGCCCGCTCAGCGCTTCTACCGCCTCCGCGACATGCTCGCGCTCGTTGTCGAGATAGCGCGCCACCGCCTTGCGGAAGCCGGGGTCGGCGATCCAGTGCGCGGAGTAGGTGGTGACCGGCATATAGCCGCGCGCGAGCTTGTGCTCGCCCTGGGCGCCGGCTTCCACGCGCGCCAAGCCCTTGTCGATCGCATACTCGATCGCTTGATAGTAGCAGACCTCGAAGTGCAGGCAGGGGTGGTGCTCGATGGCGCCCCAGTAGCGCCCGTAGAGGCAGTCGCCGCCGATGAGGTTCAAGGCGCCGGCGACGCAGCGCCCGTTGCGCTTCGCCATGATGAGCAGGCAGCGCTCCGCCATCGCCTCGCCGAGGAGCGAGAAGAAGCGGCGGTTGAGATAGGGGCGTCCCCACTTGCGGCTGCCGGTATCCTGGTAGAACGCGAAAAACGCGTCCCAATGCTCCTCCGTGATCGCCGCACCCGTGAGGTGCTCGATGGTGAGCCCGCGGCCCAAGGCCTCGGCGCGCTCCTTGCGCACGGTCTTGCGCTTGCGCGAGGAGAGCCGGGCGAGGAAATCGTCGAACCCCGCGTAGCCCTCGTTCTGCCAATGGAACTGCTGGTCGGTGCGGCGCAGGAATCCTTGCGCACCAAGGGCGTGCCATTCGTGTTGCGACAGGAAGGTCAGGTGCAGGGAGGATGCGCCGAGGCGGCGCGCGACCTCCACCGCGGCCTCCGCCAGCAGCTTCTCGCGGCGCTCGGCATCGGGCCCGGGCCTTATCAATAGCCGGCGGCCGGGAACGGGCGTGAAGGGGACGGCCGCCTGCAGCTTCGGGTAATAGATGCCGCCGGCGCGCTCGTAGGCTTCGGCCCAGGCGTAGTCGAACACGTACTCGCCGGCGCTATGCAGCTTCACGTAGCAGGGCATGCACCCGGCGATGCAACCGGCCGCATCCGTCAACGTGATGTGGTGCGGCAGCCAGCCGGTGCGCCGGTCGCCCACGCAGCCCGATGCCTCGAGCGCGTTGAGGAAAGCGTGCGAGAGGAAGGGATTGTGCGTAGCGGGATGCGGGTTGGCGCAGGCGTCCCAACCGGCGGGCGCTATCTCGGCAATGCGCGAGGCGACGTTGGCGACGATCCGTGCCTCCTCGCGCTCGCTCAAGGCTCGTAGCCTTCGAAGATCGGCGCGTCCGCCCACCGCTCGGCGGTCTTGCGCTGCTCCGGCGTCCGCACCGTCCACGTGAACAGCGGCAGCCCCAAGACCTCGCGCACGAACCGGGTCACCGGCGTCGGCAGCGCCTTGACGTCATAGGCGTAGAAATCGGGCGCCACGGAGCGCGATTCAAGGAAATGGCTCAAGGCGTAGGCGCGCTCGGCATCGATCTTGTCGCGCCACCAGCCCTGGCCCTCGTAGAGCCCGGACACCATGCCGCGGGGGACGTCCGGCGCCAGCTCCTTTATGGCGGCCATGACGGCGGGGTCGAACGACATGAGCGCGAGCGGGCCGCGATAGGCCGCGCTGAGCGCGGCGATGTTCTCGAGAAAGTGCCGATCGGGCGCGTCCCACTCGCTCTTGATCTCAATCAGCAGCGGTTCGCGGCCGGCGACCAGCTCGAGCAGCGCTGCGAACTCGACAACGGGGGAGTTATCGCCGCGGTAGCGCAGGCGCTTAAGCGCTGCCACATCGATCGCGCGCAACGCATTCGGGCTGTCGACGAGCCGCGACAATGTCTCGTCGTGGAAGACGATCGGTGTGCCGCACGCGGCCGGGCGCAAATCGCATTCGATGCCGTAGCCGCGATCGATCGCCGCCTCGAACGCCGCGGTGCTGTTCTCGATGCGGCCGCGCGCTAAGTCGTGCAGCCCGCGGTGCGCGATTGGCTTCAGGAAGGCCGCGTCGAGAGGCATGCGGATCAGGTCTCGATGAGCAGGATCGCGTCGACCTCGACTGCGCATCCCATGGGCAGGCTCGAGACGCCGACTGCGGCCCGCGTGTGGCGCCCCTTGTCGGCGAGCACCTCGACCATGAGATCGGAGGCGCCGTTGACGACCTGGGGATGATCGGCGAACTCCGGCGCCGCATTCACGAAGCCCGTAAGCCTGACCACCTGCGCGATCCGGTCGAGCGCACCGACCGCGGCCTTGGCCTGCGCCAGCACGTTGAGCGCGGCGAGGCGCGCGGCGGCGCGCCCCTGATCCACCGTCAGGTCGGCCCCGAGGCGTCCCTTGGTCACGGTCCCGTCGGCCGACCTCGAGATTTGCCCGGAAATGAACAGAAGGTTGCCGGCAACGCAGGAGGGGACGTAGTTTGCAACGGGGTTGGGCGCCGCCGGGAGCACAATCCCGAGCGATTGTAGGCGCGCCTCGACCTTGCCATTCATGCTAGTATCCTTCCGCCTCAGCCATTGGTTGTCGATTGGTGCCGGCTGCCTATTTGACCGGGGCGCCCATTCTTTGCAATGGCTCGCCATGCCGGGTCGTCCGGCGCTAGAACACTTCACGATGGCGGTGCCCGAGGCAATGAGAGGAAGAATGGCCGATAGATCGAATGGCTTTATCGCTGCGCTCGCAAGCGCCGTGGCGCTGGTGGCTCCGCTGAACCAGCCCCAAGCGCACGCCGCCCCCGACGGCGTGCGCTTCCAGCCCCATCGCGCCGTCTACGACATCAGCTTCGATCACTCGACGCCCGGCTCGGGCGTGGCCGATATGACCGGCCGCATGGTCTACGAGATGACCGGCAGCCAGTGCGCGGGGTACGCGCAGAACATGCGTTTCGTCACGCGCATGACCAACCAAGACGGCGCCGTGCAGATCAACGACTTGCGCACCTGGAGCTTCGAGGACCTCGCGGCGCACCAGCTGAAGTTCTCCTCCAGCCAGTACGAGAACCAGAAGCTGTCGGAAGCCTCGCAAGGGAGCGCCGGCCCCGCGACGGGCGCCACCTCTACCGAAGTGAAGCTGACGAAGCCGGCGAAGAAGACGGTCAAGCTCCCCTCCGACATGTACTTCCCCATCCAGCACTCGCTTGCGCTCATGGGCGCTGCCGAGGCGGGGAAGACCATGTTTGCCGCGAACCTCTACGACGGCTCCGACAAGGGCGAAAAGTTCTACGAGACCAACGCGATCATCGGCCCGCGCGCCGCGCCCGGCTCGATCAAGATTTCGGATAAGGTCGTCAACGCGGACAAGCTCAGCGGGCTTCCCTCCTGGCCGATCGCCATCGGCTATTTCGAGCCTGGGCCGGTGCGCTCCGAAGCCGTGCCGACCTACGAGCTCGCCTTCCGCTTCTACGAGAACGGCGTGTCCTCGAAGCTCTATATCGACTACGGCGACTTCGCGATCCGCGGGGAGCTCAAGGAGCTCACCTTCCTCGAGGAGGAAAAGTGCCCGGCGCCGGGGGCACCGGCGGACAAGCACTGAGGGCCGCCGCTGCGGTCGCGATCACCGGCCCTCCCCCGCCATCCGCTCGAGGATCGCGTGCGCTTGCCCGATCAGCTCGGGCGCAACCCCGTAGGTGGCGGCGAACACGAGGAGCAGGCTCTCGTCGCCGAGCAGGTGGTCGAGCACGGCCGCCAGCAGGTGCGGTTCGCGCGCCTGCGCGCGCAGCTCCTCCGGGCCCAAGCCGGTCAGTGCCAGAAAGTTGCCCAGCCGCTGCGCATCCTCGGCGAGGAAGGCCAGCGCCTGCAGCGCGATTGTCTCGGCTTGATCGGCAACCATTCACTTAAACCTTTGATTTCGAGAAGAAGGTCGAGATCGTCGAGCGCACGGGGGTGTTCATTAACTGTTGGTTACGGCTTGGACCGCAAACTCGGCGCCGGTCTCCTGCCAGAATCGGTGCAAAAGGGGGGCCCAGGGGAGACAGGCGTCGCCATGAACGTTCACGAGAGCCGCAGCGCAGGGGACAAGCGTACGCCCGATGCGCGGCTTGCGCGCAAGACCGTTTTGATCGTGGAAGACAACGAGCTCAACATGAAGCTCTTCCACGACCTTCTGGCTGCGCACGGCTACGCCACCATCCAAACCCGCAACGGCCTCGAGGCGCTGGAGCTCGCGCGGCGCCATCGGCCGGCGCTCATTCTCATGGACATCCAGTTGCCGGAGGTTTCCGGTCTCGAGATCACCAAGTGGCTCAAGGAGGACGATGAACTGCGCGTCATCCCCGTCGTCGCCGTCACTGCCTTCGCAATGAAGGGGGACGAGGAGCGGATCCGCTCCGGCGGCTGCGAAGCATACATTTCCAAGCCCATTTCGGTGAACGGATTCCTCGAGACCGTGCACCGGTTCGTCGGGGATCCGCGCGCGTAGTTTTGGTTCAGGCGTTGAGTAGCTGCGAATATGACCGCCCGAGTCCTGGTAGTTGACGATATCCTGGCCAACGTGAAGCTGCTCGAGGCCCGCCTTGCGGCCGAGTACTTCGACGTGCTCACGGCCTGCAGCGCCCAGGAGGCCCTCGATATCTGCGACCGCGAGCGCGTCGATGTCGTTCTGCTCGACGTCATGATGCCGGGCATGGATGGTTTCGAGGCTTGCCGGCGGCTCAAGTCCAACCCCAACACGCATCATATCCCGGTCGTCCTCGTGACCGCGCTCGACCAGGTATCCGACAAGCTGCGCGGCCTTGACGGCGGCGCCGACGACTTCCTGACCAAGCCGGTCGATGAAATCGCGCTGATCACGCGCGTGAAAAATCTCTCGCGCCTCAAGGTGTTGACCGACGAGATGCTGATGCGCGCGCTGACCGGCCGCCAAACCGGCATGAGCGAGGACGTCGCGCTGATGAAGGCGCTGTCGCAGGAGCGGGCGCGCATTCTCATCGTCGACGACGAGGCGGCCTCGGCCGGTCGGCTCGCCGAGTGGCTCTCGACGGTGCATGAGCCGGTGGTGACGCGCGGGCCGCAGACGGCCCTGGCGCTGCTCGCGGAAAAGGATTTCGACCTCTTGATCGTCAGCCTGCGGCTGGCGGAGGCAGACGGCCTGCGGCTGTGCTCGCAGACGCGCTCGCTCGAGCGCACGCGCCATCTGCCCATCATCGTGCTCGTGGAGCCGGGCGACGAGCCCCGCCTGCTGCGCGCGCTCGACATGGGCGTCAACGACTACATCATGCGTCCTATCGATCGCTACGAGCTGATGGCGCGCGTGCGCACGCAGGTGAAGCGCAAGCGCTACTCCGACCATCTGCGCAACCGCCTCGAGGAGAGCATCGAGGCGGCGATGATCGATCCGCTCACGGGCCTCCACAACCGCCGTTACATGGAGAGCCATCTGCGCACGCTCGTGACAGATGCGATCCGCACGAACCGCAGGCTGTCGGTGCTGATGGCCGACATCGACCACTTCAAGAGCGTGAACGACACCTACGGGCACGACGTAGGCGACTTCGTGCTCAAGGAGTTCTCGACCCGCTTCCGCCGCAACACGCGCGGCATCGACCTCGCCTGCCGTTTCGGCGGCGAGGAGTTCCTGGTCATCATGCCCGATACCAACATGCAGCGGGCATATCAGGTGGGCGAGCGGCTGCGGGTGGCGATTGCCGCCGACCCGTTCCAAATCGGGCCCGAACTCGGCATCTGCGTGACGGCGAGCGTTGGCATTGCAACGCTGGAGAGCCCGGAGGACACGCCAGAGTCCGTCTTCCGCCGCGCGGATGGTGCGCTCTTTGCCGCAAAGCGGCGGGGCCGCAACAGGGTCGCGGCCAACGCGGCCTAAGACGGTGGTTCGAAAAGATCAGGCAATTCAGCAACTAGAGCGCGCACTGCGCTAGGGCCGTGATTCGTCAGTAGCCAAACCGCAACAGTCAAAGGGTAACTTGCATTAACCAAGGTCCTCTGTCAGATTACGATTTCGTTATGGGGGCCAGTAAGTTTGTACATTCCGGGACCGAAGCGTTGGCGGTGTCCCGGCGAGATGCATCGTTTCCGCACTGTCAGGTCCGCCGCATTTCCTGATAGGGCGGGAAACTCGTGGCTCGGTCCTAGCGGCTAGAGTGGCCTCCTCGTTGAAGCTGCATTGGACCAGCCACGGCACCAGGCGGGGAGTCAACGCCCTCTTTGACAAACCACTTGGTCACTAGACCAGGGTCCGTGGCTTTCTCGGATTCACTACCCCGCTGCCGGGTTGAGTTGCGGGCCCTGGTCAAGTCACCCGAGCCCGCGCATCATCGCCGCCTCTCGACGCGCTGCAATATTGCGCGTTCGGTTTCGACGGCTTTGCAAAATCACTAAAACAAATGCGAGCGGACGCCCTGACGGCAGCCGCTACTTGATCTTCGTCTCCTTGAACTCGACGTGCTTGCGCACAACCGGGTCGTATTTCTTGAACACGAGCTTCTCGGTGCTCGTGCGCGGGTTCTTCTTCGTCACGTAGAAGAAGCCCGTGCCGGCGGTCGAAATGAGCTTGATCTTCTGGGTGACTGGCTTTGCCATGTCCGGGGAAACCTTAAGCTAGTCGCGACGAGGAGCGGCACCATAGCTGCCGCGCTTCTGCTGTCAAGGTAAGTCGATTGGCCGATAGCGAGCAAAATGCGCCGTGTGCGTCAGCCGGCGCCCGGATCGGGCGGTGGATTGGCCGGATCGAATGCATCGGGGCCCGCGAAGCCATGCATTCTGAGCGCCCATTGCAGGCCCACGAGCGCGCCCTTGACGCGCGGTAGCAGCCACAGGCTGAGCCCGATGGTGAGCGGGAACCACATGAGAATGTGGATCCAATAATCCGGGTGAAAATAGTCTTCCACCAACATGACGCCGGCGACGATGAAATGTCCGACAATGAGGATGGTGAAGTAGGGCGGCGCGTCGTCGGCCCGGTGGTGGTGCAATTCCTCGGCGCAGGTTGGACAACGATCCACGACCTTGAGGTAGCGCGCATAGAGCCGGCCCTTGCCGCAGGCCGGACATTTGCCGGCCACGCCGCGCTTCATGGACTCAACGACCGAGCGAGCCGGCTCGGCGGCGGTCGGATCGGTGGCGGAGGCGATTGTCATGGCTTCAATCTCGTGTCGCGTGGATTGTCCGTCAAATGCGCCAAAGGACGCGGCGTCATCGGCGCTTGTGCCGGGGCGGGCCGGCGCGCGGCAAGCGCATGGCTGCAACGCGGCGCGTCTTGCCCTCGCTCAGCAGTTCAAAGCGCAGCGCGCCCGCGGTCGGTATGGCCTCCACAAGGCGGACCTCGACCGGTTCGCCGAGGCTGAACGTCTCACCCGTGCGCTTGCCGACGAGCGCGTGCTGGGCTTCGACGTGGTAGTAAAAATCGCCTTGCAGCGAGGACACGGGCACGAAGCCGTCGGCGCCCGTCTCCTTTAAGCGAACGAACAGGCCCGAGCGCGTGACCCCAGCGATGCGCCCGCAGAACGTCGCCCCCACGCGATCGGCGAGATGCGCGGCGATCAGCCGATCGGCGGTCTCGCGTTCGGCTGCCATGGCGCGGCGCTCCGCCTCGGAGATCGCCTGGGCGATGTCGGGGAGCCGCGAGACCTCCGCGTCCTCGATGCCGCCGGCACCGTGTATTAGCGCGCGGATGAGCGCGCGGTGGACGATGAGGTCGGCATAGCGGCGGATCGGCGAGGTGAAGTGCGCATAGCGGCGCAGATTGAGGCCGAAGTGTCCGATGTTGTCGACGTTGTATTCGGCCTGGCTCTGGCTGCGCAGCACCACCTCGTTGATGAGCTCAGGCACGGGGAAGCTTTTCGCCCGCGCCAGCACGCCGTTGAAGTGCTGGGCTTTAAGCGAGCCCGGCGGCGCCAGCGTGATGCCGAGCGTCTGCAAAAACTCGCGCAGGCTCGCGACCTTCTCCTTCGAGGGCTGATCGTGAATGCGGTAGACGACGGGGGCGCGCTTGCCTTCGAGCGTTTCCGCCGCGGCGACGTTCGCCTGGATCATGAACTCCTCGATCAGGCGGTGCGCGGCGAGCCGCTCCGGCACCACGACGCGGGCGACCTTGCCCTCCTCATTGAGCACGATCTTGCGCTCGGGCAGATCGAGGTCGAGAGGTGCGCGCTTGTCGCGCGCTTCAGCGAGTGCCGCATAGGCCGCCCATAGCGGCCGCAGGACCGGCTCCAGCAGGGGCGCGCATTTGTCCGACGGCTTACCGTCGATCGCGGCCTGCGCCTCCTGGTAGGAGAGCTTCGCCGCCGAGCGCATCATCGCGCGCAGGAACGTGTGACCCTTCTTGGTGCCGCGGCGGTCGAACACCATGCGCACGGCGAGGCACGGACGATCCTGCCCTTCGCGCAGCGAGCACAGGTCGTTTGAGATGCGCTCGGGCAGCATGGGCACGACGCGGTCGGGGAAGTAGACCGAATTGCCGCGCAGCTGCGCCTCGCGATCGAGCTTGGTGCCGGGGCGCACGTAGTGGGCAACGTCGGCGATGGCGACGATCACGATCCAGCCCCCTTCGTTGGCGGGATCGGTGTCGGGCTCGGCGTGGACCGCATCGTCGTGGTCGCGTGCATCCGGCGGGTCGATGGTCACGAGCGGGAGCGCGCGCAAATCCGTGCGGCCCTGCGGCACCGGCGGCGTAAGCCTCTCCGATTCCGCGATTACGCTTTCGGGGAAGTCGTCGGGAATGCCGTGCGCGTGCACGGCGATGAGGCTGATCCTGCGCTGATCGTCGGGGTTGCCGAGCGTCTCCAGGATGGTCGCCTGCGCCACGTGCATGCCCCCCTTGCGCACGAGGTCGAAGCGCACGAGGTCGCCGTCCTTGGCGCGGCCCTCGTCGCCTTTGCGGATCGACCAGGAGCGCAGCTGCTTGCGGTCGATCGGCTCGATGGTGCCTCCGCCCTGGCGGTGTGCGCGGAAGATGCCGAGCAGCCGGCGCTTCTCGCGCGGCAGCCGCTTGATCGGCGAGCCCTCGAAACGGAAACCGCCGACATCCGCCCCTTCGAGCTCGGTGATACGCGCGAGGATGCGGTCGCCGACGGCGATCTCCGATTCGATATCGGCCTGGGGCCCGCGTGCCTGGTGCACGGGAAGCAGCACGGACGGCCGCTCTCCCTCGGCGTCCTCCCATACGAGCGGGATGGCAATGAGGTCGCCGTCGTCGTCGCGCCCCGTAACCTCGAGCACGGCGACGGGCGGCAGGCTGCCCCGCTTGTGCAGGCCCTTGCGGTTGCCCGCCAGCGTGCCCTCGCCAGTGAGGCTGGCGAGCAGGCGGTTGAGGTCGAGGCGCGCTGCGCCTTTGATGCCGAACGCGCGCGCGATCTCGCGCTTGCCGACCTTGCCCGGCGCGTCGCGGATGAACTCGAGGATTTCAGATCGGTCGGGAAGCTTTCCCCGTTTGGCAACGCGGCCCTTCTGAGTGGTGGGTTTGCGCGCCATCTTCAGCGTGTCTGGATCATGCAAATGGTTTCAAGAGAATAGCTTTAAGTTTCGACCTCGGCGTCAGCGACTGCAGCCTTGGACTTCGATCCCCGGCTCTTGGAAGTCTTGGCCGAAGGCTTGGCGCCGGCCTTGTCGTCGGATTTCGCGGCCTTGGCGGACTTCGCCTTGCGCGCGGGTTTCTTGCCGGGGCCCTTGGCCGCGCGCGCGGCGATGAGCTCGATTGCCTCCTCCACCGTGACGGTTGCGGGATCTTTCCCGTTGGGGATCGTGGCGTTGATCTTGTCGTGCTTCACGTAGGGACCATAGCGGCCCGACAGCACCTCGATCTTGCCGCCGCCCTGCGGATGCTCGCCCAGGTCCTTCAAGACCGTCGGCTTGGCGCGCTGGAAGCGGCCCTTGCCGCCGGCCGCCTTTTCCGCGAGCAGCGTCACCGCGCGGTTGAGGCCGACGGTGAATACGTCCTCGATGCTTTCCAGGTTGGCGTAGAGCCCGTCGTGCAGGACGAACGGCCCATAGCGTCCAAGGCCCGCCGTGATCGGCTTGCCCGTCTCCGGGTGCAGGCCCACTTCGCGCGGCAGCGACAGCAATTGCAGCGCCTTCTCCAGATCGATCGTGGCCGCATCGACGCCCTTCGGCACGCTCGAGCGCTTCGGCTTCTCGTCCCCCGCGGCTTCGCCGAGCTGCACGTAGGGACCGAAGCGGCCCGTGCGCAGCGTCACCGCGAGGCCGGTGTCGGGGTCATAGCCCAAGAGCTTGCCGTCGGGCCCCGTGGCGTCCGGATCGCCGCCATTCTGGTCGACGAGTTGGCGCGTATAGCGGCAGTCGGGGTAGTTGCCGCAGCCAATGAAGGCGCCGTACTTGCCGGAAATCTTGAGGCTCAAGCGGCCGGTGCCGCATGAGGGGCAGGTGCGCGGATCGGCGCCGTCCTCGCGCGGGGGAAAGATATGCGGACCCAGGATCTCGTTGAGCGCCTCCAGCACGTCGCCGACGCGCAGATCCTTGATCTCGTCGACGGCGCCGGTGAACTCGCGCCAGAAATCGCGCAGAACGTCCTTCCAGGCGAGCTTGCCGTCGGAGATGAGGTCGAGCTTCTCTTCGAGATCTGCGGTGAAGTCGTATTCGACGTAGCGCTTGAAGAAGCCTTCCAGGAAGGCGATGACGAGCCGGCCCTTGTCCTCGGGGATCAGCCGCTTCTTGTCGATGCGGACGTAGTCGCGCTCCTGCAGCACGGCGAGCGTGGAGGCATAGGTCGAGGGGCGGCCGATGCCGAGCTCCTCCATCTTCTTGACCAGCGTCGCCTCCGAATAGCGCGGCGGCGGCTGGGTGAAATGCTGCTCCGTCTCGATTGAGCGGTCGGTCACGCGGTCGCCTTCAGCGAGTGCCGGCAGGCGCCGGCTCATCTCGTCCTCCTCGCTCGGGTCGTCCTTGCCCCTGGCGGCGTGCAGGCGCTCGTCGCGGCCCTCCTCGTAAAGCTTGAGGAAGCCCTCGAACTGCACGATGGAGCCGGTCGCGCGCAGCGTGTAGGTCTTGCCGTCGCGGCCCTTGACCGTGATGTCGGCGGTCGTTTGCTCGAGCTCGGCGGAGGCCATCTGGCTCGCGACCGCGCGCTTCCAGACGAGATCATAGAGTCCCGCCTGATCCTTCTCGAGGTAGCGGGCGACGTCGGAAGGCTTGCGGGTGACCTCCGTCGGGCGGATCGCCTCGTGCGCTTCCTGCGCGTTCTTGGCCTTGGTCTTATACTCGCGGATGAAGGGGGCGACGTACTTCTGCGAATATTCGCGCGCGATGAGGCCGCGGATGGCGTTGATCGCCTCGGGCACGATGGTGACGCCGTCGGTCCGCATATAGGTGATGAGGCCGACGGTCTCGCCGCCGAGGTCGACGCCCTCGTAGAGGCGCTGGGCGACCTGCATGGTCTGCTTGGCGGAGAAGCCGAGCTTGCGGGAGGCATCCATCTGTAAGGTCGAGGTTGCAAAGGGCGCGAAGGGGTTGCGCTTCACCGCCTTCTTGTCGACCGAGACCACGCGGAACTCGCCCTTCTCGATCGCCGCCTTGATGGCGCGGGCCTCGTCCCCGCTCTTGATGTCGAGCTTCTTCACCGTCGTGCCGTCGATGGCGTAAAGCCTGGCCGGGAACTCCTCGCCCTTGCCCGTCGCCAGCGTCGCCTCGATCGTCCAGTATTCCTCGCTTCTGAAGGCCTCGATCTCGGCCTCGCGGTCGCACACGAGCCGCAGCGCCACCGACTGCACGCGCCCCGCCGAGCGGGCGCCAGGCAGCTTGCGCCAGAGCACGGGAGATAGGGTGAAGCCGACGAGATAGTCGAGCGCTCTGCGGGCGAGGTAGGCGGAGACGAGAGGCCGGTCGATCTCGCGCGGCTCGTTCAAGGCCGCCAGGATGGCCTGCTTGGTCACCGCGTTGAAGGCGACCCGCTCGACTTGGGTGTCCTTCTTGAGCGCTTTCTTCTGCTCCAGGATTTGAAGAATGTGCCAGGAAATGGCCTCGCCCTCCCGATCGGGGTCGGTGGCGAGGATTAGCTTGTCGGCCTTTTTGACCGCGTCTGAAATTTCCTTCATTATTTTCTGTGACTTAGGGTCGACATCCCAGTGCATCTCGAAGTCTTTGTCGGGCTCGACCGACCCGTTCTTGGAGGGCAGGTCGCGCACGTGCCCGAACGAGGCAATGACCTTATAGCCGCTGCCCAGGTACTTATTGATGGTCTTGGCCTTGGCAGCCGATTCAACGATTACGACGTTCATTTTGAGCTTTCAGGCTGTTTGCGCCGGCTTCAGGCCCGCCAAAATCGTCGGCTGGGCGGCGGGCGGGGGGCCCGATCGGTTCGGCGGGGGAACATGGGAGATGAATGCGGCGGTGTCAAACGCAGTCCTTGCCACAATCAGGGATTTAGGGTGCCAGATTTTGCTATCTTGGGTTGTTAATGATAGGCGCCATTATGTACTTTACAAAAGGACGCGCTAATGCCAGAACCAGATTGTGACAGGGCGGAGCCTTGTTCTGCGTCAGGAAAATCAGATGTCAGCCCGGCAATGGTAGAGGCGGCACTTGCCGTCCTCCATCGCTCTGGGCGTCTTCAGTTTGAGTCGGAGGGTGACCGCGATCTTGTGCGTTCTATGCTTCGCGTCGCGCTAGTTCTTCTCGGACCGTGACGTTCAGTTCCCACAACCTTTGTGCCGCGAGCTTAAACGCATGCTCTACAAGCACCAGTTGCTTGCTATCGCGGAATATCCTGCGGCGCTCGCTATCCGCGAGTGCCGCACCCGGTGGTATTTTAGAAAATGGTGGAGATGCGAACAGGTGCATCTTCTCGCCCACGTGGATTTGCACGACATGGGCGTGAGGGATCCTGTTGCGCCTCTTGGCTAAGCGCGGCAACTTGTTGAGCATCGTGTTCCATGTCTCCAAGCGTGGCGCATCGATGAGCGTTTCTCTCAGCACAGCGTCCGTGATGCTAAGTTTGTCACGGAAGTTCTGAACGGTATCGAACACGATTAGACTTCGAGTGGCCTTGGGCTCTGGCATTGCAGCCGCGAACAAGTAAGCCAGCGCAACTTCTATATTCTGCCACGCGGCGATGGCTCGTCCGAGCGCTTCGAAAAATTCCGATTCACCCTCTAGTGGCGGCATGGACATGACACGCACTCCTGAGAAGCCCCAACCTACGGACGACGAATCCGTGCAGCGCATGAACGAAGCGCTCAAGGCCGCGATGAAGATGCCCCCGCGCAAGCACAAGGACGAGCCGAAGCGGAAAAAGTCTACCAGCACCAAACGGACTGTGGAGTAGCTGCGTGCCCCAAGCCGCTCTGGAGGAGGCCAGCGACCGAGTAGTTGTCGAGTTGGATCCTGGCGCTCCTATCGAGCTCACATCGCTCACCGAGAGCTTTTCCGCGCTGGCCAGATTTTAT
>Ga0187817_10000154_pt1 | contig 24906 bp, 22 predicted proteins | sample NC_wetland_sal_i_17_FD_132431 | JGI IMG/M metagenome (GOLD analysis project Ga0187817, IMG submission 132431) | Wetland sediment microbial communities from Neuse River Estuary, North Carolina, USA - SO4_2 | ecosystem: Environmental > Aquatic > Freshwater > Wetlands > Sediment | place: USA... | reverse complement strand
TTTCGCATAGGCCCAGACCATTGCACGTCGACGTGGACTTGGTCATGGTGCCTGTGACAGTCAGTGACTCAATGAACCACACAGTCACCAGCTTGAAAAAAGAAGACTTCGCGCTCTACGAGGGAAACAAGCAACAGGAAATCCGATATTTTTCGACCGAAGATGATCCGGTTTCCGTCGCCATAGTACTGGACGTCAGCAAGAGCATGAGCAATAAGATCGATACCGAGCGGGCAGCAATTGTTGAATTTTTCAACAATGCAAACCCTGAGGATGAGTATTTCGCGATAGCATTTTCGGATCGTCCACGAGTATTGGCCGATTCGACGCAGTCCGTTGATCAGCTCCAGGGAGAGTTGCTCGCAGAGCAGCCAGGCGGACCCACAGCAATGCTGGATGCCGTTTACTTGGCGGTCTCCAAATTGCGGTCCGCGCGCTATGAGCGGAAGGCGATCCTCATTTTGTCCGATGGCGGCGACAATGCAAGCCGGTACAAGCTCCGGGAAATAAAGAGTGTGGTACAGGAATCTGACGTGCAGATCTATGCCATCGGCCTGTTCGACACATTTTTCTTCAACACCATCGAGGAAAAACTGGGAAAAGTGTGGTTGGGTGAAATCACAGATGCGACCGGTGGTCGTACGATTGCCGTTGACAACCGAGGAAAAGTCCCCGAAGCCGCCGCCACAATTAGCCGCGCAATGAGAAATCAGTACGTGCTCGGTTATCGTCCCACCAGTACAGCCACGACGAGATGGCGAAAGATAAAGGTGCGGCTGAAATCGTCTGATGAGCGTTCCTTACGCGCTTACTACCGGCAAGGTTACCAGTCGATCCACTGATCGACCCGGTCTTCGTTCGTCACTGCCAAGAGGCATTTATCAAATCTGTGACCCTGGATTGAAAGCACCGGGGGACATGATATCTGCCCCCCGGTCCGGGGCAGCGTCTAGTAACTAGTGTGGCCGAACGAGAACAAAATTCCGGTCGAGTAGCGGAAATTGTTCTGATTGTTCGAGCCTGTGAACGGGTTGCTGAATCGAGTCAGGAGGTAGTCAAACTGGGCCGGACGAAATGAGACATACTTGTGTAGCGGGATATCCAGTCCACCCCCAAAATCCATGGCAAATGCCTCGGCCGTGGGTGCTTTCGTGAAGGTACATCCGCCGACAATGGGCTGGCAAATCGTTTGGAACGCATTGCCATATACGTTGGTGTGTGCTCCGCCGAACAACAAATGCACGTACGGCTGGATGTGATGAGTCCGTACTTTGATCTGCGGGCCGAAAAGATAAGTGAACAGATTACCCTGTACATTGCCCTTAGCGCCAACAGGGAAAGTCGGATTGGGAGCAATGTCAAATCCTGTCAGATTGCTGCCGTACCCCTGCAAGTCCATCTTGATGCCGAGGTATTCGTTGATGTTAATGTTAAGCTCTCCACCGCCGCCGTTCAGGCTGTGACCCTTGGAGTAGGGAGCACTAGGTCCGTAGCGCGCGTAGGAATAGTTCATTCCTACGTCGGCTCTAGGGAACTCCTGAGCCCACGCGGTCACGCCCAACAGCAAGATAGTTCCGCATATGAGTACTCTTCTGAGTTGCATTCGCGTTTTCCTCCGCTTTTCAGTTCGAACTCGAGACTGCCAGGAATTGCGCACGACTTACTGCCGACAACGCAACTAGGCGTCACTGCTGTTCGAGAACATCAGGACTGGCTCATCTCAATCGAGCGTAAGCACGGGACTCGACGTTTAGAACTGGCAGATATGACAGCACTCTACTGAAGAACTCAATAGCCAGCCGGACCTTACGGTGTTCGGTTGACTCACCCCCAATGGGGGGTGCAGAGTGCGAAACACTAACTGCCACAATAAGCAAGGCCAAAGCCATCCCAACAGCACTCCCAAACAATGCTGGTCCATAATGTTGTGACCACAACAGCGGCGGCACTCTGCGGGTTTCGCTCCTGATGCGAGCACCTTGCCTCACTTGAAGTCGCTTAATTCGTGCATGGCCGTGACCGGCAGTTTTGCAGGAGTGTCGAGTTCGGCTCGCGACGCTGCACACGATAGCCTTTGTTTGCAACTCCTTTAGGCCCTGTAGTTCTTGCCAGTTCATTTCTTTCGACTGCCATGCCAAAGAGTTTCGGAGGAAGGATCGCCGACTGGGTACCCGCTTCGTCTCTAAGTTCCAGTGGGTGATGTTGGCCAGGCCTGGTGATACTGGAAATAGAACAGGTGTTATTACAAAGGTGATTTAGCAGGACGAAAAAGCTTGTCTCGCCGGCGAACGCGCGGTGACGTGGCTAACGTGAATGGTCCAATCCCGAAATCGAAGACTCTCGAGGCTCGCGTGTTATCAGGGACCGTCGTATTGCTCTCGGCTTCAGGACTTACGACCGCGATTAACTTCGCATACAACATTGCAGTCGCACGATTCCTTGGTCCCACTGCCTTTGGTCATGCTACGGCTGTTTACACTCTCCTCATCCTGGTGTCGGCCGTTACACTTTCTTTCCAAATCGTTTCTGCAAAGGGTGTTGCGCGACAGAGTTCCCAACAGGGGAAAAGCGCCGTCTATCGAGGGTTTCACAGGAGCGCATGGACCTGCGGCATCATGGTCTCGTTGTTCTTGTTGATGTTTCAGAAGCCAATTGCAGACTACCTCAATTTACCGCGTCCGATTCTCATCGTCCTCCTCGCACTTGGCGTAGCCTTTTACGTTCCCCTGGGATGCCGGCGAGGCTACATCCAAGGTGCCTACGGTTTCCGGCGTCTAGCGACAAACCTCGTCTTGGAGGGACTGGTTCGACTGAGCGGATCTCTCCTGTTCATCAGGTTCGGCTTCGGTGTCCCAGGAGTGGTTGCAGCCAACGCCGCCGCCGCTGCGGTGGCATATCTTGCCGCCGCGCCTAAACTCGCGGCCGTGGTTCCCCACGAACTGTATATCCCTGATGCGTTTCGTGAAGCACTGCAGGCGATAATCTTTTTTGGCGGCCAAGTGCTCATTAACAATTGTGACGTCGTTTTGGTGAAGCATTTCTTTTCTTCTCAAGAGGCAGGGCTGTACGCTGCCGTGGCATTGGTAGGTCGAGTGATTTTTGCCTTTTCCTCAGCGGTGGTAAATACCATGTTTCCACTTGTTGCCGGCACTGGCGATGAGGAGAGAAAAGATCACAAGGTCCTCCTGACTTCGCTGCCGCTTGTGTTAGGGATAGGTTGTGCATTAGCTCTTGGCTTGCGCCTTGCACCCGCGGAGATTTGGGTCGCCTCATTGGGCCCCCAGTTCTTAATTGTTGGGAAATACGGCCTTCCCTACCTACTGGCGTTGTACGCTGCAACGACCGTCGTCTACTCGCTGAGCGTCGTGATTATTGCGTATGAGATGTCCTACAAGATCGCCAATACAAGCTGGGTGCAATTGGCCTTCGGTGGTGCTGTCGCAGCGGGTATTTGCCGATTCCATTCGTCTTTGCAGCAGGTGATTTGGATACAACTTGTGCTGATGCTGGTTCTGCTCATTGTTGTGGCCGTGCCGTTCCTAATTGACTCGTGGACAGGCGGGCAAGCCGTGCAAAGAGTAGCGGCCGCCCGAGCGATCAGGATAATACGGCGGGTCTCAGACGACGACGTCATTGCGGAATTTCTAAAAACCGATTTCGGCCATTCCGCATTCGAGGAGTACCAAGGTTTGCGCGCACTCGTGATAACACCGCACCTCGACGATGCTGACGAAAATGCCAAGCGGCGGGCTCTCTTGTTCATTCGCCACTTTGCGCTCTGGAAAGCGCTGCCTACCGGAACGGAATGGTTTGAGGTCGAAATCCGGGCAGCAGACCTGACCCGGGTTCGAGTCTTTCCGCGGGCACAATGGCGGAAGCTCGCGCGAGGAAATTCTGGCGTCGCGGCCGTTGCCGAACGCCTGCGCACGCTTCGCAGCCATAGTGTCGCTGAAGAAGCGTTCCTATCGAAGATCGACTCGCTGGGCCACAAACTTCGCCACGATATCGACCCGGGTGCTGTGCTTCTCATCGGTCTTAACGAGAGCGGACCATTAACGATCCTGGATGGAAATCACCGGCTGGTCGCGGCACTTCTGACATCACCCGAGACCATAATGAGATTTCGGTTCCTGTGCGGACTGTCGCCCAGGATGATGCAGTGTTGTTGGTACTGCACGGATGCTGCGAGCCTTTTCCGGTATGGCGTAACCCTGTTAACCCACGTTGTGCATAATCCCGAGGTTGAACTCGCGCGGCTTTTGGAACCTCCCACTCACCGAAAAGCGCACTTCAACCTCTAGCGTAAACCCGTCTGCTCAATACCGACAGGACGGGATAGACACTGTGCCGTTGCTAATCTAGTTTGCTCATTGGGACTAAGCCATCTTACCGCTCGAAGGCAAACAAAATCCTTGTTGCAACCTGGGATTATGAATATGACAACCGCAAGAATTGTGGCCGTGAAAGCACTACCCGAGAAGTTAAGCGCAGGAGAAGGCAGTGTTTTTTTTCGTGAAGTGGAGCCTTGCTTAACGGCAGATCGGCCTTGTGTAGTGTTCGACTTTTCCAAAATGCAACAGCTCGACAAAAGTGGAATCCAGGTCTTGTTACGTTGCCTGGAAGAGGCTATGAAGCGGAATGGCGACGTCAAATTGGCAGCAATCCCTCCGGGAGTGGCGAAGACTCTGGAACTCACCGGGGTGCAGCGTCTCTTCGAGGTCTTTGACAGCGCCGCTCACGCGGTGAACAGCTTCCACCAGTTCACAGTGAAACCGTTCCAGGAGGCTTCTGAGCGCGAGTGTTCAACCATGACGTCCAAAGTGCCGCGAAGCGGCCTTGAAGATGGTCAGTCTGACTCGCGGCCGCAGCCACCTGTCTCGCGGGAAAAGATAGGAACTTCGGGCAGTTGGCTGAGACGACAAATCGTTGGCTGCCTGCTACTGCTGTTGGTTGTGCCACTCGCCGCTGCAGCGCCGTCACCGCCGCAAGAGGCAAACCTCGGCCACCAGGCCAGAAATGGATCTTCTGTCCAAGCTCAGTCTCAAGACTCCAATAGTGATACCAAGAAGGCCAACACTGAACGATCCCAGCGCGATGCACTTCCCAACAGCCCAAGCACGCTGCGCTCACAAACAGTCCACGACAGCCAACTTTCCCGTTTGCAGCAGACATCCCTCGAGCAGCAAGATGGCGCCCAGGAACCCCTAGGAGCGGCTGCAGCACGACCGGTAAAGACAACAGGTATTGCGGCTTCCAAACCAGCCGGAGTTGCTATTGCGCCGGCAAAACAGAGGCGAGCGCGCTCCATGCTGATCAAAGTTGGCGCCATCGTCGGCGCTGGTGTTGCTATTGGAGTTGTTGTGGCACTATCCAGCGCCAGTCCCAGCCGACCGCATTTAGCAGCTGGCCAGTAGGCACTCGGAAAGAAACGCGTGGGCATGACTCGGAAAACCTCTGAAAATCTGCGCCCCAAATTTGTAAGTTTCTCCGGCATGGACGGTGCCGGCAAGAGCACTCAAATTTCAGCTCTTAGTTCCCGACTCAGTGACGTTGGCGTACGTGTTGTCGGGGTTACCTTCTGGGCCGACGTTGCGAGGCTAACGCGGATCAGAGAAGTAACCGGCCACACCCTGTTCAAGGGAGACAAAGGTGTTGGAACCCCGACAAGACCGGTAAACCGACGAGACAAGAACGTCCGGTCCTGGTTTTTGACAGCTGTGCGATTCGGTCTTTACCTCTTGGATGCCGTCTCGCTCCGTACTTTGGCGGCGAGAATGCCAGGAGCGGATGCAGACGTCATAATTTTTGACCGATATCTATACGACGAGCTCGCAAACTTGTCATTGCGCAATGGAATTACGCGACTTTATGTTCGGCTGCTGCTGAAGCTCGTTCCGCAACCAGATATCTGCTACCTGCTGGATGCTGATCCGGTTCTGGCTCGCGCGAGAAAACCTGAGTACCCGCTCGACTTTCTCCATGTCATCCGTGCGTCTTATCTGGATCTAAGCGAACTCGTGGGCGGGATGACGATCATCGCTCCACAACCCGTCCAAGATGTCGAGCGACAGGTGCTGCAAGTAGCACTAGCGAAACTATCTCCGGACCGCACGAGGGGGTTCCCAACTTCTAGTCATACAGCAAAGAGCGCCTCAATATGACACCCGACCCCCCTCGCGCTGCCGCGTGCGTCTTTCACTGGTAGGTGAGGCTGAAGTTGTCCAGAAACGTGGTATTCGGCGATTGTTTCTTGTCTCCGTCCATCTGGTAATTGACCGTGATTCCCCACCAGCCACTGGGGGCGGATCCCGGCGCATACCGTTGGTTGATCGTAGTGGTCACTCCATTCAGCGTTATCGACTGGAAAAGCAGCGAATTGTCCGACTCCCGCTGCCCCTGAATCGTCACATGGTTCCAGGAGTTGTTTACTGGATTACAGGCAACGCCGGTCGGGACCCATCGCGCGCTAACGTTGTCCCAAATATCCCATTCATTTCCGCCCGCGACGCGACACTGGTGGCCCCAAATCAATCCGAGCCCATTGAAGTACATGCTGATGTCGAACTCCAGGACCTGTGTCACCCCGAGGTTGGTCGGGTAAAAGTAGGCGTCATAAGTGAAATTGTGCAGCGTCGGCAGCAGAGTGTGGCTGGAGTCGGGCAGGCCCTGAGTCGAACCCTGGCCGATGAGAGGAAGACTCCAGAGAACGTCGGAATAAGGCGTAGTGCCGCCGAGATTGTATTGGGTTGAATGCCCGCTCAACGAGGGCGATTGAATTCCTTGCGTCATTGACCAAGTAACCCCGGGGCAGGGTGCGGAACAGATGTCATAGGCTGGCGGCAACTCACCCCAACTGTTCCACCCACGGCTGGCCTGCAGGTTGGAAAGTACATTCCCAGCCTTCACGGTGATCGGAACGGTGGTGTAAGAAGCTCCACCACAATAGTCCCACTCTTCCACTACGGTGTTGTGTTTGCCGGCAGAGACGGGCAAACTTGCGTTCAGGCTTGTTCCGTTCACGACGTAGATGAGCTGGTTGTCCACATAGACCCCCATGGACGCGACGCCCTTCGAACATGTCGATGTGCTGGCCGTCGCGACGTACTTCACCGGCGTTCCGACAGTGGCATTGTTCGTCGGTGAGTTAACCGATACGCCGGCTTGGCCATTGACCGTAATCGTTAACGGAGTGAAGGTAGCGCCTCCACAATAGTCCCACTCTTCCACTACGGTGTTATGTTTGCCGGCGCTGACGGGTAAACTTTTGTTCAAGCTGGCTCCATTCACGACGTAGATGAGCTGGTCATCCACGTAAACACCCATGGACGCGACGCCCTTCGAACAAGTGCTCGTCGTCGAGGTCGCCACATATTGCACGGGTGAACCAACTTGAGCACCATTGCTGGGACTGCTGACGCTGACATCTGCGAATGCAAATGTCGCCAAAATTAGGGTCAGGCAGGCACCGACGTAGAGATTCTTCATTATGCTAGGCCTCCAATATCTTTTGTGGACCGCGTGCTTGCGGAATCGCAAGTTGTGAAATTGCTGAACAAAGGGACAAGGCCCGACGCGAACGGGACATCGCCCCTGAAAACTCACTGATCGATCACATCGATTCAGCGATGTTGCCCAAAAAGTAATACAGGGTTCTCGGTAGCGTCAATGCGAAATACTGTTCAAATCTATTCGAAAGTACATGGTCTTCCAGGAGTCTCGGGAGCAGCTGTTCCTCTGCTAACGAATCGTTTTCTCCGGCTCGCCGAAACTGTCTGAAGTCGTCCACTATCAGAACAGTCGTACCGAAAACCTCCGCAGGATTTATTGCTTGTCCGAAATGGTCCGTCAATTCCCATTGAAAGGATGTCATGCGAAACGCGATTCGTCGTTGCGCGTGGGCAATATCCTGAACTCCAGCAGAACCACGACACCCATTGAGCCAGAACTACTAAAGAAGTCCTTTGGGACAAAGGACTTTCAGGGAGTCCCGTAACGGTTGGAGAACAGGAACTAAAGGCCCGAGTTCCCTTGCCTCACCGATGTATGTCCGCTGGAGCCAGGAGTCTTAGGAGAGCCACAGTCGCCGCTGATATAGGGGAAGCGGTGATTGCTTGCCGCGAGCCGATAGCTGAGATCGAGGGGACTCACACCGGCTACGCGATACCTCAGAGACAACCGGCAGCAATGTGCGGATAGATGTGGCCAGTGCGGGTAGACACATACGGTATAGGAGGTGCGCTAAAGTAATGCCGTCGGGCCATATTCGCAACGCACGCTCTAAAATGACGACGAGATAATCCAGGCCACGTTCCGCGTTCCACAAAAGATACCGGGGCCAGCATCTTGAAGACTCTCTACCCGACGCGAGCGGGACATCGCCCAAGCAGCTCACTGATCGATCACATCGATTCGGCGATGTTGCCCACGAAGCAATTCCGAGTTCTCAGTAGCGTCAATGAGAAATACGCTTGGAACCTATTCGAAACTGGATTGTCCTACACCCCATTCGAGCGCGGCAATACGGCTTTCACAATTTGCGGAGTCTCCGCTAAGAGAGGGTACGTAGGCGTGGGTTTCGTACACCTTAGGGAAAGTCGAAAGTTTGCAGAGATCTTGCAGCCTCGGCCTCGGAGAAAACTGTCGACTTCCGTGGCACTATGACAAGTTCTAACCATCCTAGTTCAGTGCACTCGCCAGTCTGATTAGTGAACGTCAGAAGATGTGTTGATCGTGATTGCTGTGGCCACGAAGCGAGATCCGTCGAAGACTGCGGTTAATGTCACATTCGCCCCTTCGTGGATGTCATGGCTCATCGGGAGACGTACGGGATCGAGGAAGACATCATAGCGTTTATCGTCACGTGGATCGACCAGCCCCAACAGGCCGGAGTGCAAGTCAAGGAAGGCGACATTTCCAGCGAATACGAATGCAGTTCCCGTAATTGCTAGGACGGCTATCTGGCTGGCCACACCGCGACCCCTGTTGTCGGGATGGAATTTGACTGAGACCAGAGTCCCTGTTGTCAGGTACGAAGAGGCAATATCCGCGGAGGAAGGGGGGGAAGAGGCTGCCTGACCTTGGCGAACGAGGGCAGTGCCGACAGGAACGGTCAGTCGGACGGGTTGACGCGACAGGGAGTCACGTACAGTCAATTCATGATCGTGGGGATTGTACTTCATCACTTGACCTTGACACACGCCCTCCGGTGATCCCGACAACAAACGGATGCTGCGTGCGAACACCGCGGTTTCGTTCAACACTGTGTCGACCGAGGCGTGGTCGCCAGCGCGCAGATCACGCAGCGCGCCTTTTACTCCGTCACGATAGACTTGGGTACGTGGGTCGAAGAGAACCTTCAGAGCCCCGCCACCAAACACATTCAATGTGAACTGGTCGCGAACGTAGTCCACCCCGCGAATGGTGCCCCCTATGACGGTGCTCTTTCCCGGCAGGGGCGGGAGACCCGCCCGGGCATCTAGCAGGCTTTCCAGCAAGGATGCAGGCTGAGCAGCCTGATTCCGGCCTGGCTTCGAGTCTGCGGACGATGACTGGGCAAATGCCACGCTGCTCAGCACCGCTACGGCCAGAAAACGACCCATCTTAGATCCCCGTACCTGCTACCTGGATATTCAGCTTCTCTTTGATGGCGTGAAGTGCAAAGCAGTGGTCTGAAGGTTTCCCTTTGCGGCAAAAATGTTGCGTTTTGCGCGGGCAACGCATTCACTCCCAGTGCATCAAACCACGTTCCTCCGGGGAGCGAACATGTCTGGTGAACGAGTAAGCTTGCTGGCAATAACTGCCGTGATCGTTGCCTTGGTACCCGGAAACGCTCGAGCAGGAGACCTCAAAGTCACTCTTCCAAAGCGAAGCGAACCTACGCTTGTGCAGCGTCTTAACCGTGATGGGGTTGGGGCTCTCCTGAAGCACCAGTACGAAAAGGCCGAGAGGCTCTTTTACAAGGCCTATCTTTTCGATCCGGGCGACCCTTTCACCTTGAACAATTTGGGCTACATTTCTGAGCTGCAAGGCCAACTGGAGCGCGCGCAAAAGTTCTATAGCCTGGCGTCGGAACAGGCGAGTGATGCAGTGATCGACCGCACGAATGCGAAGCCCTTGGAAGGAAAGCCGATGCGGGAAGCGTTCGGCAGCCTAGACAATGTCTCCATGCACGTCAATCGAATCAATGTCGAAGCGATTCAACTCTTGTCACAGAGCCGGATTCCGGAGGCTGATCTCGTCCTGCAGCAAGCGCTGGCAATGGATCCGCGGAATGCATTTACCTTGAACAATATGGGTGTTGCCAAGGAGTCGCAAGGGGAATACGACCGAGCGCTGACCTACTATATGGCGGCGGCTGAATCGCATTCCACCGAACCAGTCATCGTCGCGCGCAACCCCGATTGGCGAGGAAAGCCGGTTAGCGAGATGGCGGCAGATAGCGCGAGAAAGCTGAGAGCACGCATGCAAAACGCTGCCACCGATCAAGCACGGGCTGCCTTGCTCGCTGTGCGCGGGGTTTCGGCCACAAATCGAAATGATTGGCCGACTGCGAGGCAAGACTTCCTCCAGTCTTACTCTCTCGATCCAAGTAACGCCTTTTCACTCAACAATGTAGGTTTCTTGGCGGAAAGGGATGGCGACCTGGAGACTGCGCAGTTCTTCTACGCAAGAGCCCGAAAATCCGAACATGCCGACGACCGAGTTGGACTTGCAACGCGGCGTTCCGCAGAAGGGAAGCAGCTTTCTACAGTGGCCAGCGATAGCAACCAGAAGGTTGGCGAGAGGATCGTTTTGGAAAATCAGGCTAGACGCCGGAAATTGGGTCCGATCCAACTGAAGCTTCGCGACGACACTCCTGTGGTGGAAGGCGCGGAGTCGCCAGAAGAGCCACATTCATCCGTCGCGCCGCCCGTCTCCAAACCACCAGTGTCACACCCGCCCCAATAACGCCGAACGATCTTGCTGATATGAATAGAACAATCTTCCCGTTCGGGTCGAGCAAGTCTCTGATAGTCCTTTCCAGGCTTTTGTTGCCACCGGAGTGTGGCGCAACACCGCTTCCGCCTATAGCCCCGGAGCTCGATTTGGGCGTCGCAGAAATCAGCGTGGAAGAATTCGGAAATCTGCTGGCTCTGGCCAAGTCCCATCACGTTGTCATGCGCGGATTACAAGTCTTGCTCCGGGTTATGCGGCACACAGGGGACAGGCTCGCAGAATGGGCCGAGAGCGCGCTCGCGGCTGAGCGTGTGCGTATCGAGGACGCGCTGTCGTTCCTGCAGACGATTTGCGCGAAATTCCAAACGGAAGGATATGACGTTACGATAATTAAATCGCTCGATCACTGGCCCGATCTCGGCAGCGACCTGGATCTGTACACGAATGCGTGCTCGGCGGATGTGCTCGAGCTGATGAGGCGGAGTTTCGACGCACAAATCGCACCGCGGAGTTGGGGAGATCGCATGGCTTGCAAATGGAACTTCCTTATACCCGGATTACCCGAGCTTGTTGAGATCCACGTGGGCCGCCTCGGTCAAACCGGGGAACAGGTTGGAATCGCCACCTCCCTGGCCAGGCGCGCCAGGCCTGCTCTTTTTGGAAACTACACCTTTCGGGTTCCAGCAGCCTCGGACCGTCTGACGATCTCTGCCTTGCAACGCATGTACCGCCATTTCTATTTCCGGCTGTGCGACATCGTGGACACGGTCTCACTGTCGGAAACAGTCTCCATTGATTATGAGGATCTGCGCTTGGTGTCCAAGGTTGCTGGGATATGGAAAGGCGTAGCGACTTATCTCATGATCGTATCGGACTACCTGAAACAGTACCGTGGCAAGGGTCTTGATCTCCCGGGATTCGTGATTATCTCAGCACGATTCGGCGGCGATGAACTGCACTACAGCCGCGGTTTCTTGCGTTTCCCGATCATGCCGCAGTCCGCGAAGCTCTATGGTTCGCAACTGGTTAAATTGCTTCTCAATCGGGAGTTCAAGAACAGCGTCCGACTTAGTTTGTTGCCGTGCCTGGCAACTGCAGCCGCCGTGGGGAAGAAGATCACGGGAAGTGATAAAGGCATCTGGTGACCCGCCAGCGTCGGACCTGACTAGACGTCAGTCGGAGATGACACTCAGTAGCTGAGCTGGCCCGCGTAGTACCCACTCCGAGTTCGAACGGCTAGTTTGCGGTGCCCTAGCGCCTGCGCCCTCACTTCGATAGCGCGGTATCCACCATCTCGATTGCGGTTAGTTGGTTTGTAGCCGATCGCGTACTGACTGTGAATGTCGTGCGCCACGACCCGAGTAATTTCGTCAACTTCGTCGAGGTATTTTGGGAAAAAGGCAACCCCACCCGTAACTCCGGCCAGACTCTGCAGGGCTGCGATGTCCGACTTCTGAAGGTCGTCTCCAAGCAGCCCGATGGCATAGAGCGTCGGCCCATTTTCCTGTTGCAAGCGGCGCATAGCCTCGCGCAATGTTGCTTGGCTAGCATTGTCCCGGCCGTCAGTGACTACCAGCAAAACCCTTCGCTCGACGCGGGTATTGTTCTTCAAATGGACAGCGGAAGCAAGAATGGCGTCATAGAGCGCCGTGGTACCCTTCGTCGAGACTTTCTGCAGAGCCCTCTGGAGAAGGTTGGCATTGGAGGTGAAGTCCTGATCGAGATAGGAATCGGTACTGAAGTTAACTACAAAGGTTTGGTCATTCGGATTGCCGGCTCGAATCAGATTGAGCACTGCCTGATTCACTTTGTCTCGATTTTCGCGCATGGAGCCGGAGTTGTCGATGACGACACCCATAGCCACCGGAGTGTCTTCACGGTGAAAGGAGGTGATCGCCATTGGCGTTCCGTTCTCAAGGATCTTGAATGCTGATTGCTCGAGATTGGTAACCAGGCGGCGCTGCTCATCCACGACGATAGCGTGCAAGATCACTTCCTGCACTCGTGTCCTGAACACGAAGACGTCGCTCTGATCGGACTTCTGTTTGTCCGGTTTCTCCTGCGTTGTCGTGCCATTGCTCTGAGGCGCAGGCGCAGCATCGGATGCTGGGACTGATTGTGCGACGCCGGTTGCACTTGCGCCAGATGGAATCGAAGAGGAAGAGGAGGTTTGACCCTCGACTTCAAGGGTCACCAGCATGAGTAAGAAGCAAACGCCGGCAAGCGCCGCCGAGCACAGTCGGAATGCAGTTGAGGACACAGGAAACTCCTGATCGTCGTGGTTTTTGTTGTGATCGATATATTTTGCGTTGGAGCTCATCGATATCCATGTCCAAAGTACAAACGCAAGAAACACTCGGTCGAAGCTCTGTCGAACCTTATGTTGTGGACCTATTCCGTCTGTGCCACCGTACAGATGCCATCGGCGTCGTTGAACGGGGGGTCTGGAAACCGGCGGAGTACTACCGCTCGGCCCTCCCCGCAACACAAAGAAATCGGGCTCAGATAGCAAACGACGATACGGTTTCTCAGCCTGAACACTAGAAATCAAGGCGAACGCCCTGCACACCCTTCTTCACGAAATCGAGAACGCGGGCGGCATGATAGGAAACGTCAATAATTCGACCGCTTACGAAGGGGCCACGATCATTAAACGCGCACTATCACGGTCTTGCCATTGCTCAGATTGGTCACCTGCACAAGGGTGCCCAGTGGCAAGGTCGCATGTGCGGCGGTGAGGGCATTCATGTCAAAAGGCTCACCGCTGGCCGTGGCTTTTCCGTCGTACTGCTCCCCATACCAGGACGCAGAACCCACCTGGAACGACTTGCGGGGGACTGAAGGGCTGGTCTGGGTCGACTCTTCGTCGCTCTTCCCTTGCGGAGATTGAGTTCGCTCTGACCCTGAACGGATCGGTTCCCGTCCAGCTCCAGCTCCGATGCTAGCCACCACCAGCAGGGCGCCCAGTCCGCGAGCAAACCGTCGTCGCATTACACCCCCACGCCCAGGAAGCCCCCGCCAAACCAGAATCGACGGGGGCTTCAAGAAGGAACAAGTGGAGCTGAGATTGTTCCTAGGTTACACGTGTTTGCCGTATTGGCAACTGTCAACAATTGCAGCACCATGTCCATTTACCTGACCGGTTCTTCATCTGGTTAGTCGCCTCGACTGTAACAGCCGTTGAGAACAGATGGGACGAGAAGGGCCATCTCGGACGGGATGCCGTGCGCGGTGCGGTTCTTACTCCCGATAGAGGACTAGCAACACTCCCAGCAGCATCATGCCGCTTGGCCAAACGTAGGGGACGAAGCGGCGGCGCCAAAACTCACCGTCAGAAACGAGTTTGAAGAGGGCTACTCCCACGCCAACGATCATGAACCAGAAGTGTTCGCGCTCGACCAGTAGCATGGAGGGTGTCATGTGGTGATGATGGCGAGAGGAAGTATTGGCGAGAGCCGCATCGTTACCAAACAAGGAGGGATGATCTGCGGAGCCATCCATGGTCGTGCTGGAGTGATCCATATCCATCATCGAGAGGTCCATACCTGGCATGGGATCCGATGCCTGGTGAATGGGCGCCTTCCCGTCTGGGCCGAGGGCAGGATCGATTAGGTACGCTCGGGCTTCCGGCGAATTCGCGCCTCCGCTGGCGGTGTGATCGTGGACGAGGAGGAGGGCCGCACCGACGATGGCGAGGACGGGGAATGCCCAGGCCCGCCAGAATCGATTGAGGGAGCGCCGCGCGCGGAGATACTCGACAACGCCAATCGCCATAAGCAGCATGGCATAAATCTTGTGCTGTCCAGCTTCGTGGTCGTGGTGCAGAAGCCAGGTCCAGGTCATGTTGCCGCGCGGCCAGATTTCAGCGTCACTCCACAGAGCCAGGAACAATCCGATCAGTAGAAACAAGGCTGGCCAGAAATAACGCAGACCCCCGAGATTCGGATACAGAATTGAGACTAGGCCTAGGCATCCGACTCCAATCAGTGCCCATCCCGCGACGTGGTGGTTGAACTCCGAAGGAGCCTTATTGGGGTCCACGGATGCGGCAGAGTTGGGAGTTGAAACCGCAGTCAGGTCTTGGCCGAAAGCCCTGGCCATGAAAGCGTTGTCTGCAAGTCTGTCCAGCCCCGCAAGACTGAGCCAGAGAACTAAGACACAACGTATCGCACGCATGCACACCTCGGCTGTGATATTGCATCTCCAGCGCCAACAACTGCCGACACTTTTAACTTCCCATTCTCATGTGCACTTCTCACTTCACAACTTCCACTGAGATTCCAGGGGAGGAGTATGGTTTCCCTCGGGGCATCGTCTTTCTTAGAGTCGCCGTCCCTAGTTCTCTGGTTTCAAAAGCACACGAAGGGAGGCTAGCGCGCTGTAGACGTCCTGGAGACTGGCAGATTTAACAGGGCAGGTGCATACAAGGGCGATTTAGGGCAAATTGTCTGTCTTGTGAGTTATATCTTCGAATCCGGCGGTTGGATGCGGGTATAACTCGGAGGTGGATTGACCCTGCTGCAACAATGGGCGGAGAGATTCGACAGAAATACCGATGCTGCCACCAGAGAACCCGTCAATGTAAGCAGAATTAACGCCTATGACTTCGCCGCTTGAGTTGAAGACCGGCCCGCCGCTGCCGCCGTGCGCTGTGGCAGCATCATAGATCAGCGTGTCGCCAATCACATCGCCCAGATGCCCGCAGGTGCTCAAGGGACGAATCAGAGATCTTGCGGCTAACGTTCTAGCCGCAATGATGTCGCTGAGCTGATAGGCGAGAAGCTTGTTAATGGAAGCGGGGGACTTTGCAGCCATTCCGGCGATACCCATGGGATAGCCGACCACGTCGATGAACTGTCCGATAGAAGCGGGTGATTTCGCTAGAGGCAGGATAGGGAGCCGACGGAGGACTTCGGGGTCTTTCGCTCGGAGGACAGCAAGATCGGAACTCTTCGAAACAGACGCTTTCGACAACTGGACTGGCGTCAACGAGCCAGGAAAAAAGACAACGAGAGTCTCGATCGTGGGGGTGGCACCGCGCTGGATCAGCCTTTCGGCGGCTGAGTCTCCATACCAAGGCTCCGCTATGTGGCGGTTCGTGGCCAATAAATGGTCGCCAACCAGGAAACCTGTGCCTGAAATGCGTGCCCTGATTTCCGGACGCTGATTTGCAAAGCCTACATGATAGACGCCAAAAACGTAGCCGATCGAATTGCGGTAGCGGTTCAGTACGAGGGCGGGCATTGATTGTTCTTGCCTGAGCTGTCTTATTTGTGCAGTCAACTCATGAATTTGGGTTCGCAGATCGTCGCCCGATGCTCGCAGGGCAGCCATTGGGCCATACAGACCTATGGCAATCGCCCCCATGATCATAAAAGCTACCGCGACCAGTTGCCTTGCGCGGCGCCGATTGCCGCAAACGACGGTGTTGAACCTGTGGGCCTGACCTTCCATCATTGATGAGTCCGACATTTTAGGTGATTCTGGGGTTGCTCAATTTAACTTTCTATCCGCGTTTTGAAGCGCCAGTCGACGTGGTTGCGCTCAATACGAGTCAGCATTGTTCATATCTCTCTTGCCTCACGACAATGTCACGCCAGCAGTTCCGTTCGGGTATCCATTCGCGTCGGTACGTCAAGAGGAAGAGAACTTCCTTCCACTCTCCTATAGGTGTGCGCCATACCATAACCGAGTACTCCACTGCCCTTGTTCTCCTAGCATCGGAATTTGAGGATCGGCTCGGCGCAATCCCGACCCGGAGTTGCAGCGTGCCGTCAAGCACGCACCCCCTCAACAGGTGGGAGGACCGAGCCATGCAAGAGAATAGGTCTTGTGTAGCCCGACTGTCGTTGCTTTGGAGCAGTAATCTTGCATGGTATTGTCGCTTGAAAAATTCCATAAGGACGTTTCGGTTCCGCCGTCCGCGTAAACAGATTGGATGAGAGCTCCGGTCCTCGAGCGGGATGCCGGTACGCTCCCAAGTTATCGGCATGCTCAAAGCACATATAGAGGGAGACTGGCAGTGAGGAAGGTTACCATCGCAGCGGCGAAGCAGAGCAGGGTTGTTTCCCATTAGGAGCTGACGATCGGGGTAGATCTGGGAGATCGTTCCAGCTGGTACTGCGCGGTGGATAAGACTGGCAACGTGCTGTTGGAACAACGCCTGAGCAGACCCTGGCGCGACCCGCGAGTGTCGATCCGCAGTTGCTGTGTCCGGTGGCGCAACGTAGCGCGCAGACGAAGGCCAATCTGACCGTGATCCGGGCGCGAGCCGGACTGGTATGCGCACACGAACCGCGCTGGGACTATGGCGAGTGGGCTGGCCGAGTCGTACGGGGAACCGCTTCGCGGCCGCAAAGCGAAAGATTGCGGCGTGGCGGAAGGAATACAACGAGGAGCGACTACACAGCAGCTTGGAATATAAAACACCGAAGGAGTTTGCAGCGCAGGCGAGAAGCTTCTTCACGCATTCAGGCATCAACAGAGTGGCCCTGCCACATCCGCAGTAACGAACTCACTGCGACAGGCCACTGGCCCCTCGCGCACCCCCATCCCGGGTCAAGCCGGAGATGGAACAGAACTAAAGTTGTCGCATTCCTACGTGAATGAAAAGCGGGAGACAGGCCACAGGGCTGCCTAACGGACAAGGTCAATGATAACTTGATCTCGAATTAACGATGAGAACCTTAGAAGCCAGATTCTTCACGGTCACCGCGAAGGTGCATAGTAACCTTGCTTTGCATGAATCGCGCACCGCGGCAATCCCTTCGGTAGTGACAATTTTACCTTAATCTTGTGCCATTTACCGTCGGATGTAGCGCTCACCGGGCGATACCCTATCACATATTGGTTTCGCAGTTCCACTCCGATCCTGGTGGCGGCGTCTACCAGGTCCTTAAAATTATCAACGGTGAACATCCGCCCTCCAGTTTCCTCGGAGATTTCACTCAGAAGGGCAGGACCCATTTGCTCCTCGATCGTGCTGAAATAGCGATCGTAGATGCCGATGGCATAAAGGAGCGTGTCACCTTCTCTCACCGCAGATTTAATTTCCCGTTCATGATAGCGACTATGATTATCACCACCGTCGGAGATTATCAGCAATGCCTTTCTCGCATACTTCGCCTGTCGCATTTGTGTGATCCCGAGATAGATCGCGTCAAGCAGCGCGGTGCTCCCTCTCGGAGTCGCAAAGAGCAGCCGGTTCTGAACGTCCTCGCTTGAGTCCGTAAAGCCAGTAACGAGCTCAGGGAAGTCAGCAAAAGTGATTAGAAAGAACTCATCCTGCGGATTGGCAGTTTCGAATAATTGCGTCACAACCTGGCGGGCGCGTTCGATCTTGTCTGTCATGCTGCCGCTGGTATCGAAGATTATGCCGACAGAAACTGGGGAGTCCTCGCTAGAAAAAGTCTTGATGGCTTGTCTCTCCTTGCCCTCGAAGATCTCAAAATTCTCTTTGTCCAAACCTGTGACCAGTCGTCCAGACGAGTCAGTAACCGCGACAGGGACTAGGACTAGGTCGACCTTGACCTGGAGAGTATTACTGCGGGGGGGGGAATCTTCGCTCGCTCTGATTCCGGCCGGAAAGGTGTTCGTACGCGGAACAATATGAACGTCCTGCCCGGTTGTCTGCATCGCACTTAGCAAGATAGCCAAGAGAAAGGGTGCCGCTCGAACAACCATTTGCCGACAGTAGGTGATAGGGATAATGAGACATGCGGAAGCGTGTGCTCTTCGAAACATGAGACCTCCTGATGGAGCGGAATGAGTCGCTGCTGAGAACGGAGTTCTTGCGTTTCCTGAGTTCCGGTCAACCAACCAGATAGACTTCAACAGGAACACGATCCCTCCTGAAAAGCTAAGCGCGCGCTCATCTGAAACGCTCGGGGAAAGGACTTTCCGCGTGCGGCAGCAATTCGATGCTGAAACCAGCAATCAGGCTGCCTGCGGACCGAGGGAACAGCATTGAATTGCCGGCCTCGCTACAACCCAGCATGCTTGCGCCGCCTCTAAGATTAGGACCCATTCGATGAATCGATACCGGGCAATCTGCACATTCGTGCTCTTGCTGCTGTTGCAACGAAATGCACACTCCGGCTTGAGCTACGAACTGCGTCAAAGTGTGCCGACTGCGCAAGCTTCACCGCGAATTCTGGCGGTCTACGAGCCGTGGTTTGGTCATCCTAGGCACATCGCCGTTGGATATTCCTCGCAAGATCCGGCCGTGATCCGTAAACAGATTAACCATGCGAAGGCGCTCGGAATCTCCGGGTTCGTGGTGGACTGGTATGGGGATCGCGAGCCTTTTATCGATCGGAGCTACGCATTGATCCAAACCATCGCCGCCGAAGAGAACTTTTACGTCGCGATGATGTACGACGAAACCGAAGAAGAAGATGCCGAGGCGACTGATGATGCTTATATGGCTTTTAAGAAGTTCAACCAAACCTATCTCTCGCCGAATGCACCCGGTCGTCGAGCCTACCTCACGTACAACGAAAGGCCTGTGATCTTTATTTTCCCGAAAGGAGGGCGCACTAATTGGAATCGAGTGCGAGCAGCAACCGACAAATGGACCGATCCCCCGTTGCTCATTTACGAAGATCGTGCGAGTCCCTTCACTGCTGTATTCGACGGTTTTTACGCATGGATAAACCCCGGCGAAAAAGGATGGGCGGCCGACGGCAGCAATTGGGGAGAGGATTACCTGAGCGACTTCTATCGCAAAATGCAGTCAAAATATCCTGACAAGATTGCGGTGGGAGCCGCCTGGGTGGGTTTTGATGATAGCAGGGCTTCATGGGGCCTCAATCGACACATCTCCCGCCGCTGCGGAGAGACCTTTACGGATACGATGAAGTTGTGGAAGCAGTATTATCATGCCGATCGTCCATTGCCCTTCTTGTTGGTCGAAACCTGGAACGACTATGAAGAAGGCACTGCTATCGAGCGGGGTTTAGACGAGTGCGATCCCGGTCGCAACCACAAACCCGGGCAGTAGAGACTAAGCCACTCTAAGTGTATTATTCCGATCTTCTGCCCGGCGGCCCATGTTTGGTTGAGCGGGGTTCGACTGCGAAGCCTCGTAAACCTTGTTGATGATCGAAATAGGCCGTCCGCGAACCTCGTCGTAAACCCGTCCAAGATATTCGCCAAGCACGCCGACGCACAGAAGCAGGAACCCTCCCACGAGAAATATCGCAGCCGCCACACCGTACCCCAGAGGATTCAACGTGCTCTTCGAAACAATGCTGCACACTGCGAGAACAGCAGCTAAAGAGATTACGAGCCCCGCTAGCCCGAAACTGATTCGGAGAGGTTTGTAGCTAAAACTTGTAATCGCGTCCATTGCGTACTTGATCCGACTTAGAAACGTGAGTTTGCCTTCTCCGCCTGCCCGGTCTTGCCGGTCGTAAAATACGACGCCAGTCTTATAGCCGACCCAGGCACGCATCCCGGGCAAGTACCGGTTGCGTTCTCGCAAGGAGTTAATCGAATCAACTGCTCGCCGATCAAGAAGGCTAAAAATCCCCGCATTCAGGGGAATGGGAAAGTCGGAGAGTGCTCCCAGTAAGCGATAAAAGAGCGGAAACAGCTTGGCTAGAACCCAGCGCCGTTCCTGTCGGCTGCTTCTCACAGCGGTTACGACTTGTGCGCCACCGCGCCAGGCAGCCACCAATTTCGGCACAACTTCCGGCGGATCCTGGAAATCACCGTCCATTAATACAACCGCATCGCCACGTGCAGCCTGCAGGCCCGCCCAGAGCGCCCCCATGTGCCCCCAGTTTCGCGACAGGTCTACGACCACTATGTGTGCATCTCTGGCTTGGAGTTCTGTAAGCCGTTTCAGGGACGAGTCTCCGGAACCATCGTTCACATAGACGACCTCCCACGCTTCGTCAATCTCCTTCATGACGAGGGCTAGCGCTGCATGAAATAAATGCACGAGTTCCTCTTCATTGAAAATCGGTACTACGACAGAGATCATCTAAGAGCTCCCGAGTTCGTCGCTAACAACAAGGTGCTTGCCCTTCGCACATGCCCAGCTCCGTACATCCAGAGTTTGATATAGCGCTATTCATCCTGGCTGCCCCTGGAACACGCGCACTTTCCACCGAACTTCGGTGGGAGTCAAGACGACAACGTACCGCTCTCGAACGTGTTGCGTTGTCACAACCGTTTTGTGATCCAGGATCTGCATATCGTATTCAACGGTATCTATCAGTTGAATAGACAGTCCTTCCGGTGAGTAAAACACCAGTTGAAGATCGTGTGCACCATCTAGATAACGTGTACGAATTCCCAGCTTTAATTGCTCCTTTATTGTGGCCGTCAGCTTCTCTTTGGCTGTACCCGTGAAGTCGGGATCGAGCAGATCAGCCCGATTCTTCTCAAATGCGCCGCTCAAACTCCGCCAAGCTTGCAGATAGTCACGAATCACCGCTGCCTCGGTCCGCTTTTCCAGGGCCCGGGGCCCCACCGAATCCGTGGGCTCAACGTGCACTGCAGGGTGGTCAGAGCACACGGCAAGTATCGCGGCGAAGAGCGAGCACACAGTGAGGAGAGGTTTATTCATCGCTGCTTTCTCCACCGAATCTCGTTTCCTATGAAAACCCCGGTCGCGACGGAGATTCTTGCTCCGCTGTACGCTGGCATGTCCGTCCGTGCGACGCCGCCTTTGAGAGGCACGTCTACTGTGGACTCGCTGCCGTCATAGGTCTCTGTGAAGCTAACAATCGTTCCGTCCGGCATAGAGTTGCCCCTACAGTCGCACACCGGCTCCGTTTCCAAGGTAAGCCTCTCGCCTGACGGCCGAGCGCTCATTCTTAAGCGGCATGGATTTCCCGGAACTTGTTGTATCACCCGCGTGTTCATTGCATCTCCGGCTCGGGCTACAAACTGGGCAGTGCCTTCTTTGGCGGCGGAATTCATCTTTGTCCAGGCAACTCCGTTGTGCGTGAGCACTGTCCGCGTTTGCATGGCACCGGCAGCGCCTGAGAGTTGAAACGATACCGGGGTGGTCGCCAAGATCAGGTTCTGAAAGGCATCAAATACGTAAACAACACCGCTGATGCCATCATGCAAGTCCACGGGAAGGCGAGAAGGTTTGGCAAGAAAGCTCAATGCCCCCGGGTGATGTGCGGCCGTGACATCAAACTCACTTTTTTCCGTGGAGGGGCCTCCCACCAGAACGGCCAGATAACGGCCAGCACTGTGGAGATCGCCAGGAGAAAAGAGCGTCGTTTCACCTAATTGCACCTTGCGTTTCAGCACCTGCCCATGCCCCACGATGTAAAGGACTGCAGGTCCTCTGCCACTGCTTTGAATCGATAACGCGCTGCCCGCTTCTAGAGTTTTTGGCAGACGCAATCCGCCGGGTTGCGCCAGAGCTAGCGGCATCGCGGCGAGAGCCAGTCCTCCCAACAGGAAAGTGAGTCTGGATTTCATTGGAACCGACCCGACCCAAATGTGGTAGCGATCGCGCGCTGAGCGTTAACGCTCCTAGCGATGTCCGCCGGAAGGGACATGACAAAAGGAACCGGGGTCTGTGGCAATAGTGCGCGGTCGACATATTGATCCGCGACCCAGACCAACTGGCCGTTCTTGTCGTAGAAGGTCCCGAGTACGTGCGCCACATTGACGACCTGACCACTGTGATTGACGAGTTTCCCACTCAGAGACGCTCCGGGAACAGGGTTCAAATGCTGATCTTCGATCCCGATCACTGGATCCGCCGACGCCGCGACAAGGCTGGCTGTTGGTTCCATGTGAATATTGTCGACTTGAGACAGCTCGACATTTTGAAATGCGATGAGAAACGGAGTGACTTGTTTGGGCAAAAGAATGTGAGCGATTTTGTCGAAGGTGTCTTCGGTCGCTATCGCAGACCCGTTCTTCGCCAGTAGGGTCGCCTTAACTGTCACATAGGCCGGGACTACATCCTCGTTTAGAAGTTCGCCCATAATGACCACTCCTCCGCTGCGGTCGACGGGATGCATGTCTACGATACGGACGTGCGGCGCCTCTACGTCTTGAGAACCCCAGTCATCTTCCGGGCCTCGGTGGATCACGTCCCAGCGCAGGTAAGTAACCGGGATAACCTGCGGCGGTACTCGAGGCTCCTTGACGATGGGCCACATCACTTCCCAGCAGTTCCCGGTCCTCAGGACTCGCAGGTTGCGGGTATCTAGGAACACACCTACCACAGACGACCAGCGCATCTTAAGCTGAACTTGCGCTTCTTCGGAAGATGAGTGAAGTGGCCGCACGTCAAAGCTGTCCAGAGTCGCGTACATGCGAAGGCTGGGATAAGTTCCGGTCAAGTCGCGCACGAACTCCAGTTCCGTAAACTCGCTCTTGTTGACAAGACTGGAATACGCTCTTTCCCAAGCCCGTCGGCCGATTTCGGCCGCCAGAATCTCGACTGCCGCTTGCGGCGACGAAGGAGGACGTAGCAAATTGGTTCTGGAACCCGCCATGTCGATTGCGGACGGAATGGGACGAAGAGTACCCACGACAATGAGTGCTACGGTCGCGACCGTGATGACGATAGCCAGCAGACGCCCGTTGCTCATGAGGCCAACTTCTCTAAGACGAGATCCTGATCCCCAGTGCGGGATTGGACGACCGTCCGTTTGCGCCGTTGTCTCTCCGGAATTAGCACAAGTGCCATCGCAAGGATGCTGCTACCGATGGGCAAGATTCCCCAAACGAGCCCTTGCCAACGCGGCGGAACTTGCGGAGCATTAACTGGCACTGCAGGTGGCACCGCCTCTTTGCTCCAAACTGTGATTGTCTTGTCTTCAAGGTCATCCACCTTACGCCAACCGCCGAAGACCAAGAGAGGCTCGTAGTATGGGTCCCTCACGAATACCCATTTCAACCCATAGCGGTCTGCGTGATGAAGTATTGCGCTCAGCGCGCCGAGCCCCGGCTTGCCAAAGTATTTCGAACTGGTGAGTGCACCCGCCCCATACGGCGTCAATTCCGGCAGCATGCGGCCGGAGTTCCATTCTCCGTCCACACTGCTTGCGTCTGTCAAAACTGCCAGTCGCGAGATCTTGTTGCCAAACCCTAGGGTGACATAGCGGAACCGGTCGTGACCGTCACGATTGAGCCAGGAGGCCACCGTGTTCACCTTGAAATCTGCGGCATCTGCAGGCCGATAAGTTGACCACGCCACAGCCAGAGCACAGCTCAGAGTAGCCGCGACGGTTAAGCCGATTACTGCTTGCAATTGAAATCGGTCGATGACTGCTGTGACTAGAAGCCCAATAAAAGGTAGTGCGAGTAGAGTTGCCCAATAGCTGAAGCGCTCCATGGTCAGCACGTTGAAAGCTCGGCCCAACACCAGACGGCCCACAGGAGTGGTCCCTCCGAGTCCTAGCATGAATGCCAGCCAGAAACCAAGGAGCAACGGGCGGAGGCGGACGATTGAAGACCCTCGCAACAAGATGAACGGCAGGGCCAGAATCAAAGCTCCATAAGGAACCACGAAGTAATTAAGCCCCCACTGGGGACTAAGCAGATAATTTGCACGACTGGGATGAGGGATCGGAGTCTGAGTGACGGGATAGTGAACCAATGCAATCCAGAAAGGAAGAAGTACCACGGAGACCGCGGCACCGACGACCAGGACAATGCTACCTGTGCGGATAAGAAATGCTGGAACTGACAGTCGTTGGCCATCTTCGCTGTTCGAATCTGGGCGATCTGAACCTTGGCAGTCCAGGATTGCGAGTGCGAGCACTGGCAGTGCGAACAGCAAAGACCCGAAGAGCAGAGTAACGTGATGCGCCGCGGCAGCAGTCACGAAGAGTGCTCCACATCGAACAAACGATCGCCAACTTCCAAACCGGACCCACCGATACAAGTAAGGCAGCGCGTTCAAATAGAGGGGCGCGGCAAATGTGGTAGACAACTGGCCCGCGGAATAGACCAGGAAACACTCGGAGCCGAGAAAGACACTGG
>Ga0187817_10000153_pt1 | contig 24923 bp, 18 predicted proteins | sample NC_wetland_sal_i_17_FD_132431 | JGI IMG/M metagenome (GOLD analysis project Ga0187817, IMG submission 132431) | Wetland sediment microbial communities from Neuse River Estuary, North Carolina, USA - SO4_2 | ecosystem: Environmental > Aquatic > Freshwater > Wetlands > Sediment | place: USA... | reverse complement strand
GGCTCGCGCACCCGGTCGCTCGCTGCACACGCAGAAGCGTCAAGCTCTTCTCCTCGGCCTGAGTTTCAACCTGTATCGCCTGAGGCATCGCTACCTTTTCCCGAGGATGTCAACAGAGCCAAGCTATTCTGTATTTCTTCCCAATCTTCATTCTCGCCATGTTGTTCGATAAAGGTCGTTATGTTTTCTAGAACCTGATAGACGTGCTCCATGGCTAAACGAAAGTACGCAAAGTCATAGTCGAATCGTTCGCCGCCTTGTCGCGGATAGCGGAATGCGAACCCTCTCTTGTCCCGTTCATCGAACTCAGCAACGCACTTTTCAACGAAGGGGATGTCGTAGGAGTCCCAAACCTTCGGATCAATCTTCGGTTTGGCATCTGCAAGTGCCAGTTTCCATAGGTCAGCCAGGCCGTGGACCTTCTTCACTTCCTCCACATCATTCCATGCTGCATTCTTGTCACGTTTGATGAGGTGGCGACCACGCACGATAATTCTCTTGAGCGCCAATTCTAGATAATGCCGGAACAGAAAAACGGCAGCGATACCTTCGATCTCGGGAAAGCCGTGATCTTTTGCGAGGTTGTCAATTATGATTTCGCTCGCACGATAAAAACTCTCCTGAAAGCTGACCCACGGCTTGTTCGCCTCCAGTAGATGAACGAACGGCCGGTAGTCCCATCTCTCGAACGCCGTGTATCCCCAGTCTGAGAGTGATTCCGGTTTAGCCCGCTCTTCATCGCCCATGCGCGGCCTCCTCGCTGGCAGATTGCTGCGCGATTGTACGATGAGCAAACAATCGTGCGCTACCCCACCAAAATGGCCAAGTGTCACATCTTTTGCTGCGAGAACGGCGTGATCCGAAAGCCAGATTTTACTTAAGAGGGTCCGGGCCACCGGAGAAGGAGAAGCCCACAAAGCCGTGACCAAACGAAGTTCGACGTCTCTTCAGCCCTTACCCGCTGAAATTCGAGGGAGTCACAGCGGACGTAGTGAAGGCTGAACCGGAACCAGCTAAGCCAAAGAGGAAACCCTCTCCAAAAAAGAAAAAGGGCCGCTAGATCAGCGGCCCTCCGATTATTGCGTGGCGGGAATCGAACCCGCGACCCCCTGTTTGCGAAACAGGACTCTATCCAACTGAGCTACACGGCCATAAGAGGCCGACCCCAATATCTCACACGTGCCTGAGCTAGTCAAAGGGATAATCTCCACGTTTTTTGTTGACAATCTAGATAATGCTATGCTATAATTAAATAGTTGTGATAGGCAAAGCTCAAAACTGCGTTCTCGGTGGTCCCACGGGGTGGCAGGCAGCCCCCTGCCGTCCCATTATGGGCCTCCCATCGCAGGCTCTTGACTTGCCGGAATCCCGCAATTCTAATCGGTACAAAGTGGAAACTGAATTCATCGTAAGTTGTTCAAAACAAAGGACCGGCCTCGATTCTATATAGGTACAAATTCGCATCTATTTTTTCTCGTTTTTTCGGGCACGATCCCGAACGAGAAGATGGAAGGGAACCCCGCCGTAATCGCACGCTTCTTCAGGGGTTTAACCCCTGAAGCCGGTCCTCCTGGCGAGGACCGAATGTTCTTTGACAACTGAATAGCAAGCGGCTTGGTCGGCAAACGCTGCGCCGCTAAAGGTTTAAGTGTAGCGCCGCGGCCTTTAGCGCAGCATCTTCCCTTCAGGGGAATGGTCGTCAGCTAATAATTTCTAATCGGCAGTCCTGCCGATTAGAAACGGGCCTTAGTCCTTTCGCATCAGCGAAAGGGCCTTTTCTAATCGACAGTGGAATCGGCCCGAAAATTGAAACGCATTATGGGGTGCCGGGCGGGAAGAAGGCCAGAGGCAGGTCGCGGACGGTGCGCAGGCCGGCGGGGGCGGCGAGGATCGAGGGGATGGCGTTGACGGCGATGGCGGCAGTGGCGACGTCGCCGTGCGCGCCGCCGGGAATCGTGAGCGAGATGTTGGGCTCGCCCTTCAGGTCAATGGAATCGGCGGGCCGCTTGGCGCCGGCGTACATTTTCAGCTCCATCACGATTTTGTCCTTGCCTCCGACGACGCCGCGCGCCACTTGATGCACGCCGGCGACCATGCCGGGCGCGACTTCGAGGAATTCGGTCTTGACGCTTTCCTCGGCGATCACGGGATTGATCGTTTCGGAGATGCTATCGAGCGCGAAGCCCAGGCCATCGGCGACCATCGCCAGCGATTCGGGCAGGCCGTGATGCTTGATCGCGCCGGCGTCCACCTGGGCGCGAAATTCCTCGGGCGTCAGCCCGGCGCCGATCTTTTTTTGCAGCGGGAGGCGGCGCTTGGCGGCGTCCACGACGCGGGAGACTTTGGCAGAATCCACGCGCTGGCAGGCGGCCGCGAGCGTCAGGACGAGCTTATCCATCACGAAGCCGGGATTTACTCCCGTGCCGACGAGCGCGACGCCCTGGTCCTTCGCCGCAGCGTCCAATTTCGCGGCGAGCTCGGGATGCTTGCGGAAGGGATAAGCTAACTCCTCGCAGGTCGAGACGACGCAGCAGCCGGCGGAGAGGCAGGCGAGCAATTCCTCCATCACGCCTTCAAGATGCGAAGAGGTCGAGTGCAGGACCACGTCCACCGGCTGATCGAGCGCGGCCGGGGCGCGCGCGGAAACGATCACGCCCCAGGGCGCGTCCGCGGCGCCCGCTACTTCGCCTAGATCGCGGCCGGCCTTGGCGGGATCGCGATCAATCGCGCCGACAATCTCGATGGATGATTTTTCCCACGCGAGGCGCACAATCGAGGCGCCAATGGCTCCGGCGCCGAATTGCACCACGCGAATCTTCGCTGGCACGCGAATCTCCTCCGGCCTCAGGGGTTAAAACCCCGCCCTTCCGTTAGGACACTATCGTGTCATCGGAGCGATGGCAACGGTTTCCTACTGCTGGCTGAAGGCGATGGAGACTTCCTCTTCGGCTGGGACGGGCTGGCCATGCAGGAGCGCCGGGGCGTAGCGCCACCGCCGGACAGCGTCCACGGCGGCCTGGATCAGCACGGGAGGGCCGCTGAGCGCGGTGACATTTTTCACGGCGCCGTCCGCCGCGATGCTGATCCGCAATTTGACGGTGCCGCGGATGTGGCCGCGCGCGGCGATCGTCGGGTATTCCGGCTCGACGCGGTGCATCAGGCGGGGCGGCTCGACAAGTGCGCTGGTCGCGGAGGCGAGAGGCGCGGGGCGAGCGGGCTCTCCGCCGGCAAGAGCACCGGCGGGTATGGGCGGCAGCGGAAGCGCGTCAGGACGCTCGGTTTGGGCCAGCGCAGGCGCGGCAATTTCATTTTCATTCTTCGGCCGCGCATCGAGAATGGCCCTGGCGGCCGGCTGGAAGGCGTAGGACAAGGCATTCGCCGGCCGCGGCACAATGAGATTGCCGCGGGGAGGCCTCTGCGCCAAGACGATATTGCCGGCGGGTGGAAGATTCGCCGACGAGGATTGGAAGGGGATGAACCAGCGCTCGCCGCGCGCGTCCACGATTTCGATATCGGGCGGCGCAGCGGACACAGCGACCGGAGGCGCCGTGGGGTTCGAGGTTGCAATGTTTGGGCCGTGGATGGCGGCGCGGATTCGCGCGAAGAACGGGCGCAGGGTGCCGCGTTCCGCCTCCCACGCGGCAGTGAGCGATATGGCCACGAGGAGCACAACCGTGATGAGCAGATATTGCCTCTGGTGGCCCGTCTCCGCGGGCACCGATAGGGCCGGGGCCGGCGGGCGCGCGACGACCGTACCAGATGGGATCGCGGCGGGCGTGATGACGCGAAGCGGCGCTTTGCCGCGCCGGCTGGAGGCGGGCGAAGCGGGATGCGCAATTTCCGGTGCGGCGGGGGCTTGCTCGTCAGCCGCGGTGCTGGCGATGGACGCGGCGTCCGCGTGAGGCACTTTTTCTCGAGGAGCGGTGTCCTGCTCGTCGAGCAAATATCCTTCGGCGTTTCTCGAGGCGATCCATTCGCGGATGTGCTCGCGGTCCTCGTCGGTGAGATCGAGGAATGCGACGCCGGCCGTCTTGCGCGATTCGCTGGCCCAGACGACGCGCCCGGTGACCTTGATGCGGCGGCGGGTCTGCGGCAATTGCAGGTCTATGCCGGGCAGGTCGTCGTCCATCAAGCCGCAAGCGGCTTGGATGGCTAGGCCGCCCAGGCCCAGGTTGAGGACGATGCCGCCGTTGTCCTCGCCGAGCTTGATGTATTCGAGCGAGCGCACGGGACGGCGCTCGTGCAGGCGGCGCTCGGCGCTAGGCGCTGAAGCTTCGGCCAGCTCGAAGCCATCCGTCATCGAGGTGTCCCTGCCTTTTGCGGTTAGCGTTTGTGCAGCCGATCAGCTTGCCTGAGCAGGTGGGGCTGGGTGGCGCGGGCATTGCTGCCTGCGCCTGCCTGCCGGAAGGCAGGCCGCGTCAGCTGAGGCATCGTATGGGGCGCGCGACGAAGAGCAGCCACGGCGCCGCAAACTGACCACTCCGTGATTCCGGCGACCGCGCGAGTATGCCACTGGAAGCGTGACGCGTCGAGCGCGTTATTCGCCTCTCGCGGCCGCGGGAGCGGCGGGCCAGTTTCCGGGCAGCTCGATCTGGTACCGGTTCGCGCGATCGAACAGCACGAAGCCCTGCAAATCCGCGATTTCGCTCGCCGCCAATTGTCTGAATTTATCTTCCGCGCCTGCGTCCAACTGCGCGGGCAAGCCGGCCAAGGCGGGCCAATCGAAGGAGCGAGCCAGCTCGAGCGCGATGCGCGTCCGGTTGCCCGCGGGCACGAACGCGGCGGATTCGAGCGTGATGTTCTGCTCGGAACTCAAAGCGTTGCCGGACTTGAGCCGCTCCATGACGAATACATCCGGCCCCGCGGCCAGGCGATAGTCGGCGTGCGTGTCGTTTTCGAGGTCGTAGAAGATAATGAGATGGGCATTCGCTGGATCGACTTCCTGGACGCGGAGGCCGGCGAAGGTTCCCTTGATCGCGGGGGAATTCCAGGCGCCGGCGCGCGCGGCGGAATCTCCCGCTGTGGAGAATTTCCACACAATGAAAACCGGCGCGAGCAGAAACACACACGCAGCGGCCCCGATCACAACGGCCTTCGTCCCTGCTCCCATGGTGGTATTCTAGCGTGGGTGCGGGCGCGGCGCAAAGCGAGCATTCCCGGCGGGGGCGGGAGGCGCGGCGAGATTGGTGTAAGCTATGGCTATGGACGAGAAGATTCGGAAGAGCGACGCGGAATGGAAATCCGAGCTGACCGACGAGCAATATCACGTCACGCAGCGAAAGGGCACGGAGCCGCCCTTTAGCGGCGAATATGAGGACACGGAGACGCCTGGAACGTACCTGTGCATCTGCTGCGGGCAGCCGCTGTTCAGCTCCGATGCGAAATTTCATTCCGGCTCGGGCTGGCCGAGCTATTGGCAGCCGGTGGCGGCGGAAAACGTCGAGATGCAACGCGACGCGAGCCACGGCATGGTCCGCACCGAGGTGATGTGCAGCCGATGCGACGCGCACCTGGGGCACGTCTTCGACGACGGCCCGCAGCCGACCGGGCTGCGATTTTGCATTAATTCCGCGGCGCTGCGCCTGAAAGAGAAGGACGCGAGCGAGAAGAAGTAATCACGAACCGCGCAGAATAATGGATCGCCCCCGAAAGACTGATCTCTCAGCACCGTAGACGCTATGCCACCCGCTGACTCTGGGATTCTTCGGCCATCCTAGTCGGATGGCCTCAGAATGATGGCGGTGGTTTGGGTTGCGCAAAGCTGAGAGCGAACTAATGGTCGAAGAGAAGCACGGCGGGATGGCCGAGTAGGACGAGGGGATTGCCGCTGGCGGCGTTGTCTGTGGAAATGGCGCGGAAACTGGACGGCGAGACGATATAGAAGACGAGGCTCGTCGGGAAACCTGTAGGTGAGTTGGTGGTGATCAAGCCGCGGCCATTCGCCGCCAGGGAATTTATGGTTGCGGTGAGCGATTGGCCTACGTTCGGCGCGCCCTCGGGGGCCGTAGGCGTGACTTCGTCTATCACATTGACCGCGGGGGGCGTTCCGGGGATGTTCCCCAAGCCGTCGGAGAAAATTTGGCCCACGAGGCTATCCACCTGATTCTCCGCGAGCGGCGCCGTGCCGAGCGTGTAGCCATCCTGCACCGATGAATCCGCGAACGGCCCCGCAGCCTGCGGTTCCAGCAGGCCGGAGGTGACTCCGGCATCGCTGCCGATCAGGAAGCCTTGACCCGGCCCGATCAGGTACGCCGCAGCGAGCTGCGGAATAAAACCACCGCTGAAACCGACACGGCCGTTTCCTGCGACCGGACCACATTTCCCAATAGAAGATAATGGAGTGCCAACTCCCGCGCCGCCGTTGACCGATCCGCCGGCGTTTTGATCGTAGTTCAGCGATGCGGCTGTGGACCCGTCGCAAGCAGGCGCCGTGAGCAGGCCCGCGAAAACGCTGGCTTTGCCGCTGTTCGAGCCCGTGCCGGTCGCCACGCTCGTTCCGGCGAGCGAGGCGTTGGTGAATGCGTAGCCGGGCTGCTGGAGGATCATTTCACCGCTCAGGCGGAAGGGATCGGGCGGGGAAGTCGTGGAAGCATTCGTTTCGACGAAGAACAGATCGTTGGGCGTGATGAGGTAGAAGACGAAATTCAGCGTGAGCTGCGACTTGCCAGTCGGCTCGAACGTCATCGAGCCCGTATTCCTGCCGAGGGGCGCGCTCGATGAGTTAAGAAACATGCTGCCGGACAATGGCTGCGAACTGTATGCGCCATTATCGTTGAAGTCGCAGAAGCCGGGGCCGAGCGTTTGATTGCCGTCGGCGTGGACCTCGCCCGCGAGCGCGACCGGATTCGCGGCAGAGGCTTCCTGGCCGGTGAATTCGAAGGCGTAATTCCCGCTGAAGTTGGCCGCAGTAAATGTGGCGCCGGAGGCCACAGGCTTCAGAAGGGCTTCTCCTTCGGTGTTCAATAAATCGTTGTCGTTGACGCTTTGCTTGTTGTCTTCGATGATGCGCGCGTTTCCGTTCGAGTAGAGCACCAGCCGGTAGTCCGTCGTGAGCGTAGGGCCGACCCCCGGCGACGCAATGAGCTCGAGCGTGCCCCGGCCGTCGGAGCCAAGGGAGTAGGATCCAACTAGCCCCGCACTCGCGACGCCCGATTTGCGAATGATATCCTCGGTGCCTGAGGTGACGTCGCCGATTCCATCCGCGACGAATGTGCCGGCGATGGCGACCGATCCCTGCGAATCGAAGCCCTGGAACAGAAACGTATACTGGCCCTGAAACAGCTTGTTAGGGCTCGTGCCTCCCGCAGTGATCGTGATGGTGAATGCCTGCGAAATCGTGGCCGGCTGCGGCTGGCCATTATTCGGATTCAGTTCCGAATCCGCCACCTGCGCCGTGAACGTGAAAGTTCCCGTGAGCACGGGAGTGCCAGAAATGGTGCCGTCCGGCGCGAGCGCCAGCCCGGAGGGAAGCTGCCCCGAAATCACGCTCCAGGTGTACGGCGAGACTCCGCCCGTGGCCACGAGCGACGTTTGATAGGCCGTCGCGACGGAGCCTCCTGGGAGCGGCGATGTGGTGGTGATTTGCAGCGGTGGGGGTTTCTGAATGGTGATCGAAAGCGCCTTGCTCTGCATTTGCGCCGTGGGGAGCGTGTGGTCCGTCACCTGAATCGTGAAAGGATAAGCCTGGGGATAGGTCGCCGTACCATCGAACGCGGGGATGCCCGTGATCTGGCCGGAGGCTGTGTTGAACGAAAGCCCTGGAGGCAGCGCGCCTGCAATCAAGCTCAACACGTATGGCGTCACGCCTCCCGTGGTAGCTACGGGGGCGCTGTAGGCCGCGTTCAAGGTGCCGTTCGGAAGCGAGGTTGTGGTGATTGAAAGCGTGGTCGGAGGAGTGACGGTAATCTGGAAGGCTTGCGAAACGCGCTGGAGGTCAGGCTGGAAAGCCTGCACGCCGTCGCTATCCGTAACGGTCACCGTAAATTCAAAAGCAGTTGCCGTCCCCCCCGTCGTTGGGCTTGATGGTATACCCGCGATCGCGCCGGTGCCGGGATTGAGAGTCAATCCCGGTGGCAGCATGTTCGAGGTGCCATCAGCGTTTTTGAGGGCCCCGGACAATGCATAGGTGTAGGGAGCCACGCCGCCGGTGACCACGATCGTTTCGCCGCTCGGCAGGTCGTAAGGATTCCCGTTCGCGCCGCTCGGCAGGCAGAACACGTTGAGCGCGCATTGGTTGAAACTCGTGGTTGTGAAGGTGGGCAGAAGATTCACAGTGATGTCGATGGTTTGCGTCGCGCCGGAGCTTGCGTTTGACACTGCTTGCAGTACGATCCCGGTCAATTCGGCGGCGAGGTTGGAGGGGGCCGTATAGATGATGCAAAACGGCGCCGCGCAGGCCAGCGAGTTCGAGAGCGTGCCACAGCCGCTGCCCGAGCATCCCGTAGATTCGGCGGTCAAATTCCAGGTGACGCCTCTGTTGGATGTATCGTTAGCAAGGGTGGCGATGAATGTAAGCGATGTCCCTTCGTCCAGGGTTTGCGCGGTGCTGGGCTGGATTTCGACAGTGATGGTTGTCCCGCCTCCGCCGCAGCTGGCGAACAAGATCAGGCCGAGACACGCCAGCGCAAGGATGGCGGCCCCGCGGAGCGCTCTCATCGAGCCGCCCAAGTTCGCGCCACCGAATTTTTGCTGTCTCGCAAAACTCCCCTTCTTCGAGGCATACGCCTTCCCGATCTCCATGTCGCCGGTTTTATGTGCGGAGCCGCTCAGGCCGGAGCGAAAGGCCCTCTCGCGAATCTCGAACGCATTCAGCCAAACGACTTCAATAACAAAACAGCCGGGAAGTGTCAACGCACTTCTCCGGCCGCGAGTCCCGTAACGCGCCTTTTGCGCCTCGATAATCCCACACCCGCCCCTCAAATGCCACTGGATTCAGTGATCGGATGCGTCTCTCGAGGGCGCCGTTGCCCGCGTTCGGGCCTTTGGAAGCTGGCCTCGGCGCTTGTTCCGGCAACCTTGGCGTGCTTTTCTCGCATCGCACTATACCTTGCGTTCTGGCTCCTTTGCCGCGCCAGGATTTTCAATTTTGGCTCGTTTTTTGGTATAACAATCCGGCCAGGTAGTTCTTGGCGGTTCCGCGGACTCCCTATCATTTTGGAGGAGTGCATTGATCGAAGTTCAGGATCTTACGAAGGCTTACGGCTCGGTGACGGCCGTGGACCACATTTCATTCACCGTCCACGAGGGCGAAATCCTCGGATTTCTCGGCCCCAACGGCGCCGGGAAGACCACCACGATGCGCATCCTCACGGGCTACATGCCGGCCACTTCCGGCGCGGCGCGCGTGGCGGGATTCGACGTTTCGAACGAATCGCTCGAGGTGCGGCGCAACATCGGCTATTTGCCGGAGACCCCGCCGCTGTATCCGGACATGTCCGTGGAAACGTATCTGGACTTCGTGGCGCGAATCAAGAATGTGCCGCCGGAGAAGCGGCGGGAGCGCGTCTCCGACGCGCTGGAAAAGGCGCGCATCACGGACAAGCGCACCGAGCTGATCAAGCGGCTCTCGCGCGGGTATAAGCAGCGCGTCGGCCTGGCGCAAGCCCTGGTGCACGATCCGCGCGTGATTATCCTAGATGAGCCGACGGTGGGCCTGGACCCCAAACAGATCATCGAAGTCCGCCATCTGATCAAGGGCCTCGCGGGCAGCCACACCATTATTCTTTCCACGCACATCCTGCCCGAAGTCAGCATGACCTGCGACCGCGTGGTGATCATCAACAAGGGCAAGATCGCCGCGGTGGATACTCCACGCAACCTGACTGCGCAGCTCAAGGGAGGGCAGAAAATTCGAGTGGAGGCCCGGGCGCCGGAAAAGCAGCTCCAGGAACTGCTGGCGCGAATTCCGGGCGTCAACCGCGTGCAGATCGAGGGGGCGCGAGCCGACGGCGGTGTGACCGCGACGGTCGAAAGCGCTCCGGGCCAGGATGTTCGCAGCCAGATCGCGGCCAAGGTCGTGGAAAAAGGCTGGGGGCTATATGAACTCCGCGGCGTCAGCCTGAGCCTCGAGGACATCTTCCTCGAACTCACGACGGAGGATTCCGCCGACGCCACGCCTCCAAATTGAAATCTAATTGAAGAGGGGATTGAGCAGGGAATCGAACGGGAGAGAAAACGATCATGCGCGGTTTTTACGCCGTCTATCGCAAAGAAATGGGCCAATACTTCGTATCGCCGATTGCCTATGTCGTCGTGGGTGTGTTCCTCTTTTTGAGCGCCTATCTCTTCAACTTCTTCGTGAACGAGGCCATTCGCCAGGCCCTGCAGATGGAGGCGCAGAGCATGCGCTACGGCATGCCTCCCGATATAGACATGCCCAGTGAGGTGATGCGCGCGTTTTTCAGCTCGCTATGGTGGTTCATCCTGTTCATCACGCCCATGCTGACCATGGGCGTCTACGCCGAGGAGCGCAAGCGCGGCACCATGGAACTGCTGATGACTTCTCCGATCACGGAGACGCAAGTGGTCCTCGGCAAATTCCTGGCCTCCCTCACGCTGTTCGCCATCATGCTCCTTCCCACGGTCAGCTACTTGATCTTTCTGCTCCTCCACAGCGATCCCATGCCGCCGTGGAGGGTGCTGCTAGGAGGCTACGCCGGAGTGTTTTTGCTGGGCGCATCGCTTCTGGCGCTGGGCGCGTTTCTCTCTTCGCTCACGGAAAACCAGATCATCGCCGCGCTGCTCTCCTTCGCTGGCGCCTTTGGGCTGTTGCTGCTCTATATGGGCGCGCGCGACGCCTCGTCCACCACCGGCCAGGTCCTTCAATACATTTCGCCGATCGGCCACTACGAAGACTTCACGCGCGGAATCGTGGACACATCGAGCCTGATCTATTATGCGAGCTTCATATTCCTGTTCGTTTTTCTCACCGTGCGCTCCGTGGATTCCATGCGCTGGCGGAGGGCGTGAGATGAAGCTCGACCGGCACGAACTGGCGCGATTTCTCGGCACGGTGGGCGCGGCGCTGCTGATCGCCGGCTATTTGCGCTATTCGCTCCAGCAGGAATGGTTCCGGTTCAGCAAGGGCCTGCTGATTGGCGGAGGCGTCCTGATTCTTGCCGCCATCGTTCTCGGCTTCCGCGGCATTCTCGGCTACCTCTCGAAGCGTTCCTCGCAACTCGGGACGAACACCACCGTCTTGGCGCTCGCGGTGATCGCCATTCTCGCCATCGTCAATTTCGCCGGGTACCGGCATCACAAGCGCTTCGACCTGACCAGCGAGAAGCTCTTCACCCTCTCCGATCAAACCAAGAAAATCGTCGGAGGGCTGGACAAGGACATCACCATCGTGCGGTTCTCGAAAACGCCGGACGAGACCTTCACCGATCTGATGGCGGAGTATGGCAATTTGAGCCCCCGCATCCACTTCGAGAATGTGGACCCACAAGAAAAGCCGGAGATTGCCAAGGAATACGGCGCCACGCACATCGGCGACATCATCGTCTCGAGTGGCGACCGCAAAGAGACCATCGAGCCGAACTACGAAGGCCCCACTTCCGAACAGGACGTCACCAGCGCCATCCTGAAGGTCACGCGCAAAACGATCAAAACCGTCTGCTTCGTCACCGGCCACGGCGAGAAGTCGCTCACGGATAGTGAACCCGACGGCTACAGCCTGGTGGACCAGGGCCTGAAGAAGGAAGGCTACGCCACGGATTCAGTCAACCTGGTTTCTTCGAACGGCGTGCCTTCGAGCTGCGATGTGCTCGTCATCGCTGGTCCGAAGCAGAGCTATTTCCCCCAGGAAGCCACGATGATCAGCAAGTATCTCGACGGCGGAGGAAAAGCCCTCATCGAAGTGGACCCGGAAACCGATCCGAAACTGGGCGACGTTTTCCAGGTATGGAACGTCAATGTTGGGGACAACGTCGTCGTGGATGCGAGCGGCGTCGGCCGGCTATTTGGCACGGGGCCGGCGGTGCCTTTGGTGGCGGATTATGGAGATAGTCCGATCACGAGGGCGCTCGCGCGGGGCATGACGTTTTTCCCGCTCGCGCGCACCGCGTCCATCGCGGATAAATCCAAGTACGAGCCGCAAATTATCGAGCTGCTGAAAACCTCCCCGCAGAGCTTTACGATTCCGAATCTCAAGCAGAAGGAAGTGAAGTTCGATCCCAAGACGGACACGGCCGGCCCGCTTTCGCTGGGCCTTGCGGCCACGAAGAATCTCGATGGCGGCAAGAGCGCGCGCCTCGTTGTGATCGGCAATTCTGCCTTCGCCGGCAATCAGTGGGGCGGCTTGCAGCGTAACGGCGATCTCTTCTTCAATACGATTGACTGGCTGGCCCAGGACGAGAATCTGATCTCCATCCGGCCGAAGTCCGCCACGAACCGCCGCATCACGCTCACCGATGCGCAGGCCAGGGGCCTGTGGTGGCTCGACTTGCTGTTTCTTCCGGGCATCGCGATCTTTTCAGGAATTTATATCTGGTGGAAGCGCCGCTAAAACCCGTGATGGACGAATGATAATCAAGAATACGACCCTGATGGTGCTTCTCTCTGCCGTAACTCTGGGCGCGGTGGTCTATTATTTCGATTGGAGGCACGGCGGCACGGAAAAATCGCCGGTGGAAGTCTCGCAGCCGGCATTTTCCATACAAGCCTCCGATGTCGTGGCTTTGACGATCACGCATCCCGCCACGCCGGACGAGCCCGCCATCCGCATCGAGAAGCAAGATGGCGGCTGGCAAATCGTCGAGCCCATCTCCACACCTGCCGATGAATCCTCGGTGCAGGGAATCGTGGATAATCTCGCCGACGCACGCATCTCGCAGACGGAACCGGGCACGCCCGACCGCCTGAAGGCTTACGGCCTAGATCCGCCCGGGCTTTCGATCGAGTTTCAGCTTCAGAACGGCGCGAAGCACTCCGTGCTCCTGGGCAATCCGGATATCACCGGCTCTTCCGCCTACAGCCTGGTGGACAACGCCAAAAGCGTGGCTCTGTTGCCTGATTCGCTTCGCTCGAACGCCGGGAAATCGCTCACCGACTTGCGCAACAAGCGAGCGCTTCGTTTCGACACAGCGGATATCACGCACGTCGAAATCCACGACGCTCACGGCACGATTGCCGCCACGCGCGGCCAGAACGATCAATGGACGCTCGATTCTCCCGCTGCGCAAAAGGGCAAGACCGCGCAAGGCTGGAAAATATTCGATCCCTTGACTGGTTTGCGCGCCCAGGACGTGCTCGACCACCCACCCGCGAAGGTGACGGCTCTTCTGGCTCATCCCGCGATCCAGGTGACCCTGACTGAAAAGAGCGGCAAGATTCTGACCCTTGGCATGTCGACCGAATCCGGCGGCGATGTGTACGCCCGGGCCAGCGACTCGCCCGTGGTATACAAGCTGGCCAAGCGCGATTTCGACAGCCTCAACCTCGAAGCGTCCCAACTTCTTCCCTGACGGATGAGGCGTTCGCAGGCGGCGCGTCCGATGGCGGCTCCTGACCGCGCGCGGCGGCATAATTATCTCGTTAGCCACTAAGTTGGTACTTGCGCGGCGCTCCGAACCTTGCCATAGTCGCCTCATTGGGGGTTTACTTATCTTGAAAAAGAAAACGAAGAGGAAGAGTTCCGGCAAGCCCGACCGTTTCCGTCGCGATCGCCGCCGGCGCCATCGCCACTGGCAGGTGACCGTCTATTACCACGACGGCGAAAAATTCGCCCGCGTTTACATTGACCGCGAGCGCGCCGAACATTTCGCCGCGCGACAGAAGCGTTCTCCCGTCGTCAAGTCCGCGCGCATCATGGAAGTGGACTGGCAGGGACCTCCGACGCGCGCTATCACCGTCAAGCCTGCTTGAAAGAGCCCGCTCGCGCGGGAGCGGACTTCGCGCCCTCGGCGCGGCCTTGTCCGCTCCCAACCGGCGTGCTATAAACGAAGCCGTCCGCATTCTCCGCGTTCGCGGGATTCGTATAGTGGTAGTACGCCACCTTGCCAAGGTGGAGGCGAGGGTTCGATTCCCTTATCCCGCTCCAGTTCCGCTGCGCGTTCTTCCATCTCTGCCTGATTTCATCTCCGCCTGCTTCCCCTCGAACCCCAAAAGCCCTAGAATACCCTCACGGGTGCAGCATGAACGTTCGCCGCGCTTTCCTGCTTGCTTTGGCGATCGCGCTTTGCGCGGGTGTACGCCATGCCACGCCTCTGCGCGCCGCGCAGACCGCTCCTGCGCCCTCCCCGGCAACTCAATCCCAATCCTCGAAGCTGCAGCCCGAATCGCAACTGCTGATCGTCCGCTACATTGACGGCGAATACGCCAAGGCCCTTCACCCGCTGCCTGGCGGGAAAAAGGGCTTGATCGTCTCCGTGGATAAGCCGCTCGACGAGCAGCATCTTCAGGATTCCCTTCGTCTCTATGGCACGATCGCAAATCCCGGCGATACGATTCAAATCACCAACGTCGAATTTCGCTCCAAGCAGATCGTCCTGACGATCAACGGCGGGCCGAAAAAGCATTTTCACTGGCGCGAGCATGTCTCGGTGGGCGTGGGGAACTTGCCGGACCCCGCGCCCGTATCGCATCCGGGCGAGGGCATCGGCGGCTACCTGATCCTCGACTATGGCCGCCCGATCCCGAACCTCAGCGCCGACGATCTGAAGCACCAGCTTTCCACCATCCTCGATTTCTCGACGCATTCCGCGGCCACGGATTGGGTGGAATCTTTGCCGCCCGAGTTCAAGCAAGCCATCCAGGATCACAAGGCCGTCGTCGGCATGGACGAGGACATGGTCGTCGCCGCTCTGGGGCGTCCCGACCGCAAGGTCCGCGAGCGCGATGCCAACGGCAACGAGACCGAAGATTGGATCTACGGCAATCCCCCTGCCAGGACCGTTTTCGTCACCTTTTCCGCCGGCAAAGTCATTCGCGTCGAGGAATTCGGATAGCAGCGTTGCGGCAACCTGGAGTTTGTCTCCTCTCCGTTTGCATTACGGCGCCTTTGCCTTCTTGGAAGCGGTCTTTGTCCGCACGAAGGGTGTAGAGATTGCGCACCTGTTCTCTATTTTCGCGCCGTGTTGAAAGGCCCGAACCCCTATGCTAGATTGCGGAATTGGCGCGCCACGCCATGATGGACGGAAAAATTTCCGACACGAACAAGCCGAAGGTTTCGCGGGTGGATGTCTATTGGCACACCGTGCGATATCGTACGGTGGCGCTCTACGCGTTCGTCATTTTGACGATTCTGCTGACCACGTTCTATCTGATTTCCCCGGAGTTCACCAACAGTTTGATCCGGCGGATTTCCGATGCCGTCGGGCCGGCCGGCACGGGCGTCGCCAATCCCACGGCGCGACAGGCGCGTTTCGTGAATTTGAACGGCACCGTGCAAGTGAAGAAGGTGAATTCGTTGCAGTGGCAAAACGCCGATTATCAGATCACCCTCGATAAGGGAGATCTGATCCAGACGGCCGGCGATGGAGTCGCGCGCGTCGCCTTCGCTGACGGCACCACTTATACCGTGAAGGGCGATACTTTGGTCACCGTGGAAGAAAATGTCGTCAATCCGGACCGTGCCACGCAGGTCGGCGTTCACATCAGCGCCGGGCAGGTGGACTTGAACACCGGTTCGTGGCCGGTCGCCGATTCGAAGGCGGAAGTCTCCTTTGGAGACGCCGTCGCGTCGCTGCATGCCAATAGCCGCGCAGCCGTCAGCACCGATCCGAACACGCAGCAGCAGCAAATTACGGTTGCCACAGGAAGCGCGGAACTGAGCCGCGGAGACGAACACGTGGACATCGGCCAGCATCAGCGCGTCGAATTCCCCACGGGCGGCCCCATAACGAAATCCGATGTGCTCGCGCCGCCCGAGCTGGTCCAGCCGCTCAATTTGCAGCCCATCTTCCTCGCCGATCCCAAGCACGACCAGGTTCATTTTTCGTGGAATGCGGTCCCTACAGCGAAGCAATACGTTTTTCAAGCCAGCAAGACGACCGTATTCAACAGCTTCGTGATGGAGAGAAAAACTGCCGACACCGGCGTGGACGTTTCCGGATTCGATCCCGGCGACTATTTCTGGAGAGTGCGCGCGATTGACGCCAAGGGCAACGTAAGCGACGCAAGCGATCCATTCAAGTTCACGCTTGTGGCCCAGGGCAAAGAACAGGCGATGTTCCTCGAAGTGGACTCGACCGAGCTACAAGGCAACGTCGTCGAAGTGATCGGCCGCACCGAGCCGGGCGCCGCCCTGATCGTCAACGGAGAGCAGGTTGCTGACATTCAATCCGACGGCCACTTCCGTTATTTCACCGAGCCGATGGCGCGCGGCAGCCACGATATCGTGATCATGGGGCAAAACCGCCGCGGCGGCACGACCATTAAACGATTCGAGGTAGCGGTCCCTTGAGAACCGCGAGACGGCTCCCAGCCGCATGCGCGCGCGCGCCGCTGCCGCGGCATTCCCGTTTGCGCCGGGAGAGAGGCATTTCGTGAACAGAAACGGCTTCAGCATGCGGTCGGTCTTCAGCCTGTTTTCTTCCGACCTGGCCATTGACCTTGGGACCGCGAACACGCTCGTCTACGCGCGCGGCAAAGGGATCGTCGTCAACGAGCCTTCCATCGTCGCCATCAATAAGAACAGCGGCGAAGTGGTCGCCGTCGGCCGCGAAGCCAAGGAAATGCTCGGCCGCACGCCCGGAAACGTGGTGGCCATCAAGCCGATGAAGGACGGCGTGATCGCCGACTTCAAGGTGACCGAAAAGATGCTCGCCTACTTCATCCAGAAGGCCCACAACCGCCGCGTGCTGGTCCACCCTCGGATCGTCATCGGCGTGCCCAGCGAAATCACTCCCGTGGAAAAGCGCGCCGTGCAAGATTCCGCCTATCGCGCCCGCGCCAGCGAAGTCTATCTCGTCGAGCAAGCCATGGCTGCCGCCATCGGCGCCGGCCTGCCTATCGAGGAGCCTTCCGGCAACATGGTCGTGGATATCGGCGGCGGCACGACGGATATCGCCGTCATCTCCATGAGCGGGATCGTCTATTCGCGTTCCGTCCGCGTGGCCGGCAATGAGATGGACGAAGCTGTGATGCACTATCTCAAGCGCAAGTACAACCTGCTCGTCGGCGAGCGCACCGCCGAGCAGATCAAGATCGAAATCGGCTCGGCCTATCCCCTGGAAAAGCCGATCACGCTCGAAGTGAAGGGGCGCAATCTGATCGAAGGCGTCCCGCGCACCGTCACCATTGACGACAGCGAAATCCGCGAGGCCCTCTCCGAGTGCATCTCGACGATCCTGAACGCCATCCGCGTGGCGCTCGAACGCACTCCGCCCGAGCTTTCCGCGGACATCAGCGACCGTGGCATCGTCCTCACCGGCGGCGGCGCGCTCATCAAGAATCTCGATAAGCGCATCCGCGAGGAGACCGGCCTTCCTGTCTCCATCGCGGACGATCCGCTCGCCTCGGTGGTGCTCGGCACCGGGAAGATGCTCAGCGATTTCCGGCTCTTGCGCCTAGTCTCGATTGATTGAACCGTCGGTTTTTCAACAACGACCATGCAAGGCATCTTTTCCCGCAATCGTTCGCTGACGCTGCTGGCCAGCGTGGTCCTCGCGCAAGTTCTGCTGCTCGCATTCCAGATCAAGCGCGCCCACGACGTGCGCCTGATCCGCTATTGGGCCGTCGAAATCGTTTCTCCCGCCGAGCGCGGCGGCTCCTGGACCTTCTCCAAAATCGGCGGCTTCTGGAGCGGCTACATCTCGCTCCGCCACGCCCACGGCGAAAATGAGCGCCTCCGCGCCGAACTCGGCCAGTTGCGCCTCCGCAACGCCACGCTCGAAACCCAAGCCGCCGAAGCCCAGCGCCTGAGCGTGCTCCTCGGCTTCCGCGACGCTCACACCGAAGCGCCCATGCTCGCCGCGCAGGTGATCGGCGCGAGCGCCGATCCTGCTTCGCACACGCTGCTCATCAACCGCGGCGAGCGCGACCGCATTCGCCGCAACATGGCCGTCATTACTCCGGACGGCATCGTCGGCAAGATCGTGGAGGTCTTTCCCGCCACGGCGCAGGTCCTCCTCCTCACCGACAAGGACAGCGGCGTGGGCGCACTTTTTGCCGGTACGCGCACCCACGGCGTCATCAAAGGCACGGGAGACCCCGTGCCGCGCATGGAGTATGTGGTCAACGATGAAAAAGTTCAGCCCGGCGAAGTCATCCTGACCTCGGGGGAGGATCGCATCTTCCCCAAAGGCTTGCTCATTGGCAGCGTCATGGATACTGTTCCGGGCTATCCGTTCCAAACCATCCGAGTGAGCCCCTCCGCTCGCCTCGACCGCCTGGAAGATGTTCTCGTCCTGCTTTCGCTGCAGGAACTCGCGCCCAAGCAAACGGGCGAGCCATCGCCCGTCGTTCCTGAAGCTGCCGCGGCGCCGGCAAATCCCGCGGCGGCTCCTGCAAGCCCGTCTGCTCCGTCCAAGCGGAATACTGAAACTTCGTCTCCCAGCGCGACTCCTGCTCCCGCGGCAAAGCCCACCGCGGCACAGCCATAATGGACTACATGCTGAACGCCGGAAGCCGGTCGGATTCGAATATCGAGGTGTACAAGTACTACAGCGGCGCCGTCGTCCTGGCTTCTTTTCTCGCCCTGCTTCTACAGGCATTCCTGCACAAGTACGGCCACTGGACGGAACTGGTGGATCTGCCTTTGCTGGTGGTGATTTACTTCGGTGTCAGCCGCCGCAATCCTGTCTCGGGCCTGTTCCTGGGAGCGGTGATCGGCATTCTTCAGGATGGTCTAGGCCATGGGAGCCCGATCGGTCTCTATGGCATCGCCAAAACGCTGGTGGGTTACGTCGCCTCTTCGCTCGGCGGCCGCATTGATACCGAGAATCCCGCCAGCCGCTTCGCCCTGGTGTTCGTCCTGTTTCATTTTCATCAGATTGTTCTCGTCTCGACCGAGCGCGTGCTGCTGAATCGGCCCGCGCCTTTTTTCACCCTGCATCTTTTGCTCGCTTCTTTCGTGACGTCCGCGCTCGCCGTCGTTCTCTTTGCCCTCCTCGACCGCCTCCGCCGCTCCTCCTAGTTAGTCCGGCCAGCGGCATATCCTCTACCTCTCTCTTTCCCGCATTGACCGTAACGTCATGCCCAACTTGCTCCGCTTGCTTCCGAGTGATAGCGTTGTTGGCTGCGAGTCCTGCCGGATTCGAATAGCAGAGGGCGCGATGCCCACGCAGGATCGGCCGCGCAGGAGTACCGTTGGTTTCCTGGAACGCTGACGCACAGAAAATCCCGCAAGGCAGATTGACCCTTGTTTCCTACGGGTCCGTCATTTTCGTCGTTCTTTTGCTCGTGGGTTTTTGGAAATTGCAGGTCGTTCAATCGGGACATTTCGCCGATCTCGCCGAACGCAATCAAATCCGCTACATTCCCATCATCGCGCCGCGCGGAGCGATGCTCGATCGCGATGGCCGCGTCCTGGTGGATAGTTATCCCTCCTTCAGCATTCTTCTGCTGCGCGACAACAGCAAGCTGGTCGAAAGAAGCCTTCCGCAGATCGAGGAGGGTCTCGGCATTTCCAAGGACGATATGAAGCAGCAGCTCGACGCCGCCCGCTTTGAGCCCAAATTCCAGCCCATCGTTATCAAGCCCGCCGCCTCCGTGGCGGACATCGCCTTTGTCGAATCCCATCGCGCCGATCTGCCGATCCTCGAGCTCATGATGGTCGAGCGCCGCCGCTACCCCTACCATCAACTCCTGGCCAACACTATTGGCTACGTTGGGGAAGTCTCGCCCCAGGAAATGGAGCGCAGTAACGGTCACTATCGCCCCGGCGACCTTGTCGGCAAGGCCGGCATCGAGAAGGAATACAACGGCCAACTCGAAGGCACCGACGGCATGCGCCGCGTCGTGGTCAACAGCGTTGGCAAGGTGGTCCGCACGCTCGATAACGTCGAGGCCATTTCCGGCAAGCCCATCCAGCTCACCATTGACCTCGATCTCCAATCCATCGCCGACGCGGACATGATCGGCAAGCAGGGTGCGGTGGTCGCCATGGACGCCCGCACCGGCGAGATCCTCGCCATGGTCAGCCAGCCTTCGTTCGACCCCAATGATTTTGCCATCCGCATTCCTGCCGCCGAGTGGAAATCGCTCAATGCCGATCCGGACACTCCCTTGCTCAACCGCGCCATTCAGGGACAGCTCGCTCCCGGCTCCGTCTTCAAAATCATTATGGCCACGGCCGCGCTGGAATCGAAGGCTCTCCCCGCTGACTTCACCGTCTTCTGCCCCGGTCACGCCGAATTTTACGGCCGCGAATTTCACTGCTGGGACCCGAAGGGCCACGGCACGGTGAATCTCCATACGGGCATCGTGCAGTCCTGCGATGTTTTCTTTTACAACGTCGGCAAGATTCTCGGCATTGACCGCATCCACTATTATGCCACGGGCCTCGGCCTCGGCCGGCGCACCGGCGTGGATTTGCCGGGCGAGGAGCCGGGCCTGATTCCCTCGGAAGATTGGGTCGAGCGCATTTTTCATCACAAATGGTATGCCGGCGAAACCATCTCCGTGGCCATCGGTCAAGGCTCCATCATGGTCACGCCCGTTCAATTGGCGCGCGCCATCGGCGCCGTGGCCGACGGAGGGACCCTCGTCGAACCTCACCTGTTGAAGAATCTCTCCGACTTGAAGACGGAAAGTTTCCCGCTCTCCGACGACACCGTCGAGCAAGTCACCCAGGGAATGTACGGCGTGATCAACGAAGCCGGCGGCACGGGCGCCGCTTTCAAGCTTCAAAATATCGAATTCTGCGGAAAATCCGGCACGGCGCAACTGATGAGCTACGATGCCAGCGCTCGCTTGGGCCTCGGTAAAGGGAAGAACAGCGGCTGGTTCGTCGGCTACGCCCCGCGCCGCAACCCCGAAATTGTCGTCGCCGCCCTCGTACAGGAAACCTTCCAGCATGGTGGTTCCACGGCGGGCCCGATCGTGCGCGACATCGTCAAGGCCTATTACGACAAGAAGAACGGCCATTTCCAACTGCCCACCACGGCGCAGAATCTTCTGTCCCCTGCGCCCGCCGGGGACGCTTCCGCTGCGGCTACCCTGCAGGTTTCCGGCCCGGTGACTGCAGCGCCGGGAGGAGCGCAGCGCCCATGAAAGATCGCCCCAAGCTTCACGATCTCGATTGGACCTTGCTCGCCATCGCCGGCGCGATCAGTTTTCTCGGCGTGCTCGAAATCTATTCCTCCACTCACGAGAGCGCCATGGCCGGCATGCAGTGGAAGCAGGTCATGTGGATCGGCATCGGCTTATTGGGGATGTTCCTCATCTCGCGCATTGACTATCACACTTTGCTCGATCAGGCGCCCGTGCTCTACGTTTTCGGAATCCTCATTCTCATCGCGGTGCTCCTGATCGGCCATTCCCGCTTCGGCGCCAAGCGCTGGGTGGAGCTCGGCGCCGGCGTGAATTTACAAGTGTCAGAGATCATGAAGTTGATTATAATCGTAGTGTTGGCGCGCTACTTCGCGGAAGTGCGCACCGAACGGCTGATGCTGGCCGATTTGCTGAAGGTCGGCGCCATCACGCTGCTTCCGGTGGCCTTGATTTTGAAGCAGCCCGACCTGGGCACGGCCATGGTGCTGGTTCCCGTGGCGGTTGTGGGCGCCTTCCTGGCCGGCATCGAATGGAAGCATGTGGGCGTGGGAGTGCTTCTGATAGGGCTGCTGGTGCCGATGGGCTGGCACATGCGGCGCCACTTGAAGCCGTACCAGCAGCAGCGCATCCAAACCTTCCTCCACCCCGAGGAAGACCAGCGCGGCGCCGGCTATCAGATCATGCAGTCGCAAATCGCCGTCGGCGCTGGCGGATTTTGGGGCAAAGGATTCGGCAAGGGCAGCCAGAACCAATTGGGCTTCGTGCCCGTGCGGTATTCGGATTTCATTCTGGCGGCCTTCGCGGAAGAGCAGGGTTTCATCGGTGTTTGCGTCGTTTTGCTGTTGTATCTCGGCTTGATTTTGCGGCTCGTGGATAACGCGCAGAAGGCCAAGGACCGCGCCGGAATGTACCTCGTCATGGGCGTTACGGCGATTTTGGGCTTTCACGTCCTGGTCAACGCTTCGATGGTGATCGACTACATGCCGGTCACCGGCATTCCCCTGCCGCTGATGAGCTACGGAGGTTCGGCCACTGCTTTCGTGTTTTTGGCGCTGGGCTTGGTGATGAATGTCCACATGCGCCGCTTCGTGAATTGAGGAATTTGCTTTTGTCTTTTCTCGCCTTAGGCGAGCCGAATGCCAAAGGATTCAAAATTTCAACTTTGATCGAAGGAACGCATCGGATGAGCAAACGGTTCGAGCGGCGATTCACGCCTTTTCTGTCCGGAACGCCTCGCATCGCGGGCCTGCCCGCTGCCGCGAGCGCGCCGGTTTGTGCCGCCCCTCCCCTCCGACGCTCCTTGAGGAGTTTTCATGTCCAAAGAAATGGTGATCTCGGCGAACCCGCACGAGACGCGGGTCGCCATTCTCGAAGAAGGCCAGCTTTGTGAGTATTACGTCGAGCGCGAAAACGAATTCAATCTAGTCGGCAGCATTTACAAAGGCCGAGTCACGCGCGTCCTCCCCGGCATGCAGTCCGCATTCGTGGATATCGGCCTCGATGGGGACGCCTTCCTTTACGTCACCGATTTTCTCGAAGAAATCGAGGAGTTGGATCACGCCGTCGCTCCCGGCGGAGGCCCCGTCGCCGCGCCCGAGTTGGCGGACACCGCCGCCGTCGCCGAGGCCGAATTGGCCGCGCCCGATGCTGCTGCCGCGCCGTCCGACGCACCGTCCCTCGCGGATAGCTCCTCCCATCCTGGCGGAGCCGCGCCTCTTGCTGGCCCAGGCGCGCCTAGCGGCGCTCCATCCTACGATCGCCCGCGCTACGAAAATCGTTCGCGTGACTCCCGCAATTTTGGCGGCCGCAGCGGCGGCCGTGGCGGGCGGGACAGTCGTGGTGGGCACGGCCGTTTCGGCGGACGCGGTGACGGCCGCCATTACGGCTCTGGCCGCCATGGACGCGATTTGCCGCCCTCGAAATACGCCTCCCACGATTCCTACGCGGATCGCGGCGGTGGCGCGCCCGAAGGCCATGTGGATGTGATTCTGCCGGGCGAATCGCTGGCCAAATTCCGCGACCGCGCTCCCGCGGTTCCCGTTGAAGAATCCGCGCCTGCGGCCCCGAATGATTCGGTGGCCGCCCCGATTTCTTCGAGTCCCGCCCCGGAATCAACTGGCGTCGGCGCGACCCATGAACCTACGCGCGCGGCTGCGGCCTTCTCGCGCTCCGCGCTCGATGTTCCCACGTTGACCGGCATCGAACCTCTCCCGGGCGAGACGCTTTCCAAATGGCGCGCCTACCGCGAACCGGCCGCCGTGCCGGTGCCTTCTCCAGCCGAGGCGGAAACACCGCTTGAGGAAAAGGCTGCGGACCACCAGGAAGACGACCGGGAACAGGAAGCCCAAATCGTTCACGAAGCTGCGTCCGTGGATGAGGCGCACGGCCTCGAGGAATTGAGCGAAGAGGAAGCCGCCGCTTTGGCCGAGCACGTCGCCGAAGCGCAAATCGAGGAAGAGGCCCGTGAAGCCGAGCGCAGGAACTTCGCCGCCGCGGACGAATCCGCCGAAACCGGCGTTCTCGAAGCCGAGGAAGCCGCCGCCGAAGCTGGCGAAGAAGAAGCGTCCGAAGAAGAATCCGCCGATGCTGCCGCGGACGAGGAAGAAGATCTCGCTGCCGAAATCGAGGCCGAAGAGGACGACGCCGAAGCCGATGCGGCATCGGAAACCGCGGCCGAAATGCAAGACGAAGCCGATGCGGAAGCAGCCGCGCAAGCCGAGGGCGGCGCCGTGCCTCCTGCCCATGCCGAAGCGGCCGCGTCGGAGCTCGCCGCTTCAGCCCCGGAAGATTCGCCCCTCGCGCACCCCGAGGGAATTCCCTCGTCGCAGGAACAGCAGCCCTGGCAGGCTCGCGTTCGCGACGATTTCCGCGCGCGCATGCGGAACCCCGCGCGCCGTGGCGGCCGCGATCGCGGGCGCCGCGACGACCGTGATCGCGGCCGCCGTCCTCAGCACGGCTTCCGCGGAGCGCATCATCGCTTCCCGCCGCGCCGCCCGCAGCTCATCGCCGACATGCTCAAGCAGGGCCAGGAAATCATCGTGCAGATCGCCAAGGAGCCGCTCGGCAAGAAGGGCGCGCGCATCACCAGCCACATCGCTCTTCCGGGCCGCTATCTCGTTTACATGCCCACGCTCGGCCACACTGGCGTCTCGCGCAAAATCGCCTCCGCCGAGGAGCGCGCCCGCCTGCGCCATCTCGTCACCGAAGCCAAGGGCACCGCGGGAGGCGGCTTCATCGTCCGCACCGCGGCAGCGAAAGCTGCCCCCGAGGAGATTCGCGCCGACGTCGAATTCCTCACGCATACCTGGTCCGAGATCAAGTCCCACGGCGAGCAGCGCAAGGTTCCTTCGCTGCTGCACCGCGATCTCAATATCGTCGAGCGCATGCTGCGCGATTACATGAACGCCGATTTCTCCGCCGTCTGGGTGGATTCCGAGGAGGAATTCACCAAGGTCGTCGAGTTCATGAGCCGCTTCCAGCCCGCCCTGGTGAATCGCGTCAAGCTCTACACCAAGGAGAACCCCGTCTTCGAGGAGTTCGGCATCCAGCAGGAAATTGACAAGGGCCTTCGCCCCAAGGTCTGGCTCAAATCCGGCGGCTACATCGTCATCAACCACACCGAGGCGCTCGTCGCCATTGACGTCAACACCGGAAAATTCGTCGGCAAGGGCTCCACGCGCCTCGAGGACACCATCGTCCGCACCAACGTCGAAGCCGTCAAGGAAATCGTCCGCCAGATGCGCCTCCGTGATTTGGGCGGCATCATCGTG
>Ga0187817_10000152_pt1 | contig 24997 bp, 18 predicted proteins | sample NC_wetland_sal_i_17_FD_132431 | JGI IMG/M metagenome (GOLD analysis project Ga0187817, IMG submission 132431) | Wetland sediment microbial communities from Neuse River Estuary, North Carolina, USA - SO4_2 | ecosystem: Environmental > Aquatic > Freshwater > Wetlands > Sediment | place: USA... | reverse complement strand
GAGTGATTCTCTACGAGATGCTGACTGGCGAGGTGCCATTTCAAGGACCAAACCCGCTGGCTGTGATGAATGGCAGGCTACTGAACGATCCTGTTCCCCCGCGCGAGGTCAATCCGCAAATCTCTCCGCAGTTGCAGGAGATTATCTATCGTGCGCTTGAACGCAAACCGGAGAATCGGTACGCGAGCGCTCGCGAGTTTGCCTATGATCTCCGAAACCCAGCATCTGTCGGCGTGGCGGAACGCAGCGAGCTCAAGACCTGGAAAGTGCGGCGCTCGACGAGAGTCAAAACGGTCTTGGTTTACACTGCGCTCGCGATGATACCTGTCGTCATCTTCCTTTTGCTTCTGATAACCGCTCGCGGCCATTGAACATCGCAACGAGAATTCCGATCAGATTGGTAGTATCCTCTTCTCCTAAGAACCAAGACTTCTGAATATCGCCATGACTTCGATAGCCAATTCGGCTACACCGGAAACGCAACGTGTCTCCAGACCTTTTGGGAGCGCGATGCGTTTAGCGGGACGCATCTTGGTTGCGGTTGGCCTTATCGCCGCCATTACGTTTTTGCTTTTTCGCGTGTTGCCTGTCAACGCAACAACAACGGGCTTTTTCTATTTGGTTGCGATCCTCTTGATAGCCACTGCAGGCGGGCTCGTAGAATCGACGGTGGCCTCTGTCGTTGCGATGTTGTGCTTCAACTATTTCTTTCTTCCGCCGATAGGCACGTTCACGATTGCCGATCCGCACAATTTGGTCGCGCTCTTTGCGTTTCTGGCCACTTCCCTTATTGCGAGCCAGCTTTCGGCGCGGGCAAAGCGCAGAACAAAGGAAGCGATTGAAAGACAGCGCGAGATCGAGAGGCTCTATTCCGTAAGCCGTGCTCTGCTGCTGACGGACCCGACGCGACCGATGGCGAACCAAATCGTTCACAATATCGCTCAGGCATTTGAATTCCCGGCGGTGGCTCTCTACGACCGTAACAGCAATGAGATCTATAGGGCGGCAGACGGCGATCTCGCCGAGATCGAAACGAAATTACGAGAGGCGGCGCTTCGGTCGAGTTCTTTGCTGAAGGGGAACATGGGATTCACGATTATGCCGATCCGTCTGGGAGGGCAGCCTATCGGCAGCTTGGCCATTCGCGACTCGTCCCTTTCTGATGCGGCCCTGCAATCCCTGTTGAATCTGGTGGCGATCGGGCTTGAACGGGCACTCTCGCAGGAGGCAGTGAATCGGGCGGAAGTTGCGAGGAGAAGTGAAGAACTGAAATCGACCCTTCTCGATGCAATTGCTCACGAATTTAAGACGCCACTTACATCGATTAAAGCTGTTACGACGGACTTGCTGTCCGACCCATCCAATGCGCTGCCGCAGCACCAGCGCGAATTGGTAAGTATCGCGGACGAGGGAACCGACCGCTTGTCGAAGCTCGTAACCGAAGCAATCCAGCTCGCGCGGATTGAAGGAGGAAAGTTTCGACTGAACCGCGGAATCCATTCCCCGAGTGCGCTCGTTTCGACGGTCCTGCGGCAGATGAGATCATTTACGGACGGCAGAGAAATCAAAGAGTCGGTCCCAGATTGCTTGCCCCCGGTATGGGTGGATGCGGAGCTAATAGAGATGGTGATCGGCCATCTGCTCGACAACGCCTTGAAGTATTCTCCTTCCAGTAGCCCGATCATGGTTTGCGCGCAGACCAGTGAGAATCGCGTTTTTATTTGCGTAACAGACCAAGGCCCAGGAATAACGGAGGAGGAGCAATCACGGATTTTCGAAAAGTTCTATCGCGGCAAGGAGCAGCAGAATCTTAAGGGATCCGGGATGGGTCTAGCAATCGCCCGTGAAATCCTGGGTGCGCATGGTCAGGAGATCTGGGTTGCGAGCAAGCCGGGCAAAGGTGCGAACTTCTGTTTTTCGCTGCCGATCGCGCGAGGGACCGGCGACGCATGAGCGCTGGGAGAATTCTCGTTATTGATGATGACCCCCAGATTCGGCGGGCCATGAAGGCCACGTTAACTGCTCGCAACTACCAAGTCACCGATGCGCGGACCGGCGAAGAGGGACTCGAGAAGCTACGGTCTGCCGCCTATGATCTCGTGCTGTTGGACATGAACATGCCTGGAATTGGCGGAATCGAAACCTGCCGACTGATCCGTTCCACGTCCGAAGTTGCAATCATCATGTTGACCGTGAGCAACACCGAGAAGGACAAAGTCGAAGCGCTGGATGCGGGCGCAGATGATTATGTGACGAAGCCCTACAGTACACCAGAGTTGCTTGCGCGCATACGCGCTACCCTGCGTCGGTTGCCGCAACCGCCCGACCAGAAAGAGTTAAAACAACTCGCCCGACGCGGCGTAGAAATCGACCTTTCCTCCCGACAGATAACGGTGGGAGGGCGAAACTCGCACCTGACGGCGAAAGAGTTTGACTTGCTTTCCTACCTACTCGCTCGCCCGAACAAGACCATCGCTCATCGCGAGATGCTGCAAGCAGTGTGGGGCCCAGACTATGGCGATGAGCTGGAATACCTACGGGTGTTCATCAACCGGCTCCGCAAGAAAATCGAGCCCGATCCTTCCAAGCCGCAGTTCCTTGTGACTGACGCTTGGGCCGGGTACCGCTTCCACGTTCCCAAGTCGGCGCCCGACCCTCAAGAGTAGAGCTCCAGAGCAAGTCCTGATTCGGCGCGCACAATGCTCTAGGTTCCCGATTCCGGCCAACGAAACGGTTTATTCCCTTCTTATACCGCGTTTATGCGCCGTTTATCCCAATTGGGGCAATATCAAGCTCGAGTTGAGGAAAATGACAAACGAACTCAGCACAGTTCGGCTCGACCGGGTACCGGTTCTCACCTCGAATCAGGCCGAGCCATCTGCTTTGGGCCAGCTTGAGGTGAACGTCGTCTTCACCGACTTGTATGCCACCACATCGGCATTTAAGGCCGCTACAAGCTTGGCTCTAGGCCTTGACGCGTGCATACGGGTAAGGGCTGCGATTGCTGTACCGTTCTGTTTGCCTCTCGACCGGCCCCAAGTTTCCGTTCCATTTACGGAAAAAGTTCTGTCGGAGCTGGTTTCGCGGGCGGAGCCCAACGATCTCGATGTAACGGTCCATTTGTATATATCTCGAGATCGAATCGGAACCCTTTTGGAAGTTTTGCGTCCGAATTCTTTGGTCATCATTGCTGGTAGGAAGCGTTTTTGGCCTTCTCCTGAGAGCCGGATTGCAAAGCGCCTTCAGTCTCAAGGCCATCGAGTTCTATTCATCCCGTTGCGGAGCGGGAACTAGATGCGGTCTCAAATGGCAGCGGAGAAGCCAAACCCGCATCAGACCCTCGGCGGTAAAGCGCGATCGGCGAGTTCATACCTGGCTGAGGTTTCGCCGAACTCGTCAGCCGTGGTTGCGGTTACTGTCGTGGCGGATTTGTCGGACATTTTGGCGGTGCTGCGAACAGCAGCGCTACTGGCGAGGAGCTTCAAGACGAAACTGTCGGTTGACGTGCCGGGATTGAAGAGTTTCGTGATCAGCCCTTCTGACGATGTCCACCAAGTGCCAGTCCAGAAAATGCTAGATCCAATTCAGTCCCATCTGTGCGAAATCATGTCTTTGGGGACGCGAGCTTTCGTCCTAGAAGCCAATGTTACGGCGGCTTCTTTCCTCACAGTCGGAAGCATTGCGCTGCGCGTGCGTACAGAAGAGTCCGCCTGACGGACATGATCTCGGGATTCTAGACAGGAGCGACATTAATTATGCTGCTGGATATTTTCTATATCGGTGTCGTAATTGCTTTTTTCGTCTTGCTTTGGGGCTTTACAAAGGCCTCAGAACGCCTTTAGGAGGATTCGATGGAGTACGCGATTGCGGGAATCGTCGCGGCCGGTCTGTTTGTGTATTTGTTGTATGCGCTAATTCGGCCGGAACGGTTTTGAGGTGCGGAGATGACATCACTCGGTATTGCCCAGATATTGGTCTACTTTCTTCTCGTGCTCGCGATCACCAAGCCGATCGGCACGTTTATGTATCGTGTCTTTGAAGGCGAGCGGACATTTCTCCATCCGATCTTCCGGCCATTGGAGCGCTTGATCTACCTTGTCGGAGGCGTGCGGGAAGACGAGGAGCAATCCTGGGTTCGTTATTCGGCGTCCATGATCTCGCTGAGCATATTCAGTTTTCTGTTCGTGTATCTATTGCAGCGTCTCCAGGGGCATCTCCCGCTCAACCCGATGGGGTTCTCGACACCCAAGGCGCCGTCTTTTGCCACGCCGATGACGCCCGATTTGGCGTACAACACGGCCGTCAGCTTCATGACGAACACCAACTGGCAGGCTTACTCTCCGGACACGACGATGAGCTATCTGACGCAGATGGCTGCCCTCGCAGTCCAAAACTTTTTGTCCGCCGCCGTGGGAATCGCCGTGGCGGTTGCGCTAATTCGCGGTTTCGCGAGGCATACCGCCAAGACGATAGGGAATTTCTGGGTGGACGTGACCCGGTGCACGCTTTACATCCTTCTTCCCATTTGCATCCTGGCGACGCTGTTTTTGGTCTCGCAGGGATGCATCCAGAACTTCAAAGGTCCAGTCACCGCGACGACTCTTGAAGGCACGACCCAGGTGATTGAACAAGGTCCTCTGGCGTCGCAAGAGGCGATGAAGATGCTCGGAACGAACGGTGGGGGATACTTCAACGCGAACTCTGCGCACCCGTATGAGAATCCAACCCCCCTATGTAATCTGGGCGAGATGCTGCTGCTCCTCTCTCTTGGAGCCGGCCTGACTTACACGTTCGGGAAGGCGGTCCGCGACACGCGTCAGGGCTGGGCGCTTTTCGCAGCGATGTCCGTCATGTTTTTTGTGGGCGTTTTCGTCTGTTATGGGGCCGAGCAGCGCGGAAACCCGATGCTGTCCGATATGGGTCTCGCGCATGTGTACACGGGGGGGCAGCCGGGCGGCAACATGGAAGGCAAGGAAGTCCGGTTCGGCATCGCACAGTCCACTTTATTCGCGACGGTCACAACGGACGCCAGTTGCGGAGCCGTCAACAGCATGCACGACAGTTACACGCCGATTGGCGGGCTTGTGCCGCTGTTCAATATCCAAACCGACGAAGTGATTTTTGGAGGGGTTGGCGCCGGCCTTTACAGCATGTTGATTTACGCGGTGGTCGCCGTGTTTATCGGCGGGCTGATGGTGGGGCGCACCCCCGAATACGTGGGCAAGAAAATCGAGCAGAAAGAAGTCAAGATGGCCATCATCGCGATCCTCGCGACTTCTCTAGTCATACTTGGCTTCACGGCTCTCAGCTCGATCGGTCAATTTTCAAAGAATGGTTACTGGAATGCGCCCGGACCGTCCGCCGCCAATACGAACAATAACGGTGCGCACGGTCTTTCGGAAATCCTCTACATGTATTCGAGTGGCGCGGGCAATAACGGCAGCGCCTTTGCTGGAATCAATGCCAATACGCCCTGGTACAACCTGACGAGTGGCCTCGACATGTTGGTAGGAAGATTCTTCTTTATCATCCCAGCCTTGGCGATTGCCGGCAGCCTGGCTGCGAAGAAACTCGTACCCATAACCAGCGGTACATTGCCAACGAACGGGACTCTATTTGTAGTGCTGTTGGTCGGGACCGTGCTTATTGTGGGAGCGCTTACTTACTTCCCGGCGCTCTCGCTGGGCCCGATTGTCGAGCACTTCCAGATGTTAAACGGGAAACTGTTCTGATGTCAGGAATGAGGAGCTAGAAATGTCTACGGTCGGTGTTCCTCCGGTGGAACGTAAGCCTGAGATCAAAGATGAAGGAGTGGCGCTCCTTTCCAGAGGGGTTCGAGCTCGCCCTCTGTTCGATCCCGAGATCTTGCGGCGAGCCATCAAAGAGTCGTTCGTGAAGCTCAATCCAATGCTGGTGGCGAAGAACCCTGTAATGTTCGTCGTCGAAGTTGGAGCCGCGCTGACGACGGTGTTCGTCGTAAAGGACGCAATCGCGGGGGCAAGCGGAGTGTTCTTCGGTGTTCAAATCGCGTTGTGGTTGTGGTTCACGGTGGTGTTTGCCAATTTCGCCGAAGCGATGGCCGAAGCCCGCGGAAAGGCTCAAGCCGATACGCTCCGCAAGACGAAGACAGACACGATGGCGCGTCGGCTTCTCCCTGATGAAAGATTTGAGATGGTGCCCGCCTCACAGCTGCGCAAGGGAGACATTGTCTACTGCGAGGCTGGCTATCTAATCCCGGGCGATGGCGAAGTCATCGATGGTGTTGCCAGCGTCGATGAATCTGTAATCACAGGAGAGAGCGCGCCAGTCATTCGCGAGTCAGGCGGGGACCGGAGCGCGGTGACAGGCGGCACGAAGGTCTTGTCGGACCACATCAAGATCCGGATCACCTCGAATCCAGGTGAAACATTTCTGGATCGCATGATCGCTCTGGTAGAGGGAGCGGTACGCCAGAAGACCCCGAATGAGATAGCTCTTAACATTCTGATCGCTGGCTTGACGCTAATTTTCTTGCTTGCTGTCGCGACGCTGACGCCCTACGCGAAGTATTCGATTGCTGCCGTCGGTAGTGGCGTTGCACCGACTGTCGCGGTCCTGGTCTCATTGCTCGTGTGCCTCATTCCAACAACGATCGGCGGATTGCTTTCCGCCATCGGCATAGCTGGGATGGATCGGGTGATGCAGCACAACGTTCTGGCAATGAGCGGGAAGGCAGTCGAAGCATCCGGAGACGTTAACACACTGCTTTTGGACAAGACGGGAACCATCACTCTCGGGAATCGGCAAGCCGTCGAATTCATACCCGTTAATGGAGTAAACGAAAGTGAGCTGGCAGATGCCGCTCAGCTCTCGAGCCTTGCGGATGAAACTCCTGAAGGCCGATCAGTGGTCGTTCTAGCGAAGGAGAAATACAGCCTGCGCGGTCGTGAAGTAGCCGAGCATGAAGCGCAGTTCATTCCATTTTCAGCCTATACACGCATGAGCGGGGTGGACCTCGACGGACGCCGCCTGAGAAAGGGCGCTACTGACGCGATTGCCCAGTTTGTGAAGGATGAAGGCGGTACAGTGCCCCCATTGCTGTCCGAAATTTCAGACCGGATTTCGAGGAACGGTGGCACTCCCCTTGCCGTGGCAGACGGCCGCCGGATTCTGGGAGTAATTCACCTTAAGGACATCGTGAAAGGTGGAATGAGGGAGCGTCTCGCTTCTCTGCGAGCGATGGGGATTCGTTCCGTAATGATCACAGGTGACAATCCCTTGACCGCGGCGGCAATCGCACAAGAAGCTGGCGTCGACGATTTTCTTGCACAGGCAACTCCCAAGGACAAGCTGGAGTACATCGAGAAGGAACAAGCCCAGGGGCGCCTCGTTGCTATGACGGGCGACGGTTCGAACGATGCCCCGGCGCTTGCTCAGGCGGATGTCGGCGTCGCCATGAATACCGGCACGATGGTCGCCAAAGAGGCTGGCAATATGGTCGACCTCGATAGCAACCCGACCAAGCTGATCGAAATCGTAGCGATCGGCAAGCAATTGTTGATCACCCGCGGCTCGCTAACGACGTTCTCGATCGCCAACGACGTGGCGAAATATTTCGCCATCATTCCGGCGATGTTTGCATCGATATACCCGGAACTCAACAAACTGAATATCATGGGTCTACACTCGCCTCAGAGTGCGGTCCTTGCGGCAGTCATTTTCAATGCGGTAATCATCATCGCTCTAGTCCCGCTGGCTCTTCGCGGCGTGCAGTACAAGCCGGTTAGCGCGGGCCAGATGCTGACGCGCAACCTGTTGATTTATGGCCTCGGCGGGATCATCGTGCCGTTTCCCGGAATTTGGCTGATCGACAGAATCCTGGTTGCCACGCATCTCGCATAAAGGAGTAAGTCATGATCAAAGAACTTGGACCAGGGCTGCGTTTGACAATAGCCTTCACGATTCTTACCGGCTTGTTGTATCCGGTCGTAATGACAGGTCTCTCGGAGCTGATTTTCCCAAGGCAGGCGAAAGGAAGCTTGGTCACAGTCAATGGAACTGTGGTTGGCTCAAGCCTCATCGGCCAATCTTTTGCAAAACCGGAGTACTTTCATCCGCGACCTTCGGCCGCGGGCAATGGTTACGACCCCACTCAGTCGGGTGGATCGAATCTGGGCCCCACGAGCGCCAAGCTCCTTCACGGGACGACCGCGACGGATGACAAGGGGAAGGAAAGCGTCAGTTTCGACGGCATCGAGGATCGCATCGTCCATTACTGCGTCGAAAACAATCTTCCTTACGAATCCTCCGTGCCGCTCGAGCACTTCAAGGATTCGCAAGGCAACCTCGATGACGTCAAGCTAATCGACGCGTTCAATGACACGAAGACGCCGTTAGTCTTCACTGCGAAGGCGTCCGTTCCAGAGGACGCAGTGACCGCTTCGGCCTCGGGTTTGGACCCGCACATTAGCCCGGCTAACGCTGACATACAAGCTGCGCGTGTTGCGAAGGCACGCGGGGTCACCCCAGATCAAGTGAAACAGTTGATCCGGGTGTCTACCGAGCGAGCGGATTGGGGGTTGCTCGGGGAACCGCGCGTCAATGTGCTCATGTTGAACATAGCGCTGGATCGAAAAATTCCTGTTTCGAAGTGAAGTATGAAAGTACGATACGGATCTCGTTCCCTTCTCGGCCACCGCGCGGAATTAGAATGCCGGAGCCTTCACAGAGGCAAGGCGACCTCTTAAGCACTTGAGTTATCGCCTCAAACTTCTCGTTTTCTTCCTCGGTGCGGTCGCGGTCGTGCTTGTCCTTAACGTGGGCTATTCCGCGCTCCTAACTTTCTCGCGGTTGAATGCAGTTGAGGCTGAACGTGACCATTGGCAACGGCCGGCGGACATTGTTCAGGCGCTGGACCTCAGGCCCGGCAACGTAGTCGTCGACCTCGGATGTGGTTCGGGGTACTTTACTCTAAAAATCTCCCGGCCTGTGGGGGACAGCGGACGCGTTATCGCAGAGGACATCCGCAGACTGCCGCTGATGTTCCTCTGGGTCCGGGCGATATCGAGGCGAGAACACAATGTCAAGATCGTCGTGGGGGATCCAACGGATCCTCACCTGCCAAGTCGCGTGAACGCCGTCCTCATCTTGAACACGTATCATGAATTCACAGATTCGCGTTCCATTCTCGCCCACGTGTACCAATCGCTGGTTCCCGGAGGCCGACTGGTTGTCGTCGACCGCGAACCGAAACCAGCGCCCAGCAACGCTTCCGAAACTGCCGAGCATGAAATTTCGGCGGAGCGAGTTGAAGGCGAGCTTCGCCAGGCGAATTTTGAGGTCGTCAATCGGCAGGATCGCTTTATAGAACACGATTCTTACGGCGAGAATTGGTGGCTCATTGTAGCCCGCAAGCCTTGAAGAGATGGGTCGTTCACGGCCAATGAGTTATGGATTCACTTACTGCTTTTGGTTTAACGGCCGTCAGCCTGATGCTCCTTTTTTACGCCTTGGAGCGTCGTAGCCATTCGTATACGCTCGCCTTTGCCGGCGCGTGTGTATAGGGTTCACTGTACGGTTTTCTTCAAAGAGCCTGGCCATTCGGACTATGTATGGTCGCAGTTCGGCATTGGTGGCTAGGCGCCCGATCATCATCGCATTGAGCACTTCGTTCCCCGTTGGACACTATCTCGGTACAATTATTGTTGATGCGCAAGGCTTCTCCACAGCGACCAACTCCTGAGCAACTACTCGCGCAAATCGAGTTGGAGGAACGTCGTGCACGACGCGGCAGGCTGAAGGTATTCCTCGGCTATGCGGGAGGCGTGGGCAAGTCCTTCCAAATGCTGGACGAAGCGCGCCGTCGGCGCCAGCGAGGCGAGGATGTAATAGTTTGCGCGCTCCAGCCCGAGTATCCTCCTGAAGTTCAAGCGATAGTGCAAAAGCTCGAGGCCATTCCCACGTTGAAGATTGGCGATTCGGAAGCAATCGATGTGGATGCGGTAATTCGCCGACATCCCCAGGTTGCGCTGATTGATGGCCTCGCTTATCAAAACCCCCCGGGTAGTCCGAATGCTTATCGATGGCAGGACGTCCACCAATTACTTGACGCCGGCATCTCTATCGTGACGACGATTAACTTACAGTATCTTGAAAAGCTTCAAGACGAAGTGGAGCGTATCACTGGCAACCGTGCTTCCTGCACGATTCCGACTGGTTTTCTAGATAGAACCGCGGACGAAATCGTCGTTGTAGATGCTCCCGCCAAGGATGGACTTTGGCGGGAGCCGCTGCCCGGAGAGCGCTTTTCCGCGCTTGCCGAAGCACATAAGCTCTCCCGATTGCGTGAACTGGCTCTGCTGGCGGCAGCTTCTGTGGTGGATCGCCAGCTTGAGAGCTATCTGCGCTCGCATGGTATGGATCAACCATGGGGCGTGCAAGAGCGTATTCTGGTTTGCGTGGGTTCGCGAGCTAATGCTGCCCAAATGCTCGAAAGCGGGCGTCGCAATGCCGACCGCTTCCAAGGCGAATTCTATGCCATCTATGTACAAGAGAGCGCGCTCTCTTCACAGGAACAAGAGGTTTTGAAGCGAAATCTGGACCATGCCCGCGAACTCGGAGCTCAGGTGGAGATACGCAGCGGGTTTGACAACGCGGAAGCCATCCTGAAGTTCGCGAAGCAAGCAGGAATCACTCAGATTTTTGTGGGGCACAGCACTCGCCACGGAGTGCATACGCGCATCTGGGGTACGCTCGTTGAGCGCCTCATTCGCTCTGCCGAAGGAATCGATGTCGTCGTCTATCCCCAATAGCACAGACTTGAGCACCAGTCATTCGCGTACTGGGCTAGGGCGGCTACAGGTGTTTCTCGGTTATGCAGCCGGTGTTGGAAAAACGTATCGCATGCTTGAGGAAGCCCAGCAGCTCAAAAGACAAGGGAAAGACGTTGTGGTCGGCTACTTTGAGTCGCACGGAAGGAAAGACACTATCGGCAGGACTGCCGGTCTTGAGATGATTCCAACCAAGACGATCAGTTATCGCGGTGTAATGCTTCAAGAAATGGATACCGAGGCGATCCTGAAGCGGCGCCCCGCCATTTGTGTTGTTGACGAACTAGCGCACACCAATGTTCCTGGCTCGGAGCGTTGCAAGCGATGGGAGGACGTTCAGGTACTGCTGGACCTGGGGATCGATGTCATGACGAATATGAACATCCAGCATCTTGAAAGCCTTAATGACCATATTTTTCACATTACTGGAGTCCGCGTTCGTGAAACAGTGCCGGATTGGCTGGTCAAGAGCGCATCTGATGTCGTGATGGTTGATGCGACAACCGAGGCGCTAATGAACCGCCTGAAGAGGGGCGTGATCTACACACCAGAAAAGGCGCAGCGCGCGCTGGAGAATTTCTTCAAGGAATCGACGCTCGTGTCCTTGCGCGAGCTGGCTCTGCGGCAAGCCGCCCATGAGCTGGATGTCAGGGGAGCTACCGAAATCGCCGAAGGAGGAACGGATATTTCTCCTGCCTCATCTGTGGAAGAAAAAGAAATCCGGGATCGCATTTTGATTTACGTTACTCCCGATCCGTCTTCAGCCATGGTCATTCGGCGCGGCCGCAGAATGGCCGACTACCTGGGCGCTGATTGTTTCGCGGTTAGTGTGTTGGCGCCCCGGGGCGACCATCGCACAGACGAACGCGTCGATGCGGTCGAGACCCATCTTAACTTTGCCAGGAATCTTCACATTGAAGCGCGGATCTTGGAAGGCAATGACCCTGCCGAGACGATAGTCGATTTTGCGCGCCGCAATCGAATTACTCAAATACTACTCAGCAGGCCGAAACATCGCACATGGGGCCTGCTGCTTGGTACCGATATGATTCCGCGAATCGTCCGCAATGCCAAGGATATTCGCGTTATTGTTCTCGCCGAACGCCGGCGCCAGCACCAGCCATCCGCCATCTAAAACCGACTTTTCTTCCGAAGCCCAATCAACGGACACACAAACAGTGCAGAGGCCATTCTGTCACTCCATTGTTTATAAGGTTCTTAGGGCGCGTTTATGCATCGTTGATCCGCTGAACGCTACCTTCAATGCAACGACTAAGTGCAAAGTCGCGTGAAGGTGCAGGATGGCACCCCGGGTCTTGTGGGGGATTTGTGTTGCCGCCGTGATCTTCCTACTCTACGTGCTCGTTAGCTTGTTTCGTGGCTCGAAGCGCAAACGGAAGAGTGCGCGGTTCTTGAGGTGACCTTCTTAAGCCTGGACATGGTTCTCGTCAGTGTCGTTCAAGTAGCGGAATCCTTGCGGCCTCCTGAGTTCGGCCGAAGGCACGGGTTTCGGCCATTCCTGTGCTGCGGCTGATGCTGTAGCTGTACAATGGCCGCCCGACTCCACGCTGCGTTGGGCGGCCATTTCCTCTGCTGAGCGAGTCCCAATTCGCCTCCCTGATCTCAAGAGCTAATTACTGCGGGCGAGAATGCGCCTCGATTCCTTTATGAATTCCGTACCGATTATTTATGCCTCCTTTAGCACTTGGGACGTAACGTATGCGAGTAAATGGGGGCAGGAAGTCCCGTGGGAGCGGCGTTTCGAGGCAGGACCGATTCTGCCGGGCGTTTTCCCGCGGTCTGGCCCCAGGAGGTATGGCCATGAGCGAAGAGCGAATCCTGGTGGTGGATGACGAGCCGCAAATCCGGCGTGTGATGCGAACCACGCTTGTGACGCACGGGAACCAAGTGGCGGACGCTCGAAGCGGCGAGGACGCGCTCGAGCTGATGCATTCCGAGAAATACGATTTAATCCTCTTGGATGTCAATTTGCCCGGCATGACGGGCGTCGAAACTTGTCGCGAGATTCGCGCGGGTTCCGACGTGCCCATCATCATGATGACGGTGCGCAATACCGAACGGGACAAGGTAGAGGCGCTGAACGCGGGCGCCGATGATTATGTGACCAAACCGTTCGGCACAATGGAAATGCTGGCCCGCATCCGCGCGGGACTCCGGAGAACAACCCTCACGCTGGATTCCGGCCTGACTCATCTGTGTCTCGGAAACGCTGAAATCGACTTCGACTCGCGGCAGGTGATTACCCGTGGCGAGCGCGCCCATCTGACGCCGAAGGAATTCGATTTGCTCTGCTATTTCGCGACGCACCCGAACCAGGTGATCAGCCACCAGGAATTGCTGCACGCGGTCTGGGGCCTCGATTACGGCAACGAGCAGGAGTATTTGCGCGTCTTCATCAATCGTTTGCGCAAGAAGATCGAGCCTTCGCCGAAGAATCCCAAATATTTGATCACCGTGCCCTGGACCGGATACCGCTTGCAGTTGCCTAAGTGATTCGTTTTCTTCGGATTCTCCCGTGTTACGAATTCCTTATGGGCCGTTTATGCCTCATTTAGCGTTGCGCGGCTAGAGTGACCATGATGAAAGCGGCGGGAAATTTCGAGGCGCAAGGAGTTCGACAATGAATCTCGCAACCTGGCTGCCCGCAATGTTCGTTCTGGGAATCGTGGGAATGGCGCTGATGTACGCGTTCATGGATGCATGCGAAAAAATATGAGGCGGCAACGATGATCTACTTCACAGCGGTTGTCACACTGTTTTCGTTCGTTTATCTGTTCGCGGCCCTGATTCGACCCGAAAAGTTTTGAGCTAGGGTCCGCACCCAAGAGAGGAAGGGGCATATAACATGTGGTCCTTGCCGGTATTGATTCTGGTTACGACGACGATTCTCTCGATCCCGCTGAGCAAATATCTCGCGTGGATTATGAACGGCGAATATAACGCACCGCGCTTCCTGCGCTGGTTCGAGGAGCGCGTGGACAGCGGGCCGCAGAATTGGAAGCGCTACACCGCGTCCATGCTCATCTTCAATACCGTGCTCTTCGCCTTCGGATTCGCCGTGCTGGCGCTCCAGCTCTGGTTGCCGCTGAATCCGCAGCACAAGGGCATGCTGGCACCAACGACGATCTTTCACAGCGTCGTCTCATTCATGACCAACACGGACCTCCAGCACTACTCGGGCGATCAACACTTTTCTAACTTCAGCCAGATATTTTTCTGCATCACCAATTTCTTTTTGTCCGCCTCGATCGGATTTTGCGGCCTGACGGCCATCATCCGCGCGTTTCGAGGAGACCTTCACCTCGGCAATTTCTTTAAGGATATGTGGCGCGTGGTGATGTACATGTTCCTGCCCCTCGCGTTCCTTTTGTCGCTCGTCTTTCTCCAGCAGGGCAGCCCGATGACCTACAAGAGTTCCTACCAGGTCTCGACGCTGGAACCGGCGGCGATGGGCGTGGACAGCACCGGCGCGGCAAAGCAGCAGACGGTCGTTGTGGGCCCGCTCGCGGTCTTCGTGCCGATGAAACAGCTTGGCACGAACGGAGGCGGGTTTTATGGGATGAACTCCGCGCAGCCATTCGAGAACCCGACAGCCTTAACAAACTTCCTTTCCTGCGTCGCCATGATGCTCTTCCCGTTCGCCCTCGTGCTGATGTACGGGCGCATGCTCAGCAAGCTGAACCACGCGCGCGTAATCTTCGCCGTGATGATGACATTGATGATCGGGACCATCGTCTGGGCCGTGTATTTCGACACGTTGAAGCCGAATCCAGCCTTCACGGCGCATCCGGCGAGAAACTATGAGATTGCGAGCGCCTCGGCGCCCGGCCGAAAGATTCCTGTCACTTTACCCGCGGTGGCGAGCCTTCCCGTTGACCAGCATTTGGGCAATCTCGAAGGGAAGGAAATGCGATTCGGCACGTCGGCAGGGGCCACGTTTGCCGCGCTGACGGTGGACGTCACCGACGGCGCCGTGAACTGCGAGCACGATAGCCTGAACCCCATGGCGTCCGTTTCGCCCATGGTCGGCATGTGGCTCAACTGCATTTTCGGCGGGAAGGGCGTGGGGATGATCAACTTCCTGCTCTTTCTGGTGATCGGAATTTTCGTTGCGGGCCAGATGGTCGGCCGGACGCCCGAGTACCTGGGCAAGAAGATCGAAGGGCGCGAGATGAAACTGGCCATGATCGCCCTGCTGATCCACCCGATCATGATTCTAATGCCCACCGGGCTTTTCGCGGCCACGAGCTGGGGCGTGAAAGCCGAAGCCAATCCTGGCCCGCACGGCCTTTCCGAAATCATGTACCAGTTTTCCTCGGCTTCGGCGAACAACGGTTCGGCCTTCGACGGACTGGGCGTGACCTACGGATTCAACAACAACCCCAACCCGGCCCCCACGGCCCGCCAGTTCGACATTGCAACAGGCCTCGTCATCATTTTCAGCCGCTTCATTCCGATCATTGCGCCGATTGCGCTGGCTGCGGGCATCGGAGCCAAAAAGGCCGCGCCTTTCGGTCCCGGAACTTTGCGTGACGACACCATGACCTTCGGCTGGCTGATGCTGGGGACTATTGTCATCATCGGGGCGCTGCTTTTCCTGCCGATTGCCGCGCTCGGGCCCCTGGCAGAGCATTGGGGGCCGTTCCCGTTTGGCGGTTGACGATGAACCTTCCGCGATGGTGTGCGGAGATTCTTACAAGGTCTTACTAAGGAGCGAGGAACATGGAAGCACCGAGTGCTGTAGATAACCCCGAAAGTGTACTTTCCGACTTGCAGCAGCCGCGCTTGCGAAGACAAAAGAAGCAATCTCTCTTCGCGCCCGGAACCACCGGCCCAGCCCTTAAGCAGGCCTTCGTTATGCTCCGGCCGGACATTCAATGGAAGAACCCGGTGATGTTCGTGGTCGAAATCGGGGCGTTCCTCACGCTGCTGTTCGTGATCCAAGCCGCTCTCGGACATTCCGTGAGCCAGGTGCCACTCACCTATTTCGTCGCCCTGGACGCATGGCTTTTCCTCACCGTGCTCTTCGCGAACTTCGCGACGGGCTTGGCGGAGGCCCGCGGCAAGTCGCAGGCTGAATCACTCAAGAAAACGCGGCGAGACACGGTCGCATACCGGCTCAAGGAGAGGGAAATCGAGGAGGTCTCCTCAACGCACCTGAAGCCGGGCGACCGCGTGGTGGTCGAGGCAGGACACGTGATTCCTGGCGATGGAGAAGTGATCGAAGGAATTGCTTCCGTGGACGAGTCTGCGATTACCGGCGAATCGGCCCCGGTGATTCGCGAGGCGGGAGGCGACCGCTCGGGCGTGACGGGCGGCACGGTCGTAATCTCCGACCGGATCGTGGTTCAGATCACCTCGAGCACGGGAGAGTCCTTCCTCGACCGAATGATCGCTCTGGTGGAAGGGGCTATCCGCCAGCGCACTCCGAACGAGATCGCGCTGACTTTGGTGCTTTCGGCCTTCACGCTAATTTTCCTGATCGTCGTGGTTCCGATATGGCCGACGGCATGGAATGCCGAGCAGTACATGGCCAGTTATCTCGGCCTGCAACAGCCGCTGAGAAGTCTGGGAACCGACGTGCCCACTCTCGTTGCTTTGCTCGTCTGCCTGATCCCCACGACCATCGGCGCGCTCCTTGCGGCCATCGGCATCGCGGGCATGGACCGCGCTCTGCAAGCGAATGTTCTGGCAAAGAGCGGCAAAGCCATTGAAGTCGCCGGCGATATTGATGTTGTCCTGCTGGACAAGACAGGCACCATCACGATGGGAAATCGCCACGCAACCGAATTTCTGCCGGTGGGGAATTTTTCGACCGGCGAGGTGGCTCAGCTTGCTGCTCTGGCCTCCGCCGCTGATGAGACCGCCGAGGGCAAGAGCATCGTCAGGACCTATGAGGGTGCGACGAAATCATCTGTCAACCTTCCGGCGGGCGCTGAATTCATAAGGTTTTCTGCGCAGACCCGCATGAGCGGCATTGATCTTCCCGGCGGCCGGCGCATCCGCAAGGGCGCACCAGATGCGATCGCGAAGTGGGCGGAAAGCCTAGGTGGGGCCGTACCCATACAGCTCAGCGGGCTGGTGGATGGCGTCGCTTCCAAGGGAGCAACTCCGTTGGCCGTGGCCGACGGAGCGAAAATCGTGGGCGTGGTCGTGCTGGAAGACGTCCTGAAACCTTCCATGAAAGAGCGCTTCGACCGGCTCCGCAAGATGGGCCTCCGCACGGTGATGATCACAGGGGACAATCCACTTACCGCCGCAACGATTGCCAAGCAAGCCGGCGTGGATGATTTTCTCGCTCAAGCGACGCCGGAAACCAAGCTCGCCTACATCCGGAAGGAACAGGCCGAAGGCAAACTCGTCGCCATGATGGGTGACGGCACGAACGACGCGCCGGCGCTGGCGCAGGCGGACGTCGCCGTGGCCATGAACGCCGGAACGCAAGCGGCCAAGGAAGCCGCGAACATGGTGGACCTCGATAGCGACCCCACCAAGCTGATCGAAGTCGTCGAGATCGGTAAGCAATTGCTGATGACGCGCGGCGCGCTTACGACCTTCTCGATTGCCAACGACGTGGCGAAGTATTTCGCCATTATCCCGGCTCTCTTTGCGGGGACGCTGCCGTGGCTCAAGACCATGGACATCATGCATTTGCACTCGCCGACATCGGCCATCCTCTCGGCGGTTATTTTCAACGCGATCATTATTCCGCTCTTGATTCCGGTGGCGCTGAAAGGCGTGGAGTATGAGCCGCTGGGCGCGGATGCCTTGCTGCGCAGAAATTTGCTGATCTGGGGACTGGGAGGCGTGATCGTGCCCTTCGTCGGCATCAAGATGATTGACGTGATTATGGTCGGCTTGCACTTCGCAAGCTGAATTTGAGGAGATTCTGGAGGCATTATGCTGCGAACCATCGGAAAGAGCCTTTGGCTTCTGCTGTTTACGGTAGTGATCTGCTGCGTTATCTATCCCGCGATCCTCTGGGCCATCGGACAGACCCTCTTCCCGTTCAAAGCCAACGGGAGCATGGTGACGGGGCCCGACGGTACGCTTGTGGGCTCGCGCATGATCGCGCAGCCGTTCACGAAGGACGAATACTTTTGGCCGCGTCCTTCGGCGGCGTCATACGACGCGTCGGCATCCACATCCTCGGCTCTGGCTCCCTCGAATCCAGCTCTACGGAATCGCGTGGCCGCGCAGCTTGGGCCGATCGTGAAATATAAGAGTGGGCCGAAGGCCGGACAGCTTGTCGCGCCGGATATCGAAGCCTGGTTCCAGCAGGACCGCTATCAGGGCGCGCCGCACATCGTCGCCCAGTGGGCGGACATGCACAACACACTGGCTCAGGCGTGGGTCACGGCCGATCCCACCCATGCCGCCTATGTGGACGCCTGGTCCAAGGCGCATTCCGCCATTGTCCAACAGTGGATCGTGAGCAATCCTGCGACTCCTCAGCCGGCGGCCACAGACTTGGCCGTGGTGTTCTTCGAGAATTTTTCCAGCCAGTATCCGGGGAAGTTCCCCTCGGCAGTCACTGGTACCGGCCCGGACGGGAAGCCCCAAACTTCGATCCAGCCGGTCGGTACAGGGACGGACATTCAATCCAACTTCTTCGATATGTGGCGGCTCGACCATACGGATGCGGACCTCGAAGATGTTCCGGGAGATTTTGTCACCACCTCCGGTTCCGGCCTCGATCCGGACATCACCCTGGAGAATGCGGAGTTTCAACTGCCTCGCGTCACAAACAAGTGGGCGTCGGACTTGAAGCGCGATCCCGCGGCCGTTCACGATGAGATCGAGGCGCTTCTCGAGTCCAAGGCTCACGCGCCGCTCGACGGCCTCGCTGGCGAGAAGCTCGTCAACACGATGGACGTGAACCTCGCGCTTCGCGAGCAATATGGAGCGCCCCAATAGGCCCCGTGAATCTCACGCCGTACGAGCATTCTGTGCGCCGAGGCTTGCCGCACCATGAAGAAGAAAGCACCAGGAATGCCGCTGAGGACGCATCTCAGGTCTCTTGGAACCCGCAGATTCAGCCGTATGCGGATCGTAAACCGGACTTGTGAGCCCTCTCACTATATTTGGATTGTTCGCGGTGGCGTCAATGCTCGTGTGCTATGCATTCGAGAAGCGCAGTCATTGGTTCACCTTGGCGTTCGCTGTCGCTTGTGCGCTGGGCGCCGTCTACGGTTTTCTGCAGGGTGCTTTGCCGTTCGGGCTCGTGGAAACTGTGTGGTCTGTTGTAGCTGCCCGGCGATGGTGGCTGCATGAAGTGCGCTGATGATTAATCCACCGCAAAAGGGCGATCGGCTTGGCCACTACCGCGTGGACGCGCTTATTTCGCGCGGCGGCATGGCCTCCATTTTCCGCGGTACAGACCTTCAATCCGGATGTCCCGTTGCGATCAAGGTTCCCCACCCGGAAATGGAATCGGACGTAGTCTTCTTTGACCGTTTTCAGCGCGAAGCGGAAATCGGCAGGAAGCTGGAGCACCCCGGGGTCGTCAAGGTGCTGCCCGACGCTGATGCCGGCCGCGTCTGCATGATCATGGAGTGGGCCGAAGGCGTGCCTTTGCGCGATGTCCTCGATGCGCAGGGAAAAATTCCCCAGCAAAGAGCTACGCGAATCGCCCTTCGGATTTGTAGCGTGCTCGACTACATCCACAATCATGGAGTCGTGCACCGCGATCTGAAGCCGGATAACATCCTGATGGACGCGAACGACAACATCAAGCTTCTCGACTTCGGCATTGCCAGCGAACGGGGAGCGCGCCGCCTAACGTTCGGCAGGCTCACCAGAACCATGGGAACGCCCGACTACGTTTCGCCCGAGCAGGTGAAGGGAAAGCGCGGGGATGTGCGCAGCGATATCTATTCCTTGGGAGTGATGCTCTACGAGATGGTCGCCGGAGAAGTGCCGTTCCGCAGTCCCCATCCGCTTGTGGCGATGAATCAGCGCTTGCTGGAAGAGGCCGTGCTTCCGCGCGAAACCGACGCCGCGATCACGCCGCAATTGCGGGAGATCCTCCACCGCGCGCTGGAGCGCGATCCGCGAAATCGCTATGCCACGGCCCGGGAGTTTGCCTGGGATTTGGAACATCCCGACCGCGTGTGCGCGGCCGATGACGCGGGACGAAAGGATTTTGGTCCCCTTCCGAAATCCAAGGCAAGGCTCGCTTGGTCTTACGCCGTCCTAATGCTGATTCCCTTCGTCATCTTTGTTTTACTGCTTCTCGTTGCCCACCAGCAGTAACTCTCCTCATCTTATCGCCGGCTGGCTCCCCGCCGAGTGATTCAGCAAGCCCAAAGGCAATGCTCTGCAAGAATTTTCCCCGGGGACCTACTTCACTCTTGTCTTATGTTATTCCACACCGATGATAAGCAACGGTACCTGGCATTAGGCAGCGATGGCTTCTTATTGGGAGACGGAAGGCTCAACCACGGGAGAGAAAACATCGCGGAACTTTATTATACTCTGCACCTTTGGCGAGGCATCTGTCCGTCGTTCGATTTCCAATATGTGGATCATCCAGGGTACAACCGAGACCGGGGGCCTGTCTTTGTGCCCGGCGTCCGCCTCCATCTGGAATTTTGAATCATTCCTTTAGATCTCTTTGGCTTAGAGCTGGTCGGAAGGCGCGACGGACGAAGGGAGCGTCCAGGCGACTGCCTAGGCGTGCGAAAAAATTCGGGAACAATCGGGTAACAAAACCTGCCAAACTGGAGCTAAGACATCAACTTTGCGTAATCACAAACAAGAGCTGCTTCCAAGGCAGTTCTTGATTCGGAAGCTCACCATTTGGTTCGGGTGTAACGCGAACTGTCCCGCAGACGCTCCACCAGCACGTAACCGATCAGCCCGGCGACAACCGCAACGAGGAAATTGTTTCGCGTAAAGATGTCGTGCAGATCCCATAACAGGCCTTTGTCGCGCCCATTGGCGGTGCGTTCCATCTCGCCCATCAGAAGGTTGGAATAAAACAGAAAAATGATGAAGCCGACTTCGACGACGGCTCTCCACACATTGTTCTTCATGTCGTGGTTGCTCCTCGACGCCCATAGGCAGAGGCGAAGACACTTTCTTCGCGGAAAGGTCGTCTGGCCTATTTCGCTCACGGTCGGGCCGTCAGGTCTGAACTTTAGCGTCCCCAGCGAGGCCGGGCAAGGAAAACCGGTTGGATTAGTTAGCTATGGGTTCGCGTGGCCATAACGCTCATATAGCCTCTCAGCCGCCAACTTTGGCCCGTCCCATTGCGCGATGGCCTCGGCAAAGGCGCCTGCCTTCTCTTTGGCATCCCTGTCGCCCAGTAACTTCCTAATGGCATTCATCGAACGATACTACAACCGGAGCCGATTGCACTCACCGCCAGGGTACTGTTCACCTGGAAACTTCGAAGGGGGCGCTCACACCGAATCAGGGTAGCCTATGCGGCGGCGATGACATTCCTCGACGGATAAGTAAGTGTGATGCACAGTTTTGTCTCAACGAGGGGTTCACTCGGGGGAGCTTTAGCGAAACCCGACTGGAGTGAACCCCTGGAGTGAGACAATCTGATCGTGCACACTGTTCGGGAGTGTGATGCACATCCCTGTCTCAAAAAGGGATTCACTCGGGGGAGTTTCAGCGAACGTGAGCATGGCATGAGCAAGCTATCGCGTGGGCCAATCAAGTTGAACTGGTTCAACAAGAACCGAGTTTTTGGCAAGGACAAGTCCATCATACGTGGCGAGGGACAGGCATGGCGAATGCGTCGAGATGTGTCGCACAACTCTAGTTTGGCTTCGTCGCGCCGTCTGAAAGCTTCAACCGCCGACCCTGAATTCTCTGAAGGTGGTCGCGCAGCCGCTTGAGAACCTCCTCCTGCTGTCCATTGGCGATCTCCCGCTCGACTTCCTCCAGAGCGAAATGAATGATGTCGTGGTGGTGGATCTCCTGGCCCGGGAGATGATCGCTGAATTCGAGCCATATTCTGTGCAGTACGTCAATCTCCTTGGGCGTCAGCCGGGGAGCGTGCGGGCCCAGGTAGAAAATCTCCTCCTGGCCGGCCGGGGTGAAGATTTCGAGGGTGACGCGGGGCCGCGGGTCGGGCATACGTTCCCAAGCAATGCCGATTTCGCGCGCCTGTTCGTTCACGGGCATCTTCGACGAACTCCCGGCTACGATAGTGGTGGATTGCAGATTGGCGGTGGCGCGCAGGATGCCTTCCCACAGGTCGTTCGCGGCGGCGACGGCCAGCCGCACGGGCTTGCCTTCTTTCTCCGCCATGGAGAGGACTTTCGTAAACAGGAACTGCTCGATGGTGCTGAAGAGCTGGTCGGGCGCGAGTTCGTATTCACCCGAAGCGGCCCGGCGCAGCATGCGGACGTGGAGGACCACGATTCCCGCCTCTCTGCGTTTGGCCCGCTGCAACGCCGCCTCCAGATGGTAGAGGGCGTAATAGTTGCTCACGGGGACCAGAATATTGCCCGGCTTCACGCCTACGTTTTCGGGTGTGAGATCGCCCGCCTGCGTCAGGTTGAACTGATCGAGTTCGACGTGGCCCACGGTCCCTTTTTTCGTCATCCTCTCCGAGAGGGTGAAAACGGCGAAGAAGGCAATCGTAAAAATGACTCCCGAAATCGTGGCGACTTCCTTGGTGAAGAGGTTGATGATGCACAGAGCGAATAAAGTGAGCGTGATGATGCCTACGCCCACGGGAATCTCGACTTTGCCAATCTTGGGATTGAGAGGGACGCGGAATTCGCGTCCGCCAGGTTGCTTGTAACGAAGCACGAGCACCGCCAGCCCCTTCATCGCGAAGCTCCACATCACGCCGAAGGCGTACGCCTCGCCAAGCACAAAAATATTTCCGCGGCTCAGGAGGATGGTGAAGATTTGCAGGCCCACAACGAGGTTCAGGATGCGATGCGAAGTGCCGAAACGGCGGTGCGGATGGCGAAACCAATCCGGAAGAATCCCGTCCTCGGAAACGCGGTTCAGAACACCGTTTGAGCCCACGATGGCGGTGTTGACCGCTCCGGCCAGCATCATCACGCCCACGACCACGACGAATACCCGGAACGCGAGCCGGAGCTCGAGTGGCCCCACGAGGTACATGGAAAGCCCGCTGATCGGATTGTCGAAGAAATTCTTGCGCACCGCGTCGGGAATGATCATGACGGCGAAAAACGCAACGCCCGCGGTGAAAATCAGGCTGTAAAGAAAAATCACCAATCCCGCTTTTTTGAGGTTGCGCAGCTTGGGATGCTCGATCTCGCGGTAAACCTGCGCCATGGTTTCCTCGCCGCTCATGGCCAGAACGGAGTGGCCCAGGCCAATCAAGATACCGACGAGGGTCACCGTGTAGGGCAGCGACGTGTAGCGCAGCCAGCCGAGAGCATCCTTCGAGTAGGTAAGATTGGAAAGCCGCGGCCAGGGAGGGAGATGAGCTCCGCGTACCCACAGGGTGTAACTGCACCAGAGGATCATGATGAACACCATGATGGTCGTCACGTACATGATTCGCAGGGCTTTTTCGCTGGATTCGGGAATGCCTTTGACGTTTTCCCACCAGAAGTAAATGGTCACCAGCAGGGCGAATATTGCGGCCGTCGCGTTCATGGGTAGGACGAAATTGGCGTGGGCGTAGCGCAGAAGTTCGTTCAAAAGCCCCGCCAAATAGAGGCCCGCCGATACGCCGCTTATGGGTCCGGTCAAGATGTAGTCGAACATCAGCGCCGACACAGAGAACTTGGCGAGCGTCGAACCCATCCCTTCCTTCACCACACGATAGACGCCCCCGCGCACGAACATGCCGCAGCTCTCGAAGTAGAGCGTTTGCACGGCAAAGGCAAATAGCATGATGGCGAGAATGAACCAGGGAGCCGTCTTTCCGATGAAGTGTTCGGCAATCGCGCCTGCATAAAATGCGGACGATCCCAAATCGTTCAGGACGACCGCCGCCGCACGCCAGAAAGAAATGAACGCGAGCATGGCCGTGGTGGCCACGAGGACTTTGACGACGGGCCGGGCGCTGCCTTGGTTAGGGGAGGAGCCGGTGAAATGTGGAGACTTCTCAATGACAGTACCGCGAAAAGGACTGCTCAGTGACTGTCTAAGGGTTCTCCAAAAGGATGTTTCTCGGTGCGAAGCCACGTTAAGGTTTTCGCGGCGCAGCCACATAACATCAATTCGAGCGAGAACCAGCCTAAAGATCGAAATACAGGAAGAACTCGTACGGGACGGGCCGGAGGTTGACCGGCGCGAGTTCACGTTCCCGCTTGTATTTGATCCAGGTTGCAACCACGTCGGGCGTGAAAACGTCGCCGACGAGCAGAAAGGCGTGATCTTTTTCGAGCGCGTCGAGGACTTCGCCGAGCGAGCCGGGAGTGCTCTTGACCTTGGCGGCTTCATGAGGCTCAAGCTCGTAGAGGTCCTTGTCGATGGGGTCGCCGGGGTCAAGTTTGTTCTGGATTCCGTCGAGGCCGGCCATCAACTGAGCCGCGAAGCACAGGTAAGGATTGGCGGTCGGGTCGGGGCAGCGGAACTCGAGCCGCTTGGCCTTCGAGCTTTTTGAATATACGGGGATGCGCACGGCCGCGGAGCGATTGCGCTGCGAGTACACCAAGTTCACGGGGGCTTCGAAGCCGGGGACAAGGCGCCGATACGAGTTGGTGGTTGGCGCGCACAGGCCCAGCAGAGCGGGCGCGTGCTTCAACAGGCCGCCAATATAGTATTTGGCGATTTGGCTGATCTGGCCGTAGCCCTTTTCGTCATAGAACAAGTTGTTTCCGCCCTTCCAAAGGCTCTGATGGGTGTGCATGCCGGAGCCGTTGTCGCCGAAGATGGGCTTGGGCATGAAGGTGGTGACTTTGCCGTGCTTTTTGGCGACGTTGCGAGCGATATATTTGTAGCCCATCACGTTGTCGGCCATCTTGGTGAGAGTGGTGTACCGCATGTCAATTTCGTTCTGGCCCGCGGTGCCCACTTCATGGTGATGGACTTCGGCGGGAATGCCCACGTCCTTCATCTTCAAAATAATTTCTGAGCGGATGTCCTGAAGCGTGTCGGAGGGCGGGACGGGGAAATAGCCTTCCTTGTGGCGGATTTTATAGCCGAGGTTGGGCTGTTCCTCGCGGCCCGTGTTCCAAATGCCCTCGTCGGAGTCGATGTAATAGTATCCGGAG
>Ga0187817_10000151_pt1 | contig 25001 bp, 26 predicted proteins | sample NC_wetland_sal_i_17_FD_132431 | JGI IMG/M metagenome (GOLD analysis project Ga0187817, IMG submission 132431) | Wetland sediment microbial communities from Neuse River Estuary, North Carolina, USA - SO4_2 | ecosystem: Environmental > Aquatic > Freshwater > Wetlands > Sediment | place: USA... | reverse complement strand
TGGCTCCTCGCTATGCCGCGGCGGGGTTCAATGTGAACGTCCCCATTTTCAATGGGCACTTGTTTGGCGCGCTCCGCACCGAAGCCAACGAGCAGGCCCATGCGGAGAGCCAATTCCTGCGGGACCTGCAAGATCGGATCGCGCGCGACGTACGCACGGCCTGGCTCAATGCCAATGCCGGTTTCCAGCGCCTCGCCGTGACGCAGCAACTTCTCGACGAGGCCAACCAATCGCTCGACCTTGCCCAGGCGCGGTACAAGTTGGGATTGAGCTCGATCGTGGAACTGACTCAGGCGGAGCTGAACCAAACACAAGCCCAGATTGCCCAAGGCAGCGCGAAATACGATTATGCGAGCGAGATTTCCGCCGTGCGATACCAGATCGGCGCTCTCCGTTGATCGAGGTTTTCTAGCGCGCCGCGGGGCTGGACGCTTTCGGTCGGTCGCCGGGGACCACGGAGGGCACAATACGGCGGAAGGGCAAAGGACTAAAGAATCGCTCGCGGCAGGGATCGCAGCGATACGCAGGGATTCCCAGAAAACGCTTCAGCGAAAGCAGAGTGGCATGGTCCACGCGGCCGCGGGAAATGCGCTCGAGATCGAAATTCCCGCACCGGGGGCAATGGGCATACCCAGTGAAGGTGATGGCCACCTTCCAGCCATAGAATCGCCGGCCGCAGGAGTGGCACCGCCACGGCCGTAGGCCAATCAGTGTGCTTAGGAAATCAGTCAGGCCGCTGCGATGCGAACGATAGCATTCCTCGCCGCGGCATCGGGGGCATATCATTCGGTCCCACGCTCCTGCTCTGCGGCGCAGAATAACCAAAAGCCCGTCCCAGAGCAACTGCTTATGCGACAAATGGGATTGTCGGGTAGGAAACGCCGGGCGGTGTAGAATAGCGGCGGGAAGGAGTCCCATGCCGGAGTACACGGCCGCGCACGCCCGCGCTGGAATTGACGCCAAATTGCCCCGCCTGGAAACCTGGCCAAACCATTTTCCCGGCTACGAAATTACCACCCGCTTTCCGGAGTACACATCGATCTGCCCTAAGACCGGGCTGCCGGATTACGGCACGATCACGATTCGATACGAGCCGAACAAGCTCTGCCTCGAATTGAAGGCTCTAAAAATCTATTTGCTGGCGTACCGCAATCTAGGAATTTTCTATGAGAACGCGGTCAACAGGATCCTTCGCGACATCGTTGCTGCCATTCGCCCTGTTTGGTGCCGCGTGACCGGCGATTTCACGCCACGCGGCGGATTGACCACCTCTGTGGAAGCCCGCTGGCCGCGCCGTCCTGGAAACACGCGGCGCGCCCGGGGATAGACTTCCCTGCGCGTCTCGGACATAATTCCTCGCAATACGGGGTGGTTCATACCACCCGCAAGGAGATTCCATGAATTCAAGTCCAGACACGACAGACGACCATTCGGTGTCGGAGGCGGCGGCCCTTCCGCGCTGGGTGGCTGTGCTCTTTGTTCTCGCCTTCGCGCTCGTGGCCTACTTGCTTTATGCCAATTACGCCGAGCGACAGGCGTTGCGCCAGGCCCAGGACGACTCACAGAAGAAAACGCAGGCGCTCGCCGCCGAACTCGACAAGACCGACGCGCGCGTGGCGGATATGAGAGCCGAGTTGAACCTCACCTCCCAAAAGCTCGGACTGACAGAGGATGAACTGGCGCGGGCCCGAAGCTTGGCGCAAACCGCCCGTTCCGAGGTGCAAAAGAGCAATCAGCAGCTCAGCCAGCAGATCGGCGCGGTCCAGTCGGACACCACGACGAAATTCGGCCAGGTGGAAACGCAAATCAGCGGGACGCAGAGCGATCTCTCCGCCACCAAAGCCGATCTCGAAACCACCAAGGGCCAGATGCAGAGCATGAAGGGCGACCTCGGAGTCCAGAGCGGCCTGATTGCGCGCAACCACGATGAAGTCGAAGAACTCAAGCGCCTGGGCGAACGCGACATTTTCGAATTCACGCTGACCACGAAGACGAAAGGTCCCCAGCATGTAGGTCCTATCCAAGTAGCCCTGCGCAAGACTGACCCGAAGCATTACCGCTATACCCTGGACGTGATTGCCGACGACAAAACTATCCCCAAGAAAGACAAGACCGTCGGCGAACCCGTGCAATTTTACGTTCAGGGAGCGCATGTCCCATATGAGATCGTCGTGTTCGATCTCGGCAAGAGCCAGGCGAAAGGTTATCTGAGCACGCCCAAATCCGTGGCCGCGGGGCAGACTTCGAGTGCGCCGCCAGGCGACTGAGCAGCGCGTGAAAAGAGGCCGCGACTTGCTGAAAGACCTATTGCGCCGTCATCCTGCGCGCGTAGTTTTCGTTGGCGCTCTGCTGGCATTTCTGTTTCTAGCGCCAGGCTCGCGCGCCCAAACCCAGCCGATCTCCAGCCGTCTTCCCGCCGATACCCTGGGCTACATCGAGTGGAGCGGAAAGGCGTCCCTCGCGGATATGCAGAAGAAAAATTATGTGCTCCAGCTCTACGCGGATCCTGATCTTAAGCCTCTCTGGAATGCCATCGCGGGAAAGCTGAATGCGGCCGGAACAGGCGCAACGGGCGGCGTCGCGACCAATATGTTTCTTTCTCTGCTGGAGAATCCGTTGGCGGCTGGCGTGGTTTTGAATCAGTCCGGAGTGGCGGCGATGTACACGACCGGCCATCCGTTGCCTTTCGGATTTTTCATCGTGTACGATGCGGCCGGAAAGATGGAGTTGATTCGCAGCCTCCTGACTCTTCGCGAGGCGAGCGATACGGTGTCTTGCAAGGCGCCGCCTTCGGCTCCTTATGATTTCGAGGGGACGCCCGTTAGAGTCTCGCAATCCTGCGGCGGAGGAAAATTCTATACGGCCGAAGCGCAGAATTATTTTCTCGCCTCGGACCAGAAGAGAATCATCGAGCGCTTGATCGCGAATGTCCGCCCAGCCGCTGGCACTGCTTCCCAAGACAAAGCTGCCACATCTTTGGGGGAGGTCCCCGAATATCAAGCCATGCGAAAGTACCTTGGCTCCGAGGGTTCTGCCGAAATGTTTGCCCTCGTTCCCAAACTGGACAAATTCATTCCCCCAGGGAAGGCTTCCTCGCCCGCGGTGCAGGTTCTAGAGAGGCTTCATCTGGAGAAGATTCATGCCTTCGGAGAAACAATCAGCTTTGCGGGCGAGGCCACGCGGACGCGCGGCGCCGTGCTCGGGGACACGTCCTCTCCGAGCCTCTTTGACATTATGGGCGCCAACAGCACCACTTTTCTCACGCAGCCGCTCGCGAGCCTGGGTCCCTCTTTGTGCATTTACCGACTGGACCTACCCGCCACCTACCGCTTCATTCGCGCTGCAGTCTCTGTAGCCCCGGATTCGCAACAGGCCGCCACTTTGGCGCAATTCGAGATGGCCGCGCAAAGCTATCTTGGAATGCCAATCGAGGATGCTTTGGGCCTCTTTACGGGCGAGGTCGCTTACGTCACCACCTATTCCGATGAAGGCGTCTTGCAGCCGGTCTTCGCCGCCACGATTCAGAAGCCGGACGATGTCCTGCGCGTTCTAGGGGCCGTCGGCGGGCAGATGATCGTTGCGGAGGATTCCCGCGGAGCCACAACGTATCTCGATCTCTTCTATCCTTATGTGGACCCGCAGACGAGGAAACAGCGCAAGAAGTTCTACTATTTGGCCGTCACGCCGCAAATGATTCTGGGTGCGCCGCGCAAGGCCATGCTGCGGTCGGCGGTGGAACTGGCCGGTGAACCATCCGCCGACGCGCCCGCCAAGGGAATCCTTGCCAGTCCAGACTACGCCAGCCTGCGGTCTCTTCTGCCCGAAAAACTGTCCGGCTTCGCCGCCGAGGATTTGGCTCGAATCCCGTTTGAGAAGATTCTTGCTAATCTCTCGGATTCCATTGCGCAGGCCTCGAAGCCGTCGAAGGCGCATCCTCCTGATTTGAGCTGGTTGAAGCTGATCAAGCCTGAAGTGATCTCCCGCCACGTCCACGTGGTGGTTAGCGGCTGGTGGAAGAATCCGAGCGGCATCTACTTTGATTCGTACGTCCAGTAACCTGCACCGTCTCGCCCCGACGCTTTCTCTCTGTCTTGTGATCACCGCTTGTCTCTTCCCCCTGGACCCGCTCGCCTGCCCGGCGCGGGCCTCGGGCGCTCCGCGGCAGGAGGCCATAAAAACATCCACGGAACTTGTCAAGATCGGCGTGAGCGTGCTCGACAAGCGCGGGAATTTCGTCGGTGGGCTCGAACGGGAGAATTTCCGTGTTCTCGATAATGGCAGCCCGCAGCCTATCGTCTTCTTCATGTCCGTGGAAGCACCTGCACAGGTGCTGGTGATGGTTGAAACAAGCCCCGCCGTGTATTTGCTTCAAAACGAGCACCTCCTCGCCGCCTATGCCCTTCTCGGTGGGTTGGCCGCAGACGATCAAGTCTCGCTCGCCACCTACGATCAGGCTCCTAGCGATCTGCTGGCGTTCACCGCCGATAAATCAGCTCTGATGACGGCGCTCTCCAGAATTCATTACACGATCGGAATGGGAGAGTTGAATTTCTACGACTCGGTGTCGGCGGTTCTCGATTGGCCCGCGCCCGAAGGCGGCAAAAGGGCGCTCGTGCTCCTCACTACGGGTCTCGATTCATCCCCGCCGGAGCATTGGGAAGCGCTCGCGCGAAAGGTGCGTGGCAAGGATATATTGATTTTCTCAGTCGCGCTCGGCGGCACGCTCCGGGGCTATCGCGGCGAAGAGCCGAAAGCAAGTAAGAAAGCTACGATGGCGAGCACCGGCGGAACTCCGGTCGAGCCGCAGCCATCTGATAACTCACTGAGCTTCGCCAAGGCCGATGACGCTCTTCGGTCGCTTGCGACGATGACCGGCGGTCGCGCCTATTTCCCTCAGTCACCGAAGGATTTCGCCCCCATCTATCGCGAGATCGCCTCCGCCTTACGGCATGAATATGTCCTGGGCACCGCTCCGGCACACGACGCGCAGTTCCACTCCCTATCGGTAGAAATTCTCGGGGGCAACAGCCAGCCACTCCCCATGGAAGGCAAGAAAGCCGTATACCGCGTCTTTGCCCGCCAGGGCTATCTCGCACCGCAGCCATAGCAAGGGACTGAGCATCCCCTTGGCGGCCTTTCGGAAATAGTACCTTTGTACTGTTGGCACAGTTAAATATTCATGAAATGCTGGTATGGAACGAGCGGTTCGTGTGCCAACGCTTCGCATAATTTACAGGCCGTGGGAACGGGGACTTTGCCAGGTCGCCTTAAAGCAGCGTGCAAGAAGCCCTTTCTCAATATGCCGTCAGTACAGTAACTCATAGTGTACGAAACTCCATCGGAACCCTTTCGAGAGGCCACATTTCTTGCCATGCTTGCGCTTGAAGGAGGACGCCACGAGATGCATCCGCAGACCTCGCTCGAATTCCTGTTGGTATCCAGCAACTATGAAACGCTTTCGGCCGTTTCAGGAGGGCTGAAAGAATGGGGGGCGGCCTTCGGCTTTGCTCCCAGCGCCGAATCGGCGCGTGACTATATCGGGCGTCGCAAGGTGGACGGTATCTTTGTTGATTTGGACGTACCCGGCTCCCGCGATTTGATTCTCTCGATCCGTCAAGGAGTCGCCAACCGGGACGCCGTGGTGTTCGCCTGCGTTCCTCCCAGCAAGGAATCGCCCGTTGCTTTGGTGTCGGGAGCGAGCTATCTGCTTCAGAAGCCTTTGACCGTGGACGCAGTCTTGTCGCACCTCACTGTGGCGCAGGGCGTGATGTACCGCGAGCGCCGCCGCTTCTTCCGTTATGCCGCGAACATCCCGGTATTCGTTACGACGGACGGCGCCGACCAGCGGGCCATGGTGACCAATATCGGAGAAGGCGGCATGGCGGTTCGCGTCATCAAGCCTCTTTCCTGTCCGATGATGATTGACTTCCATTTTGAGCTGCCCTCGGGACCGCGCATTGCGGGCAAGGGGCTTGTTGCCTGGGCCCATAACGAGGGGATGGTGGGAGTGAAGTTCCAGCTACTCCGGGGCGAAGGCAAAATTCATCTCCAGAAATGGCTCTCGGATCGGCAGCCCGAGATCCCTCAGCCCGCGAGCCTTGTTCTGAGTCATTGACGTCGAGCCCGGAGACGCTTCGCTCGTGTCTTCCTACAGGAAGCGGTGTGTACTTTCGGTGAATCATGAACGGATTGGCCTTGCCACGGCCACGCCTTCAAGTTAATCTGTTTTTACCCCTTCCATTTGCCATTACGGCAAAGTAGGCCATCCCATGCGGGCCGGCTGGCGTGTTTGTGCGCATAGGCTGCCGCATTTGGGTGTGCCCTTGATCGAGGTGCACATGGAAGATGCGATTCCCCGCCGCGCGGAGGAAAAGGGCGGGGGTGAAGCTGGTCACTCCTCACCTGAGCGCCGAGCGGGCTCGGAAATATGGCTGCGGCTGGCGGTCACTGCCGCCTGCGTGGTTGCGGCTTACGAATTGCTGGAGCATCTTTTGTTCCCCCACCTTGTCTCCTGGCAGGCGCACCTGCTCACTCTAGGAATCATCTTGTTGTCCGCGATGCTGCCGGCAAACCGCATGTTGAACCAGCCCACAAGGAGGCGCGAACATTTCGCCGAGGACCAGAACCGGCTTCTGGAGGAACGCAAGATCCTGCGTACACTCATTGATAATGTGCCCGATTTCATGTACGTCAAGGACGCGGACAGCCGGTTCATCCTGGCCAATCTCTCCGTCGCCCGGCAGATGGGCGCGCAAATGCCCGAGGAACTTTATGGCAAGAACGATTTCGATTTCTATCCCAAGGATCTTGCCACGACTTTTTACGAAGACGAGCAGAGCGTGATGCGTTCCGGTCAGACCCTGCTCAATCGTGAGGAAACGGGGATGGACCGCCGAGGACATGTGATCAACGTCCTGACGACGAAGGTGCCCTTGCGCGACCACCAGGGCCGAGTCGCCGGAATCGTGGGCATCGGCCGTAACATCACTCAGTTGAAGAAAACCGAAGCGGAATTGCGCAAGGCCCTTGAGTCCGCGCAAGCAGCTCAAAGCGCCAAAGGCCAATTCCTCGCCAATATGAGCCACGAAATCCGCACACCCATGAATGGAATCATCGGCATGACGGAGCTGGCTCTCGAAACGGAACTCACCCACGAACAGCGTGAGTATTTGAAAATGGTCAAGAGTTCCGCTGACTCTCTGCTCTCCCTTCTCAATGACATCCTGGACTTTTCCAAGATCGAGGCCGGAAAACTTGATTTCGAGATGATCGAGTTCAACCTGCGGAACGCCATGGACGACATCATGAGCGCCCTCTGCCTTCGCGCCCATCAAAAGGGGCTCGAAATCACCTGCCACATCCTTCCCGACGTGCCTGACGGATTAATCGGCGACCCCGGTCGTCTCCGGCAAGTGGTCGTCAATTTGGCTGGGAATGCGATCAAGTTCACTTCCAGCGGCGAAGTCGCGGTTCGCGTCGAAACGCAGGCGGAATCCGAGGACCAGGTAATTCTCCATTTCACCGTGCAGGACACCGGGATGGGCATCCCGCCAGAAAAACAGCGGACGATCTTCGAGCCATTCACCCAGGCGGACGGCTCGATGACGCGAAAATACGGCGGGACGGGCCTGGGGCTCACCATCACTTCCCGCCTGGTCGAAATGATGGGAGGGCACGTTTGGGTCGAAAGCGAAGTGGGCCGTGGCAGCACGTTCCACTTTGACGCCCGTTTTGGCGTGCAGAAGAGGCCGTCTGCAAAGCCTGATTCTCTGGCAGTAGACGCTCTTCGCGATCTCCCCGTTTTGGTTGTGGACGATAACGCCACCAACCGCCGCGTCCTCGAGGAGATGCTGCTCGGATGGCGCATGAAACCGGTCTTGGTGGAAGGCGGACGCGCGGCGCTCTCGATTCTCAGGCAGTCTCAAACCCAAGGAACTCTCTTTGCACTGGTCTTGCTCGACGCGCAAATGCCGGAAATGGACGGCTTCGATGTTGCCACGGAAATGAAGCGCGATCCGCAGCTTGCCGGCGCCATCATCATCATGCTCACCTCGGCCGGGTTGCGCGGAGACGCCGCCCGCTGCCGCCAGTTGGGTATCGAAGCCTATCTCCCCAAGCCGATAAAGCGCGCCGACCTCCTGGAAGCAATCAAGATGGTGCTCGGCTCGCAGACCCGATCCGATGCGTTTCCCTCGTTGCTCACACTGCATTCCCTGCGCGAGAGTCGCAAGCGCTTGAAAATCTTGCTGGCGGAAGATAACGCCGTGAATCAAGCGCTGGCGGTACGCCTGCTTGAGAAGAGAGGTCACACCGTGACCACCGCCGCAACAGGCAAGGCGGTGTTACAAGCGTTGGACCAGGAACAGTTCGACCTCATCTTGATGGATGTTCAGATGCCGGAAATGGACGGGTTGGAAGCGACGACCACCATTCGCCAGCGCGAAAAATTATCCGGCAAGCACATTCCCATCATTGCGATGACCGCTCACGCCATGACGGGCGACAAGGAACGCTGCCTCGAAGCCGGGATGGACAAATACGTCTCGAAGCCGCTCCACATTCGCGAGCTTTTCTCCGCGATTGAAAGCGTTTCCCAGGCTCCTCTGGAAACCGTTCGGGTGTCGTAGCGTCCGGAGCTTATGAAATTCGGGCGCGGGCTTCGCGCACGATCTCCACGAACCGCCGCGCGTTGCTGCTGATCTTCTCCGCCTTCCCTTGCTTGAGAGCATCCTTCTCGATCAGTTCGCCTCCGATTCCCAAAGCTACTGCGCCCGCGCGAATGAAATCCGCCGCGGTATGGAAGTTGACGCCCCCGGTAGGCACCAGCGGAATCTGGGGTAGAGGGCCCTTGAGCGAACGTATGTATGCGGCGCCGCCCAGGTGCGCACACGGAAACACCTTTACAAAGTCCGAACCGGCGCGCCAGGCGGCAATGATTTCGTTGGGCGTCAACCCTCCGGCCATCATTACTTTCTCTTCGCGCGCCGCAAGTTCCACGGTCTGGGAATCGAGCCCGGGACTAACCAGAAACTGCGCTCCGGCGTCCAGACATCTTCGCGCCGTCTCGGCATCGAGCACGGTTCCAGCCCCCACAAGCATGTCCGAGCCATTTTGGTTCGCCAGTTCGCCGATCACCTCGATCGCCCCTGGCACGGTCATCGTGATTTCGACGATGGGTATGCCGCCCGCACAAACCGCTTCAGCGGCGATCCGCGCCTCGCGCGCAAGCTCCGTGCGCACCACCGGCACGATGCCTATCTCGGTGATGCGCCTGCGAACCTGCTCCTTGTTCATTCTTGTTGACTTTGCCGATGGAGGCCCGGATTGCTCACTTTTGGCTCGGCTTGCGGTTGAGGGCGAGCAGAGCGCGGTGACGAACATGGCGGGCCGGCGCTACTTCCATGTTGTACTCGTAACATGCCCCGTTCGGAATCTTGAATCCCGGGATGTGCCTCCCGACCGCGTCATCCGTCAGCCTCATGCGCGCGGGGAGCTTGGCCGTGAGCAGGTATCTTCCAGCGTGCACGTCGTAGAAGGAATAGACCCCACCCGGGCCGGTGCTTGTCTCGAAGAGGTCAAAGCGCGATCGCAATCTAAGATTGATGTTCGGCAGCGCATCGCCGGGATCATCGGGCGCGGAGTCCGGCGAGGGCGCGCGGCGCAGGACGCCGAAGACAGACGCCACGCGCTCGCCGTCGCGCATCGCGCGCAACTGCGGAAGCAAGGCTTGGCCGTCGCTTGCGGGGCGCGTCCGGCTGCAAATCGTAGCCATGAGCTGGCCTCCGGCTGATTGCTGCATGAAAACGATATATTGCCGGCCTTTTTCAAAGCGATAGCCGCAGTCACCGCCGGAGTAGACGTCCAACTCCGGCGCATCGGGCCCCGCGAATCTTTCATCCACGCGAAAGTGATAGCGGATGGGTGGATCGGCGCTTTGAGAGGCGGCGGACGCATCCGGCGCGGCGGCAGCGGGCGCTGTGGAATCGATGTTCATCACTGTTCCAAGAAAGGTCACGTCGTCCTTTTCCAATGCAGCACACAGCCCGGCGGGTGCCTGCGAGCAGGTGCAGCCATGCGCGGCGCTCAGGCCAGCCAGAGCGAAGCACCAAGCAATCCCAAGAGCGCGCCAGATCATGGTCAGTATCCTACATGGTTCCGTCCAAGATGTGAATTCGGGCCTTTGAAACCCTCGATTCGGGATATTCCTGTAGGAAGCAATCCGCCATCGGCCCTTGACAAAAACAGCCTTTTGCCCTATTTTCGATGGCGTTATGAGGCTGCGGGCGCATCGTAAGCACCACCATCACGGCGAGAAACCGTGCCCGCGGCGGTGTGGCTAGCTGGAAGGACAAAGCTGGACTCATCAGCCCGCTGGCGCGGAATGCGCTAGCGGGTTTTTTGTTTTCAGGGTGCTTCCGGTGCGGCTGCTTCGCGGCCTGACAAGAGCACCATACGGAGAGGCTATGGAACTCGATTTCGAAAAGGAAAACGGATTGATACCGGCGATTGTGCAGGACCACGCGACCGGCGAAGTGCTGATGCTGGGCTTCATGAACCCCGAGGCCCTGGCCATGACGCAAGAAAAGGGGCACGTGACCTTCTTCAGCCGGTCGCGGAGGAAACTGTGGACCAAGGGTGAAACGAGCGGGCAGAAGCTTCTGGTGCGCGAAATCCGCGTGGATTGCGACCAGGATGCCTTGCTGGTGCGCGCCGAGCTGATGGGAGGCGCGGTGTGCCATGAAGGCTATCGAAGCTGCTTCTATCGGCGGATTGAGCCGGACGGCAACGCGACCGTCGCCGCCGAGCGGATTTTTTCACCGGAAGACCTCTACGGAAAGGGAAAGAAGCGATGAGTCGCTTGAAACTGGGCATCCCGAAAGGCAGCCTGCAGGATTCCACGCTCGAGCTGTTTGCCAAGGCGGGCTGGCGCATCACGGTCAGCTCGCGCAGCTATTTCCCGAGCATAGACGATCCGGAAATCGAGTGCATGCTTGTCCGAGCGCAGGAAATGGCGCGCTACGTGGAAAGCGGCGCGCTCGACGCGGGACTGACCGGCAAGGATTGGATTCTCGAAACAGGGGCGGACGTGGAAGAGGTCGCCGAGCTGGTCTACTCGAAGACAAGCCTCGGGCGCGTGCGCTGGGTGCTGGCCGTGGCGGAGGATTCGGCGGCGCAAACCGTGCGGGATCTGCAGGGGAAGGTGATCGCCACCGAGGCCGTGCGCATGACCGAAAAATATCTGGAGCGGCACGGCGTGAAGGCGCGCGTGGAATTTTCCTGGGGTGCCACGGAAGTAAAGGTCCCGCAATTGGCCGACGCCATCGTCGAGGTAACGGAAACGGGCTCATCGCTCCGCGCGAATCATCTGCGCGTTGTGGATACGCTGCTGGAATCCGCTCCTTGGCTGATCGCCAATCGCGCGGCCTGGCAAGATGCCTGGAAGCGGGAAAAAATCGGCAACATCGTGCTGTTGCTCGACGGCGCGATCAAGGCGTATAACCGCGTGGGGTTGCTGCTCAACGTGCGCCGCGAAGACCTGGAAAAAGTGCTGGCGGCCCTGCCCGCGCTCAGAAATCCGACGATATCGCAATTGAGCGATCCGGGGTGGGTGGCGATCAACACGATCGTCGAGGAAAAAACCGTCCGGCAGCTAATCCCCAAGCTCAAGCTGGCGCGAGCGGAAGGGATCGTGGAATATCCGCTCAACAAGGTCGTGTATTGATGCGCGTTCTTCGGCTGACAAAAGTGAACGAGCGGAAGGTGCTGGCGTCGCGGCGCGACCGCAGCCGCGAAGCCGGTGGTGTTGCCTCGCAGATCGTCGCGGATGTGCGGCGCCGCGGAGACGCGGCGCTATTTTCGTGGACGAAGCGCCTTGACGGAGTAGCGCTCAATTCCCGGAACGTTTGGATTTCTCGCGCCGAGATGGCCGAGGCCTGCGAGTGCGTTCCGCGAGAATTTTTGGCCGCAGCCGCGCACGCGGCCCGTAACATTCGCTCCGTGGCGCGCCGCCAGAAGCCGCTGGAGTGGACGATCGAAATCGAGCCGGGCGTGCGAGCAGGCCAGCGCGTGCGGCCCATCGAGTCCGCAGGATGCTATCTGCCGGGGGGACGATTCTCCCTTGTCTCGACGCTGCTCATGACCGTGATTCCAGCGCAGGTGGCGGGCGTGCGCGAGATCATTGTCGCCAGCCCGCAGCCAGGACCGGCCTTGCTGGCGGCGGCGGAAATGCTGGGCGTTCGGAAGATCGCGCGAATCGGAGGCGCGCAGGCCATCGCGGCGTTGGCATATGGCACGCATTCGATTCCGCGCGTAGACAAAATCTTCGGGCCGGGCAATCGTTATGTGACGGCTGCCAAGAGGATCGTCAGTGCCGATTGCGCGATTGATCTTCTGGCAGGCCCGACTGAGGCCGTTGTGCTGGCGCAGAGCGGTGATCCGCGATGGATCGCGGCCGATTTGATCGCGCAGGCGGAGCACGATCCGGACGCGATCTCGCTGTTCGTCACGGCTTCGTCGCTGCTTGGCCGTGCTGTGGCGAAGGAGATCGACCGGCAACTTGGCGAATTGCCAAAGACAAATCTCGCGCGGCGCTCGCTGGCCAACAACGGAGCTGTGTTGATCGCGCCCAACGTCACCGATGCCGCTCGTTTCGTCAACCGGTTCGCGCCGGAGCATCTTAGTCTGCCGGACGAGTCGAACAGGCTTTCCGGCAGGATCGACTCTGCTGGAAGTGTTTTCCTGGGACCATGGAGTGCGCAAGCATTCGGCGATTACTCGAGCGGCACGAACCACGTGCTTCCGACCGGCGGTGTGGCGCGGACGCGCGGCGGGCTTTCCGTCTCCGATTTTGTGAAGTGCATCAGCGTGCAGCGAGTGTCGCGTGCGGGTTTTGCGCGGCTGGCTCCCGTGGCCACGGAGTTCGCGAAGGCGGAAGGGCTTCGGGCGCACGCCCGTTCGATCGAGGTGCGCCGATGAACGTTCCGGTAGCCGTGCGGCGCGCCGTGGCGCGCATGCGGCCTTATCACCCGCCGCTCGAAGGACGCTGGGAGAAATTGCGCCTGGATTTCAACGAGAATCCGCTCGGCTGCTCGCCCGCCGTGCGCCGGGCCTTGGCGAAACTGAGCAGCGCGGCGATTGCGTCCTATCCGGAGCAGGAAAGCGCCCGCCGCGAAATTGCGCGTCACTACGGCGTGCGACCGGACGAGCTGATCCTGACGAATGGAACGGACGAGGCGCTGAGCCTCGTGGTGAACACGTTCGTCGAGCTGCGCAGTGGCGTCCTGCTGGCCGAGCCGACCTATGCGATGTACCGCTTCTATGCGGAGCTTGCCGGAGCGCGGATCATCGCACCGCGCTACGACGCCGAGATGCGCTTTCCGTGGGACCAAGTCTTCGCAGCCTTGCGCGCAGGCCCCCGCGTTTTTTTTCTCCCGAATCCGAATAGCCCGACGGGGAGCTTGCTCTCATCGGAGGAGTTGCGGCAAATTCTGGACGCGGCCAAGCGCACCATGGTCGTGATTGACGAGGCGTACTTTGAATTTTCGCGAGTGACCGTGCTCCCATGGATCCGGCGGCGCAAGAATTTGATCGTGACGCGCACATTTTCAAAAACAGCGGGACTGGCGGGCCTGCGCCTCGGCTGCCTGTTCGTTCACCGCGAGATGGCCGCGATCATGCGGAACGCGCAGTCACCTTATCCTGTGAACGCCGCTGCGCTGGCAGCGAGCCAGGCGGCGATCCGCGACCGGAAATTCATCGCGCGGACAGTGAAGGAAGTTCACCAGGGCCGCCAGGAGTTGGAGCGCGGCCTCGCGCGGCTAGGCGTGAGGCACTTTCCGAGCGCGGGGAACTTCGTGCTGGCCCACTTTGGCAGGCAGATCCGCGGGATCGTCGCAGCCCTGGCCCGCAAGGGAATTTTGATCCGCGACCGTTCGAGCGATTTCGGCGGGCAGGGTTACGCGCGCATTACCGTAGGGACCGTCGAACAGAGCCGCCGGCTGTTGCGCGAACTAGGAAAGCTCTTATGAGAAAAGCGAGCCTGCGCAGAACAACCAAGGAGACCGACATCCGGCTGCGGTTGAATCTCGACGGCCGGGGAAAATCGCGCATCGGCACGGGCGTTCGCTTCTTCGATCACATGCTCGAGCAGGTGGCGCGACATGGAGCGCTTGACCTGGAGCTTGCGGCGCGAGGCGATCTCGATGTGGACCAGCACCACACCGTCGAGGACACGGGCATCGCACTCGGCGAAGCCGTAAAGCAGGCGCTGGGATCGAAGCGCGGAATCTTGCGCTCCGGATATTTTCTGATGCCAATGGACGATTGTCTGGCCGCGGCCGCGCTCGATTTTTCGGGCCGTGCGTATTGCGTCTGCCATTGGAAGATTTCGGCGCCTCGCGTGGGCGATTTTCAAACCGAACTCCTCGAGGATTTTTTCAGGGCATTTTCCCAGGGAGCTGCTGCGAATGTGCATTTGCGGCTCGTATACGGCCGCTCGTCGCACCATCAAGTCGAGGCCATCTTCAAGGCCTTCGCGAAAGCCCTGCGTTTTGCCGTAACGCGCGACCGGCAGCTCCGTCGCGTTCTGCCGTCCACGAAGGAGCTCTTGTGAAAATCGCTGTTGTTGATTATGGCGCGGGCAATTTGCCGTCGGTGGAACGTGCGCTCAGGGCCTTGGGGGCTGAGACCGTGCGTGCTATCCATCCCGAGCAGATTACGTCCGCGCGGGCCGTTGTTTTGCCCGGAGTAGGACATTTTTCGGCCTTCGTCACGGGGCTGCGCGAGCGGAACCTCGCCTCGGCGCTACGGTCGGCCTACGATTCCGGCGCTCCCATCCTCGGGATTTGTCTCGGGCTGCAAGCCATGTACGCGTCGAGCCAAGAAGCACCTGCGGAACGCGGTTTGGCCTTTTTCAGCGAGCAGGTGCAGGCTCTTCCGGCCGGTGTGAAATCTCCGCACATCGGTTGGAACCAATTGCGGCGCGTGCGGGCCGGAAGATTGCTTCGCGGCATTCCGGAGGATGCCTACTTCTATTTCGCGCATTCCTATGCCGCGCCTGCCACGGGAGAAGAAGCGGTGGCCGCCTGCGATCACGGCATGGCAATCGCTGCCGTGATCGAACAGGGCAACTTGATGGGCGTGCAATTCCACCCGGAAAAGTCCGGCGAGACCGGCGCCCTGGTGCTCCGCAATTTCCTGGAGTCGGCCACATGACGCTCGCGCGACGCATCATCCCCTGTCTCGACGTGGATGGGGGCCGCGTGGTGAAAGGGATCGAGTTCGAAGCGCTTCGCGACATGGGCGATCCGGCGGCGCTGGCGGCGCGCTACAACCGCGAGGGTGCGGACGAGGTCGTGGTGCTCGACATAAGCGCTTCGTGGGAAGGCCGCGCGACATTTCTCGACACTATTCGCCGCGCGGCCGAGCAATTGAGTATTCCGCTCACCGCAGGCGGCGGCATTCGCAAGCGGGAGGACGGCCAAGCCGTGCTGCTCGCTGGCGCCGACAAGGTCACGGTGAACACCGCGGCGGTCGAGCGGCCGGAGCTGATCTCCGAATTGGCTAAACAATTTGGATCCCAAGCGGTGGTGCTGTCGCTCGATGTGAAGCGCAAAGGCGCGTCGTGGGAAGCATACGTGCGGGGCGGGCGCGAAGCGACGGGGCTCGACGCGGCGGAATGGGCGGCGGAGGCGGTGTCGCGCGGGGCGGGGGAAATTCTGGTTACGTCTATCGACCGCGATGGCACCTGCAGTGGATTCGATTGCGAGCTGACGGCGAAGATCGCAGCCACCGTACCGGTGCCCGTGATTGCGTCGGGAGGCGCGAACGCATTCGAGGACTTTCTGGCCGTGTTCACGGACGGGCGCGCGGACGCGGGACTGGCCGCTTCGATTTTCCACATGGAGACGCAATCCATCTCCGCGCTGAAAAAATTCCTGGCTGAACGCGGCGTACCGGTTCGCCTGAGCCGATGATCATTCCCTGCATTGACCTGCAAGGTGGGAAGGCCGTGCAATTGGTTCGCGGGCGCAAGCGTGCGCTCGCCGTGGACGATGTTCTGGGCTTGCTCGAACGCTTTCGAGGCTACCCCATCTTGCATGTAATTGATCTTGACGCGGCGATGCGAACCGGATCGAACGCGCGCTGGATCCGGTTGCTCTGCCGCCGCGCGAAAATGAAAGTTCGCGTGGGCGGCGGGATCCGCACCGTCGTGCGCGCGGCGCAAATATCTTCCTGGGGCGCGGAAAAGGTAATCGTTGGCAGCGCCGCGTTCAAGGAGGGAGCGATCGCCCGGGACTTTCTCCGCCGGATGGCCGCGCGCGTCGGGAAAAAGAAGATCATAATCGCCATTGATACGGAGGGCGGACGGATCGTCGTGCGCGGCTGGCGCGAGCGGCTCAAGCTCCGGCCTGAGGACGTGATTCCCGAGCTGGAACCGTTCTGTTCTGGTTTCCTTGCAACGTTCGTGGATAACGAAGGAACGATGAATGGGACGGACCTTTCGTGGTTTCGAAAACTACGGCGCGTGACGCGCCTTCCCATCACGGCCGCCGGAGGAATTCGCACCATGCGTGAAGTGCGCGCGCTCGAAAAAATCGGTATGGACGCAGCGGTGGGAATGGCGATCTATACAGGTAAGCTGGCAGGAGATTCCACCGGCTTGCGAATCACCGGCGGAAGCAAGGCGAGCGAATAAATGGCACATGTCATTGCGTTTGTGGATGATTTGTTCTTCCAAGCCAAGCTCGTCGAAACGGCGAAACAGCTCAGCGTGGAACTGCGCTCTTGCGCGACGCCGGACGCCCTGGCCACCGAGATTGCGACGGGTAGTGCTCCGAAGCTCGTGATTGTGGACCTCAACGCGCGCAACGGCCCGATCGAGGTGATTGAACACCTGCAGACCCGCGCTCCGGAGATCCCCCTCGTAGCATTCCTTTCACACGTTCAAACCGATCTCGCCGAACGCGCGCGCGCTGCGGGATGCCGCGAGGTGATGCCGCGCTCGCAATTCACCCGCGAGCTGGCAACCATCCTGGCGCGAGCGAAATCCGAAAGCTCATGAGAAAGCCTTCGCTTCTGCGCAGGCTGGGTCTCGCGGCCGGCGCGCTGATTTTGTCCACGTGTTTCGCCATCCCTGCGGCACGCGTGCAGGAAAATCAAGTCGCTGACCCCGCTGCGGCGCTCTCCGACGCGCTTTCCGCCGCTTGCCGCGCGGACCTGGCGCAATTCGCAGGCTATTTCACCGCTGACAACGCGGCGGCCTTTCGCGCCCTGCCGGAAGACCAGAAGGCGGCGTTGATGAAGCGGTTTGCGCTTTCCGACCAGCCCGGCAAGCCGCTGATTTCCTCTGACGCGCAAAACCACATGGTGCTGCGCTGTGAGGCGCCACAATTCACGGTCACCTTCCGCTTCGGCAGCCCGCGTACGCGCGAGAATTTGACGTTCATTCCGGTGACTGTGGTGGATGGCGAGCAAACGGAGTTCGGCATGGTCCGCGAAGCCGGCGGGTGGCGTCTGCTTTCGCTCGGTCTCGTGCTCCTCGATATTCCACAGCTTTCGCAGCAATGGGCCGAGCAGGACTTGGCGGCGCGCGAAGATGCCGCGGTTGATACGCTGCGCGGTCTCGCGGAGGCCATCGAATCCTACCGCCGCGCGTTCGGGAAATTGCCGGATTCGCTCGCCCAACTCGGCCCCGCGCCCAAGCCGGTTTCGTCGGCGGATGGCGAGCAAATATCCCCTGACAGGGCGTCGCTGGTGAATGAGCACCTCGCCGATGGAAGCCAGGGTGGCTACCACTTCCGCTATCGCATCGTTTCCGCGCCGGACGCAAATGATACGGCATTCGAATTGGCAGCTGCGCCGGACAATTATGGAAAGACGGGCCGGCGGTCGTTCTTTCTCGATTCCGCTGGCAAGGTTCACGGCGCCGATCATCACGGCGCGATCGCCACGGCGGATGACCCGCCGCTCCCTGGCGAAAAGTCTCCTTAATAGCTACTCCTCGGATATAATGCGCTGGTTGCACAGGGAACGTGGCCCCAAGACTCCTCCGTTTCCCATTAGCCCCGGGGGTGGACCGACTGCCATGTCCACACAATCCGCGCCGCGAAAGCAGACTCCTGAAGAGGCCCTTCGCGAGGCAAACCAGCGCTTCTATGCCGCATTCGAATCGCTCGATTTGGCCGAGATGGAAGCGGTCTGGGCGCATGACGACGCGGTCGAGTGCGTGCATCCCGGCTGGAATCTTCTGATGGGCTGGGAGGAAGTGCGCGACCGTTGGGCGCGCATTTTCGCCAATACCAAGCGCGTGCGCATTGCCCTGAGCTGTGTGTGGGTGCGCGTCGAAGGAGATGTAGGCTGGGTGGCATGCACGGCGCGCGTCACCAGCGCCTTCGCCGATGGTTTCGACGAGGCCACCGTTCAGGCCACGAACATCTTTGTTCGCCGCGATGAGCAATGGCTTCTGGCCGTTCATCACGCCTCGCCCCTCCCCGTTTCCCCGCCCTCCACAGTCCAGTAATCCGCGCGCGATTTGCTCCGGCGGAATCCGCGGGTTATCCTGAAACGCTGCAGCGAGGGGTCCTCCAGTGCCCAAATTTCAGCTCGTCCTCCTGGTTCACGCGCATCAACCGGTGGGGAATTTCGATTCCGTATTCGAGCATGCTTACACGCAGGCCTACTTGCCGTTCCTCGAAACGCTCGCCCGCCACCCCTCCATTCGAGTCGGCCTGCACTATTCCGGGCCTCTGCTTGAATGGATCGAGCGCGTCCACCCGGAATACTTCGATCGGCTCCGTGTTCTGGTCAAGAGGGGCCAGACCGAAATGGTCGGGGGCGGCTTCTACGAGCCGATCCTCGTCGCCATTCCCCTGCAGGATCGCCAGGAACAGATCACGCGGCTTGCTGATTACATCGAAAAGCATTTCGAGACGCGGCCACGCGGCGCTTGGCTGGCCGAACGCGTCTGGGAGCCGCAGCTCCCCCCAGTCCTCGAGCAGGCCGGAGTGGAATACACGCTCGTGGACGACACTCACTTTCTCGGCGCGGGCTTCGATCTTGAGCAGATGTACGGCTATTACCTATGCGAGGACGTTGGCCGCACCGTGAAGGTCCTGCCTGGTTTGAAGCTGTTGCGCTATTTGATCCCCTTCCGCGAACCCTCGGAAACCACGCAGTTCCTCCGCGGCGCGGCCGGCGCGCATCCCGGCGGCTTCGCGGCGATGGGCGACGATCTCGAGAAATTCGGCATCTGGCCGGGAACCCACGAGCATTGCCACACCAACGGCTGGCTGGAAAATTTCTTTCTGGCTCTCGAAGGCAGCGCCGATTGGCTGGAGACAGTCACGCCTTCGGAAGCCGCCGGTTCCCGCCCGCCCCTCGGCCGCGCGGATCTTCCCACGGCTTCTTACGCCGAAATGATGGAATGGGCGCTGCCGACGTCCGCGCGAGGCCGGTTCCACGGACTCATGCAGGAGTTTTCCTCGCGGTCTGATGTTCAGGCGTTTCTGCGCGGCGGCATCTGGCGGAATTTTTTCACCAAGTACGGCGAGGCGAATCTACTGCACAAGAAAATGCTCCGGGCTTCGGAAAAGGTGCGGAAGCTCGGCGAGAGCCGCCGCCGCGATAAGGCCTTTACCCAGGGGCGCGCGCAGGCGATGACGCAGCTTTTGCGTGGCCAGTGCAACGACTCCTATTGGCACGGCATTTTTGGCGGGCTCTATTCGCCACACCTGCGCACGGCTGTCTGGCAATGTTTGGCCCAAGCCGAGGCCATCGCCGATGGACTCGCGCGCCGCAAGCGCGGGTATGCGGACGTCGAGAAGCTGGATTTCAATGCCGATGGGTGCGATGAAGTCTATTTCACGTCGGATCGCTATGCCGCGCTCGTCGAGCCGGCCGACGGCGCCACGGTCTCCGTGCTCGATTTCCGCCCCGCGAATGCCACTCTCGTCAATTCGCTCATGCGGCGCCCGGAATCCTATCATGCGGCCCTGCGCAGTAGTTCCGCGAAAAATGGGCTGGCCGTGCAATCCATCCACGATCAAACGCGCACGAAGGAAGACGGGCTCGATCGCTGGCTCAACTACGACCGCTGGCCGCGCCGCGCGTTTCGCCTGCTTCTCTTCGGACAAGCGAAAAACTATCAGGATTGCGCGGCGATACGTTTGGATGAGGACGCCGCCCTGGCCGGAGGCCGGTATCGCGTGACGGAGATGTCCACTCACCGCGTCGTGCTGGCTTCGGACGACAGCGCCGATTGGCCCGCGGAAAAAGCCTTGTCGTTCCATCCCACCGCGGAAGGATTCGACGCGATCTGCGACGTCACGCTGCGCCGCAACGCGCAGGGCGCCGCCTCGGTTGCCGTGGGCATCGAGGCCGTTTTGAATTTTCTCGCACCTTCGGCTCCCGACCGCTATATCGAATCCGACGGCAAACGATTCCCCTTGCGCTGGGCGGCCTGCGTTCCCGGATACGATTTGCGCGTCGTGGATGAATGGCAGGGAGTGGCCGCTACGCTCGAAGCCCCGGCGGCGCGCAATTTCTGGATCGCGCCGATCGAGACTGTTTCCGAATCGGAGGACGGCTTCGAGCGAATTTATCAAGGATCGCAATTGATCGCGATTTGGTTCGTGGAATTATCGTTGGGCGGGGAATGGAAAGGCCGATTGGCCCTCCGGGTGGAGCAACTCCATCCCCGGGCGAGTCAATCGTGAATTCGCGGAGGAATCCGATGGCTATTTCGCAGGAACTGCTCGATATTCTGGTCTGTCCTGAGTGCAAGACACCGGTCAAGCTGACGCCCGACGAGCGTGGGCTGAAGTGCGCTGCGTGCCGGTGCGTCTACCCCATTCGCGACGGAATCCCCGTTATGCTGAAGGACGAAGCGCGCACGGACGCTGAGTAGGCGCCACTCCTCGATCAGTACGGCGGAAAGCTGATGGACTGGTCCTGGAATTCCACCCACAACTCGACCTCTTTGATCTTGTTCTGTTTCGCCGCATCGTCGTCCGCGGGAAAGGGCTGATCCGGACTTAGCGCGACCTTGATTTTTACCGCCGACCCGCCGGGAGGATGCTCGCTGTGCTCGATGCGATAGCTCCGCACCGGCCCGTAGTAGCCGTCCGGTCCCCAATCCTCTAGAAAATCCTTGAACGAATACGATGGCGCCGGCTTCCATATCTGGTAGGCCTGTTGCATGTTTCCGCTGACGACGGCGTTCAGGAATTGACGCACCGTCGTCCGCTCCGTGTGAAATCGCAGCATGTACCAGAGCACACCGCCACACACGACCATGGCCGCGAGCGCAATCAGCGCGCGCCGCCGTCGTTTCGACATCGGATGTTCGAGCGGCAAATCCAGCATCGTCATCGGAGCCCCTCTTCCAAACTACAATTGCCGCTTGAAAAGCGCAATGCAGCCCGCAATCATCAGCGCGGAAAAACCCAGCAGAACGAGCACGTCCTTGTAGATGCCTTCTATGCCGGTGTTTTTGAGCGTCAGATTCCGCAGCGCATGCACCGTATACGTGAACGGGTCCACCACGGAAATCCAGCTCAGCCACTTCGGAAATGCCTCGATCGGATACACCGCACCCGACGGAAAGAACAGCATCGTATTCAGCACGCCGAAGATCGCGCGCGGCACCAGCGGGTCGTCCACGCGCACCATCACCAGAAACATCAAGCTGATCATGGCCAGCGAGGCGACGACCACAACAAGCGTGAGGTAGATTAGCCTCACGGGGTCCCACAGGCGTGAAATCCCGGCGATCAGCCCGCCGACGATGATTAGCACCATCCCCGCCAGGGTTCCCTTCACTACGCCTGCGCCGATCAGCCCCATCACAAGTTCCGACTTATGGATCGGCGTCAGGAGATAGCCCTCGTGCAACCCGCGCGACTTGTCGTCAATAAACGTAATCCCGCCGCCGATCATCGCCACGATGAAAATCGCCATCGCCGCCGAACCGGCCAGCAGGTACTTGATGTATTCGATGTAGGGATACACCTCGACCACGTCCAGATTCACTTGTGTATCGAGGCGCGGCTCCACGTCCGGAGCGTTCAGCGCGTTTACGATCTGCTGGATGCGCTCCAGCAGCGAGCTCGAAACAAACTGATCGGTATTATCCTCCGTGAACGCGATTCGCGGACGGTTCCGCTGATAATACCGCCGCGAAAAATCGTAGGGAATCTCCACCACTCCCCGGACGAAGCCCGCGTGCAGGTCGTCGAGCGCCTGCGGCAAGGAATCGTATTCCTCCACGCGAAATGTCTGAGGCCCTGCGGCGATCCCGTTGAACATCTCCCGGATGCGGCGCGATTCAACCGAATGGTCCTGGTCCACCACCGCAAGTGTCGCGCCCTTGATTTTCCCGCCGAAGGCGTATCCCAAGACGACCAGTTGCACCAGCGGAAACACCATCGAAGCCATCATCAGCGCGGGGCTGCGCAGGAATTTCCGCATGTCGCGTTCCATCAGCGCCCAGACGCGAAGCAGCTTCATGCCTCGGAATCCTCCCTGCCCTGGCGCGTCGGCTCGTGCGAGGCGCGCTCAACGATAAAGATGGCTGACGTCATAGCCGACTCCCGCGTGAGATTCGTCGCGCAGCTCGCGCCCCGTATAATGCAGGAACACGTCGTCGAGCGTGGTGCTTTGCACCGAAACTTTGCGCACGATCACGTGGCGCGCCCGCGCCAAATCCATCAGCGCGGCCACAGTGGCGGGGCCGTCGTGCGACGCAATGTGGACCACTCCGTTGCGCTGCGTCACGCCTGCCGCTTGCGCCAAGCCTTGCAGTTGCCCGATCCAGTCCATCGGCGCGTTTTCGAATTCCGCCTCCACCACGTCGGCTCCCGTCACGCTGTCCTTCAGCCACGCCGGCGTGTCGAGCGCCGCCAGCTTTCCGTGATCCACGATGGCGATGCGGTCGCAAAGCTTGTCGGCTTCGTCCATATAGTGTGTCGTCAGCAGGATCGTCAGCCCGGATTTTTCCCGCAGCCTGCGGATCATTTCCCAGACGTTTGTGCGAGAGACCGGGTCGAGGCCCGTGGTGGGCTCGTCGAGGAACATGATCTTCGGTGAATGAACCAGCCCGCGCGCGATCTCCAGCCGCCGGCGCATCCCACCTGAAAACGTGCGCACCAGGGCCTTCCGGAATTTCAGCAGGTCCACCGATTCGAGCAAATCGTGAATCAGTTGCTCCCGCTTCTCGGACGGGACGCTGTAAAGCTTGGCGTGGATCAGCATGTTTTCTTCCGCCGTCAGCTCCGGATCGGACGTGAATGCCTGCGGAATCACGCCCAGCGCGTTGCGCACGCCGTCCGCGTCCGTGCGGATGTCGTGCCCGGCCACGCGCGCCGTGCCCGAGGTTGGCGGCGTCAGCGTGGTCATCATGCGAATCAGCGTCGTTTTGCCCGCACCATTCGGACCCAGCAAGCCGAAAAGTTCACCTTCCGCCACGGTGAAGCTGACGTCGTCGACGGCGGCGAGCGCGCCGAACTTCTTTGTCAGGTGTTCCACTTCAATCGCATTCATATGGGGAATCCTCGCCCGTCAAAGACGCGCCCACCACGATGTCTTTTCCGCCGGTGGCGGCAGCAGCACGGTAGCCGTCATCCCGGTGAAGAGCCGCCGGCCGGAATTCGGCACCGAGACCTTAATGGCAAATGTCTTGATGTCGCGCTTCGTGCGGCTCACGTCGCGCTGCGTGGCGAAATCGTTCTCCACGCCCTTGAAGAACACCTGCCCCGTGAGAATCTCCCCCGAGGGCAGCTTCACGCGAAGCGTCTCGCCGAACTGAATCGAATCAATGTAGCTTTCCTCCACGTCCGCGCGCACCCACAGATGATCCACGTCCACAATCACCACGATCGGCGATCCCTGCGCGACCACCTCGCCTTGCTTCGCCACGCGCACGGAGACGATGCCGTCAATCGGCGCGTAAATCTCCGTGTAGCCAAGCTGCGTCGAGGCCTCGGCCTCTGCTGCGCGCGCCTGTTCGAGCTGCGCGATCGTTGTGGATATCGCGCTCTTGCGCACGTCCACCTGCTTGCGGTTCGCTTGCGCCACGGCCAGCGCCGCCTGCTGCGCTTTCACTGAATCCTGCAGCGAATCCACGTTTGCCTGCGACATCCGCACAGCTGCGTCCGCGTGATCCCGGTCCTGCGCGGAAACTTCCCCTTTCTCGAACAGTTTTTGCATCCGGTCGAAATCCGTTTGATCGCGCCACAGCGCCGTGAGCGCCTGATCGAGCTGCGCCTTCGTGGAAGTCAGCTTCGCTTGTTCCTGGGTGAGCGCCGCATCCGTCTGATCGTTCGTCCACATGTAGTTGTGGCTTGCCTCATGAACCTGAGCTTCCAGGCTCAGGACGTTCGCCTTCGCGGCGGCCAAGTTGGCTTGGAGTTCTTTCGGGTCGAGCTCCGCGATCAATTCGCCCTTCTTCACTTCGTTGCCTTCGTCCACTTTTAGTTCGACGATCCGTCCGGTGATCTGCGGGCTGACGATCACTTCGTCGCCGTCCACCACGCCGATCAGCGGAATTTCCTTGCTCCGCGGCGTCGAGACAAAATAGATCACCAGCGCCAGCACGAATACCGCCCCGAGAAAGAAAACGAATTTTCGGCCGGTCATCCGCGCCTCGCTCCCTCGCGTTCCAGCCCGTGTTCCAGGAAATCGAACAGCGTGCGCTTCCGCGCCGCGACCGCTCGCGGCGCCAGCAGGTTGCGTCCGACGATCTCGCTCAAGATAGGCGCGGCGGCAAAGTAAGAAGTCGTCATGCCCAGAATGATCAGCGCCGCGTGGTCTGGATCCACGGAGCGAATTTCGCCCGAGGCGATGCCCTCGCGGATCGTGCGTACGATTCGGTTATGGAACGGCCGCAGATATTCGCGCACGGCCCATCGAAAATCGTGCTTTGCTTCGAGCGACTCCCGTTGCACCAGCCGCGGATAATTCGGATGCGTGGCCAGAAAATCGAAGTAGCCGCCGACCAGTGCGCG
>Ga0187817_10000150_pt1 | contig 25002 bp, 21 predicted proteins | sample NC_wetland_sal_i_17_FD_132431 | JGI IMG/M metagenome (GOLD analysis project Ga0187817, IMG submission 132431) | Wetland sediment microbial communities from Neuse River Estuary, North Carolina, USA - SO4_2 | ecosystem: Environmental > Aquatic > Freshwater > Wetlands > Sediment | place: USA... | reverse complement strand
GTGTATTCTCTGGCCAAGCTGCTGCTGCCGGTGATCACGCAGCAAGAACGTCTGCGCGACTCCTTCGTTCTGGTGCGGGTGGCATTGACTCCCCTGACCCAACCGCCCCGCGGCAACTGGAAGGCAATCTGCCAGCAGTGCCTGCAACTCCTGCGGCGTTGCGTTTACGTGGACAAAGACCTGGTGCTTCCACCCATGGGAATTAGCGGTTCCGAGGAGAACCTGTTCGTCGTGGCCTCGACTGACATGGCGCGGGTGAACATCATGATGACGCGCATTCGCGGACAGCTCGAATCCTGCACCGAATTGAAAGCCGCAGGCGCGCTGCGAGTGACGGCTGAACCCCTGGAGCTTCCTCCTGTGGCGGCGACGGATAGCCTGGAACAACAGGTCCAGCGAGTTGCCGATCGCGTCACCGAAAGCATCATGCACAATCTCGGGTGCAAGAACTTCGCCGCTAACGACAATCACAAAAATGCCGATAGAGAATAACAACAACGGAGGACCAACTATGAACCGCACCAAGATCATGATCGTGGATGACGATCCCGAGCTTCGCATGGCCCTGAAGCTGCGTCTGAGGGCCAACCACTATGACACGGTCAGCGCTTGCGACGGCTATTCTGCCATCGCCCTGGCCCAGAAGGAGCATCCCAACCTGATTCTTCTTGACCTCGGCCTGCCCGCAGGCGACGGTTATGTGGTGCTTAAGCGGTTGCGGGACAGCGACACTCTCTCCGATATTCCCGTGATCGTATTGACGGCGCGTGATCCTCAGGCCAACGAAGATCGCAGCCTGGAGGCCGGTGCCGCCGCCTTCTTCCAGAAGCCTGCAGACAACCATGAGCTGTTGGAGGTCATCCAGGCCACGCTGCGAAATGCCTCCACGGCTGCGTCCAGCCTGCCGTCGTGAGGCACATTTGAACCTGAGCCGTTTGGCGGGTGTGAGCGTGGCGGAACCTTAGCCGAGGCCGAGCCTGGAGCGAAGTCAGGGCCGCCGGCGAAATCCTGCGCGCGGCGAAAGGCTAACTATCAGGAAGCTGCATCGAAATGACTGGATCAGACCCTATCAACTTCCTCAGCATCGAGAGATCATCCTTAAGGCCGATGGCTTCTGCTACCGCTGCTTCGATCTTGCTACGCACTACATCTTCCGCGACTTGTGGGAGTGCTCGAATTGTCCGGCTTTTAACACGCCTTTAACCCAAGTCATTTATCCTCAGTTTGGGGTTTGACACTGTTCGGAAGCGGTTGCTATAGTCGAAGGGTTCCCTTTTGGACGCGGGTTCTGCTTAGAAACGTCCGACCGCTGGGATAGTTCAGTCCGTTCGCCAGAGCGGGCTCCACATAACCTAAGACTCACGCCAGCTGTCCGCTAGGTAGCTCCCGCATCCTTCGCACGCGACGTGCGATTACAGCAGAGAGGCCATGACCTTGTCCGACGACAACAGCACTCCCACCATTGATTCCACTACATCCACGTTGACCGAGCAGAGCGCTGGCTCCTCCCAGGGCTTGGCCCCGGAAGCCGTGCTGTCCGAGCCGTTGCCCATTCCGCGCCAGGACGATAAGTTGGCGCCTCCTGCAACAGCCGAGGACTTTGCTTCTGCCCTGGAAAGTTTCACCACGGAAACGGAAGAAGCCGCCGGCGAGGACCGAGTGCTCAAGGGGACGGTGCTGAAGCTTACGCCGACTCACGTGGTGGTGGATATCGGAGCTAAGTCGGAAGGAATGCTCCCCCTGCCGGAAGTTCTGGACCATGAAGGCAAGCCCCGCTTCCAACCCGGCGACGAGATTGACGTCATGCGGGAAAAGGGTGAGACCGAGGAAGGGTACATCAATCTGTCGCATCAGAAGGCGCATCGCCTTCGCGCCTGGGATGAAATTGAAAAAGCCCACAACGAGAAGAAGCCGGTCCAGGCAGTCGTGGTGGAACGCATCAAGGGTGGCCTGACGGTGGAAATTATGGGAGTGCGGGCCTTCCTGCCTGGCTCCCAGGCGGATCTTCGGCCCACCCGCAATCTGGACGCGGTGAAGGGCCAGGCGCTCGAAGTTGCCATCATCAAGCTGAACAAGAAGCGCGGCAATGTTGTGGTTTCCCGCAAGCAGGTATTGGAAGAAGAGCAAGGCGAGAAACGCGCCAAGACTCTCGAACATCTGGAGGAAGGCGGCGTACTTACAGGCGTGGTCAAGAATCTCACCGACTACGGCGCCTTTGTCGATCTGGGCGGCATCGACGGGCTGCTGCACATTACGGATATGTCGTGGGGCCGGCTGACGCATCCGCGCGATCTGGTCAACGTCGGTGACCAGATTCAGGTCAAGGTGCTGAAGTTCGACAAGGATAAGCAGCGAGTGTCGCTCGGATTTAAGCAGTTGACTCCCGACCCATGGCTGGATGCCGAGCATCGTTATCCCGTGGGAGCGCATGTCAGCGGCCGCGTGATCAGCGTGACCGACTACGGAGCTTTCGTGGAATTAGAACAGGGCATCGAAGGGCTGGTGCACGTCAGCGAGATGACCTGGTCGAAGCGCATGAAGCATCCCTCGAAACTGGTGAACGTCGGTGACCAGGTAGATTGCGTGGTGCTGAGCGTGAATCCGCAGGAGCGCCGTATTTCTCTCGGCATGCGGCAGCTTGCCGCGAACCCCTGGGACGCTCTCCACGAAAAGTACCCGGTCGGTGCGACGGTCGAAGGCCGAGTCCGCAACCTGACCGATTTCGGGGCATTTATCGAGATTGAGGACGGCATTGACGGCCTGGTCCACGTCAGCAATCTCAGCTGGACCAAGCGTGTGAAACATCCGTCGGAAGTATTGAAGAAGGGCGATCGCGTGAAGGCGGTCATCCTGGCCATCGAACCAGAAAAGCGGCGGCTGTCATTGGGTGTGAAGCAGCTTCAGCCGGATGTCTGGGAGACGTTCTTCGGGAAACACCACATTGGCGACATTCTGCGAGGAAAAGTGCTGCGCGTGGCCAGCTTCGGCGCCTTCGTCGAGATCGCGGAAGGCATCGAGGGCCTCTGCCACAACTCCGAAGCGGTCGATGCCAACGGCCAGCAGTTGACGCTGGAACCGGGGCAGGAGCACGACTTCAAGATCATCAAAATGAATCCGGAAGAAAAGAAGGTTGGGCTCAGCATCAAGGCGGTGGGGGAGGAAGCCTCGCGCTCGGAAGTGGAGGCCTACAAACACCCCGCCTCCAGTACGGGAGGCTCAACCATCGGTGATTTGATCACCTGGAAACGCGCCGGCAACGAGAACAACTAAGAAAAGGGGCAACCATCCGGCCGCGAAGTTCTTGCCTCGAGCAGAGCGAGGACTGTGGTAATTCAACGCGGGCGTCTTCACCTGAAAGCCATTGATCCTGCGTCTTCTACGTCTCATTCGGCTGGCCTTTTGGCGCGCGTTTCAACATGACGCGTTTGCTGTGGCCAAAGCCTCGGCCTACTCCTCCATTCTGACTTTTTTCCCGGGATTGCTGCTGATTGGCTCGCTGTTGGCCACTTCGCGCAAGACCGAGGCGTATCTCCGCGAAATTTCCTATGCCCTGGGCAGGATCCTTCCTGCCGGAAGCAATACGGCACTGGCATATCTAAAAGGCTCATCACTGCAGCGGCCGCTCGGAGTCCTGGTCAGCGCGGCCTTGATCACCCTCTGGACCGGTTCCGGCGTGATGATTTCGTGGATGGAAGGATTTCGTAATGCCTACCAGCTTCCCAAAATCTGGGGACTCGTCAAAGAACGCATGATTGCGTTTTCGTTGGTGGTTCTCGCGGGCACTCCTCTGACTTTTGCCACCGTGCTGGTCGCTTTCGGCAGCCGGATCGAGACCCGCATTCTTTTCGAACTCGGCCGAGAGTTCGGCTTCTACATTCTGCTGATGTGGACTGCTATCCGCTGGCTGATTGCGACCCTTACCAGCATTGCGGTGATCGCTTTGGTCTATCACAACGCTGTGCCTCGCACTCAGCCCTGGCATAGCGTGTTGCCCGGAGCGACTTTGGCAACAGTTTTGTGGTTCGCGGCGACGGTCCTGTTCGGCTGGTATTTGCAGAACTATGCCGACTACAGCCTGATCTACGGTTCGCTGGGTGTGGGTATCGTGCTTTTGGTCTGGATGTACATGATCTCCCTCGTGATTCTGGTGGGGGCAGAATTCAACGCCATGCTCTTTCCACGGGCCATGCTGGGCAAAGAGCTGAAGGAAATGCCCGCCCCAAGATTGAACACCTATACTGGATCGTAAGAGTCGTGCGGTAGCGAAGTCTTTCTTTCACTCGTAGACACAGGCCACCATCTCAAGCATCGATTCGGGGGCAGAGTTGGACAAGAGCTCTCATCAGAAAAACTTGCCGGCGAGCGCTGACTCATCGCGGCTGCGTCGCGCCAAAATCATCTGTACCGTCGGCCCTTCTTGCAATTCCGAAGCCATCTTACGGGACTTGATGCGGCGCGGCATGGACGTGGCGCGATTGAATTTCTCCCATGGGTCGCACGAGGAACATGGCCAAGTCGTCGAACGGGTGCGGCGCGCCGCTGAGAAGGAGAATCGCACCATCTGCGTTTTGCAGGACCTGCAAGGCCCCAAGATTCGTACCGGCGAGTTGAAAGGCCATGTCCCGGTCTCGCTCAAGGCGGGATCGCGCGTGACCGTGACTCCGCGCCCGGTCGAGGGCAGTGCAGCCCTGATCTCAACCACATTTCAGGGCCTTGCCCGTGAAGTCGGACCTGGTGCCCGTATCCTGCTTTCCGATGGACTGATCGAGTTGCGCGTACTGCGGGTGCGCGGGAGGGATGTGGAGTGCGAAGTCGTAAATGGCGGCCAGTTGGGGGAACACAAGGGGATCAATCTTCCAGGCATTGCGCTCTCCATCCCTGCCTTGACTGAGAAAGATCGTGCCGACCTGGAGTTTGGGTTCAAACTCGGCGTCGACATGGTCGCAGTTTCCTTTGTGCGATCCGCGGACGACGTTCGCATCGTGAAGCAATTGATTACCGGCCATGGGAGCGAGGTTCCGGTTATCGCCAAGCTGGAGAAACCGCAAGCCCTGGAAAACCTGGAAGAAATCTTCCAGGCTGCCGACGGCGTCATGGTCGCGCGCGGCGATCTGGGTGTCGAGATGCCGCCGGAGAAAGTTCCGGTGATCCAGAAGCACGTGATTCGCCGATCGGCCCAGTGGCGGAAGCCGGTCATTATCGCAACCCAAATGCTCGAATCGATGATTGAGAACCCACGTCCCACCAGGGCTGAGGCCAGCGACGTGGCTAACGCGATTTTCGACGGGACCGACGCAGTCATGCTTTCGGCGGAAACGGCAAGTGGCCGCTATCCGCGGGAGACTGTGGCCATGATGGCCAGGATCATCGTCGAGGCGGAGAAAAATCTGTCCGATTTCTCCCCGCCCCGGCGCAGGCGAGACAAACACTCGCTGACCATCGCAGAGGCCATTTGTGAGTCCATTTCTCATGCGGCCGAAGACCTGCACATGGGCGCAATTGCTGTGTTTACCGACAGCGGAAATACTGCGCGCATGATCTCGAAATACCGCCCCAAAGCCAGCATTTACGCCTTCAGCCAGGGATGGGCGGTCTGTAATCGGATGAATTTGTTTTGGGGAGTGCATCCCGTGCTGCACGCCCAGGCGCACAACGCCGACGGCATGGTTTCGGCGGCCGAGCAGGAGCTCCTCCGTCGCCGGCGGATCAAGGTTGGAGACGTACTCGGCGTGGTGGCTGGAACCAAGATGGCGTCCGGCTCGACAAACTTCATGCGGCTGCATCGAGTAACTGCCGAAGAGGCCGCGCTAACTGCGTCTGGCCGGAAACGCCGTGTGACTCGTCGCTGAGGTTATCTTCGAAAATGGCGGAAGAGATACTTTCGATCGCGATCTACGAGCCCTTGCCCGGCAGTGAGGCCGCATCCCTGGCGACCATCCGGGATTTGATTGCGGCGCTGTCCAAGGGCGGGTACAGCCGGGACTTGCTCTATCGGGACGCGAAAGCGTCCGGGGAGTACGTTCTGCTGAGATATTGGAAATCGGAAGCGGCCCGGCGGGCGGCCCTCGAAGATCCCGAAGTGCTGCGCTGCTGGGCCAAACTGGCGCAGGAGATACGGACGGTGAGAGTGTTCGAGACTTTGGAAGAAGTGCTGAATCGGTAAATTGGCTTGATCTTCGGTCTGGGATGGCCATTTTGAGCGCCTATGGTTTCTTTTGACAACTTCGAAGTTTTCACCGATGCATCTGCCGATCCGTTAGTACGCGGATTTCTGCATCGTCCTGCCAAACCATTGCAAGATGCGCTGGTGCTCACTCATGGTGCGGGTGGAAACTGCAAGGGCCCTCTGCTGGTAGCTCTCGCCGAGACTTTTGCGAATGCGGGGATCGCTGTGCTGCGCTGCGACCTGCCCTTTCGGCAAGTCCGCTCGTTTGGCCCGCCAAGACCCGGCAACGCAGCCAAAGACCGCCAAGGCTTGAAAAATGCCGTGGCGGCTCTTCGGAAAATGGTTCCAGGCCGGGTTTTCCTCGGCGGCCATTCCTACGGGGGACGTCAGGCGAGCATGCTTTGCGCTGAGGAACCGGGAGTGGCTAATGGTCTGTTGTTGTCCTCTTATCCACTGCACCCGCCGGGCAAGCCTGATCAGCTTCGCACCCAGCACCTGCCCAAGCTTGCCATGCCCGCGCTGTTTGTCCAGGGAACCCGTGATCCGTTCGGATCCATCGCAGAAATGGAGTCAGCGCTGAAGCTGATTCCGTCCCGGACTTTGCTGCTGAAAGTGGACGGTGTGGGACACGATCTGGGATTCAAGGGAAAGACGAAATCGGATGCTCTGCCTGCAGCGGTTCTTGCAGAGTTCAAGAAGCTTTTTGGCTAATCTCTGCGTACCCTGCGTCCTAAGCGACAAAGGATTTCTTCCTAGTTGATCCAGCCGGACTTCGAACCGCCATTCTTCTTGTCAGCCTCGTCGGGTGGGATGTAGTTCCCATGCTCGTCGAAGGTTACGGTGCGGTTGTGCTGGCGCATGTAGACCTCGAACTTGCGCGCAGCGCGCCGGCGCTTCCAGCGGTAATAGGAATTACGCACGTTGAAATAGCGCTCTGATGCGCCGAACATAAGCCCTTTCCGCGGCACAAATTTTATGTACAGAAATCCGAACAGCAGTCCACCGAGGTGGGCAAAGTTGGCCACGCCGCCCTGCGAAGGCTGGAAGGTTGCGATGATCACCAACAAGATCATGATGGCGACCATGTATTTGGCCTTCATCATGAAGGGCAGCGGAAACATCAGGATTTCGCGGTCTCCGTAAAGCATGCCAAAAGCCATCAGGATGCCGTAGATGCCCCCAGACGCGCCGATGGTTGAGGTTCCCGGGCTCACCCCTGGGATCGGCGAATATGCCACAGCAATCGTGGTCAGAGCCGCTCCCACTACGCAGAAGAGATAAAACTCGATGAACTTCTTCGAGCCCCAGTCGATTTCCTCTTGCGCTCCGAACATCCAGAGCATCAGCATGTTGATCAAGACATGGCTAACGCTGGCGTGCAGAAGTGAGTAAGTAGCCAGCTGCCAAATCCAACCGTGCAGCACGGCCGCCGGAATGAGGGCGCCGATTAGAATGAGAACACTCTCGACGCCGGGAGCCACTCTACCGAGAACGACCTGCAGGAAGAAAAGACCCACGCAGGTAATGATGATCCGCTTCACCCAGGGAGTGAAAGGAGGAAAACTTAGCGAGAGAGTTCGTCCGCGATACATGGAATCGATGTTGGGCCGGTCCGTCGTTGGCCCACGGGAACTGCCCGACCTGACAATCTTAACAGGTCGAACGCGCCTGGAAGCTAACCAGCTTTTCAATGGTAGTTTGAATCCGGGACAGCGAGATTTGCATCAGAATCGCGGTAACCCGAGGGTCGAGGGCATCGGCATTCACGACATCCTGCGTACGCCCCGCAGGCACGCGCACGACCGTGGTCTTGGAGTTTCGTGCTGGCTCCCAGAGTTCCTGCCGGGCCGTGGCGAGCGGCACCAGAGTTTTGTGGCGGGGTACTTGACCTCCGCCCCAAGACTCAATAAATATTATCAGGGGATCTTTCATAGGCTGGAGGCAATTATGGTGTTGTGTCCCGAGTGCGAGAGCAATCTGGATATCGAAGAAGACGAGGTTGATGAGGGGGAAGTCGTTTCCTGTCCAGAGTGCGGCTCTGATTTCGAGGTCATCACGGTCAATCCTCTCGAGTTGCAAGCGGTGGATGAGGAAAAATACGAGGAGGACGACGAAGAAGAGGAAACCGAAGACGGTGACTACTCCTAGCTTTCGCACACTCATGCCCCGCCGTTTTGGTTCTGCCTCCCGAATATTGCTTCTTGAGTTTCTGCTCTGCCTGCTCTACGCGGCGACGGCAGGTGCTGTCGGGTCCGGGACTCCACCGGATCGCAAACCCGACCAGCCTTACGCTCTTATCTTCGGCACGGTGTGGGGACCGGATGACCGCCCACTGTACGGAGTCAGGATCCGAATTCGCCGCGCGAGTGAAAAGAAACCGCGCTGGGAGCTATACTCCGATCACAATGGCGAGTTCGCCCAACGAGTGCCGGCAGCCAAGGCGGACTACGTGATCTGGGCCGATCTCAAAGGCTACAAGTCTTCCAGCGGAGTCCAATTGCACCAGGATCAAGAGGTTACGGTACACGTAGAATATGACGAGAAGGTCGATACAGGTCTGCATTTAAAGTAAACTGAACCTGCGACTGAAGCGGCGATCGGGTTGCGCCGAGAGAATGCGCATAAAAAAATTCCGAATTGTTACGCTGATTCTTCTGGTGTTCGGTCTTGCCGCGTCTGTTAACGCTTACGGCCCGAAAGATAATGAGAATCCCTCTTCGGGACGTACCCTGACTGGGAAAGTCCTGGACAAGCGAGATAATCCCCTGACTGATGCTGTGGTCTATTTGGTCAACACTCGTACCCGTGCGGTGAAGTCCTACATCGTAGGCCCCGACGGGGCATACCACTTCCCCGAGCTCTCTCCCAATGTCGACTACGAGGTTTACGCCCAATACAAGAACCTGAAGAGCGACACCAGGACGGTCAGCCAGTTCGACGACCGGAAGCAGGTCAACATCGTACTGCGGATTGATGTGAAGTAGAGTCTCTGGCCTTCCGCCGATCTCCTATTTTCGCGCGAATAACTTCCGTAACTGTCCCCGCAAATAGGCTCGTGATATAAGGGGCAAATTCGCGAACCACCACCGAACTATTCCGGCGTGCCCAAATGGAGTGCACAGATGTTGATTCGTAAAGACGGACTTGAAACCCTGGACAAACATTTTCGGCTTAGAGGCTTGGGTGTCAGCGCTGCGCTGTTACTGACCGTTTCGGTCGCGGTGTATCTATTGAGCTGCAGCAGCAACACACAATCCGGTGGGGGCACGACACCCCCTGGCGGGACGACGCCCCCGACAGGCACGACGCCCAGCAACACCGTGCTGACCTACCATAACGACGTCGCGCGGACCGGACAGAATCTCAACGAAACTACACTCACGCCCTCCAATGTGAACTCCTCCAGTTTCGGCAAGCTCTTCGTCATCAACGTCGACGGCAAGGTCGACGCCCAGACGCTCTATCTGCCCAACTTGACGGTCGGCCAGAGCACGCACAACGTGCTCTTTGTAGCTACCGAGCACGGCAGCGTTTATGGTTTCGACGCCGACACCGGAACACAGCTTTGGCAAATAACAACTTTGCTTTCCGGTGAAACTACCAGCGACGACCACGGCTGCAGCCAGATAGCGCCGGAAATCGGAGTCACGTCAACACCAGTAATTGACCCTAATGCGGGCGCTCATGGGACGATTTACGTCGTAGCTATGTCAAAGGATGGATCGGGAAACTACCATCAGCGCCTGCACGCGCTGGATGTAACTACTGGCGCGGAGGAATTTGGAGGTCCGCAGGAGATTCAAGCCTCCTATCCGGGCACCGGGGTCAACAGTTCGGGCGGGAATGTAATCTTCGACCCCGGACAGTACGCAGAACGTGCGGGACTTTTGCTGCTAAATGGCGTAGTGTACCTGGCCTGGACCTCACACTGTGACGGCGGTCCGTACACCGGCTGGATCATGGGTTACAACCAGAACACGCTGGCCCAGGTTACCGTGCTGAACGTCACCCCAAATGGCAGCGAAGGAGCGATCTGGATGGCCGGAGCAGGACCAGCCGCGGACGCGAACGGAAGCATCTTCCTGCTCGACGCAAATGGCGCCTTCGACTCAACTCTAAATGCCAATGGTTTCCCCAGCCAGGGCGACTTCGGGAATGCTTTTCTGAAGATTTCGACAGCCAACCAGAAGTTGGCTGTAGCCGATTATTTTGAGATGTCGAACCAGCAATCGGAAAACGATAGTGACACAGACCTTGGCTCCGGCGGCGCCCTACTGCTGCCTGATCTCACGGACGGCTCGGGAAACACCCGTCACCTTGCGGTTGGGGCGGGAAAGGATTCGAACCTTTACGTCGTCGACCGCGACAACATGGGAAAGTTCAATGCCAACAGCAACAATATCTACCAGGAACTTCCAGGCGTTCTCGGCGGAGGCGTCTGGAGCATGCCCGCATACTTCAACAATACCGTTTACTACGGAGCCGTTGGAAATAGCATCCAGGCATTTACCATCAGCAGCGCCAAGCTCTCGGTCAGTCCGGCCTCGCAGACTGGGAACAGCTTCGGCTATCCGGGCGCCACTCCGAGCATTTCCGCCAGCGGAACCAGCAACGCGATTCTCTGGGCGGCGGAGAATAATGACCCTGCAGTTCTCCACGCCTACGACGCCACTAACCTGGCGAACGAGCTGTACAACAGCAACCAGGCGTCGAATGGGCGCGATCAGTTCGGGTCGGGAAATAAGTTCATCACTCCGACCGTGATCAACGGCAAGGTTTACGTGGGGACAACGAATGGAGTGGGAGTGTTGGGGCTATTGAAGTAGATGCTGACTGGACTTCGTTTGACAGAAAAAAGGCCGCCATTTCTGGCGGCCTTGATTCACGAGAGTAGTTTACTCCGCCGTTAGTTCCTCGGTCTCGCCTTCGTGCCGCATCAGCTCGAGCGCGCGCTCGGCCTCCTCGTACGCTTGCGAAACTTCCTCCTGCACCTTGGCCGCCGCCTCTTCCATTTCTGGCGAGAGACGGACGTTGCGGTAGTATTCCATGCCGGTGCCGGCGGGAATGAGCCGACCGACGATCACGTTCTCCTTCAGACCGCGAAGGTGATCCACGCGGCCGTTGATAGAAGCCTCGGTGAGCACGCGCGTCGTCTCCTGGAACGATGCCGCCGAGATGAAAGAGTCGGTTGAGAGCGAAGCCTTGGTGATGCCCAGCAGCAGCGGCCGGCCGGTCGCCGGACGCCCGCCCTGCGCGATCACTCGCTCGTTCTCTTCGGCGAAGTGGAACTTGTCGACCTGCTCTTCCAGCAGGAACTTGGTGTCGCCGACGTCTTCCACCCGGCGCCAGCGCATCATCTGACGAACGATCACTTCGATGTGTTTGTCGCTGATGTTGACGCCCTGCAGCCGGTAGACTTCCTGGATTTCGTTAACCAGGTAGGACTGCAGCTCCTTTTCGCCCAGCACGGCCAGAATGTCGTGGGGATCGAGCGGGCCGTCCATCAGCGGTTCGCCCGCCTTGACGCGCTCGCCTTCCTGCACATTGACGTGCACGCCGCGCGGCACCGAGTATTCCTTTTCCGTGCCGTTGTCGGCCACCACGTAGATCTTGCGCTGGCCCTTCGACACCTCGCCGAATTTCACCGTGCCATCGATCTCGCTGATGACCGCGGTATCGTGCGGCTTGCGGGCTTCAAACAGTTCAACCACACGCGGCAGACCGCCGGTGATGTCTTTCGTCTTCGTCGTTTCACGTGGGATCTTGGCCAGTACGTCGCCGGCGTAGACCGTGTCGCCGTCCTGCACCATCAAGTGCGCGCGGGAAGGCATCAGGTAGCGCTTGCTGGTCTTGCCCTTGATCACGATCGCCGGCTGGCGCTTCTCGTCGGGAGAATCGCCCACCACGTGACGCGACAAGCCTGTAACCTCGTCGACTTCTTCGTGCAGCGTGACCCCTTCCTGCAGGTCCTTAAACTGCACCGCGCCGCCGATTTCCGTCAGGATGGCGAAGGTATACGGATCCCACTCGACCAGAACCTGTCCGAGATGGACCTGATCGCCTTCGTTGACTTTGACCTTGGCACCGTAAACCACCGAGTAGCGCTCGCGCTCACGGCCCTTTTCGTCGACCACGGCAATGGAACCCTGGCGGTTCATGACCACCAGGTCGCCGGACTTGGACTTGACCGTTTGCAGACCGATAAAGCGCACGCTGCCGTTGCTCTTGGCGTCCAAGCGCGATTGCTCGGACACCCGTGATGCGGTACCCCCGATGTGGAAGGTACGCATGGTGAGCTGCGTTCCCGGCTCGCCGATGGACTGCGCGGCGATGACGCCAGTTGCCTCACCCAGCTCGACCAAGCGGCCAGAAGCCAAGTTGCGGCCGTAGCACATCACGCAGACGCCGCGCTTGGACTCGCAAGTGAGCACCGAACGGATTTTCACCCGCTCGATGCCGGCGGCTTGAATGGCACCGGCCAGCTCTTCGGTGATCTCGTGGTTCACATCAACCACGACGTTACCGTCGTAGTCTTTGATCTTCTCCAGTGATACGCGGCCCACAATGCGATCGCGCAGAGGTTCGATGATTTCGCCGGCTTCGACGATGCCGGACACGTAAATGCCATCGACCGTTCCGCAGTCGTATTCGCTGATGATCACGTCCTGCGCCACGTCCACCAAACGGCGGGTCAGGTAGCCGGAGTCGGCCGTCTTGAGAGCCGTGTCGGCCAGACCTTTACGAGCGCCGTGCGTGGAAATGAAGTACTCCAACACGGTCAAACCTTCGCGGAAGTTAGCCGTGATCGGAGTCTCGATGATTTCGCCTGACGGTTTCGCCATCAGTCCACGCATGCCGGAGAGCTGGCGAATCTGCTGTTTCGATCCGCGAGCGCCGGAGTCGGCCATGACGTAAATCGGGTTGATGAAGCCTTCTTTGTCGCGCTGCTGCATCTGCCCAAACATTTCGTCAGCAACTTTTTCGGTGATCGCCGACCAGATTTCGATGACCTTGTTATAGCGCTCGCCGTTGGTGATGGCGCCATCCAGGTATTGCTGCTGGACGGCGACTCCCAGCTTCTCGGCGTCGCGGACCAGGACCTTCTTGTTGTCCGGGATGACCATATCGTCGATGCCGATAGAGAGCCCAGCTCGCGTTGCAAAACGGAAACCGAGTTCCTTGACTTCGTCGAGCATCTTGACCGTGGTCTCAAGCCCGAACCGCAGGTAGGTGTAGCTGACCAGAGCGCCGATTCCCTTCTTCTTAAGCAGACCGTTGATATACGGCATGCCCTGGGGAAGATGGTCGTTCAGGATCGCCCGTCCTACGGTCGTGTTGAGGAAGGCACGGTCCGACGTGACCGGATCGGTATGCGTGATGTCCTGATCGTCGTACGCCTGAGTCAAGTCGATGACTTCGCCCGTGTATCGCAAACGGATTGGGGTGAGCGTCTCGATCTCGCCGGCTTCGAGTGCCAGCAGAACTTCCTCGATATTGGCAAAAGCCCGGCCTTCGCCTTTGGCGCCTGGCTTGGCTTTCGTCAGGTAGTAGAGACCCAGGACCATGTCCTGCGTGGGCACAGTGATGGGGTGGCCGGAGGCCGGCGACAGAATGTTGTGCGAAGAGAGCATCAGCACGCTGGCTTCGACCTGCGCTTCCGGAGACAGAGGAATGTGAACGGCCATCTGATCGCCATCGAAGTCCGCGTTGAACGCCGTGCAGACCAGCGGGTGAATCTTAATGGCTTTGCCTTCCACCAGCACCGGCTCGAACGCCTGGATACCCAGGCGGTGGAGTGTTGGGGCCCGGTTCAGAAGAACCGGGTGATCTTTGATGACCTCTTCCAGGATGTCCCAAACGATGGGTTCCTGCTGCTCCACCATTTCCTTGGCCTGCTTGATGGTAGTGCAGTGGCCGGTCTGCTCCAGCCGGTGATAGATAAAGGGCTTGAACAGCTCCAGCGCCATTTTCTTGGGCAAACCACACTGGTGCAGCTTGAGTTCGGGCCCGACCACAATGACAGAGCGGCCCGAGTAGTCCACGCGCTTGCCCAGCAGGTTTTGACGGAAGCGGCCCTGCTTGCCTTTCAGGGTATCCGAAAGCGACTTGAGCGGCCGGTTGTTGGCACCGCGCAGTACGCGGCCGCGACGGCCATTGTCGAACAGAGCATCCACGGCTTCCTGCAACATGCGCTTTTCGTTGCGCACGATGACTTCCGGGGCGTGCAGATCCATCAGCTTCTTCAGCCGGTTGTTACGGTTGATGACCCGCCGGTAGAGATCGTTGAGATCGGAGGTCGCAAAGCGGCCGCCATCGAGAGGCACCAAGGGGCGCAACTCAGGAGGAATGACCGGGATCACGTCCAGGATCATCCAGTTCGGCTTGTTGCCGCTCTTGCGGAAGGCTTCGACCACCTTCAGGCGTTTGGCGTACTTGAGCCGTTTCTGCAGCGAGTTCTCGTGCTTCATCTTCTCGCGGAGCTCGGTCGACAAAGCCTCGACGTCCACCCGCTTGAGAAGTTCTTTGATAGCCTCGGCGCCCATCATGGCTTTGAAGCCGGCGGGCCGGTACTGCTGGTCCAGCTCGCGGAACTTGGCCTCGTCTTTGATGACTTCGTGCTCTTTTACCGGCGCGTCACCCGGCTCGACCACAACGTAAGCCTCGAAATACAGCACGGACTCGAGGTCGCGCAGGGAAATATCGAGCAGATGGCCGATGCGGCTGGGCAGTCCTTTGAAGAACCAGACGTGCGAACATGGCGAAGCCAGCTCGATATGGCCGAGGCGTTCGCGGCGCACCTTGGAAAGCGTAACTTCCACACCGCACTTGTCGCAGATCACCCCGCGGTGCTTCATGCGTTTGTATTTGCCGCAGAGACACTCCCAATCTGTCACCGGACCAAAAATGCGGGCGCAGAACAGGCCATCGCGTTCCGGTTTGAAGGTGCGATAGTTGATGGTCTCCGGTTTGGTTACCTCGCCATGCGACCAGCTGCGGATTTTCTCCGGGGAGGCCAGGCTGATGCGAATGGCATCGAAATCGGCGATAGGATTTGCCAAATCAAAGGGGCTCGATCGAAACAAGGTGTTCCTCCACTTCCTGCGGCCGTTCGCCGCCGCGGGCGGCTCCTGATTCTCGTCGCTAGTCGTTGGTCGTTCGTCGCTAGCGCAATCTGTCGATCCGCAGATTCAAGAGCGACTCTGCGGTCTCTTTGGGTCAATTCCTTGAAGCCGGGGGCGTTAGTCGCTAACGACGAACGACCAACGGCTAATCCGCCGCTGCTACGGCCGGCTTCTTCTCGCCAGCCTTAATCAATTCCACATCCAGGCACAGCGACTGCAATTCACGAATCAATACGTTGAACGACTCGGGCACGCCCGGCTCCATGGCGGCTTCGCCCTTCACGATGGCCTCGTAAATCTTGGTACGGCCATACACATCGTCGGACTTTGCCGTCAGCAGCTCTTGCAGGATGAACGCTGCTCCGTACGCCTCCAGCGCCCAGACTTCCATTTCTCCGAAGCGCTGTCCGCCGAACTGCGCCTTGCCGCCCAAGGGTTGTTGGGTTATCAGAGAATAAGGTCCGATAGAACGCGCGTGGATCTTGTCATCCACAAGGTGCGAGAGTTTCAGCATGTAGATGTAACCGACCGTGACCGGCTGCTCGAACTTATTGCCCGTCATGCCGTCATAAAGGTACGTCTTGCCCGATTCCGGCAGGCCGGAAGATCGCAGCAATGCTTTGATCTCGGATTCTTTCGAGCCGTCAAACACCGGTGAACCGGTAAAGACGCCACGCTTCAAGGTGGGCGCGATCGCCATCAGCTCGTCATCACTGAGATCGGAGACCGTGTCGGCCAGAACCGTATCTTTGAACAGGGCCTTCAGCTCGCGTCGGATGGCCTCCTCTTTCGAGTTCTCCGCCAGCATTTGCGTGATCTTCTTACCCAATTCGTGTCCGGCCCAGCCCAGGTGGGTTTCGAGAATCTGGCCCACGTTCATACGGGAAGGCACGCCCAGCGGGTTCAACACGATTTCCACCGGCGTACCGTCCTCGAGGTACGGCATATCCTCATCCGGCAGAATGCGCGCGATCACGCCTTTGTTGCCGTGACGGCCGGCCATCTTGTCGCCAACGCTCAGCTTGCGCTTCATGGCGATGTAGACCTTGACCAGCTTGATCACACCCGGTGGCAGTTCGTCGCCTTTGGTGAGCTTGTCTTTCCGCTCGTTGACGATCTTCTTGAGCACATCAATCTGACGCGAGGTCATTTCCTCGATCTCGTCGATCTGCTCGTTGACCCGCGGGTCTTTGTCCGCATACTTGATGCGCTTCAGGTTGCGGGTGGAGATGCGCTCGATGGTGTCGCGATCGAGAATGACGCCCTTGGTCAGCAGACGCTTGTTGGTGCGCTCGTCGTGCAGGTCGGCTTGAACTTCTTTGCCGCCCAGAATGTTCTCCAGACGCTTCAGACGCTCATCCGTCAGAATTCGGATTTCGTCCGAAAGGTTCTTCTCCAACTTTGCAATCTGCGCTGCTTCGATCGCCTTGGCGCGCTCGTCCTTCTCTTGACCCTTGCGGGAGAAGATTTTGACGTCGACGATGACACCCTCGATGCCAGGAGGGCAATAGAGCGAAGCATCGCGCACATCGCCGGCCTTTTCGCCGAAGATGGCACGCAGCAGCTTTTCTTCCGGCGTGAGCTGGGTTTCGCCCTTGGGCGTTACCTTGCCCACCAGAATGTCGCCTTGCTTCACGGTAGCGCCGATGCGGATCACACCCGCTTCATCCAGATTGCGCAGCATGGTTTCGCTGACGTTCGGAATGTCTCGCGTGACTTCCTCCGGCCCCAGCTTGGTGTCGCGTGACTCGAGTTCGAACTCCTCGATGTGCACCGAGGTGTAGTAGTCCTCTTTCACCAACTTCTCGGAGACCAGAATCGCGTCCTCGAAGTTGTAGCCGCGCCACGGCATGAAGGCGACCAGCACGTTGCGCCCGAGCGCCAGCTCACCGTGATCGGTACAGGGACCGTCGGCGATGACCTGGCCCTTGATCACGCGCTGACCTTTCAGTACCACCGGCTTCTGGTTGATGCAGGTGTTCTGGTTGGAACGCTTGAACTTGGTGAGCTGGTAAATATCGCTACCCACCTCACGCGAGAGCTGTCCGGGATGATGCTCGCCTTCCACGCGAACGATGATCCGCTCGGAGTCGACCGAGTCGATGATGCCGTTGCGCCGAGCCAGGATCACTGCCCCAGAGTCGCGGGCCGTAACACCTTCCATTCCCGTGCCCACGATCGGAGCTTCCGCCCGCAGCAAGGGAACGGACTGGCGCTGCATGTTCGCGCCCATCAACGCTCGGTTGGCGTCATCGTGCTCCAGGAACGGAACCAGCGAAGCGGCCACCGAGACCAGCTGTTTCGGGCTAACGTCGATGTAGTCCACTTCATCGCGGTTCACCAGCACGAAGTAGCCGGCCTTGCGCGCATTGACCAGATCGTTCACGATCCGCAGCTTGTCGTCCAGTTCCACGTTGGCCTGCGCGATGACGTGCCGGTCTTCCTCCCAGGCTGAGAGATAGAAGGAATAAGGCTCGATTTCAGCCGGTTTCTTGCGCCGATCCTTTAGTTCGGCATTTTCCTTTTCGATCTCGTGTTTCTCGATGTGGTCGCCGACCTTGTGATCGCTGTCACCGGCATTGACCACGCTCACGAAATCGATCACGCGGCCACCCTTCACGCGGCGATACGGCGACTCGATGAAGCCGTAATCGTTAATGCGCGCATAGCAGCTCAAGGACGAAATCAGGCCGATATTCGGACCTTCCGGGGTCTCGATCGGGCAGATACGTCCGTAGTGCGTCGGGTGCACGTCGCGGACTTCGAATCCCGCGCGTTCCCGGGACAAACCGCCCGGCCCCAAAGCCGAGAGACGCCGCTTGTGGGTGATCTCCGACAGCGGGTTGGTCTGATCCATGAACTGCGAAAGCTGCGAGGACCCGAAGAACTCGCGAATGGCCGCCATCACCGGCTTGGCATTCACCAGGTCGTGTGGCATGGCGGTGGACATCTCCTGGTACACGCTCATCTTTTCCTTGATGGCGCGTTCCATGCGAACGAGGCCGATGCGAAACTGGTTCTCCAACAGCTCACCCACGGCGCGCACGCGGCGGTTGCCGAGGTGATCGATATCATCCACGGCGCCGATATTCTTGCGCAGTTTGAGCAGGTAACGAATGGTGGCGTAGAAATCCTCCGGCTCGAGCGTGCGATTCTCAAGGTTGGTGGCGTCGTTCTTTTCAAACAGCTTGATGTTGAACTTCAACCGCCCCACCCGCGAGAAGTCATACTTCCGCGGATCGAAAAACATGCCGTGGAAGAGCGCCGTCGCGGTATCGAGCGTCGGTGGATCACCCGGACGGAGTTTCCGGTAAATCTCGATCAATGCTTCCTGCGGCGCCTTGACCGAATCACGCTTCAGCGTCTGGCTGATCACCGTGCCCACATCGTCGCGTTCGGGGAAGAACAGGCTCATTTCGACGACGCCGGAGTCGAGAATCTTGGAGACCTTGTCGGCGGTGAGTTCGGAGTTGGCTTCGAGCAGCACCTCGCCGGTGGTAGTGTCGACCACGTCGCCGGCAACCCAAGCCCCTTCCAGATCGGTGATATCGACTTCAATTTCGCTGATCTTCGCCTTCTGAATTTCCTTCAAGGTCGCAGCGTTGAGCCGCCGTCCCGAGTGCGCAATCTCGTCACCAGATTTGTTCTTGATACTGTGGGCCAGCTTCATTCCCAATAGATTGGTGGGCTTCTCGCTGGTGGGATCGAGCGTCCAATACAGCCTCTTGTCGCGAATCACCAGCCTGTCCACGGTGTAGAACGTGCGCAGAATGTCCTCGCTCCCGCGCAGGCCCAGTGCCCGTAGGAAAATCGTCCCCAGGAACTTGCGCTTGCGGTCGATGCGAACATAGAGAACGTTTTTCTGGTCGTACTCGAACTCCACCCAGGAGCCGCGGTAAGGAATGATCTTGCCCAAGAAGTAGGTGCGGTTGTTGGCGGTTTCAAAAAACACGCCCGGCGAACGGTGCAACTGGCTTACGATCACGCGCTCGGTGCCGTTGATAATAAAAGTACCGTTGTCGGTCATCAGCGGCACGTCGCCGAAAAAGACTTCCTGCTCTTTGATGTCCCGAATGGAGCGATTCCCGGTCTCCGCGTCTTTATCGAAAATAGTGAGACGCATCGTGACCTTGAGCGGGGCGGAGTACGTCATGCCGCGCTCCTCGCATTCGGCTACGTCATACTTCAATTGCAGGCCCACGGGGTCGCCGCACTTGTTGCAGAAATCGGGCGTGTTGGCGTTGTAGGTGCCGCATTTGCCGCAGAGCACATCGCCGGGATGAAAGGGATCGGTAATGACCGTCGATCCGCAATTCTTACAAGTCGTCCGGAGGTGGTGGAGGCCCTTCAGGTGGCCGCACTTGCATTCCCAGTTGCCGATCGCGTAATCCACAAACTCCAGCTGGGAGACGTTGCGGAAATCGGTAATCGGAAATACTGATTGAAAGACCGCCTGCAAGCCGGCGTCGTCGCGCTCGCTGGGCAAACGGTCCATTTGCAGAAAGCGGTCATAGGAGCGCTTCTGCACCTCGATCAGATTCGGAATCTGGATGGTTGCCGGAATTTTGGAAAAATCAAAACGTGTGCGGAATCCATTGCTCTTTGACATTCAGTGACTCCAACTTTCGTGCGCGGCAGCCGTGGCGACTGGCCGCGATGTGACGGCGCGAAGCGCCGCAGCCGTTAAACCCTGGGAAACTCCCTACAAAACGCTCTAGCCCGCAGGGACGCGACTCCCCGCAGGCGCCATTTGCAGCGCTTGGTCAATGTTGAAATGTGTCGTTTCCGCGCCAGTAGTTTAAGGCCTGTTCCCGTTCCGCCCTGCCCGCGGAACAGTCTGCCAACCCGTGTCAGCGACCACACTCCCCGCCCTTGGTTCCCGGGAGTGGTGGGTCGCAGTCACCTCGATGAAGCAGGAAGAGATGTTAGTGATATAGATGCTAACACCACTTCCAAAGCTTCACTAGATAGATCGTTCGTTTCAGCCGAAATTGCAAAATACAGCCGGGCCGGATTTCGCGTGCAGCCCGGAAAAGCCGCACGCTAGATCCTTCGCTACGCTCAGGATGACGCCAGCCGGCTCAAACGCCGACTAAGCGGCGTCACTTAACCTCAACCGTCGCTCCGGCTTCGGTGAATTTCTTCTTTATGTTCTCAGCCTCTTCCTTGGAAACGCCCTCTTTCACGGTTTTGGGGGCGCCATCCACCAGGTCTTTGGCTTCCTTCAAGCCCAGGCTGGTGACTTCGCGTACTGCCTTGATTACATTGATCTTGTTCGCCCCGACTTCCTTCAGGACAACGGCGAACTCGGTCTTTTCCTCCGCCGGAGCCGCACCCGCTGCCGCTCCGCCGCCACCGGCCATCACCACCGGTGCCGCCGCTGCCGCCGAGACCCCGAGCCGCTCTTCGAGCTTCTTTACGAGCTGCGCCGCGTCCAGCAGCGACAGCCCTACAATTTGTTCTTCCAACTGCTGCAGATCCGCCATGTCTGTTTTCTCCAATCCTAGTGATTAATAGTGACTTCGCTATCGGCTTCCCAAGTTTCCAGTGCGACCATGCTTCCCATCCTCTGCGCCAGACAACGCCTTGGCTGGGAACTTCGCAACCCTTGGCAATCGATAACCGAACTTCATTGGTAATTTCGCAATTTGTAATTTCGCAATTGGACAGCGCCTCAGGGTTAAATTACGAAATTACCCGATCACAAAATTACAAATCCTTATGCCTCTTTGAACTTTTTCTGCTCCACGCCCTGGCTCACCACCACCGCTAGGTTGCGGCCGACCGCATTCATCGCCGTCGCTAACCTCTGCGCCGGGGCGCTGATCAGGAACAGAAGCTTCGCATAAATCTCTTCTTTCGCCGGCATGGTGGCCAACGCCTGGATCTCTTTGATCGAGATCACTCGCCCTTCGACCACGCCCGCCTTGAAAGTGAATTCCGGGTTGTCCTTGGCGTACTTGGAGAGCGCTTTGGCCAACGCTACCGGGTCGCCCTGGGTGTACGCGATGGAAGTCACTCCAGAGAGGTTTTTAAGGACATCCTCCACCTTGGTGCCCTTGGCCGCGCGCTCGGCCAAGGTGTTCTTCACCACGGCATACTTCGCGCCGGAACTGCGCAACGTCTTGCGCAACTCGTAATCCTGGGCCACGGTAAGCTTGCTGTACGTGGTCACAATCAGGCTGGAAACGTTTTTCAGATCCTTGCCCAGCTTGTCTACTTGTTCAGCCTTCTTCGCTCTGGTAACCGCCATTTTCTTAATCCCTCAAACTCTTGGCATTGTCATCCTGAGGCGACGTGCCTTTCGTCGCCGAAAGATCTGGGCGCGCCGCGCGAAGCGTCCGAAGGACGCATAAGTCGCGCGTTTGGCGCGCTTCCTAACTAAGCCTTCGCCGCCGCTTCCACGGCGCTGGTATCGATCGGTATTCCCGGGCCCATGCTGGAGCTCAGATAGCAGCCCTTCACGTACTTGCCCTTCGCCACCGTCGGCTTGGCCTTCACCACGCTGCTGATCAGCACGGTAGCGTTCTCGATCAGCTTCTCCGGCGGGAACGAAATCTTGCCGACCGGCACGTGAACGAGCGCCGTCTTGTCGGTGCGGAATTCCACTTTGCCGGCCTTGACCTCCTGCACCGCTCTGGCGATGTCAAAGGTGACGGTTCCCGTCTTCGGATTCGGCATCAGACCCTTGGGCCCGAGAACCTTGCCCAGACGGCCAACGGACTTCATGACGTCTGGGGTTGCAATCAGGGCGTCGAAGTCCGTCCAGTTCTCTTTGTTGATCTTCTCGACCATCTCCTCGCCGCCCACAAAGTCGGCGCCGGCCTGCTCGGCTTCCTTCACCTTATCCCCGGTCGCAATCACCAGCACCCGCTTCGATTTGCCCAGACCGTGCGGCAAAACCACTGTGCCGCGCACCATCTGGTCGGCGTGCTTGGGATCGACTCCGAGGCGCATGGTGATCTCTACCGTCTCGTCGAACTTTGCGTACTTCACTTTCTGCAGCAGCGGAACCGCGTCCTGCAGCGCATAAGGCCGCTTCTCGACCGCAGCCCGTGCCTTGGTGATGTTCTTTCCCGATTTCTTCATTTGCTTTCCTTGTCTTCCACCGCTCGCCGGTTTTCTGACGAGCCGTAGTATCTCGACCTGCAAAAAACTATGTGGGGACGGCCGCCCTCGAGAGCCCGCCCTGAGCGAAGTCGAAGGGTCCGGCGGAGCGAACTCCGCAGCTACCCAACCACGTCAATCCCCATCGATCGTGCTGTCCCGCGAATGCTTCGGATCGCGGTCTCCACCGACGCTGCGTTCAGATCCGGCATCTTTTGTTTAGCAATGTCTTCCACCTGCTTGGGCGTAACCTTGCCCACTTTGTCCTTGTTCGGAGCACCAGATCCCTTGGCGATTCCTGCCGCCCGCTTGAGCAGCACCGACGCCGGCGGCGTCTTGGTGATAAATGTGAACGAGCGGTCGCTGTACACCGACACGACAACCGGAATAATCAGACCTTCCAGTTCCTTGGCGCTGGTGCGGGCATTGAACTGCTTGCAGAACTCCATGATATTGATCTGCGCCTGCCCCAAAGCCGGACCCACTGGAGGCGCCGGAGTTGCCTTGCCCGCTGCAATCTGCAGCTTTACCGAACCTGTAACTTTCTTCGCCATTACTCTTTCCTCATCATGCCACTTTTTCCACTTGGTTGAATTCCAACTCTACCGGCGTGGATCGTCCGAAGATCGTGACCATGACTTTCAACGTCTCGCGATCTTCGTTGACCTCATCCACAATCCCGGTAAAGCTGGCAAACGGACCCTCGGTGATGCGCACTGACTCGTTCTTCTCGAACTTGACTTTGAGCTTGGGCTTGTCTTTGGCCTCGCCCACGCGATAAACAATGTGCTGAACTTCTTCTTCCGAGAGCGGCGTCGGCTGCTGCCCGGTGCCCACAAATCCGGTGACCCGCGGGGTGGACTTCACCACGTGCCACACGTGATCATCCATGTCCATTTCCACCAGCACATAGCCGGGATAGAACATGCGCTCGCTAGTGTATTTCTTACCGCCGCGCACTTCCGTGACGGCCTCGGTGGGGATAAGGACCCGGCCGATTTTCTCCTGCAAGCCGAACGCCTGAACCCGGGACTCCAGGGACTCCTTCACCTTGCGCTCGAATCCCGAATACGAATGAATGATGTACCACTTCATATTAGGATTGCGGGGAGGCTCGGCCGCAGGATTGCCGTCCGCCAGCGGCGCCCCCTCGGCGGAAGTTGCTGCGGCTTCGTTTTTCTCTTCGTCCACCATAATGCGCTGCAAAATTTCAGCTTCCTTCCTAAGTCATCAGCGACGGGTCAAATACTTGAACAGAGAATTGATGGCGCTGCCAATGGTGTTGTCCACAATCCAGAAATACAGGCCGAAAAGAAAAACCGTGATGATGACCACGGTGGTCGTGGCACGCACATCCTTGAACGACGGCGCCGTCACCTTCTTCATCTCGCTGCGCACGTCGCTATAGAAACTCTTAACTCGTTCTGGCCAAGACTTCAGCTTCCCGCCAAAGCCTTCGTCGCCCATGGACGCCGTGATTGACTTTGCCATTCTCTTTGTCTCGACTCCCATCCCTCACCCCGACTTCCCAGTCCCAAACTCTGGCAGGGGCGGAGGGATTCGAACCCCCAAGTCCGGTTTTGGAGACCGGCAGTTTAACCGTTGAGCTTACGCCCCTAAAATCAGCGATCAGTTGCCAGTGTTCAGTAAACTAGCCACCGACCACTAGTCACTGCTATTTCACCTCTTTGTGTGGCGTGTGCTTTCGGCAACGGTGGCAAAATTTCTTCAGCTCCAGCCGGTCCGGTGTCGTCTTCCGGTTCTTGGTCTTGGAATAGTTCCGCTCTTTGCACTCGCCGCACTGCATCGTAATGATCTCTCGGGGCATTCGCTCACTCCCTGTCAATTGCAGAAGGAAGAATTCAAAATGCAGAATTCACATCCCGCATATTTCAGAGTCTTCACTTCCGCGCTCTTGTTTCTGACTTCCGCCCTCTACTGCACGATCTCCGCGATCGTCCCGGCTCCCACTGTGTGGCCGCCTTCGCGGATCGCAAACCGTAACCCCTTCTCCATGGCAACTGGAGTAATTAATTCGATCACCAGCGCCACGTTGTCCCCCGGCATCACCATCTCCGTCCCGCCCGGCAGCTCCGCTACCCCCGTCACGTCCGTCGTCCGCAGATAAAACTGCGGACGGTACCCCTTGAAGAACGGCGTGTGCCGTCCCCCTTCTTCCTTCGTCAAAATGTACACTTCCGCCTTGAACTTGGTGTGCGGCGTGATCGATCCCGGCTTCGCCAGCACCATGCCGCGCTCCACTTCGTCCTTGCCAATTCCCCTCAGCAGCAGCCCGGCGTTGTCTCCCGCCATGCCTTCATCCAGCTGCTTCTTGAACATTTCCACACCGGTCACCACCGTCTTGCGGGTTTCCCGGAAGCCCACGATCTCTACTTCCTCGCCTACCTTCACCTTGCCGCGCTCGATTCGCCCCGTCACTACCGTGCCCCGGCCCGAGATCGAGAAAATATCTTCAATCGGCATCAGAAACGGCTTTTCCAGTTCGCGCGCCGGCTGCGGCACATAATCGTCTACCGCCTTCATCAGCTCGTCGATCTGCTTCTCCCACTTCGCTTCCCCGTTCAACGCCCCCAGCGCCGACAGCCG
>Ga0187817_10000149_pt1 | contig 25085 bp, 28 predicted proteins | sample NC_wetland_sal_i_17_FD_132431 | JGI IMG/M metagenome (GOLD analysis project Ga0187817, IMG submission 132431) | Wetland sediment microbial communities from Neuse River Estuary, North Carolina, USA - SO4_2 | ecosystem: Environmental > Aquatic > Freshwater > Wetlands > Sediment | place: USA... | reverse complement strand
CTACGATTTAAGCCAACTCAGTGTTGTCAATCTTTTTGTAGTGCCAAAGCATTTTTTCGTACGCGACATCATCGAAGAGAGAAAGCCATTAGCATTAACGGCTAGACGTGCGGGTTGGATAGGCTCCAACATCTTGCTGAACAAGATTCCACAATCCGGCAAAATACATATTGTTCGTGATGGGCGAATACAGCCAAAAGATTTTGTCCTGGCCAAATGGACCAGAACACTGTTTTTACCGGATGAAAAACCAGAAGCGAGAGGTTGGCTCATAGAGGTGATGAAATGTATTGAGGCGATTGGGAAACCTGAGTTTACGATTGAGGACATTTACGCATTTAAGGACCAATTGAGTGGACTCTATCCGGAAAATCAGAATGTGAAGCCGAAGATTCGCCAACAGTTACAATTCCTCAGGGATCGTGGATATATCGATTTCGTATCGCGTGGCTACTATCGTTTGCGATCAGAGAATTGATCCCAAAAAGGAAGTCGAGAATGGCTTGGTACCGCAATTATTACAGATGCGCTCGCTGCGATTACGAATGGCAGGACGAATGGTCCTGCATGTGCGACGATGACTGTCGGGATTGCGGGGCGCGACACATGTCACCGTATGACGCCGATGACCTCACTGAAATTGTAGAAAAAGATGGTGACGAATTTGTCGTGCTGCGGTCTCCCAGAACAGCGGGACACTCCGCAGACTATCGCGAACTCGGCCGATTTGAGACACGCAAGAAAGCCGAGGCCTTTTTGGCAGGCCGCTAACAACGGTGCCGCTACATCCCCTTCGCCAAGACATCCGTGCCGGCTTTGGCGACCTGATCGTCCTGCGCCGAGAGCGCGCCGGAGACGCCGATGGCGCCGGCGATCTTGCCGTCGACCAGGATGAGATTGCCGCCTTGCAGCGGGGTGATGTCTTTGAGCGCGAGAAGCCGCATGCCGGCGCCGCCCGCGGCAATAGCGTCGTCGAGCGCCTTGCTCGGCAGCTTGAATTCGAGCGCGGTGCGCGCCTTGCCGGCCGAAGTGCTGATGCCCGAGAGCTGCGTGTTGTCGCCCTTGTGGAACATCATCATGTTGCCGCCGCTGTCGAGAATGGTGATGGCGACCGCCCAGGAATTCTTTGCCGCTTCCAACTCCGCCGCGGCCATCACCCGCTTGGCCTGTTCGAGCGTGATCGGCGGGCCGTAAGGCGGCTGCGGCGGCGCCGCGGTGGGCGCAGCCGGCTGTTGCGCGCTTGCCGGCGCCACAGCCGAACCGGCCGCCAGAGCGAAGGCGCAGAGCAAAACGAATGCAGATACGCGAATCATTTAGCAGCCTCCCACGTCCCGAAATCGGCGCCACCATAAGCAGCAAATGCGGCAAGCGGAAGCCGGGAGCCCGAGATCAGCAGATAGATCCCTCCCCCCTTGTGGGGGAGGGATGGGGTCACCCCGTCGCGCTCGCGCGACGGGGACCCCGGGAGGGGGGTAGTTCAGAAGGAGACGTTGAAGCATCGCCTATCCACCCCCACCCCTGACCCCTCCCCACAAGCTTGCACTCGGGCGCGCGCGAGCGCGGCCCGGGTGGGGGAGGGGAAAACACCTTGCGCGCGAACGTGATCGCTGCGCCCGGTGCGATCGGTGCGCGCCGCGCTTATATTTCTTCTGCGAAATTTCCTCCGTTCCGCCGCCCCAAGCTGGAGCCGCCGCCATGTTTTCATTCCGCAAGAAGCAGGAAATGCCCGCGCCCGAGCAGGCCTTGCCGGGGCGCACGACGCCGATCCCGACCGCACGGACCCATTTCGTCAATGGCCGGCCGCTGCAAGGCCCCTACCCCACGGGGCTCGCCATGGCGATGTTCGGGCTCGGCTGCTTCTGGGGCGCCGAGCGCAAATTCTGGGAGCTCGGCGACGGTGTCTATGTAACCGCGGTTGGTTATGCCGGCGGGCTCACTCCCAACCCGACCTACGAGGAAGTGTGCTCCGGCCGCACCGGGCACAACGAAGTCGTGCTCGTGGTCTATGACCCGAAGAAAATTTCCTACGACCGCCTGCTCAAGTCGTTCTGGGAGAGCCACGACCCGACCCAGGGCATGCGCCAGGGCAACGATATCGGCACCCAGTATCGCTCCGGCATCTATGTGTTCTCGCCGGAGCAGCGCGCCGCCGCCGAAGCCTCAAAGGCCGCTTACGACAAGGCGCTGGCGGCCGAGCGCATGGGCCCGATCACCACCGAGATCGTCAACGCGCCGCCATTCTATTTCGCCGAGGACTACCACCAGCAATATCTTGCCAAGAATCCGCACGGCTATTGCGGCCTCGGCGGCACCGGCGTGAGCTGCCCGATCGGTACGGGAGTAGCGGCCTAGTCAGGTGTCAGAAATCAGTCATCAGGGATCAGCTGTAATAACCTGATCCCTGATTTCCTGTTACCTGATCCCTGATCACTTCACATGCTTCGCCACAAACGCCATCGCCCGCTGCCAGGCGAGCTTGGCGGCCTCGGCGTTGTAGCTGCCCCGCTCGTCGCAATGAAAGCCGTGTTGCGCGTTCGGATAAACGAAGATTTCGCAATCGGCGCCGCGTTTCTTTTTGATCATTTCGACGTCGCTCATCGGGATTGAGGCATCCTGCTCGCCGAAATGCATCTGCGTTGGTATTTTCGGCTTCTCGTCGGCATTCTTGGCGATCTGGCCGCCGTAATAGCAGACCGCGGCCGAGAGTCCGCTAAGCCGGCACGCGGCCAGAAATGAGATGGTGCCGCCCATACAGAATCCCATGATGCCGACCGGGCCGTTGTTTTTCAGTTCATTGATCGCGGCCTGCACGTCGCGCAGCATCGCGTTCCAATCCGGGTTGGCAACGAACTTGCGCGCATTGGCGATCTCGTCGGGGGAGTAGCCGGATTCGAAGTTCGGTTGCTGGCGATCGAACACCGCCGGCGCTACCGCCGCGTAACCTTCGCCGGCCAGCCGGTCGCAGACCGCGCGGATATGATGATTGACGCCAAAGATTTCCTGAATAAGGACGATGCCCCCTTTGGCTTTGCCGGAGGGATCGGCGCGATAGGCGCCGAGCTTGAAACTGTCGGAAGCGGTCAATGTAAAGTGCTTACCCAATGTGATCCTCCATCGATGTTCTGGTCGCACGTAATTGCCGGGCGGGCAGCCTATCGGCGGCTTTGCCTGCGCTCAACCCACCTTGGCGGCTTGGCAATGAGGCGGCGGCTTATCGGGTAACGACGACGAAATCCGTGCCTTCGCCGGTTTCATCGCCAAGACCTTGGTCCGAAATGATGAGCGAGGAGCCGGGTACGATCATTTGCGCAATCGCTTCGCCCACCTCGGGTGGAATCTCAATGCGGGTGAGTACCTGTGCCGGACTTTGCGGCGATGGCGTATCGCTCGCCCGCTCCTCCTCGATCTCGCGCCGGCGCACGCGGCCGTGGCGGTCGCGGCGCTCTTCGACATAGCGAACGCGCTTCGGCGGCTCGCCGGGCAACGACACAACATTCCAGCGCAAGATGGTGCGCTCGGGTCCGGTGAATTCCAGCGCCGTGAAGACATGCGTGCCGAGCGGCGATTCCGGCTCCGCGATGGTCACCGGGACGTCGAATAGCGGCGCGAAATCCTGGCGGATGTAAAGGCGTTGCCGCTTGCGGCTGACAAAAATCGAGATCGGAGTTTTCTTCGCCGCCGCAACTTTCGCCAGGTCGGTTGGTGTGGCCGGCGGCGGCGCAGCAGCGCCGGACCCAGGAGCGGCGACGGCAGGCGCGGCGCTTTCGGCTTTCTGATCGGCGCTCACGGCAGGTGCGGCGGGCAGCGGTGTCGGAGCGTCTGATTGTACCGGCTGCGTGACCGCTGGATCGTTTGCGTGCACGGCGAGCTCGGCCGGCTTGGCGACGATGGTTTCGACGCCAATATCAGCCGGCGCCGCGATCTCCGGCAGTTTTTCGTTGTGCACGAACAGATGCGGGTCGGCGAACTCGGTGGGCTTTAGTTCAGTGTTCGCAATAATCACGCGCGTGTTGAGCTTGGTGAGGCGGTACAGCCGCACGGCGAAATCACGCGGCATGCGGATGCAGCCATGCGACGCCCTATGGCCGATACTTTCGCCTTCATGCATGGCGACGCCCGACCAGGTGATGCGCTGCATGTAAGGCATCGGCGCATTGCTGTAGATATTGGAGCGGTGGAAGACTTGTTTTTGAATGACGCTGAAGACGCCTAGCGGTGTTGGCAGGCTCGGCACTCCGGTCGCGATTGAAGTGTCCGCAACATGCACGCCGTCGCTGTAGAGATGCAGCTTCTGCTGATTGATCGAAATAAAGATCTGCAGCGGCCCTTTCTGAATTTGGCCGAACGGTTCCTTGTCGGCGCGATCGGCGCCCTTTGGTTCGTGGGTTTGGTGTGCCGTGCGATGTTTGTGCCAGCCGCCGGACCAGCCGCCACCGTACCAGTAAGCGGCCGCGGCAGGAGATGCACTCGCCGTCAGTGCCAGGCACGCGGTGACAGCGAGCGCGGAAACCCCTCCGCCGACGACGCGGCGATCCCGCCGAGACGGCGTGTTGTCCTGTCGCGTGCGCGTCACGAGCAATTTGCCCCCTAGGCTAACGTGCATCGGTCTTGAGCCCTGCCGCAAATCCTAGTGAATCGGGAGTATGTCGCGGTCGTGGCGAAATGCGGCAAAACTTTAAGATTGTGACGCTAATGTTATAGCGCGACCGGATCGCAACGGCGCATTCCAGTTCGGTTCCCTTGCCATGCGAATTGCGCAAACGCTGTCGGCGCGCCGACCCAATTAACGCGGCAAAGCAAAGACATCCGCCAAAAGTTCATAGGAATGCCGGCGCGCGGCATGATCGTAGATCATGGTCGTAATCATTAGTTCATCGGCTCGCGTCGCCTCAGCCAGGGCGAGCAGACGATCCTTCACGGCGTGCGCACTGCCAATCGCCAAGCGGGCGCGCTGATGCGCCACCCGCTCGCGATCGACGGCCGTGTAAGGATAAGTGGCCGCCGCCTCGGGCGATTCCAGCGGCAGGTATTCGCCCTGGGCGCGCCGCACATAGTGTAATTGGGCGCTGGTAGCGATGCGTTCGGCTTCGGCATCGCTGCCCGCGGCGATAGCCGCGGTAGCAAGAATGGCATGGGGCCGCGGCAGCATCGGGGTCGGCTTGAAACGTTCGCGGTAGCTGAGCATTGCGCTCGCCGCGTCGTGATCGGCAAAATGATGCGCAAACGCAAAGCCCAATCCGAATGCCGCGGCGAGCTCGGCGCTGTAGCCGCTCGAGCCGAGGAGCCAGATCGGCGGCAGCGCCACGTCGCTCGGCACCGCGCGCACATTGCGGAACGGGTGGCCGTCCGGGAAACCACCGTGCTCAAGCAGCAGCAATTCCTGAAAGCGTTCGAGAAATTCGTCACCCGCGCGCGGATCTTGTCTGGCGCGCAGCGCGTAAGAGGTGACCGGATCGGTTCCCGGTGCGCGGCCAAGCCCGAGATCGATGCGGCCGGGAAACAACGCCTCCAGCACCTTGAAGCGTTCGGCAACCATCAGCGGCGCATGATTGGGCAGCATCACGCCACCTGAGCCGACGCGAATACGCGAGGTTGCCGCCGCAACCTGTCCGATCATGATGTCAGGCGATGAGCTCGCAATATTTGCCAGATTGTGGTGTTCGGCGAGCCAATAGCGGTGGTAACCGAGCCGATCGGCGAGGCGCGCCAGATCAAGCGAATTATGCAAGGCCGTGGACCCGGGCGTGGCCGTGGTCACCGGCGACAGATCAAGGACGGAAAGCGGAATCACGCGACGTTTTTGCGCATGGTTGCGAGCACCGCGGCTATCAGCGCGCTAGCGCGGCCGGCGTCAATCCCGGCACGTCTGTTATTGGGTACTCAGGCCCGCTGTTGCAGCCGAGGGATTGGACTGAACGGCCGGCGCCTTCTTCGCCGTGCGATGCCGCTTGATCTGCACCCGCTTGATGGATCGCGAAGCCTGGGCGGTGCCGTCCGTCCATGCGTAGGTCGGTTGTGAATATTGGTAGGTCGGCTGCGCCGCCACCATTGCCACAGTTCGACGGGCGCGAACCGCCTTGGCTGCGCGGCGCGCTGGCGCCGCAGGGCGAGACACTCGGGCCGCCGGCTTTGCCGCTTTGCTCTCCTCCGATTTTGTCGGTTTCGCCGCCGGCTGCTGATCTTCCGCAGCGGCATTGACGGCCGCCGATTGCTCGGCCGGTTGTCGATCGGGTACCGCTGCGACCGCCTCTTGCTGGCCCGGCGCGACGGCTTCGGGCGTCCCGCTGGATTGTTCTGCGGGGACCGCAACGGCAAGGCTTGAAAGGGCAAGGCTTGAAACGGCAACGCTTGCCGTGTTGCTCTGATCCACCGCGATGGCGCCGGCGGCCGCTTGTTGAACGCTGGAATCCCCGGCGATCGTCGAATCGGCTCCCGCCTGCTCCGCGGCGGGACTTGGAGTGGCAATGATCACCGGAACGGGTATGACCTTCGCGGCGCCATTGACCGGCAAGCGCGCCTCCATTGGCGTCCGTGCATCCGAACCAAGCGCGCGATTGTCGAAGGCAAGCTGCAATGGCGGACTTCCTTCCGCCAGCCGCGCCAGCGGTTCGTGATTGATACGGAAAGTCGCGAACAAGCCCAAACCGCAGCCGATTCCGGTAATCGCAGCCAGAATCGCTACGACTATCAGGCGAACGTTGGGAAACATTGGACCTCGCTGAATGCCCGCGCGATCCGCGAAGAATTACGCCTGACCAGGCTTCACGATTATCACCAGGGCGCCGCTGAACGATGAAACCGACTGATGCGACCTTAGCTGAGTCGGGCGAAAACCAATGTTAAAAATAACAAAGCTGATGTGGGCGAGCGCGCCACATCCAAATTCCGCGACCGAGGTTTGCTGACTGAGCCGCCCGCCGCTAGCGGGCGACCGGTGGGCGTAGCGCCGCAGTGTCGGGATTGCTTCCCGGCAGGACGACCACGTGCGTGCCGATGTTCACGCGGTTGTAGAGATCTTCGATGTCGTCGTTGGTGAGCCTGATGCAGCCCGACGACACGAAGCTGCCGATCGTCGACGGCTGGTTGGTGCCGTGAATGCGATAGACCGTGTTGCCGAGGTAGAGAGCGCGCGCGCCGAGCGGATTGGTTTCGCCCCCCGCCATGAAGCGCGGCAGATAGGGTTGCCGCTCGATCATTTCCTTCGGCGGGAACCAGTCTGGCCATTCCTTCATGCGGCTGATGCGTTCGGTGCCGGACCAGGTGAAGCCTTCGCGCCCAACGCCGACGCCGTAACGGATCGCTCTGCCATTGCCGAGCACGAAGTACAGGTAAGTGTTCGGCGTATCGATGATGATCGTGCCGGCCGGCTCGGTGGTGCTGAATTCGACGATCTGGCGCCGGAAGCGCTGCGGCAGCTCTTTGGCCGGGCCCTGCTCGGGCTGATCTTCCGGCGGCAAGGAGGCAATGACGTTTGGGCCGGCGCGCGGGGGCGCGGCACTGCTGCCGCCCGGCGGGTAACTGGGCGGTGGCGCGGCGGGAGCAGCGTCGCGAACCGAACCGGTCACATCGGCGTAACCCGAGGTCGCGGCGACGTCGCCGGGAGGCCGATCGACCTGGCCGCCAGTGACGACCGGTAGGGGTTGCGGCGGGAAAAACGGGCGGCCGACCGGGGGCGCCTCGTAAACCTCTTCGCCCGGGGCGGGCTGGACATAGCGCGGATTGATCGGGACGCCGCGGGCATCGCGGTAAACCGGCGGCCCATCCCGATAAACGGGCACTGGCGCCGGCGGGTAGTCCGGGGGCGGATAGTATTGCCCTGCGGCGCCGTAGGTCGACCCGGCCAGCGCCAAGGCAACGATCGCAAAGCTAAAACCTGACCGCAAAGAGACCCCCCGCTCAACCACTGACGTCCCCGACGACACCCCAGTCTTGCCCCTAACATTAGGCAGGAACAAGGCGAAATCCCCGGTTCCTTGGCCGCTTTTCGCCCCTGAAGCGCCGCTTCAAAGGCATGGTGAATACCCTGTAACCGACGTGAACTATACTCTTCGAATGGTATAGAATTCCTCATCCGAAAAACCTTCACGGCGGAGGCGGAAATGACGCGTACAGGTTTGTGGGCCCTCCTGCTGGTCTTGACTGCTTCGACCCCGTTGCGCGCGCAAAATTCCGAAGCGCTCAACGACATCAAGGCAAAGATCTGGGAGGCACAATTGGTGCAGCGAAATTTTGCCGGCGGCCTGCGCCATTGCAATGAACTGAACGGTACGAATTTCTATTTCGAGCAGCGCGATCGCGTGCTCAATCTGCAGGATTATCGCCGCTCGCTCGATAATCTCGCGGCGCAGGGACCGTACAACCCGGAAACCAGGCGTCCCTGGAGTAAACAGGATGCAGACGCGCGTTGGACGCAGGTGCAGAAAGACGCGGTCACCCATCAGACGAATTGCGCCGCAGTCGCCAGCCTGCCCTTCCTGGAAAAGAAGCTGAAGGAATTGGAGCAGCAGTCAGGCACACCGGTGGACGCCGCTTCCAAGTAAGGCGCACGTTTTTCCGATCCACCTCTGCGTTGACGACATGCCCCGGCGCCTCGCGGCGTGTTAGAACACGCCGCCATTGATCTGAAATCATCCGACAGGGGCAGCAGAATGGATTGGACGGAGCGGCGGGAGCGCTTGCGCTCGCTCATCGCGGGACCGCGTTGCATCTATCCGGGATCGGTCTACGACGCTATCTCGGCGCGCATCGCTGAAGATCTCGGCTTCGAAGCCGGCATGTTCGCCGGCTCGATTGCCTCATTCACGGTGCTCGGCGCACCCGACGTGGTGGTGCTGACGCTGACCGAATTCGCGCAGCAGGCCTATCGTATCAATCGCGCCGGCAAATTGCCGCTGCTGGTCGATGCCGATCACGGCTACGGCAATGCGCTGAGCGTCAAACGCACCGTGGAGGAACTTGAAACGGCCGGCGTCGCCGGCATGACGATCGAAGACACCGCGCTGCCGGCCGGGTACGGGGCGAGCGGGCCTACTCTGATTCCGATCGCGGAGGGAGTCGGCAAGATGAAAGCGGCGCTGGCCGGCCGGCAGGACAAGCGGCTGGTCATCGTCGGCCGCACCAGCGCCATGGCGATCACCAGCGTCGAGGACACCATCGCGCGGCTGAAAGCCTATGAGCAGGCCGGCGTCGACATGCTGTTCATGGCGGGAGTCAAAACCCGGGCGCAGCTCGACGCAGTGGCCAGCGCAGTGAAGTTGCCGCTGTTTCTCGGCAGCCCGGGCGCGGAGCTTTACGATCTCGATTATCTCAGCGCGCGCAATGTTCGTGTTTGCCTGCAAGGTCACTTGCCGTTCATGGCCGCTGTGAATGCAGTCTACGAAACCCTGAAGGCGCTGCGTGCCGGCACGCCGCCGGCCAATATAAAATCCGTCGCAACACCCGATCTGATGAAACAGGTGACGCGTCAGGCCGACTATTCGCGGTGGTCAAAGGAGTTTCTGAACGCGAGTCTGGCCGGCGGGTGAGCGCAATCAGACTGCGGCCGGCCTTGATCGCGGTGCAGAACGTCAACACATAGCGACAGCCGGCATCTTGCCGGATGCCGTATCTAGGCTGCAAAATCGCAATGGAGTCTGCCGCAGCGAGCGGGAAGGAAGAATGCCGTCCGTCAGCAATTGGAAAGTACCATCCGCGGTGCAACCAAAGCCCGAAGACTACGGCTATGACCTCGACCGCACACTATCATGCGTGGTCGGGCTGCATGCCACGGTGCCGGCGGATGCGTTCACGGCCGACACGCTCGGAACCGAACGCGCCGGCAACGGCGTGTTCATTCGCGGCAACGGCCTGGTCCTGACCATCGGCTATTTGATCACCGAAGCCGATACGATCTGGATCGCGCTGAACGACGGACGCGCGGTGCCCGGCCACGTGCTTGGCTATGACCAGGAAAGCGGCTTCGGCCTGGTGCAGGCGCTGGCCAAGCTCGATGCGCCGTCGCTGGAGATCGGCGACTCGGCCGCGGCGTCGATCGGCGAGCGGGTCGTTGTCGGCGGTTTTGGCGGGCGGCAGCGTTCGGTGGCGGCGCGCATCGTCGCCAAACAAGAGTTCGCCGGCTACTGGGAATATGTGCTCGAGGAGGCCATTTTCACCGCGCCGGCGCATCCGAATTGGGGCGGCACCGCCTTGATCGGACCGGCCGGCGATCTCCTTGGCATTGGCTCGCTGCAGCTGCAGCACGCCGGCGAGCGCGGTCAGACCCAGAACATCAACATGATGGTGCCGATCGATCTATTGAAACCGATCGTCGACGATCTCATGAAATTCGGCCGCCGCAACGCGCCGCCGCGGCCGTGGCTCGGCCTCTACGCTACCGAGGTCGAGAATCGTCTGGTTATTGTCGGTCTCGCCGATCGCGGGCCGGCGAAGAAGGCGGACTTACGTACCGGCGACATCGTGATCTCGGTCGCCGGCAAGGACGTACGCGATCTCGCCGGTTTCTTCCGTCGCATCTGGGCGCAAGGGCAGGCCGGCGTGGAAATTCCGCTGACGATCTATCGCGAGGGTGAGACGATGCAGATGCGGATCAAATCAGGCGACCGCAGCCGGTTTCTCAAAGGCCCGAGCCTGCATTGACCTCTGCAAACAAAGCCTGCAGCCCCTCACGATAGGTCGGATAGCGCAGCGTCACACCAAGGTTGCGCTTGAGCTTGCCGTTGCGGACGCGACGGCACTCCTGCCAGAAGCTCAGCGCCATTTCCGACATTGACGGCGCGGCTTGCGCGAATGGAATTTCCGGCGGCGGCGCGCGACCCATCAGTTTCGCGGCGAACACAATCGGATCAGCCGGCGGCGACGGCTCGTCATCGGCAAGATTGAACACGCCTGCGGCGCCACGCGCGAAAGCAGCGTCGATCGCGTGTGCGATATCGCCGACGTGAATACGATTGAAAACCTGACCCGGCTTGACGATGCGGCGGGCTTTGTCGCGCGCGAGCGCAACAAGCGCATTCTGTCCGGGACCGTAAATGCCGGCGAGACGCAATACCGCGACGGGGACGCCATGCCGCGCGCCGAATTGTTGCCAGGCTTGCTCGGCGGCCACACGCCAGCGGCTGCGCTCCGATCGCGGGGCTGGCGGCGTCTGCTCGTCGACCCAGCCGCCGCCGTGGTCGCCATAAACGCCCACCGTCGAGAGATAGACCACCGAACGCAGATTGTGTCGCGCAGCGAGTGCGCCACCGCACGCGGCGAGCACCGGATCGCCACTGGCGTCCGGCGGGACTGAGATGAGCGCATAGTCTGCCGCGGCGATCGCGCCACTAAGCTCAGGCGTCGCCAGCACACCGTCAAACACGACCGCGCGCACTGCTCCAGCCTGATAAGCATTCAAAATCCCGGCACGCTCCGCACGGCGCACGGTGCCGATGACCCGTTCGAACTTGCCGCCGAATTTCGCGATGAAGTGTTCGGCGCAATAGCCGAAGCCGAAGCAGACGAGGTTGGCCATTACTGCCGAGCCTCGCCAAGAGCCGCGGCCCACTCTGCGTGCAGTTCCGGATCGGCCTCGTTGTCGCGGCTCGTCTTCGCGCACTGTCTGAGCCGGTCGCAATCAAGCCGGCCGAGCGCCCACACCGCGGCGCCGCGCACCAGTGGCGATTCATCGTCGAGCAGCCGCTCGGCTTCCGCGGCGAGATTGGCATCGCCGGAATTGCCGATTGCGATCAGCACATTGCGGACGAAACGCGCGCGCCCGATCCGCTTGACCGCGCTCTTGGCGAACAAGGCGCGGAATGCGCCGTCATCGAGCCGCGCGAGATCGGCAAGCGGTGGCGCGCGCAGCACCTTGCGCGCGGCGAGTTTTGCTTCGCGGCCGGCCACCGCGAACTTGTTCCAAGGACAGACCGCCAGACAATCGTCGCAGCCATAAATGCGATTGCCCATCAGCGCACGAAGTTCGCGCGGGATTTGGCCCTTGTGCTCGATGGTCAGGTAAGAGATGCAGCGCCGCGCATCGAGTCGGTACGGCGCCGGGAATGCCCCGGTCGGACAAATATCGAGGCAGGCGCGGCACTGGCCGCAATGATCGGTCTCGGGCGTGTCGGGCGGCAGCTCGAGCGTCGTAAACAGCGCACCGAGGAAGAGCCACGAGCCGAATTGCCGCGACACCAAATTGGTATGCTTTCCCTGCCAGCCCAGCCCGGCAGCTTCCGCCAACGGCTTTTCCATCACCGGCGCGGTGTCGACAAAAACCTTGACGTCGCCGCCGGCACGATCGATGAGCCAGCGCCCGATCTGCTTGAGGCGCGACTTGATCAGGTCATGATAGTCGTCGCCGCGCGAATAGACGGAAATGGCGCCGCGATTTCGTTTCTGGAGAACGGCAAGCGGATCGCAATTCGGTCCGTAATTGACGCCGAGCATCAGGATCGAGCGCACCTCGGACCACAGCGCCCGAGGGTCGCCGCGTCGCTCGGCATTGGCCGCCATCCACGCCATGTCGCCATGGGCGCCGGCGGCGAGAAATTCTCGCAAGCGCGGCGCTGCCAGCGGGATGGCGTCGGGCCGAACGACGCCGGCGACATCAAAGCCTAACGCCCGCGCGGCACCGATCAGTTCCGCCTTAAGGGCGGCGAGATCTAAAAATCGAGATCGGCGTAGGTTTTGGACGGCGCCAGCCCGGGCAGCGCCTCCGCCAGCAGCCCGCGGAACGACGGCCGCGATTTGATCCTCGCGTACCAGCTTTTGGCGGTCTCGTCCTCGTCCCACGGCACATCGCCCAAATAGTCGGCGACGGACAGGTGCGCCGCCGCGCTCAAATCGGCATAGGTCAGGTTGTCGCCGGCGAGCCAGTCGCGCTTGCGGATGAGCCAGCCAATATAGGCTAGATGGTACTTGATGTTGCTCTTTGCAGCACGAAGGGTTTCGGTGTCCGGCGGTCCGCCACCGCCGCCCGCCGGCATGTAGCGCTTGTAGACCCGCTCCATAACCAACGGGCCACTCGCCTCCTCGAAGAATTTGTCATTAAACCAGCTCATCAGGCGCCGCACCTCGACGCGCGCGCCGCGTTCTGCCGGCAAAAGGCGGCGCTCAACCGCGGCGGCGCCGTGGCTCTCGTCGAGATATTCGGCAATCACGCCCGCGCCGGGAACCGCGGGCGCGCCCTCTTCCACCAGAACCGGCGTGGTTCCCGCCGGATTGAGCATCAAGAACTCGGCGCGCCGCTCCCACACCCGCTCTTCGACGAGTTTTGGCGTCAAACCGTATTCCTCGAGCACGAGGCGCACGAAGCGGGAATGTGGACAAATCGGATGGTGGAACAGCGTCAACATTGCGCAGCGAGCCTTGCCGAAAAATCGGCCTTACCGCATGATCTTCTAAGAATCGTGCTCACGAAAAAACCCTAGAGGCCGGTTTTGCTTTCGTCAAAACCGGCCGCTAAACCACCCTCGCAAATGTAGACAGCGCGTTTTCGAACACGTATTGCCACGCGGTCCGAGAACCTGACGCGGCAAACCGGCATATCCTTCCGTCGCGGAGCTTACATGACATTGGATCTTATCAAGGCGGTCTTCCTCGGCATCGTCGAAGGCCTGACTGAATTCATCCCGGTATCGTCGACCGGCCATCTTCTGCTGGTCGGCCATTTCTTCGGTTTCGACGACGAGTCGTTCGGCAAGAGCTTCGACGTGCTGATCCAGCTCGGCGCCATCTTGGCGCTGTTGTCGATCTACTTCTCGCGGCTGTGGCGCCTGTTTCTCGGCATGTTCACCAATCGCGACGATCTGCGTTTCGTTATCGGCGTTCTGGTCGCCTTTCTTCCGGCCATGGTGATCGGAGCCTTGGCTTACAGCACCATCAAAAGCGTTCTGTTCAACGTCTGGATCGTTTGCACAATGCTCGTGGCTGGCGGCCTCGTGCTGTTGTGGATTGACCGCCTCAAGCTCAAACCGCGCTATCACGACGCCACCAAATTCACGCTGCCGATGTATCTGGGCATCGGCGTCATGCAGTGCCTCTCGATGGTGCCGGGCGTGTCGCGCGCCGGCGCCACAATCGTTGGCGCCATGTTGTTTGGCGCGGACAAGAGGGCCGCTACCGAATTCTCGTTCTGGCTGGCGATGCCGACCATGGTCGGCGCATTTGCGTTCGAGGCGTATAAAAACCGCGGCGAGTTCACCGGCGGCAACACGCTGATCATTGCCGTCGGCTTTGCCGTCTCGTTCATCTGCGGCTGGTTCGTGGTCAAGACGCTGCTCGGCTATGTCGCCCGCCATGGCTTTGCACTGTTCGCCTGGTGGCGCATCGTGGTCGGCGGCCTGGGTCTACTTGCCCTGTTCATTGGCCTGTGAAGCGCATCCCGCGGCCGTTAAGATCGCACTCGCACGGGGGGTGGGGTTTGGACAGCCTCGAAAGGATCACTCCATGGCCAAGAAGCAACCGGTGGAGAGCGTCTATCGCATCGTCGACGTGGTCGGCGTCAGTGAGAAATCCTGGGAAGATGCAGGCCGGCGCGCCATCGAAACGGCGGCGACTTCGCTGCGCGATCTGCGCGTCGCCGAAGTCACGCAGATGGACATAAAAGTCGAAGACGGCAAAGTGATCGCCTTTCGCACGCGCGTGGCGCTGTCGTTCAAATACGAAGGTTGAACAAGCACGAAAGTTTGAACGCGCAGCGTTTGGTCGAGCGGCGGCGACAGTACGCCGCCGCTCGGATGCTGCCAGTCGCCCGCGCCTGACCGGCGAAGGCGGCGTAGTGTCCGCGCCATAAAAATAACTAGGCGACGTGCGGATTGAATTGGCCGGTCCTGCGGAATCGCCACAGATATGTCGGCACGATCGCCTCGATCGATTCCGGCGTGATGCCGATCGCTTCCAGCGTGCGGCCGTCGCGCTTTGCCTCCTCCGACACGATATTGTCGCGTTTGAGCAGTTCAACCTGATCCGGTGTGATCGGCGGCTTGGGCAAAAATTGCAGGATCATCGCCTGCAACTTCATCAACGCGAACGGCACCGGGACCAAGAGACGGCGTCGCTGCGTGGTGGCGAGGACGAACTGCATCAATTCCTTAAACGTGCGCACGGCGGGGCCGCCAAGCTCGTAGACAAAACCCGAGCGCAAATCGCCATCGACCGCTTTGGCGATCGCCTCGGCGACGTCGCCGGCAAACGCCGGTTGCATGCGCGTGAGCCCGCCGCCGACCAGAGGCAGCGCCGGCGCGATGCGCGCGAGCGCGGCGAAGCGGTTGAAGAAATCATCCTCCGGACCAAAGATGATCGACGGGCGCACGATTATCGTGGCCTGATGCGCGGCCAGCACCAGCCGTTCACCTTCGGCCTTGGCTTGAGCATAGCTGGAGCTCGATTTTTCGTCGGCGCCGATGGCGGAGACATGAACGAGCGGCGCCGAGACGGCCTGTGCCGCGCGCGCCACGGTTTGCGCCCCGCCTGTCATCACCGCGTCAAAGCGCTGGCGGCCACGTTCGAACAAAATACCGACCAGGTTGATGACGACGTCGGCATCGCGCACGGCTGCCGTGACCGATTCCGGGTAGCGAAGGTTGGCCTGCACGGCGTGGATCTGGCCGACCCGGCCCATCGGCTGCAAATGCCCGGCCAATTCTGGCCGGCGCACCGCGACCCGGACGCGGTAGCCGCGCTTGGCCAGCGCGCGCACCACGTGACGACCGAGAAAACCCGAGCCGCCGAATACCGCGACGAGCGTTTCCAGCCTGTTCCGAAGCGCCATGCGCGGCGAGATACAGGATCGGTTCTGCGCTGTATAGGGGATCGGCGCTTCTTGAAGGCTTCGACGACCGTTCGATTGACAAGGCGGCAGGCGCTTTCTACCTATCGCCGCGATCGACCATCGCCCCTCGCCGAACTGACGAAAGCAGTGGCGAAAGCCCAGGTGGCGGAATTGGTAGACGCACTAGTTTCAGGTACTAGCGCCGCGAGGCGTGGAGGTTCGAGTCCTCTCCTGGGCACCAATAATTGGGCACCAACAACAACCACGGCCAACAAAAATAACCGCGGCCCGCCCCGGCAAATCCATTGACGCAGAAAAACGTTCCAGCCGCGAACTGGAAAAATCAACCCTTTGCGACGATTGCGCAAATAAGGCCTTGGAATCCCGTGGATCGCGCGCGATAACGGCCGCATGACGATCCGACTGCATCGCGGCGATTTGCCGGACATTTCACGCTATAGGGGCGCCGTCGCGATCGATACGGAGACCATGGGGCTGGATGTCACCCGCGACCGGCTGTGCGTCGTGCAGCTATCGCCGGGCGACGGCTCCGCCGACGTGGTGCAGATCCCGCCGCGCGGTGCCGATGCGCCCAATTTGAAACGGCTGCTCGCCGACAAGACGCTGCTGAAGATCTTTCATTTCGCCCGTTTCGATCTCGCTTTTCTCTTCAAGACTTTCGGCCTCATGCCGGAGCCGGTCTATTGCACCAAGATCGCCTCACGGCTGGCGCGAACCTATACCGACAAACACGGGCTGAAGGACCTGGTGCGCGAAGTCCTCGGGCAGGAGCTGTCCAAGCAGCAGCAATCCTCCGATTGGGGCGCGCCTGAATTGAGCGAAGCGCAGGTTGCCTACGCGGCCGCCGATGTCATCCATCTCCATGCGCTCAAAGCGCGTCTCGATGTCATGCTCGCTCGCGAAGGCCGCGAACAATTGGCGGAGACCTGCTTTCGTTTCCTGCCGGATCGGGTCCGGCTCGACCTCGCCGGTTTTGCGGGCGAGGATATTTTTGCCCATTCATAGGCGGTAGCGCCGGCTAAGTGCCTGAAATAACAGCCTTCGCCCAGCCATATTCGCAGGCGCATTTTTGCGAGACAAAACGACCCAAACCGTGGTCTAAGTCCGACTCAAGGGGCGGCGTGAAGGGATAAGTGTTTGGCCATTCTTTACCCCGGGCACGCGGCGAAGGCACTTTCGGCAAATTCCCGCGGCGGCTTCGAGCGCAGCTATCGCGCGGCGTTACGGCACAGCCGGTATGTGCGCTGGCTGCGCATCTGCGTCCCCGTCGGCATCGTGGCGCTGCTTTTGACTGTGATCGGCATCAATTACATGCCGCCGATCGGCGGCTTTCGGCTGCCCGGCGAACTCGGCAAGCTCGTCATCCACGGCACGCGGATAACGATGCAGCAACCGCGGCTGGCCGGCTACACGGTCGATTCCCGCGCTTATGAATTTTCGGCGGATGCGGCCGGGCAGGACATCACCAAGCCCAATCTGGTCGAGCTGCACCAACTTCACGCCAAGATGGAGCTGCAGGATAAGAGCACGGTTGAGATGTCAGCCGTGTCCGGCGTCTACGACGCCAAGACGGAAATGCTGACATTGCGCGAGAATATCGAACTCGTTTCCTCGACCGGGTATCGAGGACGTCTGATCGAGGCCGTGATCGATGTGCGCAAAGGCAATGTAGTCTCGGACAAGCCGGTGTCGGTGAAAATGCTCGACGGCTTTCTCAACGCCAAACGGCTCGACATCGTTGACCGCGGCAGCGTCGTCCGTTTCAGCGGCGTCGCCATGACGCTGCTGCCTGGCAAACGCGCGTCTGCCGAGGCCGCTAAAACGAGCGAACCATAATGCGGTGGTTCGCAACTACTGTCGTCGTGACGGCGACGTTCTGCGCCGTATTCATCGCCCCGGCGCCACAGACTTTTGCACAAACACACCTCGCCCAAGGAGGAGCCGTTTCCAACCCGGCCAAACCGGGGCAATTCGAAAACAAGGATGCCCCGGTTCAGATCGAGGCCGCCACGCTCGAGGTTCACGACAAGAGCAAGACCGCAACGTTTTCTGGCAATGTGCAGGTGGTCCAGGGCGACACCACGATGCGGTGCCGCAGTCTCGTGGTTTTTTATGGCCAGGAAGTCGGCATTGGGGAATCGGGCGGGGAGGCAACTACGGGTACGGCCGCAAAATCTCCGCTCGGCGGCTCGAAGGGCGCTCAAAATATCCGCCGCATTGAAGCGCGCGGCGGAGTGACCGTCCTCACCAAAGATCAGAGCGCGAGCGGCGACCTCGGTATTTACGATCTCAAGACCAAGACCATCACGTTGAGCGGCAATGTCGTGGTCAGTCAGGGTCAGAACGTCATCCATGGCGAACGGGTCGTGGTCGACACCGAGACCGGAAATGCGCGGGTCGAGTCCGGCGGCACCGGCGCCGGAACGAGCGCGGGCAGCGGGGGTCGCGTGCGCGCTTTGATCCAACCTGGCAAGGGTCAGGGCGGCGCGTCCAATTTCATGACCGTCGGGCCCGGCCGGCCAAATTGAGCCGCCGCCTGCACCAAAACCCAGCGAAATCGGCTAAGCTTCTTAAACAACGGGCATCGCTTCGCGATTCTAGAGACGCAATTTGGGGCGCAATTTGCGACACCGGCTTACGGGATAATGGATTTTGGCCCAGGACCTTTTCTCATATTTCCGCCGCCGCAATGCGAAGAGGCCTTCGCCGCCGCTCGCCGAAGATGAGGCGATCGAGCTAGCCTCGATCGGCGGCGCGATCAGCACACTCTATGTCGATATCGCGTGCGTACCGGTACCTGCGGAGAAGGTGCGCGCCAAAGCTCCCCCGGCGGGTCCGCCAGCAGGTCCGCCAGCAGGTCCGCCAGCGCATTCGCCACCACCAAGTTCACCGCGAAGCCCAGCCCCGCCTCCGGCCCAGACGCCGGCGGCCCCAACGCGGCCGCAGCGCCAGCCGGCCGCGCCGGTCACTCAAAACAATGGTCAGCGCCCAGTGATGCGACCGCGCCGCCGTGGCGGCGGCAACGGTGCCGCACCGGCCGAACGCAAGCCGCTGCTTTCGGTTCATGGCGTCGCCAAGAGCTTTGTTGGCCGCAAAGTGGTCAGAGGCGTGAGCCTCTACGTGCGCAAAGGCGAGGCCGTCGGGCTTTTAGGCCCCAACGGCGCCGGTAAAACGACGGTGTTCTACATGATCACCGGCCTCATCAAGGCTGATGAGGGCCGCATCGAACTCGACGGTTGCGACGTGACGCAACTGCCCATGTATCAGCGCGCGCGGCTGGGTATCGGCTATCTGCCGCAAGAAGCTTCGATCTTCCGCGGCCTGACGGTCGAGGAAAACATCCGCGCCGTCTTGGAGGTCGTCGAGCCGGACGCTCGACGCCGGACTCATGATCTCGAGGCGCTGCTCGAAGAGTTCAACATCGCGCGGTTGCGCAAGACGCCGGCGATCGCGTTGTCCGGCGGCGAGCGGCGCAGGGTCGAAATCGCTCGTTCGCTGGCGACCCGGCCAAATTACATGCTGCTCGACGAACCGTTCGCCGGCATCGACCCGATTGCGGTCGGAGATATCCAAACCCTTGTCCGTCATCTGACCAATCGCGGCATCGGCGTGCTGATCACCGATCACAATGTGCGCGAGACACTCGGCCTGACCGACCGCGCCTACATCATCTATTCCGGCGAAGTCCTCATGGAGGGCCGCGCCGACGACATCGTCAACAACCCCGACGTGCGACGGCTCTATTTGGGCGAGGAATTCCGCCTCTAATTCTTATGCCCAAAACGGCTGGCGAGGGCGGTCCCGATGTTGTAAGCACGAAGAAGCAAGAATCGGACCAAGTCGCACAGGCCGCGGATGGCGCTAACCCAAAGACTGCAAATCCGGCAAAGCCAGGCGCTGGTCATGACGCCGCAGCTGATGCAAGCCATCAAGCTGCTCCAGCTCTCGAATCTCGATTTGACGGCCTATGTCGAAGCAGAGCTCGAGCGCAATCCGCTGCTCGAGCGTGGCGCGGATGACGAACCAGTTGCGGCCGGCAGCGCCGGAGATGCAACGGCTAATGGCGCAGCCGAGGACAGCGCGTCGCCCGCCGCCGAGTTCGCCGACAGTGCGAGCGGCGAGGACGCGCGCGAGGACCCGCTCGAAGATGGATCGCTTGACGACAACGCGCCGACGCGCCCGCGGCTTGCCGATACGCCGACCGGCTATTCGGAATGGGCCGCAGCCTCGGCGAGCCCGCGTGACGACGCCGACTACAACCTCGAATCATTCGTGTCCGCCGAGCCGACATTGGCGGATTGGCTGCGCGAACAAGTGACGCTGGCGATTACCGATCCGGTCCAGCGCATGATCGGCCACTATCTCGTCGATCTGGTGGACGAATCCGGCTACATCGCGGGCGATCTCGCGGCGGCGGCGGAAAGGCTTGGGACCGGCCTTGCCGAGATCGAGGCGGTGCTCGCCATTTTGCAGACTTTCGAGCCTCCCGGCATTTGCGCGCGCGACCTCGCCGAGTGTCTGGCCATCCAGCTCAAGGAGCGCAATCGCTACGATCCCGCGATGGCGGCCCTGATTGGCAGGCTCGATCTCGTCGCCCGGCGCGATGTCGCCGCCTTGAAGAAAATCTGCGGCGTCGGCGACGAAGATCTCGCCGAAATGATCGCCGAGCTTCGGCGTCTTAATCCGAAGCCCGGCCTCGCCTTCGGTTCAACCATCGTTCACCCAATCGTACCTGACGTGTTCGTGCGCGCCGCGCCGGATGGCGCTTGGCTGGTCGAGCTCAATTCCGACACCCTGCCGAAGGTCTTGGTCAACCAGACCTACTACGCGCAGGTTTCGGCGACCGCGCGGCGCGATGCCGAAAAGTCCTATCTCGCCGATTGTCTGCAGAATGCCACTTGGCTCGTTCGTGCGCTCGATCAGCGCGCGCGAACCATCCTCAAGGTCGCCAATGAGATCGTGCGGCAGCAGGATGCGTTTTTTGCCCGTGGGGTGCAGCATCTGCGCCCACTCAATCTCAAGACCGTCGCCGAAGCAATCGGTATGCACGAATCGACAGTGTCGCGGGTTACCGCCAACAAATACATGGCCACCAGCCGCGGCATTTTCGAATTGAAATATTTCTTTACCTCGGCAATCGCTGCAGCGCATGGCGGCGAAGCGCATTCGGCCGAGGCGGTCCGTCACCGCATTCGCCAATTGATTGATGCGGAACGCGCATCCGACATTCTGTCCGACGACACCATTGTGGAAAAGCTCCGTGAAGCCGGGATCGATATCGCGCGGCGGACGGTGGCCAAATACAGGGAATCGATGCGGATTCCTTCGTCCGTCCAACGGCGGCGAGAGAAGCAAGCTGCGATCGCGAACTGAACTTATGATTGCGCCGCGTCCAGGTCGGGCGTCATCGCATTGAACCGGCCCAAGTCAGGACACAGTCAGGACACCAAGTCAGTACCTAGCTCGGTTGAGCCAGTTTGATGATTTCCAATCGCTTTCGATGAAGAGGCTGCCCATGCCATTTCGCGTGTCAGGGAAGAATCTCGACTTGGGCGAGGCGCTACGGGAACGCATCAATGCTCGAATAGCGCAGGCCGTGAGCAAGTATTTTGACGGCGGCTACTCGGGCCATGTCACACTGGCCAAAGACGGCTTCGGCATCCGCACCGAATGCGCCATCCATCTCGACTCCAAAATCACGCTGCATACCGAAGGCATGGCGCCGGACGCTTATGCCAGCGCCGACCAAGCGGCGTTGCGCATCGAAAAGCGGCTCCGCCGCTACCACCGTCGACTCAAGGAGCATCGGCACGAGCGGGGCGAGACGGGAACTTCCAGCAGCGCGGCAACCTATGTCATCGAGGCGCCGCAGCACGACGATGCCGTCGACCTCGATAGTTTCACGCCGGTGATCATTGCCGAATCGACGACGACCTTGAAACGCCTCTCGGTCAGCGAGGCGGTGACCGAACTCGACATGACCGGCGCGCCGGTCCTGGTCTTTCGTCACGCCGCCCACGGTGGAATAAGCGTGGTTTACCGGCGACCGGACGGCCATTTCGGCTGGATCGATCCCGCGGGTCCCTCACTCCGCGATGCCCATTGACGCGCTCGCGCGTGGTCCCTATGGTCCGCGGCCTTTAAGCACCCTCCCGGAACGTTCGGCTAACGCCCAGGGGGAGAATCACGCCTAAATATCGGCGCTGCCAAAAACTTCGTCCTCAGGTTCCATACATGCCGCTCACCGATCTGATCGCGCCAAACGCGATTCTCCCGGCGCTAAAGGTCAACAACAAGAAGCAGGTGCTGCAAGAGCTTGCGGCGCGTGCCGCCCCGCTGACCGGGCAGAACGAGCGGGCGATTTTCGATCTCCTGATGCAGCGGGAAAAGCTCGGCACCACAGCGATCGGCAATGGTATTGCCATTCCCCACGGTAAAATGCCGACGCTCAGCCGATTGTTCGGGCTGTTCGCGCGGCTGGAGCGCCCGGTCAATTTCGACGCCCTCGACAATCAGCCGGTTGATCTGGTTTTTCTGCTATTGGCGCCCGAGGGGGCCGGCGCCGATCATCTCCAGGCCTTGGCGCGCATTGCTCGATTGATGCGGGATCAGCCCGTGGTGCACAAATTGCGCGTCACCCACGACGCCGAATCGCTCTACGCGGTCTTGGCTATGCCTTCGGCTTCTGCGGCGTAGCCAGGAGTCAGGGATCAGTAATCAGAACGGGGCCGGCGATGTTTCTCGCTATTTCTGATTACCGATATATCTGATCCCTGATTCCTGATCAGTGCACGCTGACCATCTCCAGCTCCTGACTCCAGGCATTGGCTACCGCGGCTTCGCGGCTGTCGGTGAGCATGATGGGCGTGCCGTCAGCGGCATGCAGCGCGAACAACTTCTGACCCGGCGCCATTTGCGGCACATCGGCTTGCGGAAACAAGGTTTGAACGTCCTCGGATCGGATCGTCTTGACGTAAGCGATGCGGCCGTCGCCGAGCTGGGCCAGCGCCTCCGGCGACATTTCGAACTTGTTTTCAGTACGGTTCATGTTGTTCATGGCGCTCGACTCCTTTCTTACTCGGTCGAGTCGTTTTCCTCGTTAATCGCACTCTTTGATCGATATCGATCTAACAACGCGCTCCGGCTCCAGGCGCACCAGGTCAATCGATAACAATCCATTCTTCAGGTCCGCACCCGACACTTCCATTCCATCCGCTAAGACAAACGTGCGCTGAAACTGACGCGCTGCGATACCGCGGTGGATGTATTGCCGGCTTTTGTCGTCTTGCTGACGACCGCGAATGACAAGTTGGTTCTCCTCTACAGTGACCTCGAGTTGATCACGGGTGAAACCGGCGATCGCAAGGGTAATGCGCAAGCGCTCGGGACTGTTCCCGTCGCGTGGAACCCGTTCGATGTTGTAAGGCGGATAGCCGTCTGCTGCTTTTCCGACTCGGTCAAGCACGCGCTCGATCTCGTCGAAGCCGAGAAGAAACGGACTCGAAAGCGACGGCACCCTCGACATGATTCCAAAGCCCTCGTTGGAAGCGACTTTGCAGGGCCCTTACGGCACCCCCGCCGGGCGGAACACTTCCGCTTCGACCACATTAAATATGGTGGACAAGGATTGCGGGTTCAAGGAACTCGCACCGCAGCGCCAGCGGGCGTTCACGGCAGCTTGAGCGGGCCGGGCATGGCTCGTTCGGCCTCGGCGGTAAGCTGGGCTTCGTGCCGATGTATGAAAATGCCACCGACGACGAATCCCAGGATCGTGAGGATCACCAAGACAATGACGAGCGGCCCCTCGAGCCGCTTGATGCCGAGGCCGAACGCATAGGCGGCATACCCGTAGCTCAGCGCCCATAGTGCCGAGCCGACGATATTGGTGAGCAGGAAATTGCGCCACGGCATCATATTGCAGCCGGCAAACACGCCGGCGATGGTGCGCAGCACCGGCACGAATTGGGCGATGAAAACGATCTTGCCGCCGTGACGCAGAAATAAATATTGTCCGAGTTTGATCCGGCCTTGCGTCATCCGTACGTAACTGCCGTAGCGCAGCAACAGCCAATAGCCGTATTCCCGACCGATCACGTAGCCAATCATTCGCCCGACGGTGGCCGTTGCCCCCGCCGTGATGATGACCGAGACGATGTTCAGATCGTGCTTGGTGCCGGCATAGACCGCAGCTGCGAGCAACGCCGTCTCGCCCGGCAGCGGAAACCCGACACATTCCAGGCCGACGACCGCGCCGACGGCGACAAGGCCATAGGTGTGGATAAGGTACTGAAGAAACTCCATGCGAGGCCCGGCTGCCGAAGGCGTTCAGTCAAACCTGTTCAGGGCAGTAAACATAATTGCGCAAAGGTATTGCGTCGAGTTTGCCCAGTTTAAGCCGTCGCAATAGGGGGAATGCCGCCTCATTATCGGATTTTTGTAATGTCGAGAGTCAAGGAATGGAATAATTCTTCGATTTCGACCTTGCGCTCCACCAGACCTTGCTCATGAATGTATGCGTCAATGCCTCGATCAGGCCGGGTTTCCGCCGCTCCGTATTTCCAAATCGCGCTGCAAACCGTACCGGCTTGATAGCGCCATGGGAAGCGCAAGCGCTGCGCCGCGGCGGTAACGGTCTTCTTGTTGCGGCTTGCCGCGCGCGATATTTTTCCGGCAAAGGAGAAAGGCCATGATGTCAACTGTGATCGGCGGCACCATGCTGCCGCATGCGCCGCAGTTTTTCACCCTGCCGGAGCAGCGCGAGGCCTTGATCAAGCTCGATCTGGCTTCGATGGTGAAAATGAGAGCGCATCCACTGGCGCTATTTTTGACGCAGTTGCAGATTGATCGGCTGCGGCCGAAATCCGCAAAGCAGCCCGCCAAAGAAGGCAGCTGATGACAAGGCAGCTGATGAAAAGCCCCACGCGCCGGCGAACGCGGAGTTGCTATTGCGAAACGTAAGTCTGCTGCTCAGCCTGGTGTTTGCGCTCGGCGCCTGCGGGCACGATGTCGTCCCCGACGGCGACGAGATCAATATTTATCCGACGAACTACAAATCGGACATTCTTGCCGCGATGCACGCCTATCTGAACTATCCGACCGGAATCCGCGATGCCGTTATTTCCGAGCCGGTGTTAAAATGGTCCGGCACCGTCAACCGCTATGTCGCATGCCTGCGATTCACCCCAAAAAAGAACGTCAGCGAATATGGCGGGACAAGGGAGATCGCCGCCGTGTTCATGGGCGGGCGGCTGGATCGATTTGTCGATTTGCCGAAAACGGAGTGCGCCGGTGTAACCTATGCTGCATTCCCCGAGCT
>Ga0187817_10000148_pt1 | contig 25121 bp, 22 predicted proteins | sample NC_wetland_sal_i_17_FD_132431 | JGI IMG/M metagenome (GOLD analysis project Ga0187817, IMG submission 132431) | Wetland sediment microbial communities from Neuse River Estuary, North Carolina, USA - SO4_2 | ecosystem: Environmental > Aquatic > Freshwater > Wetlands > Sediment | place: USA... | reverse complement strand
GGGTACAAGGGCCGCACCGGATTGTACGAAGTGATGGAAGTTGACGATGAAATCAGGGAACTGGTTATGGTGGGCGCTTCCGCGCTCGAACTCAAGAAGAAAGCGATTGAACGCGGCATGATCACCCTGCGTCGCAGCGGGCTGATCAAGGTTGCGCAAGGCTGGACCACGCTCGAAGAAGTGGCTCGCGAGACGATCCACTAAAAACGGTAGAAGGATAAGAAAACTATGGCACTCTCACTCAGCGATCTGCTCCGCCGCATGCTGGAGATGAATGGCAGCGACCTCCACATCACCACCAACTCTCCGCCCCAAATCCGCGTGCACGGACATCTGGTGCCGCTCGACCTGCCCCAGTTGACGCCGGCTGAGACTAAGCAATTGGCCTACAGCGTCATGACCGATTCGCAGAAGCACCGTTTCGAGGAAAACCTCGAACTCGACTTCTCCTTCGGCTTGAAGGGCCTGGCTCGCTTCCGCGCCAACGTTTTCAACCAGCGCGGCGCTTCCGCCTGCGTCTTCCGTCTCATTCCATTTGAGATCAAATCGTTCAACCAGTTGGGCCTGCCTCCCGTGGTCAGCAAAATGTGCGACAAGCCGCGCGGGCTGGTCCTGGTCACGGGGCCGACCGGTTCGGGCAAGTCCACCACCCTGGCCGCCATGATCGACAAAATCAATACCGAGCGCCACGAACACATCCTCACCATCGAGGACCCCATCGAGTTCGTGCACATGAACAAGAACTGCGTCGTCAACCAGCGCGAATTGCACTCCGACACCAAGAGCTTCACCGACGCCCTGCGCGCCGCCCTTCGTGAAGACCCGGACGTGGTGCTCATCGGCGAAATGCGCGACCTCGAAACCATTGAGTCGGCGCTGCGCATCGCGGAAACCGGCCACTTGACCTTTGGGACGCTGCACACCAACTCCGCATCTTCCACCATCAACCGCGTTATTGACGTGTTTCCGTCCCACCAGCAATCGCAGATTCGCGCCCAGCTTTCCCTGGTGCTCGAAGGCATCATGTGCCAAAGCCTGTTGCCAACCGTCGACGGTAAGGGACGCGCCATGTGCATGGAAATCCTGGTACCGAACGCGGCCGTGCGCAACCTGATCCGCGAAGACAAGATTCACCAGATCTACTCCTCCATGCAGTCCGGCCAGGAGAAGTTCGGCATGCAGACCTTCAACCAGGCGCTTGCCAACGCGTATTTCCAGAAGCAGATCACCCTGGATATGGCGATGATGCGCTCCAGCAATCAGGACGAACTGCAGGAAATGATCTCGCGCGGCGCCGTCGCGGTGAACCGGGGCGGTACGACTCCGCTGGCCAAGGGAGCTGCGCCCGGCAGACGATGACATCGAAAAATGTCCGGTAACGCACCGGACCGCAAGACAAGAGAAGGCACGAACAAAGAAAGAACCAGGAGCGGGTCGCCGGCACCATCGGCAGCCCACGCCGACGGAATACGAAGAAGGAGAAAGCCAATATGCCGGTTTTTACGTTTTCGGGAAAGACCGCTTCGGGCGAGAAAGTTCAAGGAGAGCGAGTAGCCTCCACCAAGGACGGGCTCGCCTCCCAGCTCCGCAAGGAGCGCATCACGCCGGGCTCCATCCGGGAGAAGGGCAAGGAGTTTTCCCTGCCCACGTTCGGCCGTGGCAAGGTCAAGGTCAAGGAAGTAGCGGTGTTCTTCCGCCAATTCTCGGTCATGATTGATGCCGGCCTCCCTCTGGTGCAGTGCCTCGAGATTCTCGGCGCCAACCAGGAGAATCCGACCTTCCAGAAAACGCTGATGGGGGTCCGGACCACCGTCGAAGGCGGTTCCACGCTGGCGAATGCCATGCGTCAGTACCCGAACATCTTCGATGACCTGACCACCAACATGATCGAGGCCGGCGAGACCGGCGGTATTCTCGACATCATTCTGCAGCGCCTCGCCATCTACGTGGAAAAGGCGGTCAAGCTGCGCTCCGCCATCAAGTCAGCCTTGATCTACCCCGTTGCGGTCGTCTCCCTGGCCGGCCTGATCGTGGGCGCGCTGCTCAAGTGGGTGGTTCCCATCTTCGCCAATATGTTTGTCGGATTGGGAGTCCCCCTGCCGCTGCCGACCAAAATCGTCATCGGCCTCAGCGCCTTCATCGGCACCTTCTGGTGGGTCATTCTGGGGAGCTTTGCCGGCATCATCTTCGGCATCAAGCAGATTCGCAAGCACCCGCGAGGGCGCTACTTATTCGACGCCATGCTGCTCAAGATGCCGGTCATCGGTCTGCTCCTGCGCAAGATCGCAGTCGCGCGCTTCACCCGAACCCTGGGTACGCTCATTACCTCCGGCGTTCCGATTCTCGAGGGCCTGGCCATTACCGCTCGCACCTCGGGCAACGCCGTGCTCGAAGAAGCGTTGATGAAGGTGCGCAAGGCCATTGAAGAGGGCCGCACCATCGTCGATCCTCTGCGCGAATGCGGCGTTTTCCCCAACATGGTGACCCAGATGATCGGCGTCGGTGAAGCCACCGGCGCCATGGATTCCATGTTGCAGAAGATTGCCGACTTCTACGAGGACGAAGTCGACGCCGCCACCAAAGACATGCTGGCCATGCTGGAACCCATCATCATCGGCATGCTCGGCGTCAGCATCGGCGGTATTGTCATTTCTCTGTACATGCCGCTGTTCTCGATGATCTCGAAACTGGCTGGATAAGAAAACCGTCGTTGGTCGTTAGCCGTTAGTCGCTGGGCACCACATCCCAGCGCTAACGACTGACTCCGAGTCCTGGAGCTAGCGACAAGCTGCCAACGACCAACGACTATCGACTAACGACTGACTCTCATGCCCTTCATTTCCGATGAGCGGAACTGGCTAACCTGGCTGGTCAAGGTTCGCATCCTGATCCTGCTGGTCCTGCTTGCCATCGAACTCGCCGTCATCCGTCTCACTCCCAGTCCGCTCCCTATCCTGCCCTTTCTCATTGGGATGGTGCTCTGGTTCGTGCTATCGCTGTTCTTCCTTTTTCTGGTTTCGGTCTGGAGCGAACACAGCCTGCAAGCCATTCTGCAGGTGCTCTCTGATCTGGCCATGGTCACGCTGGTCGTCCATGTCACCGGCGGCATCGACAGCTCGCTGAATTTCCTCTACCCCCTGGTCATCGTGGTGGCCTGCATGCTCCTGCCTCGATCCTGGGGATTCCTCAGCGCTGCCCTGGCTTTCATCCTGTTCGGAGCCATCCTCGAACTCGATTATTACGGGATCATTCCCTCCTACGCTAACTCGCATCCCAAGCTCAAGGCGCTCCAGGTAGTGATCTTCGTCAACCTGTTTGCCTACTTCGCCATCGCTTACCTGGCGGGTCTGCTGATGAGCAAGCTCCGCCAGGCGGATGTGCAACTGAAGGATACGAGTGGCGCCCTCGAAAATCTCCAGGCGCTCCACGAAAACATCGTGCAGTCCATGAGTGGTGGCGTCATCACCACCGGGCTTGACGGACGCATCACCCTGGTCAACCGCGCCGCCCAGCAACTGCTCGGGATTCCCGAAGCCGAGTTGCGTGGACGCTCCGTCGCCGACCTGTTTCAGGATCCCTTGCCCCACTTCGGCGTCGCCCGCGCCGATGGCGAAGTCCGCTACATCGCGGCCAACGGCTTCCGCAAGACCTTTCGCGTCCTGGTGTCCGCGCTCAACGTAAGCGCACCTGGTGACCTGGGTTTTGTTTATACCTTTGACGATCTCACCGAGATTCGCCGCCTCGAGCGCGAAGTGCGCATGCAGGATCGCCTGGCCGCCGTCGGCCGACTGGCCGCTGCCATTGCCCACGAAATCCGCAATCCCCTGACCTCGATTGCCGGCTCGGTCAGCATGTTGTCGGATGCGCCTTCGTTGAATTCCGAAGAGCGCCATCTTTTGCAGATCGTGACTCTCGAGTCCGATCGCCTCAACAACATCATCACCGATTTCCTGGCCTACTCCCGCGGTAAGCAATATCGCTTCGAGCGGGTGAATCTGATGCCCTTGCTCGAGGACACGCTCACCTTGCTCGAACACCGCCTCGCCGCCGAGAGCGCGGGCATACAGCTCAAGCGTAACTTCCCCAGGTCCGAAGCCTGGGTTCTGGCCGATGGCGACAAACTCAAACAGGTTTTCTGGAACTTCTGCGAAAACGCCGTCCGCGCGATAAAAACGACGCATCAAGGTGGAAGCCTGACCGTAACCTTGGCCGAGCGCGGTCCGGACTGGGAGATGAGCTTCTCCGACACCGGTCCGGGCTTCAAGCCGCAGCAGACGGAAAAAATCTTCGAGCCCTTCCAGTCGAATTTTGAAGGCGGCACCGGACTGGGCCTGGCCATCGTCTACCAGATCGTGCAGGCGCATGAGGGCAAGGTGTGGGCGCGTTCGGAACTGGGTAAGGGCACTTCCTTCGTGGTGCGTCTACGTCGTCTGGAGCAAGCCGCCGAAAGCGGAACCTCCTCCGCATCGGAATCTATCCAAGCCCCGCTGGTTACGGGAGCAGGGGCGGCAGCAGCGGGAGCCGCAGGAGGTTCGCGTGGGTAACATTTTAGTCGTCGATGACGAGCGCTCCATCTGCGAATTGCTCGACATTGCCCTGCGCCGCGATGGCCATAAAGTCGAAACCGTAACCAGTGGCGAAGCGGCCAAGCGCAAAATCGACAGTGCGCTCTACGACGTAATCGTCACCGATATCAAGATGCCCAAGGTTGACGGCGTCGATGTCCTCCGCCATGCCCACCAGATCTCGCCCGACTCCGCCGTCATTCTGATGACCGCGGTTGACGACTACGAAGCCGCTGTCGAGGCGGTCAAAGCCGGCGGCGCGACCGATTACATCCGCAAGAGTCCCGGCCTGGTCGACGAAGTCAAACTGGCCATCGCCCGCTCTCTGACCACGGTTTCGCTCAGCCGCCAAAACTTTGCCCTGCGCCGCGACGCGGCCACACGCAACTCGCTCGACAACATCATCGGTGTAAGTCCGGCGCTGGAAAAACTGAAGCAGACCATCCGCACCGTGGCCACCACCGGCAGCACGATTCTGGTATTCGGCGAAAGCGGAACCGGCAAGGAACTCGTAGCCCGCGCCATACATACCTGCTCACCGCGAGCCGCCGAAGCCTTTGTCTCGGTCAACTGCGGCGCCTTTCCCGAGACGCTCCTGGAAAGCGAACTCTTCGGCTACGTCAAAGGCGCCTTCACTGGAGCCAACCAGAACCGCCGCGGCCTGTTCGAAGTCGCCGACCAGGGCACCATTTTTTTAGACGAGATCGGCGAGATGACCATGCCCATGCAGGTCAAGCTGCTGCGCGTGCTCCAGGAGCGCACCGTGCGTCCGGTAGGCGGCACCAGTGAAATTCCGGTGGACGTGCGCGTCATCGCCGCCACCAATCGGGATCTTGACCGCCAGGTCACCGAGGGCACCTTCCGCGAGGATCTCTACTATCGCTTGAACGTGATTCCCATTCGCGTGCCCAACTTGTGCGAGCGCCGCGAAGATGTACCCCTCCTGGCCAATCATTTCCTGAAAAAATATGCTCCCGGAGCCGGGAAGAGCATTCACGCCATCGCCGCCCAGTCGCTCGAAGCTCTGACCGGCTATGACTGGCCGGGCAACGTCCGCCAACTGGAAAACACCATCGAACGCGCCGTGGCGATGGAAACCTCGAGCGCACTGCACGTCGAGTTGCCGGCCGAGCGTCCGAAGGCTCGCGCTGTAGCCGCCGGTGCGGAAACCGCAATCAGCATCCCCGCGGGATCGGTTCTGCCCGATGGCGTGAACATGGAAAACTATGTAGCGCAGATCGAGCGCTCGCTGCTGCAGTCTGCCCTGGAACAAACCCATGGCGTGCAAGTCCGGGCCGCCGACGTCCTGGGCATCTCCTACCGCTCGTTCCGCCACCTGATGAAGAAGTACGAGCTGTAAAAGCAGCTCTCGGCTGTAACTGAGCTCCGCCTGACGGTCAGCTTACGGGGCTAAACTCTGGCGATTCCACCTGGAGCAGATGGTAGGCTTCAGCCATGGTATGAACGACGTGCAAATTAGGGCGAGTGTGGGAACTCAGGATCTGAAACATGCGCGCCATTCCGTACACATGAGCTTGCGGAGCAACAAAGACCCGGATATGGGGAGGCGGGATGGCCGGCGGAGTCTCCGCCAGTTGGCGGATCGCGGTGGTGGAAACATCAAACTTCGTCACTCCCGAGACGTCGGCGATACCGCGACACGCGGGATGTGACGCCGCACATCTTGCCGTGTTGGCGTAGCAATCCAGCAGAATGGCGTCTGTTACTCGGCCCTCTAAACGCACGCGCAGGATGTTGTTCGTGGCGTCGAATTCCAGAAAAAAAGCCATAAGAGCGTTTTAAATACACTGCCGGTCCCGGAATTGTGCCACACACAAGCGAGCAAGTTGTCGCGGGATGGTCTCCGGCGGCTACGCTCTCTGCACGCCGCCGAGCGCCTCGAGCGCCTTCGTGATCTGCGCAGACCACTGTGCCACCTCGTCGTCGCGCAGCGTGCGCTCGCTGGATTGGAGCTGTGCGCGCATCAGGATCGAGTACTTGCCCGCGCCAACTTTGTCACCGCGGAAAATTTCTAAGGGGACGAAGCTGCGCAGTTCGGCGATGCCCAATCCGTTGACGCTGTGGCGGATTTTCTCGAACTCCGCGTCATCGTCAAACACAAACGAGAAGTCGCGCTCGACGGCCGGGAAGCGCGGCAGCGCTTCATAGCGAACCTGGCGCAGATCATGCTGGTAGAGCCGGTCGAGATAGATCTCGGCGACAAAAACGTTCTGTCGCAGTTTGCGGGCCGCGGCCACATCGGGATGAATCTGGCCAAACTGGGCGACGGTAGCGCCATCCATGACGGCGCGGGCGGAGCGTCCGGGGTGATAGTAATCCGCCGTCTGTGCATCGTAGTAGAGCGTCCAATGGCTGAAGGGAGCGAGCAGGGTTTCGACATCGCCCTTCAAGTCGAAGAATGTCAGCGGACGCGCCGCCTGAAGAACTCCGGCTTCAACGGCGCTTCCGGTCGCGCCGATCGAGATGCGCCTGAGCTCCAGCGGCATTGCATTTCCGCTCGACGCTTCAAAGGCAGTTCCCGCTTCGAACAGGCGAACGTTGTCGCTGCCGCGATTCAGGTTGTAAGCCAGCATGTTCAACATGCTGGGAACCATCGAGGGACGCATGACCGAAGCCTCCTCGCTCAGCGGGTTCTCGAGGTCGAGCTCCGGAGCAGTCGAAAAGCGCTTGGCGTCTTCCTTCGAAATGAAGGTCAGCGAAATGGCTTCGTTGTATCCGAGCGCCAGCAGGGAAGAGCGCAGCCGCGAGTCCTTGTGCGCGTCGGGCAGATCTCGAACCTCGCCGCTGTAGGCGGGAAGCGTGTTGGGGAATTTGTCGTAGCCGTGCAGGCGCGCCAGTTCTTCGATGATGTCGATCTCGCGCTCGCAGTCGAGGCGCCAGCTCGGGATGTGGACCAGGTAAGTGTCTTCTGCGCCCGGAAGCATGGTGAAGCCGAGGCGAGTAAGGATGCGGCTGATTTCCAGCGTGCTGAGTTTTTCGCCGAGAATGCGCTGCACTTCTCGCAGGTCGAGCACCACCGGAGCCAGATCGAGCTTGCGCGCGATTACGTCGATCACGTCGCCGACCAGCGTCCCGCCGCCGGAGGCGAGTATGAGTTCGGCGACGCGATTGGTCGAAACTACGGTCGATTCGAAATCGGCGCCGCGCTCAAAGCGGTGTGAGGCGTCGGTGTGAATGCCGTGCCGCTTCGACATGCGGCGCACGGTGACCGGATCCCACCACGCGGATTCGATCAGGATGTTCTTCGTGCGCTCGGTGATCATAGTGTCGAAGCCGCCCATCACGCCGGCCAGCCCGACCGGCTTCTTCGCGTCGGCCACGACCAGATCTTCGGTCGAGAGCTTGCGCTCGACGCCATCGAGAGTTTTGAGCGTTTCGCCGTCCTGAGCTTTGCGAATAATCAGGCGGCGGCCTTCGAGCAGATCGAGATCGAATACGTGCGTCGGCTTGCCGCTCTCCCAGAGAACGTAGTTGGTGGCGTCCACCGCGTTGCTAATGGGCCGTTGGTCGAGCAGTTGCAGGCGATGGGCAATGTTCGCGGGCGAAGGCTTGATGGTCGCGCCACGAATTTCGCGCGCTGTAAAGCGCGGACAGAGCTCCGGCTCCTGGATGTCGATGGTGATGCCAGACTTGCCTTGCGACGCCGGCAGCTTCGGCTCGATCGGCTTGAGCGGCAGATTGTAAAGAGCGGAGGCCTCGCGCGCCACGCCGTAATGATTCATGGCGTCGGGACGGTTGGTCGTGATCTCCATCTCGAAGACGGTGTTGTCGCCTTCGCCGGAAATGCCTTCTACGGCGACGCCCGCCAGAGTAAGTTCGTCCGCAAGTCGAGCGTAGTCGACGGGAAGGTCAACAAAGTCGCGCAGCCATGAGGGAGAGATTTTCATCAAAGAAGCTCTTAGCTGTTAGCTCTTGGCTCTTAGCAATCAGCGCCAGCTCCGTAATCCGCTAAGATCTAAAAGCTAACGGCCAAGAGCTTTTATCCAAACTGCTCCAGAAATCGCATGTCGCCCTGAAAGAAAAGCTGAATGTCATCCACGCCGTACTTCAGAATCGCGATCCGTTCCACGCCCATACCGAAGGCGAAGCCCGAAACCTTGGTCGCGTCGTAATCGACGAAGCCGTACACATTGGGATCGACCATGCCGCAGCCGAGCAGCTCAATCCATCCGCTGGCCTTGCAGTTGCGGCAGGGAGCGCCGTCGCGCGTGCCCTTGCCATCACAGAAAATGCAACTGATCTGCACGTCGGCGCTGGGCTCGGTAAACGGGAAGAACGATGGATAGAAGCGCGTCTCGACGCTTGATCCGAACATCGCTTTCATGGCGTGGTCGAGCGTGCCTTTCAGATCGCAGAAGGTGATGTTGGTGTCGACGGCCAGACCCTCGATCTGGTGAAAAATGGGCGAGTGCGTGGCGTCGGCCGCGTCGTTGCGATGAACTTTGCCCGGACAAACGATGCGCACGGGCGGCTTCGTCTTCTGCATGGTCCGAATCTGCACCGGCGAAGTGTGCGTGCGCAGCAGCAGGCGGTCGCGCAGGGGCTTCGATTCCTGCCCGGCGATGAACAGCGTGTCCTGCGAGTCGCGCGCGGGATGGTTCGGCGGAAAATTCAACGCCTCAAAGTTGTAAAAGTCGGTTTCAATCTCCGGACCTTCCTCCACCGAGTAGCCCAGATTGCGGAAGACGCCAATCATCTCGTTCATCGTCTTGATGACAGGATGGTCCGCGCCGATGGGGCGGCGAATGCCGGGGAGGGTGATGTCGAGACGTTCGTCGGCGAGTCTGCCTGAGGAAGCTCCGCTTTGAATGCGGACGAGTGTTGCATCCACCGTCTGCTCAACCCTCGTCTTGATTTCGTTGACGCGTTGCCCAACGTCACGCTTTGAGCCCTTCGGTGCGGCTTTCAGCCAAAGATCATTAAGCTGAGTGAGGACGCCGTTCTTGCGCGCCATCCAGCGATCGCGAAATATCTTCCAGTCGTTCTCGGAAGCGACTGCTGCTGACTCTTGTTCGAGCGCAGACACAAGTTCGCGCACGGCGCTGTCGAGCGCCGAGGTCGAGAAGTCCGTTAGTTTGGGGACGATGTAAGACATATTCCCGAGCCATTTTCAAAATTCCAAAAAAAGAATCGTCATCCTGAGCGAAGCGAAGGACCCGTGCATTCTACTGGCGCATGCGAAATGCAGAGGTCCTTCGCTTCGCTCAGAATGACAATATTCAATTAGGACTGAAAGCTGACAGTTACGCTGCCGCGTTCGCCTTCTTCGCCTGCTCTGCCAGGCTGCCAAAGCCCGCTGGGTCGTTCACCGCCAGATCCGCCAGGATCTTGCGGTCGAGTTCCACGCCGGCTTTCTTCAGTCCGCTGATGAACTGGTTGTAGTTCAGTCCGTTCAGGCGGGCGGCGGCGCCGATGCGCACGATCCAGATCGACCGGTACTGGCGCTTTTTCTGCTTGCGGCCGGAGTAGGCAAACTTCAGCCCGCGTTCGACCGCTTCTTTCGCCGAGCGGTAAAGTTTGGACTTGGTTAGGAAATATCCACTGGCGCGTTCCAGAATCTTTTTGCGCTTGGCGCGGCGTTTGGTTCCGCGTTTTACACGAGGCATTACTTTTCTCCTTTTTTATTTCGTTTGGCGGCTGGAGGTAAGGAGGCTTCTACCCAAAAGGGATTTGCGAAGCCCAGCCTCTTCACGCGCCGCTGCGGGGCATTCGCTCCGCAGACTTGGTTGTGGACGGGCGAAGGCGCCCGTCGCTCCATAACAGCTCTAGTACGGGATCATGCGCTTCACTTTTTTGAGATCCGCATCGCTCACCAGCACGGAATCCCCCAGCTTTTTCTTGCGCTTCTTCGCCTTCGAGGTCAGGATGTGGCGCAGAAACGCTTTGTGCCGCTTCACCTTTCCCGTCCCGGTTTTCTTGAAGCGCTTGGCAGCGCCTTTGTGCGTTTTTAGTTTAGGCATAAATAGCTCTCAGCTCTCAGTTGTCAGCTCTCAGTTACATCTCAACCTTACAAAAGAATAACCATCTCACCATGAGCGATCGCACCATGAGATTTTACTGATGGCTGATAGCTGACGGCTGATAGCTGCTACGCGGTCTGCGCTCCGCCTTGCGACGCCGGAGGGGCGGGAGGCGCGGGTTTCGGCCGGGCCGGCTTCTCTTTTCCTCCGCCTTCTTTCTTATTCGGCGCCAGGATCAGGTGCAGTGTATTACCCTCTTGCCGGGGACGGAACTCCACCAGCCCTTTCTGCTCGACGTCCTTGATCAGACGTTCCAGAATCTGGCGGCCCAAGCTTTGCCGCGTCATCTCGCGTCCCCGGAAGAAGATGGTCGCCTTGACCTTATCTCCTTCGTCGAGGAACCGCAGCACATGATTTTTTTTGGTTTCGTAGTCGTGATCGTCCACGTTGATACGAAACTTTACTTCCTTGACCGTAATCGTCTTCTGTTTCTTCTTGGCTTCCCGCTCGCGCTTTTCGTTCTGGTACAGGAATTTTCCATAGTCCATGATGCGGCAAACCGGAGGTTGCGCAGTCGGGGAAATTTCCACCAGGTCCAGGTTTCTTTCGCGGGCCAACTTGAGCGCTTCGAAGGGAGGCATCACGCCAATCTGTTCTCCTTCGTCACCGATCACGCGAACTTCCCGCGCCCGGATGCGCTCGTTCATGCGGATAAAACGCTTGTCGATACCGTCCTCCGTCTGCTGATCTGACAGGAAAGATGCTTAAAAAGATGCTTAAAAAGTATAGCATGCGGCGGTAGAGTGGCTGGGCCGCGCGTCTCCGCGGCTGAGGAGTGGTTGGAATCGCACAAAATGGTCGTGCCCTACGCCGCCGCCACTTTCGACGTCCGCAGCCGCCGGTACAGCCGCAGATAGTCGTCCACCATCCGTCGTGCCGTGAAGCGCTCGCGGGCCCGATTGTAGGCGCGCGTCCCGTAGAGACGGACGAGTTCGCGGTCGGCATCGAGTTGGCAGAGCACTTCGCTGAGGCTCTCGGCGTTATTGCGTTCGAAGTACAAGGCGGCGTCGTCCCACAGTTCGCGATACACTTCGGTGTCGTTAGCCACGATGGCGCAGCGCGAGAACGCGGCTTCGACCGACGCCAGCCCCGTCGGCTCGTAGCGCGAAGTTGCCGCAAAGATTGTCGACTTACTATAAAGCGAGCGCAGTTGCGATTCGGTCTGCGCCCCCTTCACTGAAATCTCGTGTTCGTCGGTGGAGACGCGCACGTCGGCCCGGATCGGCATTATCGGCGCGGGAATCGGGTTGTCCGCCCCCACGATGCACACCGGCAGGCCGTGCCGATGCTGAGTCAGCAAGGCCACCTGCTTTCCCGTATCCCACAGACGCCCGATCGCCAGCACCGACTCTTCTTTGGCGACAAACGGATTGAAGTAGATCGGATTGCGTCCCGGGGGAATGACGTGTCCCTCGAAATCGTCGCCGTAGGCAACCCGCAGCATCTCGCCCATCCAGCGCGAAGTGGTAACCACGGCCTCGGCCCGCTTCAGGCCCGCGACCATGGTTGCGCGATACCACTTCAGCCATGCCGAAGCGGCGGGTTCGTGTCCGTGGATGCTCAACCACCACGTGATCACATCGCCATGCGCCACCACCACTCGCGGCGTTGCCACCGGCAGCGCCCCAAAACTCAATTGATTCAAATGCAGAAAATCAGGACGCGTGTCGCGAACAACCCCGCACAGATAATCCTGAGCCGCGTGGAAGTCCTGCTCGCCTTCCTGCATCCAGTCGAGACGAAACGCGGTGGGATGGTATTCCAGCCCGTGCAGCGAGTCCATCCAGGCGGTCTGATGGGGAAGGGGAATCTCTCCAAAGCTGACGAGCGTGACTTGCGCCCCGTGGGTCACCAGACCCGAAACCAGTTCGCGCGAGTACGTCCAAACTCCGCTGAAGGTATCAGCCGTGACCAGTACGCGCACAGAACCCTCTGGGATCGAGGGCTGGGAGCTACCCTCGGCCTACTTGGCTTCAGTTTAGGGGCGAGAGCTGTGCCTAGGGAAGAGTTTTCTTAGGTTCGTCCGCAGCCGGGGCTCGTCGCGGCCAAGGGCCGAGGCACCCTCTCCACTCTGTCATCCTGAGCGAAGCAGGGACTTCACGAAGTGAAGTCCCTGCGGAGTCGAAGGACCCCTACATCCTTCACGATCCGGAGGTACCCCCTCCCTGCCACGGTCTTTTGGAATCAAAGACTTAGGGTAAAAATCCAGCCAGGTCTTTGAGTTTAAAGGACTTGTTGATAAAGTCTTTAAGAACCAACGAGTTACGAGATCCATTTTCCTTTCGACTGCGCTCATGGTCAGGATTTCGGCAGCGGGCTCGCCCCTTCGACTGCGCTCAGGGTCACGCCCGATAAACGCCTCAAGTTAAGCTGTCAAAGAGCGCTGAAAATGGCTTTGGGGCAGTTGCGAGGGCTGCCCCAATCAGATCTTTTAATCGTTGCGCGCGGCCGGGCTTAAGTCAATGGACTTCGATCACGGGATTTGTGTGATGAGAAGATCGCGAAGACCCGCTGGCGCTTCCCAACAAAATTCTTAAGACTGGAGGCGGCGTGGAATCCCGGGTCTCGAAAATCGCGAGCCCCTTCGACAAGCTCAGGGCAGGTTCTGGGGCACCCTCCGGCGGACATGGAATCCCACCCTAACGTCGCACAAATCGCGACGTTAGGATGGGGCACCCGCATCCCGAAGAACACTGAAGGGGTCTTCATGTCGAGTCCGCCCACCGAGTTATTTCCCTCTGACCCGCAACATGATCCTCCAAGGTGACCAGTTTCGGCTGCACCAGGATTCGCATCGTCCACAGCAGATCATCCAGGACCGTTCCAAACCCGAAGTGAGCATCCACAAACGCCAGTTCCGAAGGCGGCAGGGTGGTGCGGCCAGAGATCAGCACCACGGGAACATCCGGCGCCAGGTACTTGATCTCCTGGGCCAACTTTGAACCCGACATCGCAGGCATTTCGTAGTCCAGAAGCGCCAGATCAAAAGAAGTTCGCTGGCAAAGCGCGAGCGCCTCGATGGGGTCATTTTTCGTGATCACTCGGAAGCCGCATTCCTCAAGAACACTGGTAAGCAATCGGCTGGATTTGGGATTGTCGTCCACGTAAAACACCGTCGTTCTGTTCTCCATCACGAACCTCCGTTCCTTTTCCCAACAGAACGCTACCGACGCGCCGCCCTTGCGAATAGTTTGGGCAAAGATTTGTAAATCAATCGGACTGCTTCACCGGCCACTTGCGGGAAAGAGTTGAGGCCGCAAGGGTTACACACCACAAACATTTGTGAGTGTTTCTTCCTCGCCGCACAACTCCTCTTCGGCCGGACCCTCGGAGGGCAACGTGAACTTGAAAATGGATCCATAGCCAGCCTGCGACTCGACCCAGATCTTCCCGCCGTGGCGCTCGATAATCTTCTTACAAATGGCCAAACCAATTCCGTTGCCGGGGTATTCCGTCCGGGTGTGCAAGCGTTGAAAGACAACAAAGATATTTTGTGCATGCTCCGGAGCAATGCCGATCCCGTTGTCGCTCACGCTGAACAACCAATGATCCCCGCTTTTCTCGGCCTGCATCGAGATTACTGGCGGTTTTGTCCCGCGGAACTTGATCGCGTTTCCGATCAAATTCTGCAAGACCTGTGTCATCTGCGAGCGGTTCGCCCACACTGTTGGCAGGGACCCATGCGTGACCACCGCGCCGCTCTCCTGAATCGCCGGGCCGAGAGTGAGCAGGACCTCTTCCACCATGGCATCGCAATCGACGTGTGCGCAACCATTCCGTCCTATTCGCGAAAAGGCCAGCAGATCCTGGATCAAGGACTGCATCCGAAGAGCTCCTTCGCGGGCATAGTCGATGAATTTGTCGGCTTTCTCGTCGAGCCGGCCGCGATAGCGTTCGGCGAGCAGTTGCGTATAGGCCGCTACCATGCGCAGCGGCTCCTGCAGGTCATGCGAGGCGACATAAGCGAATTGCTCGAGATCGGCGTTCGAGCGGGCCAGCTCCGCCATTTTTTCGGCCAGCTCTTTCTCCGCCCGCTCCCGCTCGGTGACATCGCGCAGGATAATCGTAAACAGCGCCCTACCGCCGGCCTCGGCGCGCGAAATAGATGCCTCCATGGGGAACTCCTCGCCATCTGCGCGCAGGGCCCTGAGGGTGCCGAGGCTGTCGCTGGTACGACTTGTGATACCGGTATCCCCGAATTTCCGGATGTAGACGGAATGCGCGGCGCGGAAGCGTTGCGGAATGAAACGTTCGATCGGCTTTCCCATGGCCTCTGCCCGCGAACAACGGAAAACCTTCTCGGCAGCGGCGTTGAATACGATAATGTTCTGTTCTTCATCCACAGTAAGGATGGCGTCCAGAGCCGAGTGGACCAGAGCTTCGAGCTGCGCCTGACTCTCCCGCATCGCGGCGTCGGAGCGCTCTTGGCGTTCGCGCAAAGTTTTTTCCTGCAGCGCGCGGCGGATCGCTTCGGGCAGCCGAGCCAAACCGTCTTTCAGAACGTAATCGGTTGCGCCCCGCTTGATGCACTCCACGGCAGTTACGTCTCCCAATGCGCCCGAGACCAGGATCAGGGGAATGCCCAGCCCTTCGCGCCGCAGAGTATCCAGCGCTTCCATGCCTTTCCACTGCGGCAGGTTATAGTCGGCAAGCACCACGTCAGGACGGTGTGCGCGAAGCTCGCGCTCAAACTCCGCTTCTTCTTGCACCACCACCACAGAAGCCAAGAGGCCGCCTTTGCGCAGAGCCTGGGCGACGAGTTCGGCGTCCAGTTCATTGTCTTCGACGTGTAGTACGCGCAGTTGGCGGAGCTCTGGCGCGAGATCAGTGGTAGGGGTCATGAGCCGGCCGTTGCCGAATGCTGGGAAAGTTCCGCCACAGGCGGCTGATTAATCACCAGCCAGTACAATCCGACGTTTTTGACCGTGTCGCGGAACTGGTCGAAGTCGACCGGCTTCTGGATGTAGCTATTGGCTCCCAAGCCATAGCCGGTAACCAGGTCACGCTCCTCTTTGGAGGAAGTCAGGATCACCACGGGAATGGCCTTGGTTCGCGCATCGGCTTTAACTCGTTTGAGGACTTCCATCCCATCTACTTTCGGCAGTTTCAGGTCCAACAAAATCAGCCGCGGGCGCTCGAAGGAACGGTCTGCGTGGATTCCATTGCAGAAGAGAAAATCCAGGGCCTCCTCGCCATCGCGTGCGACGTGAATGTTGTTGGCCAGCTTTTCTTTTTGCAGGGCGTGCAGAGTGAGCTCCACGTCGTCCTGGTTATCTTCCACGAGCAGAATTTCAACCTGTCGCTGAGTCACGCTTGTTCTCCTGCCATTGCGGCTTTAGTTTTAAGTTCGGTTTTCTCGGGCGCTCCGAGGGTGAAATAAAAAGTCGCGCCCTGGTCCAGTTCGGCTTCCGCCCAGATGCGGCCGCCGTGCTTCTGAACGATGCGCTGGACAGTGGCCAGGCCCACACCCGTGCCTTCGAAGTCTTCCTGGCGGTGCAGGCGTTGAAACACGCCGAAGAGCTTGTCGGAGTACTTCATGCTGAACCCCACTCCGTTGTCGCGCACGAACACGATCGGCGTTCCCTGATGATTCCTCTGTCCAATCTCAATGACGGCTTGAGGGCGAGGCCGGGTGAATTTGAGCGCATTCGACAGGAGGTTCTGGAAGACCTGCTTTACCAGAGAGGGATCGCACTCCACAAACGGCAGACCGCCGATCCTCCACTCCACGTTCCGTCCCGCACATTCCGTTTTCAGATCGGCGACAACTTCCTCGACCACTGGGTTCAGACCCGCGACTTGCAAACTGAGGTCGCGACGTCCCAGGCGAGCCAGGTTCAGCAGATCATCCACCAGCACCCCCATGCATCGTGTGCCTTCCACGATTCTCTGGAGATGGTGTTGAGCCTCAGGCTCCAGGCGGGGACCGTACTCCTCGCTGAGCAGCTTGGAGAACCCGCTGATATGGCGCAAGGGAGCGCGCAGGTCGTGCGAGACGGAATAGCTGAAGGCCTCCAGTTCGCGATTGGACGCCTCCGCCGCTTCCTTGGCCACGCGTAAAAGTTCGACCGATTCCCGCAGGTCACGGCTCACACCCTCTGCCTTGGCACGCTCCGCGTCAAAATCTTCAAGAAGGTTCAGCGTCGCGCTTTGGGTTTCTTCCAGCCGGCTTTTCTCCTCGGCGAAGTCCTGGAGCATGTTGAAGACAGCGTGCTGCGTCTGTTCCACGCGCACCTTATCCTCAGAGAAATCCTCGAGGATGTTGAGGATCGCCTTCGCGTGATCCTCGGGATCGACCGCGAACTCAGACGCAAGGACCGTCCGTGCAAGGCCAGAGGTCAAACCAGTGCCCTTTCCGGACTCCCCGCTGGACGCAGACGCTGCACTTCCCGCTTGAGTTCCTCGATCTCTTTCTTAAGTGCGATCATCTTGAGCTCGCGACCGACAGTAAGTTTTTGGAATCTCTCCAGTTCCGCCAACCGGTCAAGTTCCCGAGCCCGCTGTTCCTCTCGCGCTCTCTGCTCGGTGATCTTTGCTTCTGCTTCCTTCTGCGCGGTTACATCGCGGGCGGCGGCAAACACGCCCAAAACGTTGCCTTTCGCGTCGCGGTACACCGAGGCGTTGTAAACCACGTGGGTGAGCCGGCCATCGTGCTGGCGGATGGTGAGCGGATAGTCGGTGACAAATCCTTTGGAGAAGACCTGCTCATAGCCCCTACGGGCATTCTCGGGCTCGGTAAAGTAGTCACAAAAGTCCGTGCCGATGAGCTGTTCCCGGGGCCTGCCGGTGAGTTTGTTGGTGGCTTCATTGACGTCGGTGATCTTGCCCTCCGGACTGATCGTGACTAGCGGGTCGAGACTCGCCTCAATCAGACTCCGGGCGTACTGCGATGCGTAACGCAGCTTCTCCTCAGCCTGTTTCTTTTCCGTGATGTCGGTGCTCATCAGCAGATAACCGATGGCACTTCCGGAAGAATCATTCCGGCGTGTGACCACAACGTTGGCCACAAAACGGGAACCATTCTTGCGGACGCGCTGGAACTCTCCTTCGGCCAAGCCCTTCTTGTATGCCGTTGATAGCAGCTTGTCGACAGCTCCCGACCGGATGTCCTCGGGTGCATGCAGGACCGTCGAATCCTTACCGACGATCTCCCCGTCCTCATAGCCGTAGTTCAGCCGCGCGCCCTCGTTCCAGGAGAGGATGGTGTGGTTGAGATCCGTTCCGATAATGGAATACTTGGTGGAACTCTGCAGGATGTTGTCCAGAAAGTTCTTGGTGTCGGCAAATTCCCGCATGACCCGTCTGGATTCGGTCACGTCGCGAGCCGCTGCAAACACGCCCAGGACGTTACCATTCACGTCGCGATAGACCGAAGCGTTGTACAGAACGTCGACCAGTTGCCCATCCCTGTGCCGGATGGTCAGAGGATAGTCGGTGACAAAACCTTTCTCGAACACCTGGCGGTACCCTTCTCTGGCCTTGCCCGGCTCGGTAAAGTAGTTCGAGAAGTCGGTGCCAATGAGTTGCGCGCGGGGCATGCCGGTCACCTTGATGGTGGCTTCATTCACATCAGTGATCTTCCCCTCCGGGCTGATGGTGACCGGCGGGTCCAGACTGGCTTCAATCAGGCTTCGGGCGTACTGCGACGCCTGCTGTTGATCGGTCGACGACTGTGGTGGAGCGGCCATATCGTTGCTTCCCTTCCGTGTTGCATGCAGGTAATCGGTCTCTATGGAGTTATCGGCAGGGCAGTTGCCGGTATTTGCAAAGAGGCAGGTTACTTAGGGGATGGGGAACAGACATGGATCAGCATGCCTTTGCCGCCAGAAGCGTTAGACGCCGGCAGGGTGTTCGCATTCTTCGGTTGCGCCCCCGCTCTCCAATTGACTTCGCAGTTCCTCCACTAAAGTGTGAACGGATTCCAGCTTTTCGGCCGCCGTCGGGGGCACCCCGGGGTCTTCCAGGGCCAGTTCACTGGACAGCAGCAGCGCCGTGACCGTGTCATTCAGTTCGCTGTGCAGCCTTCCGATGGCCGCCTGCCGGGCCCTTGCTTCCTCGCGCTGGCGGCGCCGCACGGCCGAGCGGACCTCCCGCACCAGACGCTCCATTCCAGTGATCCCAAAATTGACCTCCACGGGGAGGGCAGTGCCCAGGTGCTCGAACGTGGTCCTGGCTTCCCGCGGCTTGACTTCGAGCAGATACTGATCGAGCACCACGGCCAGATAACATTCCACGCGCAAAAGTGTTGTGGCGCGAACCAGACTTTCGGCCACCACGACCTCCTCGCCGGTAGCCTCAGTCAGCGCCGCGGCGCACTCGAGTGCCCGCTCGCTCGGCGTCACAAGAAGGATCATGCGGAATCCTTCGCAACTTCCGGGCCAATCGTTGGCTCCTGAAAATAAATGAGTTATGCGAGCGAGTTTCCGCTGGAACTCCCGTTCTGGCACCCGTAGCCAGGTCTATAACTCAGGTTGGGAATTTGTGATTGGCAATTTGCAATCGATAATTTTGATCTGTGGAACCGCCCGATCTTCAATTACGAATCACAAATCAAGAATTACAGATTCGGTTCGACGCGTACTCCTTCAGCTTGCGGTACAGCGTGGTCTTGCCAATCCCTAGCAGTCGCGCCGCCTGCATCTTGTCTCCGTTCACCTGCGACAGCGCAGCGAGAATGGTCTGTTTCTCCAATTCCGCCATAGGCACGATGCCGCAGTTCGGCGGGCTCATCACCAATAAGTCGACGGGAGCGCCGTAAATCTGGGTGGGAAGATCGCCCACCTGAATTTCGTTCGCGCTGGTGAGTGCACACGCCCGCTCCAGCGAGTTTTCCAGTTCGCGCACATTGCCGGGCCAGTCGTAATTGAGCAGCGCCTGGAGAGCCTCGTCCGAAACCGTCTTTTCGACGCCCGCATCGCGCCCAATGCGCTCCAGAATATGCGCCGTTAGCAGCGGGATGTCCTGGCGGCGCTCGCGCAGGGGCGGAATCCGCAGCGTCAGCACGTTCAGCCGGAAGAAAAGATCGCGGCGGAATGTGCCCTCGGCCACTGCTCGTTCGAGGTTACGGTTGGTCGCCGCCAGAATCCTCACCTCGATGGGAACGCGCTTCACGCTCCCCACCGGACGAATCTCCTTCTCCTGAATCGCCCGCAGCAGCTTCGCCTGCAAGTCGGTCGGCAACTCCCCGATCTCGTCCAGAAATACCGTCCCCCCCGCGGCGATGGCCAACAGGCCGTCTTTCGGATGAGTCGCGCCCGTGAAGGCGCCGCGCACGTGCCCGAACAGTTCGCTTTCGATCAGTGTGGGCACCAGCGATCCGCAGTCGACGGGAATGAACGGCTTATTGCGGAAGAGGCCAGAGAAGTGGATGGACTTCGCGACCAACTCCTTGCCCGTTCCGCTCTCGCCCAGAATCAGCACCGGATGCGCGCTCTGTCCGGCTTTGGCAATGACGCGGTAGAGCTTCTCCATCTGCGGCGCACGCCCGACAATGTCGCCGAACCCCTGATGCGATTGAATGGTTTCCCGCAGCACCCGGTTCTCCGTCTTCCGGCGCAAGTGTCCCGCGACCCGGTCCAGCAGCAGACGGAGTTCTTCCATGCTGAAGGGTTTGGTGACATAGTCGTATGCGCCATCTTTCATGGCCTGCACCGCCGACCGCACCGTGCCATACCCTGTCACCACGATCACCAGCGCCTCCGCACAGTGCTTTTTGACCGTATGCAGCGCTTCGAGGCTTCCCGGGCCCCGGAGGTCCAACAGCACGGCGTCCGGGCTTGAGCTCTCGAGCAACCGGAACGCCTGTTCGGCGGACTCCGCCAGCTGGGTGTTGAATCCCAGCGATTGCGCGACCTCTCGGCAGGACTCGCGGATGGTGCGGTCATCGTCCACGATCAGCAGGTTCAGGAAATTCGCTCCCTCGATTTGTGGCCGATGGATGGGAACATGACTGACGCCGGCGGCGGCGGATGTGTTGAACATGGCGAATCTTCCTCTTCAGGCCCGGTCTGTAGAGACGGGGCTTGCCCCGTCTCCCTCTGCATCCGGAGACACGGTAAGCCGCGTCTCTACGGAAGAATCACCTGCTCCGGCAAGGACGCCTCGGTCGCAGACTGCCCAATCGCGGATTCGATTGCCGGAAAAAACACTGCAATGCTGGTGCCGCGTCCCGGTTCGCTCTCGACCTCGATCGTCCCGCCTGCTTCCCCGACGATGCGCTGCACCGTTGCCAGACCCAACCCCGTGCCCTGTCCGGGCTGCTTGGTGGTGAAGAAGGGTTCGAACAACCGAGCTCGTGTCTCCACATCCATTCCGCAACCGCTGTCTCTCACCACTACCGAGATCGCGCGCCTGGAAGACCCGTGCTCGGCTTGATAGGGCGTTCCAGTGGGGAATTCCGTGGCCCGCGTGGTCAACGTAATCGTTCCACCGAGCGGCATGGCGTCGCGCGCGTTCAGCACCAGGTTCAACAGGATCTGCCGCAGTTGCGCGGGGTCGATCAGCACCAGTCCGGCGCCGGAGTCAAGTGCCGGGTCAAGTACTACGACCAGCGCAATCTGCTCACCGACGAGCCGCCGCAACAGGTTTTCCGAGGAAGCCACAATTTCATTGGTCGGGATCGCGCGTGGCTCCGTGGCTTGCTTGCGCGCGATCGCCAATAGCTGGTGTGTCAACGCCGCGCCTTGCTCTCCCGCCATGCGGACTTCTTCCACCTGCTGGCACAACTGGCCCCGTTCCAATCCGCCACTCTCCAAGCCAGCGCTTTCCAATCCGACGCTTTTCAGTCCGGCGATCAACAGGTCGCAGTACAGCAGGATGCCGGTAAGCAGGTTGTTGAAGTCATGCGCTATTCCTCCCGCCAGCCGCCCTATAACTTCCATCTTTTCAGCTTGGTGCAGATGTTCTTCCATCCTCCTGCGCTCGCTGGCGTCGGTGAGCATTGCGATCAGGAAAGCGGGTCGGCGGCGGGCGTCGCGCCCCAGCGATATTGTCCAATGCCCCCAGAGCTCGGAACCATCTTTGCGCCGGCAACGCTTTTTGACTTCAAATCGGTCGCGCTCGCCCCGCATCAGTTCGCCCAGCAATCGCATGTCTGGCGAAGAATAGCCGGGAGAAAGCTCGCGGTGAAGGTCCGGATGAAGCTCGCATACGTCGGTACCAGCCAGTTCCTGTGGGCTGTAGCCGAGCATTTGGCTGAGAGCGGGATTGGCATCCAGAATCCGTCCATCGAGCCGGCAAATCCCGATTCCAATCGCAGCCCCTTCAAACATCGCTTGGAAGCGCAGATCTGGCCTGTGATCGCGCGCTACCGGAAATTGGGCAATAACGTTCATGCAAGTTCAGGTCTCAGGTGTCAGGTCTCAGGAAAACAGAGTCCTGAGACCTGACACCTGATCCATGACACCTTGCTCCGATTCCAAGTTGGGAAAAAGCATGCTCACCTTTTCCTCAAATGAACCGCGCTAACCTAATTGGGAAAGTCTATGCGAAACGCCAGCGCCACTAAGTGCCAGCCATCACACCAAATTTGTGATGAATCGAAAGGAATCGAGACGGGCAGAGGCCACATACGCCGTGGTCTACATTCTTACGCTGCTTCGCGGCTATTGATATTCTGGTGGGTACCAACATGTCGTCCCACACTTATCGCGTCGTCGTTTGGCTGACGTTCAGCTTTCTCTGCGCATGTGGTCACCCTCCCGCCGAGAACGGTTCGGACTCCAATTCACAAAAGCTGCCCTTCGATCGCGAGCCGCGCTCGAGCGGAATTTCGCCCAGTCGGTCGCTGATTCCCTCGACCACAAAACTTCCGGAGGGAACACCCCTCACTGTCCACCTCGAGAGTCCTCTTTCGAGTGCGTCATCGCATGCGGGAGACGCCTTCAGAGCGACCCTCGATGAACCGGTCGTGATCGACGGCCGGACGTTCGTCGCCCGCGGCACATCCGCAACCGGCCGTGTGCTAGAAGCCAAGCCCTCCAGTTCTCGCGGAAGTGCCCCTGCGAGCTCGCTCGAACCCGGCTATCTGCGGATCGTGCTGGTAAGTTTAAACATCGGCGGCAGGCAGGTCATGATTGAGACCTCCAGCATCTTCGCCAAAGGTGGCTCTCGCGAGGAACGAAACACGGCTGCCGGAACGGCTTCTGGTGTCAGTCAGAAAGACAAAGATATTGTGTTGGGTATTGATCGCCGTCTCAACTTTCGCCTTGCCCAGACGGTTGACTTGGAATAGTCCCGACTCGCAACTCTGCCCACAAGATTCTTTGAGCCGCATAAACGCCGAGCCGTGGCGACCTCCAGCGTATTGAACACATTCACACTTTTTTTCGAGAGGAAGCTAAGTTTTTTCCGCTACATAAAATTTACATCCCCTCGCGAGTTTGCTACGTGTCACGCGGTCGCGCTCTGGCAACGTATGTTGCAGTAAGGAAAGGCACTTCTCCGTTCTGGCAAACTGTTTGCTCTACTTCGGTTGAGAACTTCAGCCTATGGTGGTTTTTATGTTGTCCATGATCTTTGCGTTCTTGCTCATCACCACGGCGACCGTGGTTGCTACGATTTTCGCGCTGTGCTTTGTGCAATGGCTGTTGGGGGTTGGTCAGGTTCCTGCGCGGGCTGACACATTCGTCGATGAGGAAGCTCCAGCCCTTTCGCGCCATCTCGTGATCGGGTAAGAAAAGCAAGAGTCTAGTTTGAGGAGAGGAGCAAGCATGAAACGACATCTGGTTCTGGTGGTACTCAGCGTGGCGGCATTGCTGGGAAATCTTTCATGGGCGGGCTCGGTACGTGAGGACGCAACCGAACGCTTGCAGAATTCCGCATACGTTCTCAAAGAGATCGCGGCCGCTCCCGACAAGGGCATCCCGGATGAAGTAATCAAGAACTCCAAGTGCATTGTGGTAGTTCCGCATCTGATCAAAGCCGGTTTCATTGTCGGCGCCAAACACGGACGCGGCGTTGCCGTATGCCGCACCGACACGGGCTGGAGCGCACCCGCCTTTGTTAGCGTGGGCGGAGGAAGCTGGGGCCTGCAGATCGGCGCGGAGGGCGTGGACCTGGTCATGCTGGTGATGAACCACCAAGGCCTGGAGCATTTGCTTTCCAGCAAGTTTGAGCTCACGGGCGAAGGATCCGCTGCAGCTGGCCCAGTGGGACGCCATGCTTCCGCCGGAACCGACTGGAAGCTGAACACGGAAATGCTGACCTACTCCCGTTCGCGAGGCGCTTTTGCCGGCCTGACCCTGGAGGGCGCGGTGGTGGAGCAGGATGCCGACGCCACGGTGGCCATCTATGGCAACGACGTTCCCTTCAGGAGGGTCTTGATGGGTGAGGTAGCCGCTCCGGATGCGGCAACCCCCTTCCTGCGAGCGGTGGCAGAAATTAGTCATCAGGCTAGAGCGCAGGAAGCGATGGAACACACGCCAGAAAATCAGAACAATTCACAACCTCAGGAGAAACCAAAGGACGAGAATCCGAATCAAAGATAGGTCTTTCTGGGGCGCGGCCGAGTTCGCCGATTTTTCGTTAGCGACCGGCCGCGTTTCCCGTGATGCAGTAGAACCTTGGTGTCGTGCCCTGGACGTGAGAGCAATTTTCTGACAGGACAGACGTCCCAATGTTGACCTCACGCGTTGCCAGGCCCGGCAATCAAGCCTCTCAATCCACGAAGCCCGGAGCAACCGAGCAACACCGGACAAACGAGGGATCAGGGGCCAGAGGAATCACCATGCATATGCGTTTCATTCGTACGCTGCTGTTCGCGCTCGTCGTTCTCTGCCTGTCGACGGCATCGTTCGGCCAAATTGCGGTGGGCGTCACGGTTGGGTTCGCCCCGCCGCCCCTGCCGGTCTATGAGCAACCTGTCTGTCCGGGCGACGGCTATATTTGGACGCCCGGCTACTGGGCCTATGACCCTGATATCGACGATTACTACTGGGTGCCGGGTACCTGGGTGCTGGCTCCGGAAGTCGGCTTCCTGTGGACCCCGGGCTATTGGGGCTGGGGTGGCTCGGGGTTTGTTTTCTATCAAGGCTATTGGGAGCCGGTGGTCGGTTTTTATGGCGGAATCAACTATGGCTTCGGATATTTCGGTGAAGGTTACGAAGGCGGACGTTGGGACCACGACCACTTCTTCTACAACCGCGCGGTGACCAACGTGAACGTCACCGAGATTCACAACGTTTACAACACCACCGTGATCAACCGCACGGAGAATCGCGTCAGCTACAACGGCGGCAACGGCGGCATCAGCGCGCGTCCAACTTCTCAACAAGAGGCGGCAGCGCATGAGAGACACATAGCGCCGGTGGCGGCCCAAACTCAACACGCACAGGAGGCCCGGGCCAACCCACAACAGCGCGCTTCCGTGAACATGGACAAGCCTCCCGTGGCGGCGACAATAAAACCCGGAGCCTTTAAGGACCATGCGGTGCCGGCCAGGGAGGCGGGAGGCGCTTACAGCCCGCCGGCCAATCGTGGTGGAAATCGCGGGCGGGAAAATGCGCCGGCTCCGCGT
>Ga0187817_10000147_pt1 | contig 25204 bp, 25 predicted proteins | sample NC_wetland_sal_i_17_FD_132431 | JGI IMG/M metagenome (GOLD analysis project Ga0187817, IMG submission 132431) | Wetland sediment microbial communities from Neuse River Estuary, North Carolina, USA - SO4_2 | ecosystem: Environmental > Aquatic > Freshwater > Wetlands > Sediment | place: USA... | reverse complement strand
TGGAGAATTTCGCGCATAAGCTGCAACAGATCATCGCGCAGACGAAAATCCGCCACGTCGTGGTGGCGCGGCTCGGCGATTTCGTGCCGGTGCTCAAGCGCTGGGCGTTCAACTTCGCCAATTCGTATATCCGCCACGCGGTGCCGCCGTGGCGCTTTCCGAAATTCACCATGCTGCAGCAGGCCTGCGAGCGGCGGCCGAGCGAGCGTTATGAAGACGCGCGCGCACAGGGCAGCGACGTCGCGCTGTTGCAATATACCGGCGGGACGACCGGCGAACCGAAAGGCGCGATGCTGACGCATCGCAATCTGATTGCCAATACGCTGCAGTGCCGCGCCTGGATCGGATCGGAGGCCACGGCCGAGCACGAGCGCGTGCTCACGCCGCTGCCGCTCTATCACATCTTCTCTCTGACCGCGAACTTGCTGTCGTTTTCGCTGTTGGGCGGGATGAACATTCTCATTCCCGATCCGCGCGATCTGCACCGGCTGATCCGCATCATGCGCAAAGCGAAGATCACCTGGATGTCGGGGGTGAACACGCTGTTCAACGCACTGATCAACGATCCGGAATTTGCCGGCATCGATTTTGGCCATTTGCGCGTCGCGGTGGGTGGCGGCGCCGCGATCCAAAACCAGGTGGCGAAGCGCTGGCGCGAAATCACCGGCAGCCAAGTGGTCGAAGGCTATGGCCTGACCGAGGCCTCGCCGGTCGTCTGCATCAATCCGTTCTTCGCGCCGAAGCAGGGTACGGTTGGGCTGCCGCTGCCCTCGACCGAAGTGACGATCCGGGACGATCACGGCAAAGAACTACCGACCGGCGAAGCCGGCGAGATCTGCGTGCGCGGCCCGCAAGTGATGCTCGGCTATTGGCAGCGGCCCGAGCAAACCAAGCAGGTCCTTACCGGCGACGGCTGGCTGCATACCGGCGACATCGGCGCTTTCGATTCCGAAGGCTTCCTCACGCTGCTCGACCGCAAGAAAGACATGATCAATGTGTCGGGGTTCAAGGCGTTTCCCAGCGAGGTCGAGGATATCGCCATGCAATATCCCGGCGTGCGCGAGGCGGCCGCGATCGGCGTGCCGGATGCGCGCAGCGGCCAGACCGTGAAGCTCTTTGTCATCCGGAGCGATCCGAACCTCGACAAGGCCGCGCTGACGAAATTCATGCGCGAGCGGCTCGCCGGTTACAAAGTGCCGACCATCATCGAATTCGTCGACACGCTGCCGAAAAGCAATATTGGCAAGATCCTGCGCAAAGATTTGCATTAAACGCGCGTGTCGCATCCGGCCGCTGCGCTTCCTGCCGCTCAACGCGCGTGCTAACGGTTGCGCCGAAAGCGCTATGAGGGGAGGGCGGCAACGCAATGTCGAAGCTTCAGCTTTCGTTTGCCTGCGGGCTCTATGACCGGATGCTCGCGCTCTATACCGGGGAGGTGAAGCCCGCCGGCATCGATCTCAACTACATCGCCATCGATCAGCCGCGGCCGATCTTCGATCGCATGTCCGGCGGCCAGGAATTCGACGTCGCCGAATATTCGTCCTCCGAATTCGTCCAGCGCTTCGTCAATCGCGAATGTCCGTTCGTGGCCATTCCGGTGTTTCCGTCGATCGCGTTCCGGCTCGGGTTCATCGCGATCAACCGCAAATCCGGAATAAAAAACGCGAAGGATCTCGCCGGCAAGCGGATCGGAGTGCCGCTCTATACAATGACGGCGGCGATCTTCATCAACGGCATCCTCAAGAACGAATTCGGCGTCGATTTATCGAAGGTGCGCTGGGTGCAGAGCGCGATGAATACCGAGGGCGCGCACGGCAGTCCGACCGTGCTGCCGCTGTTGAAAAATATTTCGATCGAGAACAACGCCACCGACAAGACGCTCGGTCAGCTCCTTGCCGACGGCGCAATCGACGCCACGCTCGGCACCAGCCTGCCGAACGAGATCCGCACCAATCCGGACGTGGTGCGGCTGTTCCCCAATTACGTCGATGTCGACAAGGATCTCTACAGACGCAAGAAGATCTATCCGATTATGCATCTGGTCGCGATCAAAAGAAGCGTTTACGAACGCTATCCGTTCGTCGCCACAAGCCTTTATGACGCTTTCGTCCAATCGAAGAAAATTGCATTGGAGAAATTATTCAATCTTCGCGCGGTGCGCACCATGACGCCATTTTTGATGCGCGAGATCGACGACATCTGGGAGGTTTTCAACGGCGACCCGTGGCCTTACGGCGTCGAGCCGAACCGGCAGACGCTGGAGGCGCTAGTGCAGTATCAGCAGGATTTGGGCTTGATCGACAAGCCGGTCAAAGTCGACGATCTGTTCGTGCCGGTTTACAGCTAGTCATCGATGAGTTCCTCAGACTGTCATTCCGGATTGCCGCGAAGCGGCAAGTCCGGAATCCATAGTCCCTGAGCCGGGATTATGGATTCCGGGCTCCCTCGCTTCGCTCGGGCCCCGGAATGACGCATTATTCTAAACCTAAGGAATCCCCATGAGCCAAGTCGAAGACCTGCTGCGCGATCTTGTCGTCGCCAACCGCATCCTCGCCAATGAAGACGTTGTCGACGCTTATGGCCATATCAGCGTGCGCCATCCCGACAACCCCAAGCGCTTCTTCATGGCGCGCTCGCTGGCGCCGGAACTGGTCGAACGCCACGATCTGATTGAGTTCGATGCCGAGGGGGAGCCGGTCAACGACAAGCGCCAGCCCTATCTCGAGCGCTTCATCCATGCGGCGATTTTGGCGGCGCGGCCCGACGTGACCGCGGTGGTACATGCGCACGCCGAGGACACGCTGCCGTTCGGCCTGGTCAAGGAGCCGCTACAGCCAGTGATCCATTCCGGCAGCTTCATCGGCGGCAAGGTGCCGGTGTGGGATATCCGCAAAAAATTCGGCGACACCAATTTGCTGGTGACGAATATGGCGCAGGGCCGCGATCTCGCGAAGTGTTTGGGCGCTGGCAATGTGGCGCTGATGCGCGGCCATGGCTTTGCCTCGGCGGCGCGCTCGATCATCGAAGTGGTGCGGCTGTCGGTCTATCTGCCGCGCAATGCGCGGGTGCAGATGAATGCGATGCGGCTCGGCGGCAAGCCGAAGCCGTTGTCGAAAGGCGAGATCGCCGCCCGCGCCGCCGGCTACAAGCCGCATTCGCCCGAGACCTGGCGCGCCTGGCAATATTGGGCGACCCGCGCCGGCTGCGCCGAGATGATCGGCCAGCCGCATCATCACGCGCCGAAGAAGTGAATTTTTTTCATTGATTTGCGCGGCGGCGCTGCTACGGCTTTTCTTTCCTTCAATCAGAACGTGTGGCAAGCTGTGGATGCACGTCATTCACTCCGCTGCGATTCATTTTTCGGGTCGCCGATAACCGCAACGACTTTCTCAATCGCCCAACGAGGAAACCTCCAATGATCCCCCGTACCGTTTTGTTTTCTTTCGCGGCGCTTGTTTCCGCTCTTGCCATGCAGAGTTCGGGCCATGCGCTCACGATGACCGAATGCAGCGCCAAGTACAAAGATGCCAAAGCCGCCGGCACGCTCAACGGCGCGGGCTGGAACGATTTCCGGAAAAGTCAGTGCGATCTGGCGCCGGCCAAGCGGCCAGCGACCGCGGCCGGCTCGGATGCCACGATCGTCGCTGCCAACGCAGTTTTCCCGACCGCGGTGGATTCAAAATATTCCAATGAGAAACCGGGCCGCGCGCGGCGCAAGACCTGCCTCGATCAATACAAGGCCAACAAGGCGACCAGTGCCAATGGCGGTCTGAAATGGCTGCAGAAGGGCGGCGGCTATTACAGCCAGTGCGTCAAGAAGCTCAAAGGCGCGGCGTGATTCGTCATTGCGAGGAGCGATAGCGACGAAGCAATCCAGTTCTTAAGGCTACTTCTGGATTGCTTGGCTTCGTTCGCAATGACGGGTAGGTTTGAGCTGACCGCCGCGCCCCGGATTAGGCTCCCATCCGGGCTACTCGCCAGTTACATATTCCCGTTGTAAATCAGACGTCACGTGACTTGCGAGCTCGGGGAGGCCAATGCGCCGCCGCGATTTCTTCAAAGCCGTTGTGGGCTCGGCTACTGCTTGGCCGTTCGCGGCGCAGGCGCAGCAATCATCCGGGCGCGTGGTCGGTTTCCTTGGGCTGACGTCACCAGAAGCATTTGCGCCGCAGGTTGTCGCTTTCAAGCAAGGGTTGGCGGAAACAGGTTTTGTTGAAGGACAGAACGTCGCGATCGAGTACCACTGGGCGCGCGGACAATTCGATCAACTATCCGCACTGGCCTCTGATCTTGTTCGGCAAGGAGTAGACGTGATCGCCGCGCTTGGCTCGCCGGCCTGCGGGATCGCAGCCAAAGCGGCCACCGCGACGATACCGATCGTCTTCGTCACTGGCAGCGATCCGGTCGGCATGGGGCTGGTCGATAGCCTGAACCGGCCGACCGGTAATGCGACCGGCATCTACATGCTGACGTCGTCGCTTGAGCCAAAGCGCGTCGAATTGATGCGTGAGGCGGTACCCAACGCACAAACAATCGGCGTGATAGTCGATCCCGACTCGCCGGACACCGTTCAACAAATGAAAGAGCTGACCTCGGCCGCGAGCGCCTTGGGCCGGCAGCTCAAAATCATAAGCGCGAGCAGCGGAAGCGATGTCGAGGCCGGTTTTGCGACAATGGCCGCGCAGGGCGTCGGCGCGGTTGTGGTGGCCTCGGCGCCGATCTATTTCGCGCAACGTGACAAATTCGTCACTGCCGCGGCGCGCTACGGGATTCCCACGGTCTATTTTGTACGCGATTTTGCCGATGAAGGTGGACTGATGAGCTACGGCACCAGCTTGCCGGACGCCAACCGTCAAGCCGGCCTCTATACCGGCCGAATTCTCAAAGGCGACAAGGTGGCCGATTTGCCCGTACAGCAATCGGTGAAGGTCGAGCTTGTGATCAATTTGAAAACAGCGAAGTCGCTGGGACTATCCATACCGCTGCCGCTGCTCGGCCGTGCCGATGCGGTTATCGAGTAAAGTGGCAACTTTCCCTCCCCTCCCGCTAAGCAGGGGGGAGGGAAATCGTCGTCAATGCATCGTGAGTTCGGTGACCTTGCCGTCCTTGGCGCGGCCTTGCGCGTAATACTGGCCGATATTGCGCATCAGCGCAGCGTCTGAAACTGAATAGATCACCGCGTCGGACTTGCCGGTATTGATGTGGCGGCGCCACAGGAAGTTCGGCACGACGAACAGATCGTTCTTGCCCCATTCGAAGCGCTTGCCGCCGACCTCGGTCGCGCCGGAGCCTTCGATCACGACGTAATAAGTGCCGGCGGTCTCGCGCTTGAACTCGGTTTCCTCGCCCGGCCGCAGGAGCTGCGCCGAATAATTGAGCGTCTTGAACACCGGCTCGCCGGTGACCGGATTGACGAAATCGACCTTGATGCCTTCGTGCGGATCGCCCTTCTCGCCACGCAGGCTGTGCAGCATTTCGAGCACGTCCGCGCCGCGATAATGGAACAGCGGCGCCGGCGCGTGACCGACCCCGCGCTGATGGTCGACAAAGGCCGGCTTGATGCCGCCGTGGCTATAAAGTTTTTGCGAATAGCCTTCGGCATGCGTGACCGCTTGCACGTTCATGTTGCCTTGCGCGCCCGGCATGTTGTGATCGACCCAAGCGGCGTCGAGAAATTCCATCAGCGGCCAGTCGAGCGTGTCGATCCAGACCACCGGCTCGTCGGCATCGTTGCCGTGGTCGTGCCAGGTGCCGTTCGGGGTGAGGATGAGGTCGCCGCGATTGGCGGTGCAGCGCTCGCCTTCGATGACGGTGTAGCCGCCCTTATCGGACAGGATGGTGCGGCTCGCATTCGGCGAGTGCAGATGCACCGGCGCGACGTCGCCCGGATTGTAGATCGAGATGGCGCAGCGAATGGTGTTGGTCACCTGCAAGCGGCCGTTCAGTCCGGGATTGAGAAGAAGGATGCTTTGCCGGTCGGCGAATTCGATCGGCGATACGTCGGCTTTACGAGCGATCTCGGAGATTTGCTTTAAGTAGGCGCTGTACTCGTTCCACTTCCACATATGCGGAAGCGTTTTCATCTGATTGACGGCAACGCGGCCGGTGGCGAGCTGGCCCGAACCTTCGCCGCCCGTTTCGCTGAACCATGGCCGCTGCGCCGGTGCATTGGCCTGGGTGCGCACCCAGATGTTGTGCTTGGCGGCTTCGCTGTTGATGGCCTCCATTAATTCACGCGCCTTGCTCGAAAGCCCGCCCGGGGCAGGGGCTTTCATTGTCACGGTGGCCATGAGGTGTTCTCCTTGAGCGAGCGGGCGATCATCCCTGATGATTAAATTAGCGGCGGCTCTAGCAAGAGGCCAGCAGCCAAGCCTTTGCCGAGAGGTATAGTGACTCCGCGGTTTGTTGGAAAGCGCGTGCCGCCTGCAGGCGGCGCAACAGGCCCCGCCGAAAAGGCATAGCGCGGTTGATTTGTTTAAGCATGATCTTATCCGAAAACCGGAATCCACTTTTCGGGATCATGCTTTGGTCAGGAAATCGCACAGCGCACTATTGAATTCGCTGGCGCGGTCCATGTTGGAAATGTGCCCGGCACCGGGGAGCGTGACAAAACGCGAGCCGGCAAGCTTGTCATGAAGCTTGTCATGGAGCTTGGCCATGGCGGCCGGCGTCGTGCCGTCTTTCTCGCCAACGATGAACAAGGTGGGGCATTTCACCGTCGCGACTGCCGACGCGTAGTCATGCGCGGCAAGCGCCGCGGCGCAGCCGATGAAGCCGTTGACCGGCGTTCCGCGGATCATGGCGCGGATCTTGTCGAGATAGGGCGGATTTTTCGCGACCGTCTCGGGCGGAAACCAGCGCGCGACGGTCGGCTCGACCAGGGCTTCGATTCCTTGTTGCTGCGCCACCGCGATACGCTCTTCCCATTGCTGGCTCGATTGCGGCGTCGATTGGCATGGTGAATCGGCGACGATGATGCGCTCGAAGCGATCTGGGCGCCGCTCGGCGAGGCCGAGTGCGGTGGCGCCCCCCATCGACAGGCCGGCGAAAGTCGCCTTGGCAATGCCGAGCGCATCCATCAGCGCAAGCGCGTCGTCGAGGAGCGTGTCGAAGGCATAGCGTCCGGCCGGGGCCTCAGTTTCGCCGTGGCCGCGCTGGTCGTAGCGCAGCACGCAAAACCGATCCTTCAGCGCGGCGGCCTGCTCGTCCCACATCGAAAGCGAGGTGGCGAGCGAATTCGAGAAAATTAGCCAAGGCGCGCGCTCAGGGCCGTCGACCTGGTAGTTGATGTTTATGCTGTTGGCTTTGATTTTCATGTTTGTCCTCTTTACGCAAATATCTCGTGAATGAAGGTGCTCAGCGCGGCAAGAACTCTTCCAACAAGGCGGCGAGCGCGCGCGGCGCCTGCGTCGGCAGAAAGTGCCCGCCGTCATCGATGAGCTCGAACCGCGCGCCGGGAATTTTCTTGGCGAGCTCGGCCGAGCCGGCATGCGGCCGCACCGTGTCATGACGGCCGGCAACGACCATGGCCGGGCAGCGTACTTTCGACAGCATGTGCAGCATGTTGGTGCGTGCCAAAGCGCGGAAGGCAAAGCCGAAGCACACCGGATCGTTGGCAAGGTAACGCCCGAGATAAGCTTCGTAAGCGCTGTGTTCGCCGAGCTGCGGCGGGTAGGACAAAGCGAGCGTGGTCGGCAGCGAGGCGCGCATGCCTTCGCGCGCGGCAAAGGCGGCGCGCTCGTCCAATACCGCGGCGCGGCTCGGATCGACGCCGGGCGCCGGATTGCACAGAACGAGTGCGCCGACGCGGTCCGGATATTTTTCGGCAAAGCGCAGCGCTTGCGTCGCTGCTGCCGCGACGGTGACGAAGTGATAAGGCGGCGCCAGCGCGAGCGCGGCGGCGAGCGCCTCAAAATCCTCGACCAGCATATCGTTGGTGAATTCGTGCCGCACTTTTTCCGAGAGCCCAGCGCCGCGCTGGTCGTAGCGCAACACGCGAAAATGCTCGGCCAGCCGCGGCGCCACGCCATCCCATGAATTGAGCGTGCCGCCGAGCTCGTGCATCAGCACGACCGAGCGGCCGCTGTCGCCGGCGAGCGTGTAATGCAGGCTCACGCCGTTCGCGTCCACGAAGCCTTCAGTGGATGATGTGCGCATTTTCCGTCAGATGCCGAATAGCCGATCGAGCGAGTAGGGGCCCGGGCCGGAGATCAAGATGTAGAACGTGGCGATGCTCCACATCAGCGTATATTCCAGGCCAAGCTGATTCCAAAAGTACCGGCCGACGCGCCAGCGTTCGACATTGCTGACCAGTAGGAAAACCAGAACCACCGCGGCGACCGGCCGCGTGAACAGACCGAGCGCAAGGAGCGGCCCGCCGACGAGTTGGGTGAGCGAGATCGCCGGCGCCCACAGCGTTCCCGGACGATAGCCGGTCTCGTCGAGCTGCTTGGCTAATGCGGTCAGATTGAGCGCGCGCACGCCGGTATTGGGAAAGAAGCCGAAAGTGTTGCGCAAGCCGTGCGGCACCAGCGCAAGCCCGACCGCCGCGCGCAACAGCGCGTCGGCGAACGGCAAGAGCGTCTGGTAAAGCGCTGACAATGGAGCTCAAAAAATCACAGGGCCGCGAAATCAGTGCGCCATCAAGACTGGCAGCTTGGCATTGGCCAGGATGTGCCGGGTGGTGCCGCCGAAAATCATCTGCCGCAGCCGGCTTTGCGTATAGGCGCCCTTGACGATGAGATCGCAGCCGAGCTCATCGGCCTTGGCCAGAATCGTCTCGCCGGCGCTGCGCTTACCGGTGGGCTTGAGCGTCATGGTCTCGGCCTTAATCCCGTTCATCGCCAGCGAACGCGCCATTTGCTCGCCGCTCGGGCCGGCCACCGTGGCGCCTTCCACCGTCAGGATCGTGATCCGCTGCGCGGCGCGCAGAAACGGCATGGCATCCGCCATGGTGCGGGCCTGCTCGGTGCTCTGGTTCCACGCTACCAGGATATTGGTTGCGAGCGAGCGCGGCGAAGCGGGCGGTGCGATCAGCACCGGGCGGCCGCTTTCGAACAGCGCCGATTCCAATGTGATCATCGACGGGCTTTGCCATTCGTCGCCGGGGCGCGCCAAGACGATCATGTCGAACACCCGGCCATAGCTGCCGACAAAATCATGTCCGCTCGGCGCGTCGGCAAGCCACGACCAGGACAGCGACGCCGGCACCTTGCCGGTGCTTTCCGCAATCTGGTTGCTCGCCATGAACGAGCGGAACAGCATTTCCGCTTGCCGCACCATCTCGGCGTCGTTCTCCTTGACGGCGACCATGGTCAGGCCGCTGTCGGGATCCATCGCCACCAGATCGGCGACCGCGGGGCGGAGCGGGAACCCTTCAATGCAGCTATCGAATTTCCGCGCCAGCAGCAGCGCGGTATCCAAGGCCGATACCATCGTCGGACTTTGCTCGGTCGGAACGAGAATAGTTTTCATGCGCGCACGCGCCCCACTCATTCGTGGCCGATCAACCGTTCAAAATCAGTCGTTCCCGGTCAGTCGTTCAAAGTCAGTCGTTCCCCTGGCGCCAGTCCCGCAATCGGGGATCTTATGGGCACCCCTCTCATACTGCCGCGCCGCTCCGGGGCGGACAAGCGGCTGCAACAAGGAAATCACGGGGATAACCCGGCGTTAAAGCAATCGTTTGCTAAAATGATCCCGATTCGCCGCGCGCGAAAGCCCTCGTGCGCGCGAATGACGGGGCGACCGCCATGCGCAATTATGGCATTTCGCAAATACAATCGACTGCACGCATTGTGATGATTTGTCCCAATTGCGGCCAGGAAAATTCGGAGTTTGCCGAGACGCTGCGCGGCATGCGCTTTTACGCCTGTGCGGGGGAAGGCTGCGACTACAGCTTCGATCTCGCCGGTCGCGGCAAGCGCGCCGCCAACTCGCTCGCCGAGGCATGTAAGAAGTTCTATGCCGCTTTCTACGCGATGCGCGGGCAGGGTGTCCGGTAGTGTCGCGAACCCGAAGCTCGCACAAGTTTGCGGAGCGCTCGGATGCGAACTTCGGGTTCAAAAGCGGCACTGCGGGGATAGCGTTGCTAGTGTCCCTATCGATTCCGAAGTTCGTACGAGTGTGCCGCTAACGTTACGAACTTCGGAATCGGGACACTAGGCGTTCATCGCCGAGGTTGCGTGGTACGTCTGCGCGGCAGTCCTTAGGCGCTATTCCATCGCTCGCGCGCAACCGGCGCGCCTGCAGAGCGGGAACGTGCCATCGCGGCGGAGGATGATCCATGAAGCTGCACTGGTCGCCGCGCTCGCCCTTCGTGCGCAAGGTCTTGATCGTCGCCCATGAGCGCGGACTAATCGATCGGCTCAATTGCGTGCGCACGGTCGCGGCAATGACCACGCCGCATGCGGAGCTGATGCGGGATAATCCGTTGTCGAAGATTCCGACGCTCGTGCTCGACGACGGCACGGTGCTCTATGACTCACCGGTGATCTGCGAATATCTCGACGCGCTCGACGGCAAGCCGCAATTGTTTCCGCTTGACCGCAAGCTGCGCATTGTGGCGCTGCGCCGCCAGGCGCTGGGCGACGGCTTTCTGGATCTGTTGGTGCTCGCGCGCAATGAGCGGCTGCGCGAACAGCCTTCGCGGCTTCATTTGGCGAGTGCGGCGGCGCGCAGCGCGGCCGTGCTGGCCAGTCTTGAGCGCGAGGCCGACGCGCTTGCGGCAAGCGCATTCGACATTGGCCACATCGCGATCGGCTGCGCGCTGTCCTATCTCGATTTCCGCTTTGCCGACCAGGATTGGCGTAAAGACAATCCGCGTCTTGCCATCTGGCACGCCGTCTTCGCGGCGCGGCCCTCGGTCGAGGCGACGCGCCCAGTGGACGATTCTTGAGGGCGCCGGCAATTGCATGGCGTCGCCGCGCTATCCTATGGTGCGTCGGGCAAGGCGCAGCCGATGGAATTTGCCGATAAACTCGCGATCGCCGGACTCATCCAGGCCTGGGGTCTCTATCGCGACCAGGGCAAGTGGAAAGAGTTGCGCGGCACTTTCACGCCGGACGGGCATATTTCAGTGTCGTGGTTTCGCGGTCCGTTCGAGCAATTCGTCGAGCGCTGCCGCGCCGGTTTTGCCGCGAGCCGCGGCTGGTCGCGCCATCACCTGTTCGCTTCGACGATCAAGCTGGACAAGGACCGCGCGGTCGCCGAGACGCCGGTGATTATCCGCGTGCGGCAGAAATTCGGCGCGATCGAGGCCGACCTCACCTCGTTTTCGCGCTTTCTTGACCGCGTCGAGCGCCGCGGCGACGGCTGGCTGATCGCCGAGCGTGCCGCCATCTACGAGCGTGACCGGCTTGATCCGGTCGAGCCATCGCCGGCATTCGATGCATTGTTCGAAGCGGCCGAGACGGCGCATTATCCCGAACAATATCGTTACATGGCGTTTCGGCTCGCGCATGCCGAAGGCCGCTCGCTGGCGCCCGTCATCTATCGCGATGGTGGCGCGGAAACGGCCGATCTTTACGCGCGTTATTTGCGGTGGCTCGGGGGCGGTGCGGCGTGAGCCGCAGGCGCGTTTCGCGGGGACCTTCATGGCAGTCTATACCGATGTCGCGGCCGAAGATTTGAGCCGGTTTCTCGCCGGCTACAACATCGGCGCGCTGCTGTCCTACAAGGGCATCGCCGAAGGCGTCGAAAACTCAAACTTCCTCGTTCATACCGCAAAGGGCCATTTCATCCTGACGCTGTACGAGCGGCGCGTCGCTGAGCGCGATCTGCCGTTTTTCTTAAGCTTGATGGAGCACCTCGCCGGCCGCGGCATCAACTGTCCGCAGCCGGTGAAAAACGGCGCCGGCAAGGTGCTCGGCAAGCTCGCCGGCCGCCCCGCCGCGATCGTCACCTTCCTCGACGGCATGTGGATTCGCCGCCCCACCGCGGCCCATTGTGGTGCGCTCGGCGAGGCGCTGGCGCGGCTGCATCTCGCCGGCGCGGATTTTGCGATGCGCCGCGACAATGCGCTGTCGGTCGCCGGATGGCGGCAGCTCTACGAGGGCTGCCGTGAGCGCGCGCACAAGGTCGACCGCAATCTGGAAACGCTGGTCGGCGCCGAACTGGCCGTGCTGGAACGCGGATGGCCACCCGGTCTGCCGCAGGGTGTTATTCACGCCGATCTGTTTCCGGACAATGTGTTTTTCCTCGGCGATAAATTGTCCGGGTTGATCGATTTCTATTTCGCCTGCACCGACACGCTGGTCTACGACGTAGCGATCTGTCTCAACGCCTGGTGTTTCGAGACCGATCATTCCTTCAACGTCACCAAAGGACGGGCGCTGCTTGCCAATTACGCGAAAACGCGGCCGCTGTCGCACCAGGAATGGCAGAAACTTCCCTTGTTCGCGCGCGGTGCGGCGCTGCGTTTTCTGTTGACGCGGCTGGTCGATTGGCTCGACGTGCCGGCCGGCGCCTTGGTGCGGCCGAAGGACCCGCGCGAATATGCGCGCAAGCTTCGCTTCCACCAGAAAGTAAAGAGCGCGCGCGATTATGGATTGATTGAGCCGTGAGCGAAGCAGCGCCGCAGCACCCGCCGTTGCCACACGTCGTCATTCACACCGATGGCGCCTGTTCCGGCAATCCGGGACCTGGCGGCTGGGCCGCGATCCTCGCCTTTGGCGACCACGAGAAGGAGCTCAAAGGCGGCGAGGCGAATACGACCAACAATCGCATGGAGCTGATGGCCGCGATTTCCGCGCTTGAGGCGCTAAAGAAACCGTGCCGCGTCGATCTGCACACCGACAGCCAATATCTTCGCGACGGGGTGACGGCCTATCTGGCGCGATGGAAACAGAACGGTTGGCGCACGGCGGACAAAAAGCCGGTCAAAAATATCGATCTGTGGCAGCGGCTCGATACGGCGATGCGCGAGCATCAGATCCGCTGGCATTGGCTGCGCGGTCATGCCGGTCATGCGCAAAACGAGCGCGCCGATCTGCTCGCAAGGCAGGCGATCGCGGAGATGAGGGCAGGGACTCAAACGCAAAATCAAAAACCCTCCCCCTGAAAGGGGGAGGGTAGGGTGGGGGTCCATCGCGTCGCGCAAGCGGTGAACATTGACCCCCACCGGCTCGCTACGCTCGCTTCCTCCCCCTTTCAGGGGGAGGAGAAATTCACAGCGCCTTCAAAATATTATCGGCACTGGAAATTTCCGCCTTGCCCGGCGCGTCCTCGATGTTGAGCGCTTTCACCACGCCGTCTTGGACCAGCATGGCATAACGCTGCGACCGGACGCCCAGGCCGCGCTCGCTCAAGTCGGCGGTCAGTCCCACTGCCTTGGCCCAATTGCCGCTGCCGTCAGCGAGAAATTCGATGGCGTCGCCGCCGGACGCTTTTTTCCAGGCGTCCATGACAAACACGTCGTTCACGCCGGTCACCGCAATAGTGTCGACGCCTTTGGCTTTGATCGCGGCGGCGTTCTTCACAAATCCCGGCAGATGATTGCGATGGCAGGTCGGCGTGAAGGCGCCCGGCACCGCGAACAACACCACCTTCTTGCCCTTGAACAAATCGTCCGTATTCTTGGGCTTTGGCCCATCGGCTGTCATCACCATGAAACTGCCGCTGGGTACGCGGTCGCCAACCTTAATCGCCATGATCCTGTCCTCTTGTTTTCGCAATGAATTCCGTCCGCTGTCGCGGGCGGGCCATAAACTAGCGGCTAGTGCGGTGGATTTGAAGTTCAAATAGTTAGTCGGAAGCTCTCATAGGAACTTCAAATCCAAAACCCGCACTAGAACTAGACATCGCCAGTGTCCTCTTTGATTCCGAAGTTCGTATGAGAGCGTGCCGCCAAACCGTGCGAACTTCGGAATCGGGACACTGCGACGAATTAGTCGAGATGGGCGGTCACTTCGATGGCGTCGTCGCCGGAAACCGCGGTCAAAGTCAGCGCCGCGCCTTCGGCTTTGGCGTCCGGCGGCAGACCCTCGAGTTCGAACTCGAAGTGCCGGACGGCGCCATCGGCTGCGCCCTGTTGCGGTGCCGGCAGCGACCAATCGGGGGTGGGGCCCTCGACGAACAGGTCGACCGGCACTCCCGCGGGCGCCTCAACATCGACGACGACGCGATCGTGCGCGTCGCCCGGCTGACGATGCAGGCCGAGAATGGCAAGAGGCTCACGGTGCTGGTCGGCCCTTTCCCCCGCGGCGCCCTGAGCGGTGGTGGCTGGGTCTCGCTCAGCTTGGGCGCGCTCACGCATCGGGTCAGGGCGCGCCTGCTGCCCGAGCGCGACCGGGCGCGGCACGCGAATCTCCGCCCGCCCGATCGCCGCGTCTTCGGCGCCGTCGCCGCGCAGATTAAGCACGAGATTGGACTCAATCGGGACGCAAATGTTGGAACAGACATCGTATTCGAGCTTGAGCCGTAGCGCCGTTTGTTTTGCGGGTTCCATCGGAACGACATGGAGCGGCAGAATCACGTGGTTGCGATAACCAATCGAATTGCCGCCGGCGCCGTCGGGAAATCGCTCGGGCGCAGGCCACAGCACGTTCACCGATTTCACGTTTTCGGAAGCGGAAAAATCGAATGTCGGCGGGGATCCGGAATCGCCGGGGTCGCGCCAATAGGTCTGCCATCCGGGATCGAGCCTGATCTCGATGCCGGCGCGCAAGAAAGCAGCGTCGTGATTTTTGCTCGTCGCGCCCGCGATCAGGCGCGCGGCGCTATGAGCCTGCCCATCCCAGTTCGAAGCGTCCTGCGCGGAAGCGGACGGCGCGGCCGTAAGAGATATCAGAATTGCGGCCCGGAACATGCGCCTCGGCAGCGGGATCAACCGCGCAATGCGCGCGGTCATGGCCGAAGCTGCGGGCGGACTTTTGCCTGCCGAGATCATGGCTGTTGTCTAAGCCCAGGCGGGCACAAGTGCTACTGACATGATTGTGACCAAGCGGCTGATTGCCCCACTTTGCGGCATCACCTTTTGGGGCAAACGCGTTTTGTCGCTGACATTGGTTTGACATTGGTTGCAGGAAATTAAACGAGCGCGCGCCCGCGACACATTGTGACTATGAACTTTTTGACCCACCGTTCGTTTGCAATTACGGATCGATGGGCTAACCTTTCCATCATGAAGACGCCGCGCGGCACGTCTACCAAAGGCCGACGCCGAGGCTATCTCGACGGCCAAATGCTCATCGCCATGCCGGCGATGATGGACGAGCGGTTTACCCGTTCGCTCATTTACGTTTGCGCGCATTCGTCGGAAGGGGCGATGGGCATTGTCGTCAACCATCCGGCGCCGAATATCAATTTCTCCGACCTTCTGGTGAAGCTGAATGTGATTCCGGCGACCGACATCATACGGCTGCCGACGCGCGCCGGCGGCGTCAAGGTCATGCGCGGGGGGCCGGTCGAAACCGAGCGCGGCTTCGTCTTGCATTCGGCCGATTTCTTTATCGAGAATTCGACGCTGCCGATCGACGACGGCATTTGTCTCACTGCGACCATCGACATTCTCAAGGCGATCGCGCGCGGCGAGGGGCCGGCGAGCGCCATTCTGGCGCTCGGTTATGCCGGCTGGGCGCCGGGCCAGCTTGAGACCGAGATCCAGGGCAATGGCTGGCTGCACTGCGCCGCCGACTCCGAGCTCATTTTCGGATCCGATCCCGGCGCCAAATATGAGAGAGCCTTGAAGAGGCTCGGCATCGATCTCGGCATGTTGTCGAGCGAAGCGGGACACGCGTAACGGCGATCAGGAAACAGATATCAGGCATCAGAATGATCCCTGATCTCAGATCGCTGATTAGAAGACCTTCGCTTTGATCCCTGATTGCTGATCCCTGATGCCTGACGTCTCCTGATCGAGCAGCGCGCGCGCGTGTTCCGCGCTCATCGGTTCGCCGAATGCGAACCCTTGCGCATATTCGCAGCCGAGTTGAAACAGCTCGACGGCATCGGAATCGGTCTCGGCGCCCTCGGCGACCACGTCCATGCCGAGATCGTGCGCCAGCGCGATCATCGAGCGCAGGATCACCGGCCGCGTACCTTTGGCCGACATGCGTACGAAGGACTGATCAATCTTGATTGTATCGAACGGAAAACGCTGCAGATAAGCGAGCGACGAATAGCCGGTGCCGAAATCGTCGAGCGCCAGGCCGGCGCCGAGCTCGCGGATACGGTGGAGCATCTGCGCGGCATGTTCCGGATTTTCCATCACCGTGGATTCGGTCAGCTCCAGCTTGAGCGAGCCGCGGGTCAACGGCGCACGCGCCAGCACTGTACGCAAGTCCTGGATCAGGTCGTGACGCAATAATTGCCGCGACGACACGTTCACGCTGGTGAATAGCGGCTCGCGGTGGCGGACCGTGCGCTGCCAGGTGCTCAACTGCCGCGCCGCGCGATCGAGCACCAACAGGCCAAGCTCGATGATCAACCCGGTTTCCTCGGCGATGTTGATGAATTCCGCCGGCGAGAGGCGGCCAAGTTTCGGATGGTTCCAGCGGGCGAGCGCTTCGAAGCCGGCCACCGAGCGGTCTTCAAGACGCACGATTGGCTGATAAAGGATCGTGATTTCATCGCGCTCAAGCGCGCGGCGCAGATCGGATTCCACCGACAAGCGATCCGACTTTCGCGCCCGCATCGCGTCCTTGAACACGTCGATGCGATCGCCACCGGTGCGCTTGGCGTGATACATCGCAAGTTCGGCATCCTTGAGCAGGTCCTCGGCCTGTTCCGGATCGCCGCCGCCGAGCGCGAGTCCAATCGAAGCCGTCAAGAATATTTCCCGGTCGCGGAACGTGATCGGGCCGCGCAGCGTCTTGCGAATGGTCTCGGCGAATGCGGTGATGCGCGCGGAATCGCGTTCCGACAACAGGATCATGCCGAATTGGTCGCCGGCGAGCCGTGCCAGCGTGTCCTGCGGCTTGATCAGCCGACCGAGCCGGCGCACCAATGTCAGCAGAATGGAATCGCCGACCGCCATGCCGACCGAATCGTTCACCTGTTTGAAGCGGTCTATATCGATCACCAGCACGGTCGGACGCAGCGCGGCGTCGGCTTTGGCGAGCCCAAGCACCGCCTTGAGCCGGTCGAGAAACAATTCGCGATTCGGCAAGCCCGTCAGGTTGTCGTGAACGGCGTCGTGGAGGAGCCGCTCCTCCGCGGTCTTGAACTCGGTGACGTCGGTGATCGTGCCGACCAGCCGGACCACCTCGCCGTCAGACCCGACGACCGGCCGCGCCCGCAAGGCGAACCACAGATAGTGGCCGTCGGCGGTGCGCATGCGAAAATCCTGCACAACGCGTCCGCGGCGCTGTTCAAGCACGCTGTCGAGCGTGGCGCGGAAGCGGTCGCGGTCGGCCTGATGCAACACGTCGAGCCATTTGGCCGCCGGACCTTCCAGCGCGCCATGTTTGAGACCGAGCGCCGCCTCGGTCTCCGGGCTCGTGAATACCTTGTCGGCGGACACGTCCCAGTCCCAGATCATGTCGCCGGCGCCGGTCAAAGCCAGCGCCCGGCGTTCGATATCGGAGACGATGCCGCTCGTCATTCCGCCGCCCGCGAAGGCGTGCTGCATCACGGTGAAGCCGATCAGCATGACGATGAGAACAAGCCCGCCGAGCAGCGCCGGCCCGACAATGTCGTTGGTGACGAGCCCGAGTACGGTCAAGGCCGCGCCGATGACCCAGACCACGAGAAGAAGCCAGGTCGGGATCAGCATCACCGCGCGATCGTAATCGTGGGTCGCTAGGTAAATGACGAGCCCAAAGCCAAGCACGGCGACCAGGAATAGCGACATGCGCGCGATGCCCGAGGCGACCGCCGGCGAGAACAGCGCGACGGCGACCAGCGCTCCGAGGAACGCGAGCCAGCCGACGGTGATGTGGGCATAGCGCACGTGCCAGCGGTTGAGATTGAGATAGGCGAACAGAAACACCAACAGCGTGGCGGCGAGGATCGCTTCGCCGGAGGCGCGCCAGATGCGTTCGGCGCCCGACGAGAGATCGAAGACTTTCGGCCAGAAGCCGAAATCGATGCCGATATAGATCAGCACCGCCCAGCCGAGCGCCGCCGCGGCCGGAAACATCACGCTGCCTTTGACGACGAACAATATCGTCAGGAACAGCGCCAGCAATCCGGCAATGCCAATGACGATGCCCTGATAGAGCGTGAGCGAATTGAGCTTGTCCTTGTAGGCGTCAGGCTCCCACAGATAGAGCTGCGGCAGATTGTCGGTACGCAATTCGGCGACGAATGTGATCACGGTCCCGGGATCGAGCGTGATGCGAAACACGTCCGCGCCGGCATTGTCCTGGCGCTCCGGCGGGTCGCCCGACGACGGCGTGATGTAAACGATGCGGGAGAGACCGAGATCGGGCCACAACAGACCGGAGCCGACCATGCGATAATGCGCCGCGACGACCAGGCGGTCGATCTGCTCATCGCCATTGTTGGCGAGCGCAAAAACCGCCCAGTTATTGCCGCCGGCACGGGCCCGCACCTCGATGCGGCGGATGATGCCGTCGGCGCCTGGCGCGGTGGACACCTGAATGCGGTCGCTTTCGGTGTGCTGAAAATCGACCGCGTCGGTCAGATCGATTGCTTGCGTATCGCTATGGACATTGATCGCTTCGACCGCGCGAGCGGCGGAAGGAACGAGCAGGACGATGGCGAGCGCGGCGGCGACGATTGCACCTGAAGGCAGCCGGCCGAGCCAGCGGCCCGGCCAGGCGTCAAGCCTCGCGGCGCGCAAAGATTCCAAACAACCCCTCCGTGCCGGCAAGCGGCGCCTCGCACCACGCAATACAAGTTCCCCGGAACCACTAACGCCTGCGCTTTGCGCCGAATTCACGACCGCTGACCGCAATATGCGCGCCCGCCGAAGGCCTGGCTCACCCTGATTGTTCCGTGCAATCGCTTGGCCTTAGTAGCGGTTGGGGCGTTTTGGGGCAAGAAATATTCCCGTTTAATTTCAAAGGGTCAGTACAATTTTGCCGATGTGCTTGCCGCTTTCCATGCGGGCATGGGCGGCGCTCGCTTGCGCAAGCGGAAAGGTCGAATCAATCAGCGGCTTGACGCGGCCGGAGGCGAGAAGCGGCAGCACGTTCTTTTCCAACGCCTGGGCGATGGCGGCCTTATCCGCGACCGCGCGCGCCCGCAGCGTCGAGCCGGTATGGGTGAGGCGCTTGAGCATCAGCCGCATGAGATCGACGGTCACCCGCGACGAAGCCAGAAACGCGATCTGCACAATGCGGCCTTCGACGGCGGCGGCTTCATAATTGCGGCCGACATAATCGCCGCCGACCATGTCGAGGATCAGCTCGACGCCGGAGCCTTGAGTCGCTTGCTTGCTCAAAGCAACAAAGTCTTCGGTGTTGTAATTGATGGCGAGATCGGCGCCGAGCCTGCGGCAGGCGTCGCATTTCTCCGGCGTGCCAGCGGTTACGATGACGCGAGCGCCGAACGCCTTGCCGAGCTGAATAGCCGTGGTGCCGATCCCCGACGAGCCGCCGTGCACGAGCAGCGTTTCGCCGGCGGCGAGCTTGCCGCGCTCGAATACATTGTGCCAGACCGTGAAGAATGTTTCCGGTGTCGCCGCGGCCTCGATCATCGAAAGACTTGCCGGCGCCGGCAGCGCGTGGCTTGCGAAAGCCAGGCAATATTCGGCGTAACCGCCGCCGACGACGAGCGCCATCACTTTGTCGCCCTTGCTCCAGCGCGTCACACCCGGGCCGACCTGTGCAACTTCGCCGGCGATTTCCAGGCCGGGAATTTCGGTCGCGCCCCGCGGCGGCGGATAGTGACCTTGCCGCTGCATCACGTCCGGCCGGTTCACGCCCGCGGCGGCGACTCTGACCAGGATTTCGCCTTCGCCCGGCGCGGGCACCGGCTGCTCCTGCGGCACAAGCATGTCGGGTCCGCCCGGCTCGCGGATCGCGATAGAGGTCATCGATTTGGGCAAACCACCGTTTGGCATACACGCTCCCTTTCAATCCGCGACCGAATTAATCTGTCCGCCGCCGATGTGACAACCGGGATTGAGGCGGCTAAAAATCACCGCATGCAGGAGTAAGGCGCATGCCCGCTGTAGACGAGGATGACCGGCCGAAAAAAAAGATCACTCATGAGATCGGCCAGGATCTCACGCTCCTGTCCGCCGCCGAGCTCACCGACCGGATTACGCTTCTTAAAGAGGAGATCGCACGGCTCGAAGCCGATATGGCGCGAAAGCGCGCGGTCAAATCGGCTGCGGATACTTTTTTCAAGAAGTGAATCTTTTCAAAGCCTTGGAACAAGTTTAGAACAAGATTGTGGTCCCGGCTTAAGCCACATTGTAAAAACATTCGCCAAGCTTCTCTGATTCATTAACTTTTCGTTAAGCTTTCTCGTTCATTACAGAATTCGTCCAACTTCTGGACATCGAGTGGCTCCTGTCCACTCTGTTTGACGCCTCCCTGTTATCGCCTTGAGCCGCCGGCAACGGCGGCTCCTTTTTATTTTCCGGGCCAAATTGGGGCGTTTCCCGCGGTTGCCTCGCTCGGCAACTATGTCTGAAACTTCCCGCTTAGCCCGCTGGACAGCATCCATTAGTCGCGCGATGCTTAATGTTGGGGTGTGAGGCGTAAGCGTAAATGTCCGATAAGCGTAGCGTAGAAGCAGGCGCGGTCTCCTTCAGCGAGCGGCTGGCGAGTTCCCAGCTTTTTGTCGCGCTGTTTCGCGATGGCATGGCATTGGTCGACGACACCGCGAGCTATCTCGACGGTTCGGGACGGCTGGAATCCAAGAAGCTCGAACGCAGCGCCGGATTGGTTTACGCCACCGAGAGCCTGCGCCTGACAAACCGGCTGATGCATCTGGCTTCATGGCTGCTCCTTCACCGCGCGGTCAAGGAAGGCGAGATCACGCTGGCCCAGGCGAATAAGGAAAAAAGCAAAGTGAGCCTCGTCGCCTGCGCGCCGGGGGATGCCAAATCGCTCGCGCTATTGCCGGCCAAATTGCAGGAATTGATCGCGCGCTCGGCCAAGCTTCAGATCGAGGTGCGCCGGCTCGATGCGACTATGCACGCTGCCGCAGCGCCGAAAATTGCGACCGACAATCCGGTTTGGCGTCAATTCGGGCTTTTGAAAGCCGCTTTCGAATCCGACGCGCGGCGCTCCGGCAGGTAAAAACGCGCTGCGACCTATTTCTTCAAGAAGCCAGAGAACTTCTTTTGGAAGCGCGACAGCCGTCCACCGCGGTCGATCAGATGCTGCTGGCCGCCGGTCCAGGCCGGATGCGATTTCGGATCGATGTCGAGATGCATCGTGTCCCCGGGCTTGCCCCAGGTCGAGCGCGTGGTGAACTCCGTGCCGTCGGTCATGACGACTTTAATGGTATGGTAATTGGGATGCGTGTCCGATTTCATGGGCTTTCCATGGGCCTTGCACAACGGCCGTTTCGCAGGAATTGGGCGGCTATATAACGCGGCGTCCGCGGCCGGACAAGCTGCCGCAATTGACCGCCAATAGGGGCGAGCGCATTAGATCGGCAACGCGCCGCCATTTGCCTGCAGTCAATTTGCGATTAAGTCCAACAGCCACAATGAACCCGCAAGAATTCCGCGCCGCTGCGGCGCTCGCCGCAGTGTTTTCCGTCAGGCTTCTTGGCCTGTTCATGATCTACCCGGTCTTTGCCGCCTATGCCGGCAGCCTTGCCGGCGCCAGTCCCTACCTGATCGGCGAAGCGCTGGGCATCTATGGCCTCACGCAGGGCCTGTTGCAGATTCCATTCGGCCTGTTGTCGGACCGGATCGGCCGCAAGATCATGATCGTCATCGGGCTCGTTTTGTTCGGTATCGGCAGTGCGGTGGCCGCCGTTTCCGCCTCGATCGGCGGAGTCATTATCGGCCGCGCCCTGCAAGGGACCGGCGCCGTCGGTTCGGTGATTTTGGCGCTCGTTGCCGATCTCACCAGTGAGGAGGCCCGCACCGCGGCGATGGCGATGGTCGGCATTACCATCGGCGCCTCCTTCCTCGTCGCGCTCTTAGCCGGCCCAATCGTCGCCAATTTCATTGGAGTGGGCGGCATCTTCTGGCTGATGGTCGCGCTCGCGGCGCTCGGCATCGCGATCACGCAATTCGTGGTGCCAAATCCGCAGCGCATTCGCGTGCATCGCGACGCCGAGGCGGTGCCGGCGCTGCTCGGCTCCGTGCTGCGCAACGGCGAACTGTTGCGGCTCGATATCGGCATATTCGCGCTACACGCCATGCTCACCGCGAGCTTTCTCGTCGTCCCCGATCTCTTGCACGGTACCGTGGGCGTTGCGGTCCACGATCAATGGATCGTCTATCTGCCGGTTCTGCTCGTTTCCGTCGCGGTGATGGTGCCGGCGATTATCGTCGCCGAGAAATATCGCCGGATGAAAGGCGTGTTCGTAAGCGCGGTCGCGGCGCTGGTTGCGAGCCAGATCATGCTGTTTTACGGCGCGGGCAATGTGTTTGTGCTGCTTGCCGCGCTCGTCGTCTTCTTCTCGGCGTTCAACGTAATGGAAGCGAGTCTGCCATCGCTCGTCACCAAGGTGGCGCCGCCAGACGTCAAAGGAACGGCGATGGGCGTCTATTCGAGCCTGCAGTTCCTCGGCATTTTCGTTGGCGGCATCATCGGCGGCATGGCGCATCAGCACGGCGGCAGCGCCGGCGTATTCGCGCTGACGACGGCGCTCGCGGCGATCTGGCTCCTTGCCGCTGCGGGCATGGCGCAGCCGAGCTATCTGACCACGCGATTGGTGCCGATCGCGGAAAACAAATTGTCCGACGCCGATGGTCTCGCCACAAAACTGCGGGAGGTCCCTGGTGTGATCGAAGCCGTGATCATCGCCGAAGAAAACGTCGCTTACCTCAAGGTCGACGCTAAATCCTTCGACGCGCCGATGGCGGAAGCTGTAGCGGGAGGGTCGCCCCCTCCCTAACCCTCCCCCGCTTGCGGGGGAGGGAAGGGTGGGGGCCGCCAGCGCATGTGGCGGACGGGCCGGCCGCTGAGCCGATTGACCCCATCGCCGCTGACGACGAAACCCTCTTTTTTATAAAACGCGATCGCCCGCGCATTGTCGGTATTGACGTCGAGATCAAGCCCGCGCGGTGAGGCGCGCTTGGCCTCGGCGATGAGCGCGCTGGCAAGGCCGGTGCCCCAATATTCCGGCGCGACGACGATCTGGTCGAGATAAAGCGTGCCGGGATCGACGGTGACGAAGCCGATCATTTCGTTTTTGGCTTCGGCCATCGTGATGCGCGCGGTACGCACCAGACCGCGCCAGTGATCGCGCCACCACGCGAGCCGTCCGGCGAAATCGATTTCGGGATAGGTCTTCTGCCAGGTGCGCTGCCACAGCGCTAGCGCAGGCTCCTCGTCACGCGCCGCGTCGTACTGGCGGAACGAAAAAGCGCTCACGGCGAAGTCGATGCCGCCGCGGCTTCTTTGCCGGCGGCCTTTTCCGCCTCACGCAATAACCGCAACAATTCGCGATGCATGGTGTCGTTGCCGGCGACAACATTGCCTTTTTGTAGAATGGCATCGCCGCCGTCGATATCGCTGATAAAGCCGCCGGCCTCGCGCACCAAAAGCGAGCCCGCCGCGAGATCCCAGGGCGACAGATCGCGCTCCCAAAAGGCATCGAGCCGGCCCGCCGCGACCCAAGCGAGATCGAGCGTCGCTGCGCCATAGCGGCGCAACCCGGCGAAGGCGTGCTGTGCGGCGGCGATTTCATTGCGGGCAAGAACGAGATCGCCGCGGCCGTAATGCGGCAGGCCGCAGGCAACAACGGCGTCAGCGAGCCGCTGCCGCGCGGCAACGCGAATGCGCTTGTCATTAAGAAACGCACCCTTGCCGCGCTCGGCGACGAACATGTCGTCATTGGCGGGATTGTAGACGAGGCCGGCGACGACCGTGCCGTTGCGTTCGAGCGCGATCGCGATGGCGAAATGCGGAATGCCGTGGAGAAAATTGGTGGTGCCGTCGAGCGGATCGACGATCCAGCGATGGGTCTTGTCGGCGCCGGGATGCGCGCCGCCCTCTTCGCCAAGAAAGCCGTAGTCCGGCCGCGCTTTCGCGAGTTCCTCGCGCAGGATTGTCTCGGCGCGATGGTCGGCAGCGGTCACAAAGTTCCGCGGGCCTTTCACCGAGACCTGCAGGTGCTCGACCTCGCCGAGGTCGCGCTTGAGGCTGCGGCCGGCGCGATGCGCCGCCTTGATCATGACATTGAGGACCGCGGAATGGAGCATGGCGGCTTGTCGTAAGCCCTGGAGCGAACACGTCAAGTTGGCCGCTTTAGCCGTTTTGCGCTACCGAGAGCTCGCCGGGTTCCCGCAACACATTGCCCAAATTTGTGCGTTGCAGGAACCGCAACGCGACGTTCGGGTTGAGTGCTATGTCGAAAGACATACGGGGGAGTGGAAATGCAGGGTGCCGCGTTAGTCGAGCGTTACCGCTCTTATGCAGCCAGATGCGTAGCAATTTCACGGAATGTTTCAGATCCCGCAGGAAAGCTCATGCTTCTCGCAATGGCGCAATCCTGGCTGAAACTTGCCGAGCAAGCCGCTGAAGGCGCCGAGACCGCCATCGGGTATGAGAGCGCGGTTCCGGATACAGCTCAGCGCAATTAAGACACTGCCCCAAACGTCACAAACCTAACGCAGCCACCAAGCGCCAAGCGCGAGGGTGGCCAGCGTAATTGGAATTCCGGCGCGTTAGACGCGCGCCGGCCAGTGCCGCTCGCGGAACCACGAGCGGTAGTTCGTCATCTTGGTCCGCTGCGCCGACGGCGCGTGGCGCTTGCAGGTCGAAGCCTCCTGGCTGTTTTCCGGGGCGCCCCAGCGCAGCTCGACGCAGTCGTTAGGGTTGTATGCCATCTCGAGATTCCCGGCGCGCTCGACGGCGTCCTTGAGTGCAAGCGTCCACGCCGAGCCGTCGCTGCGCGTATAGGAGAACTTGCGGGTCGCAAGTTCCGCGGCCAGCATCGTTTGCAATTCGGCTTTCACGTCGGCAACGTTCTTGCCGCTCGGCATGGCGTAACGTTCGGGGTGCCGCGCCACTCGGTCGGGATAGCCGCGCACAACATCGATCGCGATCAAGAGACGAAAATCGCGCGCCGGCGTGGAGAAATCTTCCCACGCGCCGGTCGTCGCGAAGATCGCGGGCCCGTCCGGCATCGTGACCTCGCCGTGCCCGTCCTGGTACTTGCG
>Ga0187817_10000146_pt1 | contig 25259 bp, 20 predicted proteins | sample NC_wetland_sal_i_17_FD_132431 | JGI IMG/M metagenome (GOLD analysis project Ga0187817, IMG submission 132431) | Wetland sediment microbial communities from Neuse River Estuary, North Carolina, USA - SO4_2 | ecosystem: Environmental > Aquatic > Freshwater > Wetlands > Sediment | place: USA... | reverse complement strand
GGAATTATATACTTGAGTCCCTCGCTGTCGCCGCTCTTGCACCACAAATCTGTGAATGAGCACAGTAACCAATGGAGATACGCGTAATTCACTCCGGGACGCACATCTTTTCTGCAAATCTTGCATGTTCTCATCGGTTTTTCTCCTTGTAAGTCATTGAATCCATTGAGGGAGTTAAAGGTATAATTCCCCAACTTTGCACTCCGCAAACACCCGTCCCGCCGCATCTCCATAGCTCATTTCAACCCGAAAATTTATCCATTCCCTGCGAATCGCTTGCCTTTTCGGTTCTCCGTATTAGAATAGTTACGATGAATGTTGGAAAAGTGAAATCTCGCTGCCCGGCACGCTCTCCAGTGGCTGGGACATTCAACCCTCCCACAAGCCTTCTTTTTCAGATTTCTACCCGGTACAAAGTGGAAACTGAATTCCTCGTAACTTATAGAAAACAAAGGACCGGCCTCCGTTCTAATAGGTACAAATTCGCATCTATTTTTCTTCGCCCCGGGCCGGGGCGCTTCTCGGCTCCTTGCTCACAGACTCGTCATTCTGAGCGGAGCGTCCCGGAGGTCCTCTTTCCCGGAAATCATACCTTTGCGATTTCCGGGCGGGACGCGCAGTCGAAGAATCCCTCTTGGATTTGCAAGCCGGAAAGAAAGAAACCGGCTGGCAGCCGGATGGAACCCGCATGCAACAGTTAGCCAATTGGGCGATGGAGACGGTCAAGCGCCGGGGCGCTTCCTACTCCGACGTGCGCGTGATGGACATTCGCCTTCGCGACATCTCCGTGAAAAATGGCGAAGTCGGCGTGCTGGCGGAAAGCGAATCGCTCGGCATCGGCATTCGCGTAATCGCCAGTGGCGCCTGGGGCTTTGCCGGCACCGACCGGCTCACCCGCGAAGGCGTGCAGGCATGCGCCGCCGAAGCGGTAGCCATCGCCAAGGCCTCGGCGCTCGCCAAGCGCGAAAATGTGGCTCTCGCTCCCGAGCAGGCTTATGTGGACACGTGGCAGAATCCTTTCCTCAAGGACCCTTTTCGCATTCCCATCGAGCGCCAGATTGATCTGCTTCTCGCAGCGGACAAGGAAATGCGCCGCGTCAAAGGAGTGACTCTCGCGGAAGGCTCGATGTCCTTCCGGCGGATCGAGCAGCTTTTTGCCTCGAGCGCGGGTTCATCGATCCATCAGATCAAGATGCAGTCCGGGGCGGGGATCGTGGCTACGAGTTTTGCCGGTAGTGAAATTCAGAAGCGGTCGTATCCGAATAGCTTCGGTGGACAGCACATGCTCGCTGGCTACGAGCTCGTCGAATCGCTCGATTTGGCCGGCAACGCGCAGCGCATCGCTGAGGAGTGCGTGGCGCTGCACTCGGCCGCGCAGTGCCCCGAAGGCCAGCGCACGATCATCCTGGGCAGTTCGCAGCTCGGCTTGCAGATTCATGAATCCATCGGCCATCCCATCGAGCTCGACCGCGTCCTCGGCATGGAAGCGAATTTCGCCGGCATGAGTTTTCTCACCACGGAGAAGCTGCGCAAGCTGAAATACGGCTCCGACATCGTCAACGTCGTCGCCGATGCGCGCCTCGCGCACGGCCCCGGCCTCGGCACATTCGCCTACGACGACGAGGGCGTCCCTGCGCAATGCACGCCGATCATCACTAACGGCCTTTTCACCGGCTACCTGAGCAATCGTGAGACCGCCGCAGCCATCGGCGAGAATCGCTCGAACGGCACCATGCGCACCGAAAGCTGGAACCGCCTGCCCATCATTCGCATGACCAATATCAGCCTGAATCCCGGCTCGTGGAATTACGACGACCTGATCGCCGATACCGACGACGCCATCCTGATGGAGACGAACCGCTCGTGGTCCATTGACGATAAGCGCTATCACTTCCAGTTTTCCACCGAAATCGGATGGGAGATCAAGGGCGGCAAGAAGGCGCGCATGTTGAAAAACCCCAGCTACAGCGGCATCACCACGGAGTTTTGGAACAGTTGCGACGCCATCTGCTCGCGCGACCACTGGACCCTGTGGGGCACGCCGAATTGCGGTAAGGGCCAGCCCATGCAAACCATGGGCACCGGCCACGGCGCCGCGCCCGCGCGCTTCCGCGACGTCAAAATCGGCGCCGCCTTCGCAAAGTGACGACCGACATGAAAAATAAGAAATTTGGCGGTCGCCATCCTGAGAGAGTTCGCGCGAGCGAACGACCGAAGGATCTCTCTTCGGGTGACCTTGAAGGAATCGCCCGCCGCGTTCTCGATCTCAGCGAGGCGGATGAGACCGAGGTGGAAATTAGCGCGGCCACGGATGCGCTCACGCGCTTCGCCAATAACACCATCCATCAGAACGTCGCCGAGCGGACCCTTTCCATCTCTGTCCGCGCCGTCGTGGATGGCCGCACCGCCCGCGCCACGACTAACAAAACCGGCGAAGAATCTTTGCGCCGTGTAGTCGCGTCCGCCGCGGCGCTGGCGCGCAACGAACCGGAAAATCCGAACCTGCTCCCGATGCTGCGCGCGCAAAAGTATAAAAAGGTTGCGCGCTTCTTCGCGGCGACGGCCGCCACCACGCCGGAAGCTCGCGCGCGCGCCGTGAAGCGCGTCTGCAGCATGGCGGATAAAAACAAACAGACAGCCGCCGGAATCTTTTCGTCCGGCTCGATGCGGTCCGTGCTGGCCAATTCCAAGGGCTTGTTCGCGCGGTACGAGCAGACGCGCGCGGAATTTTCCGTCACGATTCTGGAGGAAAATTCCTCCGGTTGGGCCAAGGCCAATTCACCCGACGTTCGCCAGATTCATCCCGACGCCCTGGCCGAAAGCGCTAGCCGCAAGGCCGCCGAATCGCGCCAGCCGCGCGAGCTTGCTCCGGGCCGCTACACGGTGATCCTCGAACCACCGGCGGTGCTCGATCTGCTCGGCTTCCTCTTCTACGACTTCGCCGGCACTGCGATGCTGGACAAACGATCCTGCCTCAGCGGCCGGATGGGAAAGAAAATTTTCGGCGAGAACATCACCATTTGGGACGACGCCTATCATCCCCTGCAATGGGGCGCGCCTTTCGATGGGGAAGGCGTCCCTCGGCAAAAGGTCTTGCTGGTGGAGCGCGGCGTGCCGAAAAATCTCGTTTACTCTCGCGCCACCGCGAAGAAAATGAAGGCCAAGCCCACCGGCCACGGCTTTTCCCTCCCGAACGAATACGGCGAAGCGCCGATGAACCTGGTGATCGCAGGCGGTGATCAATCCGTGGATGAGATGATCCGCGCCACCGAGCGCGGCATTCTCGTTACGCGCTTGTGGTATATCCGTGAGGTGGACCCCTACGAAAAAATTCTCACTGGGATGACGCGTGACGGCACATTCCTCGTTGAAGGCGGCCGCGTGGCAGGCGGCATCCGCAATTTTCGCTTCAATCAAAGCATCATCGAGATGCTGGCGAACGCGGACATGCTCGGTCCCTCCGTGCGTGCGGCCGGGGAAGAGTCCTTCGAGATGGTCGTTCCCGCGATGCGTGTGCGCGGCTTCCACTTCAGCGAAGTTACGAAATTCTAGTGGGAACGAGCTTACGGGTGAAAGGGGTTGCGGTTAGGACGCCAGCGCCACGCCGAGCAAAAACGCGCCGATCAGTACGGGTTCGAGCAAAAGCATCCAGCGCAGCCGCTTCTTCTGCGCGGTGTAGGCCAGCAGCCCCAGAGTCGAGAGGACAAATGCCAGTTCCAGCCAAATGGGCCGGGACATCATCTCGCTCGTTCTGTCGGCACCCGCGCTTCGCAGCCACACGGTTGTGTAGACGGTCGCTGCGGTGAGGGAAACGGTAATCACGCCCGCCAGCGCCGCCCCCTTGGCCCAGTCCGGCAGAACCCAGTCGCGCTTGGCATCTCGCCAGTCGAGCCACGTTTGCGCGACCACGATCCCCACGACAACTAGGACAAAAAGGGCCATGCTCCCCCCTCCATCGTTTCAATTCAGGGCAATCCGCCTGCCACAATGGGAGGCGCAATCCCGCAGCGCAAGCGCTCTATCTGCTTGCAAATAAATGCCGTAGTATCCTCATCTGCGCTTTATGCCAGGGACATGCGCTCCCTGAACCCAAGCGCCTTGCCGGGTTTCGGCAAATCGTTTCCGTACCAGTACGCCTGCATAGCCTCGGAGCGTATGGCTTTGCACCTATTCGCGACATCGGATGGAGCTTGTATTCAGCCGCCGGTATTCCAGTGTTGTGGCAGTGTTGTGGCGGCGTTGTGGCGGTGTTGTGAGTTTCACCGCGTCCCGCGGGCGGCGTTGGGGAACGTCTCGGCGAATCTGCTACGATAATTAGCACTATGGGCCGCCCTTGGGTCATCGCTCATCGCGGGGCGTCGGGACACGCGCCGGAGAATACCTTCGCTGCCTTCGAGCGAGCGGTTGCGCTAGGCGCTAGTTTCATCGAAACCGATCTGCATCTCACGCGCGACGCCCGTTTCGTCGCCATCCACGACGAGACGCTCGAGCGCACCACCAACGGACGCGGCGCCGTGCAGGATTTCACGCTGGCGGAACTCCGCGACATTGACGCGGGTCAATGGTTCGACCGGGAGTTCCGGGGCCAGCGCATCCCCACGCTCGAGGAAATCCTGGAGTTTTCCCGGAAGCACGACGTGGTTTTCTATCTCGAGATCAAGTGCAACGTGGCGTGGGGAGTGCATCACGCCCTTTCGGCCGCGCTCCGGGGAGAGGACAACGCCGCGCGCACGGTGGTCCTTTCGTTCAACCCGTCGGTTCTTGCGGCGCTCCGTCAGCTTGACGCCGCGATCATGACGGGCCTGCTCGCCGACGACGCGAAGATTTGTCCCGTGAAGGCGGCGCTAGAAGTAGGCGCGCGGCAGGTTTGTCCCAGCACGAAGATCGTCACGCGAGAGCTTGTGGAGGCGGCGCATGGCTCGGATCTGCTCGTCGCCGCGTGGACCGCGAACCAGCCGGAGGGAATGCGCTCGATGATGGCCACGGGAGTGGACGGCATTATGACCGACTTCCCGGACCGCTTGCGCGCCCTGATCGAGGATTCGCGGCAGGTGGTGCCGTAATCGAGGGCTCTGGCGCGGCGCTATCAAGTCGCGCGAAGAGGCCCGCGAATTGCGCGAGCGAAAGCTGCTCGGCGCGCGCGTCAGGCCGCAGGGTGCACTGATCGAAGGCTTCCTTCACGCTTTCGTCCGAGGCTATCCCGCGCAGATTATTCCGCAACGTCTTGCGTTTCTGCCCGAAGCACATCTGCACGAATTCCAGAAAACGCCGCTCATCGGCGATGCCAAGCGATATGCGCGCGCCCGGAAGCGCCATTCCGACTAATGCCGAAGACACGCGCGGCGGCGGGCGAAAAGCTCCCGGGGGAATTCGCAGCAGGATTTCCGGCTGTGCGTAGAACTGGCACGCAACCGAGAGATAGCCGTAATCGCGGCGTCCGGGCCGCGCGACAAGCCGCGCCGCCACTTCCAGCTGAATCACGATGTGAATCGAGGCGATTTGGCCGGCGGCGCCGAAAAGGCGATGCAGAATGGGCGATGTAATGTAATACGGCAGGTTGCCGTAGACGCGGAATCTCCCGCCCGCCAGCTTTTCCAAATCGAGCGCCAACGCGTCTCCGGGAATAATTTCGACTCCGGCCCATTCTTCCCGGGTGGCGCGTTCGCGCAGGCCTGCTGTCAGCCGCGCGTCGGCTTCGATGGCGATCACGCGGCGGCCGCCGCCCGCGAGAAGTGAAGTCATTTCGCCGTGTCCAGCGCCGATTTCCAGCCAGACGTCATCCGCGCCAAGCGGCAGCGTTTCGAGGATGCGCTTACGCCAGCCGGGGCCGGCGAGGAAGTGCTGTCCCATTCGTTGGCGCGCCATGGCGAGGCCGAGTGTAGCAACGCGGGCGCGTGGCACACAAATATCGCCCGGCTTGACGAAGCCGCGCCCTTCCGCTACCGTTTCATTCTTAATTTGTTTTGATGAGGGCCTAATGAAAATCCTATTCGTATCGTCGGAAGGGCTTCCATACTCGAAAACAGGCGGTCTCGCGGACGTGGTCGAGGCGCTGCCAAAGGCGCTGCACGCGGCGGGCCACGAGGTATGTGTCCTTCTGCCGCGGTATCACGGCAACGCGATTGTCTCGACGGTGGTTCCGAGCGTCACCGTTCCGCTCGGGGCCGGACCGCGCTTTCCCGCCATCGCGGAAGGCAAGGCCGTGGAAGGCGTGCGCTATTTCTTCGTGGACGATCCGGAATTCTTCGACCGTCCGAGCCTCTATGGCGACAAATCGGGCGATTACCCGGACAACGCGGAGCGCTTCGCCGAATTTTCGCGCGCGGCCATCGAGTTCGCCAAGCGCGTGTGGATGCCGGACGTGATTCATTGCCACGATTGGCAATCGGCGCTCGTTCCGGTGCTGCTGCGCACGGAGCATGAGAACGACAGCGCCGTCCGGTCGCTTCCGGTGGTGTTCACGATCCACAATCTTGGTTACCAAGGGCTGTTCCCATCATCGGCGTTGCACGCGGCGGGGCTGCCGGATTCGCTCTTCACGCTGGAAGCCTTGGAATTCTACGGCAAAGTGAATTTCCTGAAAGGCGGGCTGGTCTTTTCCGACTACCTTACCACGGTGAGCCGTCGTTACGCCGAGGAAATTCAGACTCCGGAGTATGGCTGCGGCCTGGAAGGCGTGATCCGCACCCGCGCCGGCCGGCTGACCGGCATTCTCAACGGCGTGGATTACTCGGCGTGGAGCCCCGAAGTGGATGCCTTCATCGCGGAGCACTATTCGGCCCGGAACCTGGATGGAAAGAAAACTTGCAAGAAGGACCTGCTCGATTTCTACCATCTGCCGGAGGAAAATGTTTCCCGGCCTCTGATCGGCATCGTTTCGCGGTTTGCCGACCAGAAGGGATTCGATTTGATCGCCCAGGTGGCGGACGATCTGATGCGCGAGGATTTGGTCATCGCTGCGCTCGGGGCGGGCCAGCCCGAACATGAGAAGCTCTTCCAGGAGCTGGCCGGAAAATTTCCGCAACGGGTGGGCGTGAAAATCGGCTATGATAACGCGCTTGCACACAAGATCGAGGCGGGTTCGGATATGTTCCTGATGCCGTCCCGTTACGAGCCTTGCGGGCTGAATCAGATTTACAGCCTCCGCTACGGCACCGTGCCCGTGGTTCGGGCCACCGGCGGCCTGGACGATACAATCCAGCCCTTCGATCCGAGGACGAAGCAGGGAACGGGATTCAAGTTCCAGGAATATAGTGGAGCGGCGCTGCTCGAGTGTATCCGTGGCGCGCTGCGGGTTTACCTCGATCGCGGCGCGTGGCGCGCCCTGCAGGCCAACGGGATGGCCAAGGACTTTTCGTGGAAGGCTTCCGCGGCCGAGTATACGGCGCTCTACGAGGCGGCTGCGAAGTCCCGCATCCCGCGAGCCGCTGCATCATCAAATAAATAGCTCGGTGGCCTCCCTGAGGGCAAGGCCACGCGAGGGAAGGAAAATATGGCAGATAACGTCCAAGCAGTGAACGATGCGAGCTTTCAGGCCGACGTCATCGAGGCCAGCAAGACCCAACTCGTAATGGTGGATTTCTGGGCCAGTTGGTGCCGTCCGTGCCTGATGCTGTCGCCCACGGTCGAGGAAATCGCCCGCGAGCACGCCGGCAAGCTCAAGGTGCTGAAGCTCAACATCGACGACAACATGAATACCCCCGGCCGCTTCAACATTCGCGGCATTCCCACGCTGCTGGTTTTCAAGGGCGGCCAGGTGGCGGAACAGATCGTCGGCGCGGTTCCCAAGGAGCAGATCGAAAAAGTGCTTGAGCGCCACATCCAGCAGTCCTAAGCGGCCCGCCGTTTCGCAAGCCATTTGCACAATCCGTTTTGGCCCCATAGAATCAGCCCATCGGCTGGATCGCGCGAAGCGCGATTCCTTGTGGCTCCGAGATCGCGAGGTCCCCAAGGCGAGGCGCGAAATGCTCCGGAAGACCTGCCCGGCGTGCGGCGAAAGCTTCGATTGCTGTGCCGACACGCGGAGTTGTTGGTGCGAGCGGGAAAATCTCAGCGGGGAAGTGCTGGCTGCGCTGCGCGGCCGGTACGACGATTGCCTTTGTCCGCGCTGTCTTGCCGCCGCAGCCGAAAATCGCATCCCCGAGCAGCCGCACTGAGCGCCCAGCCTGCACGGTGCTAGTACGCTACCCTCCAGATGTGCAAAAGTTTTCACATTCTTACGGTTGCTTCGGGTCGGGATGCGAGGCGGAGAGGGAGCTAACCACAACTAACTCTATTAGCTCTAGTTACCCACTCCATTCACTCATGTCTGTATTTCTTTAAGGCACTTTGCGTGCTATCCACTCTTGGCGATAAGAAAACCGCTGGGTAATTTTGTTACAATGGAGGCGTGTCCGGTTGCGCACGCCGATAGGTAGGGCTTGATCTCAGCAGACTCCATGTCCGCCACTACAGCGCAGGGTTTTGAGGCTACGGCGAAGAGCCGCGTCTGGATGGTGTGGTCCGCGATCCTGGTTGCTCTCGTCGCTGTGCTTTATGCGCCTGTGCTGGAAGGCCTCGTCATTCAGTGGTGGCAGGATCCCGATTACAGCCACGGTTTCCTTGTGCCTGTATTCGCCGGCTACGTTCTCTGGCGCGAGCGGCACCGCTGGATGAGCAGTGAGATTCGCCCCAGCAATTTCGGGCTGGTGGTGATGCTCGGCGCCATCGGGTTGCTGCTTGTCGGCTCGTTAGGAGCGGAGCTGTTCACCAGCCGCTTCTCTCTCCTCGTGCTCCTCGCGGGAATCCTGCTTTTCTTGGCGGGATGGAAGCTGCTTCGCGCCGTCTCCTTTCCGCTGGCATTCTTGATCCTGATGATTCCGATTCCGGTGCTTATCTACAATCAGATCACCTTTCCGATGCAATTGATCGCCTCGCGCTTCGCCACTTTCTGGCTGGAATTGGTTCAGGTGCCGGTGTTGCGCGAGGGCAACGTTCTGATCTTGCCCAATTATTCGCTGGAAGTTGTGGAAGCATGCAGCGGAATCCGTTCCCTGATGACTCTCATCACGTTGGCGGTCGCTTACGGCTATCTGATGGAGCCCCGGCGGTGGATTCGCTATGCGCTGGTCGTTTTGATGCTGCCGGTGGCAATCGTGAGCAATGCAATTCGCATCATGGGCGCCGGGATATTGACGTTCCACTTCGGCCCGGCCGCCGCGGAGGGTTTTCTCCACGAGTTTTCCGGCTGGGTGATTTTTCTGGCCGCCTTGGTTTTGATGTTCGCTTGCCACAAGATTCTGCGCTGGGTGGGAACGATGCTGGAGCGGTGGGGCCATGCGTAACTCCTTTACTTCCATTCGATTCTGGATCACCGCGGCAGTTTTGCTAAGCGCCATCGTGCTGCTCCACACGGTCAGCCATGGAGAAGCCGTGGTCCCGCGACAGCCGCTCCGCGACCTTCCCTATGTGCTCGGGCCCTGGACGGGAGCCGAGCGTCCGCTGGAGCAGAGAATCGTGCTAGCGGTGAGCGTGACGGACTACACCAATCGAGTTTATGTGAATCAGGAAAATGCGCCGCTCGATTTGTATATCGGCTATTACGCGAGCCAGCGGACCGGTGACACTATCCATTCTCCGAAAAACTGCCTGCCGGGCGCGGGCTGGGACCCAATTCAGTCCGGCTATGCAACCGTCTCCGTTGCGGGCGGGCGTTCCATCGTCGTCAATGAGTATGTGATCCAGCAAGGCTTGGACAAGGAACTGGTTTTTTACTGGTATCAGGGCCGCGGAAGGGTGATCGCCAGCGAGTATGCGGGCAAATTCTGGATGATCGCCGACGCCATCTCGCGCAACCGCACCGATGGCGCCCTGGTCCGTATGGTGACGCCTATGAAGGACGGGGAAGCGAACGCGCGCGCCAGATTGGTAGGCTTCACACAGGTGCTTTTCCCGCATCTAGGAGAATTGATACCGAATTGACTGGTGGATACAGGGAGGATGTGAATCATGAACGCCGCAAATAGGCGAGTGACGGCCGCTATCGTTTTGGCCGTGACAGCGCTGCTTAGCTCGTGCGCCAGGGATCCGGAGAAGGCCAAGGCGAAGTACATCTCCGTGGGCGAGTATTATATGAAAAAGGGCGCGTATTCCAGCGCGGCCATCGAATTTCGCAACGCCCTGAAGATAGACCCGAAATTCGCCGAAGGATACTACCAGCTATCGAAGGCGCAGCTTGCTCAACACGACTGGGGCGGCGCGTACGGCTCTTTGCAGCGGGCCGTCGATATCGATCCGAATCGGGTGGATATACACCTCGACCGCGGGCGCCTCTTTCTTGCCGCGCGACAGTTCAGCTTGGCGGAAGACGACGCCAATTTCATCATCAAGCAGCAGCCCGCGGATCCCGACGGCTATCAACTGCTCGCTGGCGCGTACTTCGAAGATCAAAAGCCGGAGCAAGCCCTGCCGGCATTCCAGAAAGCCGCGGAATTGATGCCTAACAATCCCAGCGTTTACCTGAATCTGGCCATGGTGGATATGCGGCTCAATCGCCCCGCGGATGCCGAGCAAAATTTCAAAAAGGCCATCGAGCTCGATTCTCAATCCGACGCGGCCTATATGGATCTGGCGAATTTCTATAATCTCCAAAAGCGCTTGCCCGAGGCGGTGCAGGTTCTGCAGGACGGCATCGCCCGCCGGCCGACTGCCATCGCCCTCTACACGGATTGGGTCGCTATACTCGAAAGCCAGGGCAAGAGGGATGAAGCCGAGGCGGTCCTCGATAAGCTGCGCAAGCAGCTCCCCAACTCAGCCGATGCCGCCCTGGCCATTGGCGATTTCTATTTTCAAAGCGGGCGAGCCGATGCCGCCCTGGCCGAATATCGCCGCGGCCTCACCATTTCACCCAACAATATCGACATCGAGAAGCGCATCATGGATCTCTACGTGACCAACCGTCAAATAGAGCAGGCGGCCGCATTCGAACCACAATTGAAAAAGGACGCTCCCAGGGACGTGATCGTCCGCGTGGACCACGGACGCTTGTTGATGGCTCAGGGCAGGGCGCAGGACGCCGTGATCTATTTGCAAGGCGTTGCCAAGAACACTCCCGACTCTCCTCAGGCGCATTATTTTCTGGCCCAGGCGTACTGGGAGAACGGCAGCCTCGGAGAGGCCAAGACGGAATTCCAGGAAGTGCTTCGCATATCCCCGGGGTTGCCGGTCGCGTTGCGTGGGTTGGGGGAGTTGAATCTGAGTCAGGGGAATGTCTCTGATGCCCAGACTTATGCGGAAGAATTGGTCCAGAGGGTCCCCAGCGATCCTGCGGACCGGCTGCTTTTAGGGAGTATTTATTTTCGGGAAGGGCAATTTTCACAAGCGGAAGCTCAATTCCTCACCGCCGGGCGCATGGCGCCCTCTTCTGCCGCTCCCCATTCGGGCCTGGGCCATGTTTACGCGGCGGAGAAGAAGTGGCCTGAGGCCGAGAAGGAGTTCGCAACCGCTCTTCAGATCGAACCGTCCAACCCCAGCGCGCTGGGAGATTATGCCGACTTCCTTTCCGAACGCAAGGAATCGCAGAAGGCCATCCCACTCGCCCAGCAATTCGTGAATGCCAACCCCAACAACCCGGGTGGCCACATCGTCCTGGGGGGCTTGCAGGTCGATCTGAAGAATCGCACTGCTGCGCAGGCCGAATTCCAGCGCGCCATCCAGCTCGATCCGAAGAACATTCAAGCGTATGTCCGCCTGGGCACGATCTACCGGGACGCCAATCAGACCGACGCGGCGATCGCCGAATTTCAGAAGGCGCTCGATCTAAGCCCGAATTTCGCTCCCCTGAGCGCGCTGATCGGCAATCTCTATCTCGATAAGGGTGATCTCGGCACGGCCCGCCAGTATTACGAAAAGGCAAGGGAGGCAAACCCCAATTTCGCCGTCGCCGATGCCAACGTGGCTTGGGTGGACGCATTGAAAAGCGAAAACCTGGATGTCGCTCTGGGTCTGGCCCAGCAAGCCAAGTCCCTGATGCCGGATGAGCCCTCCATCACCGATACGCTCGCCTGGGTTATGTATAAGCGGGGCAACTACGATGGTGCCATTCCGTTGCTGCAAGAGTGCATCCAGAAATCCCCTGATACCCCGGTATTTCATTACCACCTCGGAATGGTCCTGGTGGCGACCGGTAAGACGAGTCAGGCCAAGGATCAGCTTCAGACCGCTCTACGTTTAAACCTTTCCGGCGACGAGGCGTCCCAGGCTCGTCAGATGTTGGCCATGCTGCACTGATGTCGGGCTAGATGGGGGCTCCGTTTCCTGCCCTTTGGCTCGTGCGACATCTCGGGTATGGCGCCAGTATTTCGGAAGTTCTTAACTTCATTATTTTGTTGTGATTACCTATTTCTCAGGGGGAAGGGGTGTGCATGAACCGGAATGGAACCGGCAGGACGTCAGCATTGGTTGCCACGACGAATGTCGTGCAGTTTCCCAGCTTGCAACACACCTGTAATGCCAGGATTGTGCAAACCATTGCAGTATCTCCGATTCATACTGCTGCCAGGCATTTTTTGTCCGTAGCTAACTTATTTATTTTCTTTTAGTTGGGATTGACTAAAAGCCTGGTCACCTTTGGGGCAATTGGTATGGGGATTGCTGTTAACGGGAGCGGGGTGCGGTGTACCGCACTACCGTGGTGGGGTAGCGAAGTTGCAGTGCCACTGAGGAATTTGGCAAATACAAGGGGAGGAAGCTTAAAAATGCGGAAGCTGATGACAATTATGGCGGTGATGGCTCTGGCCATCGCGGCAAGTGTTGTGGCAGCCGGTGCCTCGCAAGTTCCTGTAGTGCTAGGTTCCAGCACACAGAACGTTACGTTCTATTCAAACGACGCCGATGGGACTGCGAGCATCCAACTGGGCAGTTGCAACGCGTCGTTTACGTGCACACTCTCGGGGAGCGCCTTTCCCAACATCCCTGGGCTCTCTGCCGACACGGGTGGCACCTACACATTCACAATTACCGGCGACAACGCCGCCGCGGTTGTAAACGGTGGTCTGTTGGTCGATGGCCTTATTCCTCCGAGCTCTTCGCTGCATTCGGTGATCGCCAACGGGACCTCGACGACCTTTGCGCTCTCGTTTGCTGACGGCGACTCGCTTTCAGGGACCGTCGACTGGACGTCGATTAATGACGGCTCGCCGCAGCCCCGCTTTAACGCCAACGTCGATGACCTCACGGTCAGTGGCGATGCGGCTTGGATGGCGGCCTTCGGGGGTCTCAGTTCGGTCGGCATCGACTTTACCCTCAACACGATGAGCTGCTCGAACGTTACTGGGGTTCCGCCTGGGGTTTGTTCCATCACCACTATTGAAGCCACCGACGCCTCAAATGGCACCGGGACTGCCGTTGTATCCAGCGGCGAAATCACCACGCCAGAGCCGAATTCGATGCTGTTGCTCGGCAGCGGCCTTCTGGCGGTTGGTGGAATCGTTCGCCGTCGGCTTCGCCTAGTCTAGTAGACGTGATGGTACACCGCGCGTAGCGCCCTCGCTGGCGCTTCGCAACGGTGGTTGAAATCAAGGGCAGGCGCCAAGGCTTCCGCATGGCCCCGGCTGACCGGGGTTCAAGCTCCCAGCGCCTGCCCTTAGTTTTTTCGCCGCTCCTTCCGTTCCTCCTACCGGTTATGCTCCCTGTGTCTGGCCCACCCGCTTTCCCAATGTTCTGACGCTATGTGCAAAGAAACAGAAACAAATAGCAACTCCTTTCCACTCTACGGCAAAGCCAGTATACAGAGCCTGCAAACGCCAGCTAAACCTTTTATTATCAGCGTGGATTGAGGCCCCAATTTGGACTGCGGCTTGCATCCTCTCCCTGCGGGAGCGACTGCCCATGGCCCTCGCCGCAAAAGAGGATCGAAGCGTAACCATCATCGGTGCCGGTCCTGCAGGCTTGACCGCAGCCTATGAGCTCTCGAAGCATGGCGTTCCGGCGGTTATTCTCGAGGCGGACGATACCGTCGGAGGCCTCTCCCGCACAGTCAATTACAAGGGCTACCTCTTCGACATTGGCGGCCACCGCTTCTTCAGCAAGTGGGACGAAGTCAACCAGCTCTGGCGCGAAATCCTAGACGGCCAGTTCCTTGAGCGTCCGCGGCTTTCCCGGATTTTCTACCGCAAGAAGTTCTTCTACTATCCGCTGAAGGCGCAAAACGCGCTTCACGGCCTCGGGCCGGTGGAGAGCATTCGAATCCTTTTCAGCTATCTTCGCTCGCGGCTCTTTTACTACCACAACGAGCAGAACCTGGAACAGTGGGTTTCCAACCGCTTCGGGCGCCGCTTGTACGAGATCTTCTTCAAGACCTACACGGAGAAGGTCTGGGGCGTTCCCTGCACGGAAATACGCGCCGAATGGGCGGCGCAGCGCATCAAGGGGCTCTCGCTGACGACCGCGGTCCAGAACGCGCTGTTCAAGCAGAAGTCTCCCAAGGTCAAGACCCTGATAGATAGCTTTCATTACCCGAAGCGCGGTCCGGGGCAGATGTGGGAAACGCTCACCGCCCGGCTCCGCGAGCGCGGCTACGAAGTGCTGATGAAGCGGCCCGTGACGCGGATTTGCCATGATAAGAAGGGGGTCACGCATATCGAGACGCGCGGCCCGAAGGGCACGGAGCGCTTCGGCGCGACCCATTTCATCAGTTCAATGCCCATCCGCGATCTGATCCAGGCGCTCGACCCGCCTGCTCCCAAGCAAGTGCGAGAGGCCGCGGCTAGATTGCGGTATCGCGACTTCCTCATCGTCAGTCTGGTCATCAACCGCAAGGACGTGATGCCGGACAACTGGATCTATATCCACGAGGCCGATGTGCGCGTCGGGCGCATCCAGAATTTCAAGAATTGGTCTCCCGCAATGGTGCCGGACCCGAACAAGACGTGTCTGGGGATGGAATACTTCGTATTCGAGAACGACGACTTGTGGTCGAGTTCCGATGAGGCGTTGATTGCCCTTGCCAAGCGGGAAATCCAACGGCTCGGTTTGGCTTCACCTGAGGAAATCGAGGATGGTGCCGTGGTCCGCATGCCCAAGGCGTACCCCATGTATGACGACAGCTGGTCCCGGCAGGTGGACATCATCCGCCGGTATCTAGAGACGGCTCTTCCCAATCTCCAGCTCGTGGGACGCAACGGCATGCACAAGTACAACAACCAGGACCACTCGATGATGACCGCTCTGTGCGCCGCACGGAACGTTATGGGAGCCAAGTACGATCTCTGGGCCATCAACACCGAACCGGAATATCACGAGGAGAAGCAGGAAACGCGAGACGGATTGCGCGAAATCGAGCTTCGCCGTCCCGCGTACGCCGAGCCCCCTCTTACCTCCAATCCCCGCCGGCATGTGCCTTCCGGCGCGGGAACGGCTTCTCCGCTCAACGCCTCGCTGCTCTCTGCCAAGCCGGTTCCTACGGAAACCGATTAGCGGAGACTGCCGGCTATCGAATGTCGGGGAGCGGACATCGCTTGAATCTATTAAAATCCAACAGCGCGAAACGGCCTGCGGGGAACCCGCATCTACTGGTTTCCCTCCGAGACGATGGCTGAGCAGATCACACCTCGGGCGGCCATTCTGAATCGCGCGGGAGAACTCCCCATGGAATCCGTGCGGCCGGCGCGGACCTCGACGGTTGCCGTCCGGTCCGCGTGGCTCGCGAGGGCCATCGAGTTCGTGTTTCGCTCGCCGTTTATCTTGCTCGCGGTCACGGCTGTGGTCGTCTCTCGGGGCATCACCCAGGGAGAGTTCTTTTACTACGGCGATGAAACACGCCATGCCATGAACGGCGTGTTCTTCCGGGATTTTCTGGTGGACCTGCCCCTGCGGCATCCCTTGCTCTACGTCTACGACTACTACGCGAAGTATCCCGCGACCGCCTTTCCGCATTGGCCGCCACTGTTTCACGTGATCGAGGGCGTTTTCTTCCTGGTGTTCGGCCTTTCGCCTTGGGTAGGCCGCTTGGCGATTTTGCTCTTCTCCTTGCTGGGCGTTTATTTCTGGTATCGCATCGCCGAGCGGCTGGGACCGCCGCACCGCGCCTTCCTCTCCGCCGTCATTCTGGCGTGCATGCCATTCCTTCTCGTCTACGAGCGCGTAGCCATGCTCGAAATACCGGTGCTCGCCGCGAGCCTGGGCGCGATCCATTTTTGGTTGAAATTCAGCGAGGGTGGGCGGCGGCGCCATCTTCTCGGCCTCGCGGCTTTCGTTTCCGCTGCTTTTCTGATCAGTCCAGCGGCGGTCTTCCTGCCGTTTTTCATTGGCCTGGATTTGCTGATGGAGCGCCGCTGGCGGTTGTTCCGGCGCGTGGATGTGTGGCTGGCGATGTTGTTTTGCGCCGCCTCGGTCGCGCCTTGGTATCTGCTGGCCTCCCGAACGATGAGCACTTGGCTGAGCCGCGCCTTCGGGGATGGTTATGGCTACAGCCGGCTCGCGCTTGCTTCCTACACCTATAAATTCTATCTGGTCAACCTGTACGGGCAATTAGGCCCGGTGCTCTTGTGTCTCGCTTGCGCCGGAATTATCCTGGCCTTCCTCCAACGGACCCGCGCCAGCCGGTTCCTTCTCCTGTGGGCGTTTTCCGGATACACCTGCTTCGCGCTCATCATCGAAAAGGATCCCCGGCACACTATGCTTTGGATTCCTCCGCTTGTCTATCTGGCGGTCATGGCGCTTGAGACGCTGTTGGTTCGCCGACCGCTGGCTATCGCCGCCTCTTCCATTCTTGCCCTTGTGTTCCTAGTGGGCGGGCTGCGAGCCGAGGGTCCAAAACTGCAGGGAGAAGAGGACGTTGCCCGCTACGTCTTGTCGTTGCCCGGATCGGACATCGTCTATTACCAGGGAGACCTCAACGGCGATTTCATCTTTTTCGCACGGAAGTTCGATCCCCAGCGGCAACACATGATCGCCCGCGAGAAGCAGATTGTCTTGAGCCGGTTCGGCTGGAGATCGCGGAAACTCCTCGACACGCAGGAGCAGGTCCTGAAATTCTTCCAAGCCTGGGGCATCCGCTACGCGGTGATCGAAGATACGGACCCCATGCCCGGCCTTGCCCCCGTTCGCGACTTGCTCAATTCCAGCCAGTTCGAGCTGTTACGCACCTTCCCGATCCGCTCGAACCAGACCGGTTTCCCAGTTCACCAGATTCAAGTGTTTCGCTACCGGGGGGATTTGCAGAGAACAGCGCGAAACGTGGCCATTCCCATGCTCACTATCCGCCACCCCATCTACGCCGATTTGGACCGCTTGGCGGGCCGCCCGTGGCCGAATTAGCGGACGCCTTCTCGGCGATACCACTCTAAGAAGCGCGCCAGCCCATCCTCGAACCGCGTCTGGGGAGCATATCCGAGCAGCCGCCGTGCTTTCGATATGTCGGCCCAGGTGAGCGGCACATCCCCCGGCGGCATGGGTCGCGCTTCACGGATCGCTTTGCGGCCCGTGGCGCGCTCGATCTGCTCCACCATATCCGCCAGCGTCACGGGATGGGAGTTCCCCAGATTGAAGACGTCGAAGGGCGCGCCCGACGCATCCTGTGGCTGGTGTTCGAACGTCGCGAGGACGCCCGCGACGATGTCGTCCACATAGGTGTAATCCCGCCCGCTTGTGCCGTCTCCATATATGGGCAACGGTTTCCCCGCTTCCAGGAGCGCGGTGAATTTGTGAATGGCCAGGTCGGGCCGCTGCCGCGGTCCGTAGACTGTGAAAAAGCGCAGGCAGATCACCGGAAGCGCGAAAAGGTGCGCGTAGGTGTAGCAGAGAAGCTCCCCGGCAAGCTTGGTTGCCGCGTACGGCGAAATAGGACGCAGCTCGGGCTGGTCTTCCGAAAAAGGGGCGTGGCTACTGGCGCCGTAAACCGAACTCGAGGAACCGAAGATGAATTTCGAGACGCGGAACGTCCGGCAGAGTTCGAGCAGGTTCACCGTCCCCGCCAGGTTCACGCTTTCATAGAGCCGTGGCTCCTCGATTGAGGGGCGCACGCCCGCGCGCGCGGCCAAGTGGATCAGCACATCCGGACGGGCCTCCGCAAACACCTGCTTCATCTGCGCCTCGTCTCGGATGTCGGCTTCGCGGAACTCGAAGCGGCCTTTCCTTCGAATCTCCTCCAGGTTCTCCTTCTTCCGCGCGGGAGAATAGAAGCCGTCTAGATTATCAATGATGGTCAGTTCCGCTCCCTGGCCGAGCAAGGCTTCCGCCAAATGCGAGCCGATAAAACCGGCCCCGCCGGTCAGCATCACGCGCTCGGATTTGCCGCTCGTTGGGGAACTCAAGGTAGCCTATTCTCGCATCTCACCCGCGTGCTCGTCGCGGCAATTTATGCCGTTGCTTTTCAAGTTGCAACCGCCGCCTGCGGCCGCCCGCCGTCCCCTTGCTAGCACATTTCAGCCTTCCCGCCGCCCGCTAACTCCTTCCTCGGCCTTGACTTCCTTTTGCTTTTTGTTAATCTACATCCGCTGCCTCTCAGGCAGCGCTTATCCAGAGTGGCCGAGGGGACAGGCCCGAAGACGCCACAGCAACCTGGCGCGAACCTGCCGAAAGGCAGGCGCCAAGGTGCTAATTCCTGCCCGCCTGCCGGAAGGCAGGCCCAGTGGGAGAGATAAGATCCTCAACTGGCCGCACCGGTCATTTGAAGATTCAACTCCCAAACTGAATTTGTAGAGTGTGCGCCGCGGAGGCACCGCGTGCGCTCATTCACATATGGAGGCGCGCGAAGCGTTCGCGGGGGCTTAGCTGCACCTCGATGATCGTTTCGCGCAGCGCGCCGAAGGGAGCAACAGAATGAAATTCTCGACCAAAGCGATTCACCAAGGCCAGCCGTCGGAGCCGGAGACAGGCGCGCTCGTCGCGCCAATCTTCCAAACCTCCACCTACGAGCAGGACGCTCCCGGCCACGACAAAGGCTTCAGCTATTCGCGCACCAACAACCCCACGCGCCAGCGCCTGGAAGCCGTCCTGGCGGAGCTGGAGGGCGTCGAGCACGCCGCCGTCTTCGCCTCGGGCCTGGCCGCCGAAAACGCCGTCCTGCAGGCCTATCTGCGCCCCGGCGATGAAATCGTCATCCCGCGCGACGTCTACGGCGGCACGTACCGCATCCTGAACAAGGTCTTCCAGCCGATCGGCATTGTGATCCGCCAGATCGAGATGGAAGATTTGAAGGCGGTCGAGGCTGCAATCAACTCGCGCACGCGCTTGGTCTGGATCGAATCACCGACCAACCCGCGCCTTCTGATCAACGATATCGCCGCCATCAGCCGCCTGGCCCATGCGCGCCGCTCGCTCGTCGTCGTGGACAATACCTTCGCCACGCCCTATTTCCAGCAGCCCTTCGAGCTGGGCGCGGATATCGTGGTCCACAGCGTGACGAAATATCTAGCCGGGCACTCGGACACCATTCAGGGTGCCGCCCTGGCCAAGGACCCCGCCGTCTTCGAGCCCATCAAGTTCCTGCAGAACGCCACGGGCGCGGTTCCTTCGCCGTTCGATTGTTGGCTCACGCTGCGGGGCGTAAAAACGCTGGAGCTGAGGATGCTCAGGCATCAAGAGAACGCCATCGCCATCGCCAAGGCCCTCAAGGGCCATCCCCTGGTCCGCTGCGTCTATTTCCCCGGGCTTCCCGATCATCCGGGGCACGACATTGCGCGCCGCCAGATGACCGGTTTCGGCGGCATGGTGTCGTTCGAGCTGGATGGCACCACCGAGGAAGTGGTGTCGTTCGTTTCCTCGCGGCGCTATTTCGCGCTCGGCGAAAGCCTCGGCGGAGTGAAAGCCTTGATCGGCCACCCCGCGACCATGACGCACGCCTCGATTCCCGCCGAAGCGCGCGCCGAACTCGGCCTCTCCGACACGCTCATCCGTCTCTCGCCCGGCTGCGAGAATTCGGAGGATTTGGTCGAGGATCTGCTCGAAGGCTTGGCGAAACTCGAATCCGCGCGCCCGGCGAAAAGCAAAGTTCCCGCCGCCGTGCGCTAGCGTGCATAATCTGCGGCGATTTTTACAGGAGCCATTCTGAGCGAAGTCCCGCGCGTTTTGGATTTCCCCCGCTCTGCGGGGGCGCGGGACGCAGTCGAAGAATCCCTCTTCTTTCTATCGTCATTTCTCCCCTCCGCGATACAATCTCCATCGCTTTCGCTTTGGGGGCATACTGCCATGCCGCAAAAAGTTCGCTGGGGAGTGCTGGGTGCCGCGGCCATCGCCGTTCGCAAAGTGATTCCCGCGATGCAGAAGGGCGAATGGAGCACGGTCGCCGCCATCGCCTCGCGCGACGTCAACAAAGCAAAAGATGCCGCTCTCTCTCTCGGCCTCCCCAAGGCCTACGGCTCCTACGAGGAGCTTTTGGCCGATCCGGAAATCGAGGCCATCTACAATCCGCTCCCGAATCACCTGCACGTGCCGTGGTCCATCAAAGCGGCGGAGGCGGGCAAGCACGTCCTCTGCGAGAAACCCATCAGCATTACTGTCGCCGAAGCGAAGAAGCTGCTCGCCGCGCGCGACCGCGCCGGAGTCAAGATCGGCGAGGCCTTCATGGTGCGCACTCATCCGCAGTGGCTGCGCGCGCGTGAGATGGTTCGCTCGGGGCATATCGGCGAGCTTCGCTCGATTCTCTGCATGTTCAGCTATTTCAATCGCAAGCCCGAGGACATCCGCAACATCCCCGCATATGGCGGAGGCGCGCTCTACGACATCGGCTGCTACCCGGTCAATTTGTCGCGCTTCATATTTGGCCAGGAGCCCTCGCGTGTAATCGGCCTCGTCGAGCGAGACCCGGAAATGAAGACCGACCGCCTCACTTCAGCGATCCTCGATTTTCCCGCGGGCCAGTCTATCTTCACGTGCAGCACGCAGCTCGTGCCCGCGCAGCGCATGCAATTCCTCGGCACGCGCGGCCGCGTCGAGATCGAAATTCCATTTAACGCGCCCAATGACCGCCCGTGCCGTTTCTTCGTGGGCGATGGTCGTGACGTGTTCGGAAGCGGCGTCGTCATCGAAACCGTCCCCACCTGCGACCAGTACACCATTCAGGGCGACCTCTTCTCGAAGGCCATCCGCCAGGGCGGCGATGTTCCCGTTCCTCTCGAGGATGCCGTCAAGAACATGGCCGTGATCGAAGCCATCTTTCGCTCGGCCGAATCGCGCCAATGGGAAAAGCCGCTCGCATGAGAACGCCCATGACGACCGGAGCGAAATCTCTATCGCGCGCGGTAATGGCGGGATTTCTGCTCCTGATTTTTCTCTCTGCGTGGGGCGTTCCCAATTTTGCGCAACAGGCGCCCGCGCAAATCCGGCCCGTGGAAGTGTCCTCCGACGGCCGCGTCACTTTCCATTTTCGCGATCCCAATGCCAAGCAGGTTTCGCTGGTCCTCGAAGGAGCCAAGCAGCCCTTGCCCATGCAGCGCCCCTCGCAAGACAGTGATCAGGGCGTTTGGAGCGTCTCGACCGATCCACTAGAGCCTGATTACTATGGCTATTCTTTCCTGGCGGATGGAATTGCGCTGGTCGATCCGGCGAACCCGCTCCTCAAGCCCAACTTATTTTCACTGCAAAATATGGTTCACGTGCCTGGCCCGCCCTCGCTGCCCTGGGAAGTGAATGACGTGCCGCACGGCGTGATCCATCACCACTTCTATCATTCGCGCGTCGTGGGCGACGACCGCGATTTTTACGTCTACACCCCGCCCGGTTACGATTTCCATCGCGCGCAGTCTTATCCGGTCCTCTATCTCCTGCACGGCTATAGCGACGACGCCAGCGCCTGGGTTGCCGTGGGCCGCGCGAACGTCATCCTCGACAACCTGATTGCGCAAGGCAAAGCCAAGCCTATGATTGTGGTGATGCCCCTCGGCTATGGCGCGCCAGAGATCGTCGGCCCCGATCACGCGTCCTTCGCCAATCCCGCCGGGTTCGCACGGAACAAAGCAAAATTCCGCGACGCGCTCTTCGAAGAAGTAATGCCTGCTGTCGCGAAGGCTTATCGCGTCCTGCCGGGGCGCAATGCCCGCGCCATCGCGGGGCTTTCCATGGGCGGATCCGAATCGTTGTTTGTTGGCCTGAATGCCTTGGACCGCTTCGCATGGATCGGAGCCTTCAGCAGCGGCCTCGAAGGCGAAGATTTCGACACGGAGTTTCCCGCGCTCGACGCCAAGGCCAATTCGCAGTTGCGCCTGCTATGGATCGCTTGCGGCCAAGATGATCATCTGCTCGCCTCGAACGAAAAAATGCGCGATTGGCTCCGGGCGCGGGGCGTCAAGTTCACCTGGGTCGAAACTCCCGGAGCCCACACCTGGCAGGTCTGGCGCCGCAACCTCGCCAATTTCGCCCCGCTGCTCTTCCAGCGGAAACTGCTGAGCAGCTCTCATCTGCGATCGTCATTCTGAGGCCATCCGGCGAGGATGGCCGAAGAATCCCAGCTTCGGCATTCGGTGCAGCGTGGACGGGTTTAGCCGCTCGTGAAATCCTGTTGTTGTTCCTGGCATCTTCTTTTTTCCCGCGCCGTTCGATTCCGATTTTGCTATCTTGGTGATTCGGAAAGAGGCCCATTCGCCGATGAAAATTCGCCATGATTGGACGCGCGACGAAATCAGGCGCATTCACGCGCTTCCTCTCCCCGAGCTGATCTTCCAGGCGCAGCTCGTCCACCGCGAATTCCACCGGCCCGAGGAGGTGCAGCTCTGCCGGCTACTCTCGATCAAGACCGGCGCGTGCCCTGAGGATTGCGCCTACTGTCCGCAGAGCGCACATTACGAAACCGGCGTCGCTCGCCAGGACCTGATGGACCCCGCCGAAGTGCTCGAAGCGGCCCAGCGCGCGAAGGCGGAAGGCGCCACACGCTTCTGCATGGGCGCCGCCTGGCGACAGGTTCCGCAAGGCAGGGAATTCGAGTGCGTCCTCGAGATGGTCCGCGGCGTCTCCGCGCTCGATTTGGAAGTTTGCTGCACGCTCGGAATGCTCACAGCGGACCAGGCGCTTCGCCTGAAACAAGCCGGGCTGACCGCCTACAATCACAACCTCGATACCTCGCCTGAATTCTATGGAAACATCATCACCACGCGCGTTTACGAAGACCGCCTGCGAACCATCGCGCACGTGCGCGAAGCGGGAATCACGGTTTGCTGCGGCGGCATTCTCGGCATGGGTGAAACGGAGGAAGATCGCATCGGCCTGTTGCAGCAGCTTGCGAATCTCGATCCTCATCCCGAAAGCGTGCCCATCAACATGCTGGTCCGCGCCGAAGGCACGCCGCTCGCCGATGCCGGGGAACTCGATCCGCTCATCATGGTGCGCGCTATCGCCACTGCGCGCATCCTGATGCCGGCGTCGCGCGTCAGGCTCGCGGCTGGCCGCCAGCAAATGTCGCAAGAGGCGGCGACGCTCTGCTTCCTCGCGGGCGCCAATTCCATTTTCACCGGCGAAAAGCTGCTCACCACTCCCAATCCCGCGGCCGATGAAGATGAGCGCTTGCTCGGGAGTCTCGGCATGAGGCCCATGCAACGTGCCTGAAGCATGCGGCGTCGAAACGACAAGATGGTTTGTAGGTCGTGGCTTTAGCCACGACATAAAGGCTGCAAAAAGGGGGCTTTAGCCCCCGAAGCTCCCGAGAAGAGGCGCCAGAAAAATTTGAGATCGAATAACTATGATGGGCAAATCCAGAATCGCATCGCGCGCGAGCTCGACGAACTGCGCGAAAAATCGCAATTCCGCACGCTGGAAATCCCTCGCGGCATGAACCTCTGTTCGAACGATTATCTCGGGCTGGCTCGCGACCCGAGACTCAAGCAAGCCCTCGCGGAAGCCGCATCGTGCGCGCAGCGGGTCGGTTCCACCGGCTCGCGCCTGATGTCCGGGAACGCGCGCGAATGGGAAGAGCTGGAATTGGAATTCGCCGAATTCGCCGGAACCGAGGCGGCGCTATATTTCGGCTCCGGCTACGCCGCCAATGTCGGCCTTCTGTGCGCGGTCCTAAAGCCGCACGACGTGGTCTTTTCCGACGAGCTGAATCACGCCAGTATTATTGACGGCATTCGCCTCTCCGCCGCGCGCAGGGTTGTCTATCCCCACGCCGATCTGGATCATCTCGACCGCGCCCTCCGCGAACACCAGGCCAGCTCAGGCGCGAAGGTGATCGTCACCGAGAGCCTCTTCAGCATGGAAGGCGATGTGGCGCCGCTCGACACCCTGCTTCGCCTGGCAAAAAATTACGGCGCCGAAATCATTGTTGACGAGGCCCACGCGACCGGGGTCTGCGGCCCGCAAGGGCGCGGGCTCGTGGCCGAGCGCGGCTCCCAGCGCGAAATGCTTGCGGTTCTGCATGCGTGCGGCAAAGCTCTCGCCAGCGCCGGCGCGTTCGTCTGTTGCGGCAGCGCGATGAGAAACTATCTCATCAACCGCGCCAGAACGTTCATTTTCAGCACCGCCATGCCACCCCATCTTGCAGGGCAGATACACGCCGCTCTCGGCCTCGCCATCGCCGCGGACGACCGCCGCGCCCACCTCCGTGAAATCTCGGCCGCCTTGCGCGAGGCGCTCGCGTCCGCGGGATTGAGCTTCGGCGCGAGCAGCACCCAAATCATCCCGGTAATTCTCGGGACTAACGAGTGGGCGCTCGCCGTCGCCGCCGCACTCAAAGACCATGGTTTCGCGGTCAAAGCCATTCGCCCGCCGACGGTTCCCGCAGGCACTTCGCGGATTCGCCTGTCGCTTACCAGCGAAATTTCCACGGAAGATGTTCGCCGCCTCGCCTCGACCGTCGCCGCCGCGTGCAAATCCTTGCCGCAAACACCTTCCGTCAGCGCCGTGCATGCCTAGCCGTTTCTTCATCACGGGCACGGACACGAATGTCGGCAAGACCCTGGTCTCCGCGCTTTTCTGCGCCGCGCTCGACGCGCTCTACTGGAAGCCGATCCAAACCGGCACGCGCAACAGCACCGATCGCGAAACCGTGATCGCCTGGGCCGGGATTCCCGGTAGCCGCACGATCCCCGAAGCGTACAGCTTCGTCCCGCCCGTATCGCCGCATCTCGCCGCGCGACGCGCGAGCATGTGCATTGACTTGCAAACGATCAAGCCGCCGCGAATTCCGCCGTCCGAAAATCTGATTGTTGAAGGCGCCGGAGGCGTGCTCGTGCCGATCAACGAAGAGCAGCTCATGACGGACTTGATGCGGCGCCTGAAGCTGCCGGTTCTGCTCGGTTCGCGCACGTCGCTCGGCACGATCAATCACACGCTGCTTTCGATTGCCGCGCTGC